>Ga0206845_1002_pt5 | contig 115530 bp, 105 predicted proteins | sample Alteio_BWOrgCont_19_FD_152887 | JGI IMG/M metagenome (GOLD analysis project Ga0206845, IMG submission 152887) | Enriched cells from forest soil in Barre Woods Harvard Forest LTER site, Petersham, Massachusetts, United States -... | ecosystem: Environmental > Terrestrial > Soil > Temperate forest...
TTAATACACCTTTATGTACAGATAATTCTGCTCTACACATAATGTATGAGAAAAACTTTATTGCCTGCAATATTTACGCAGATGAAGAACATGTCCTCATGGTCGCCCAACCGGTTGGCTTTATCGATTTGCATGAATTTGAACGTAAATTTAAACGAACAGGCTAATACTCTGAGTGCTTAAAGACCCATCAGCGATAAATTGTTCTGAAGCGATAGCAACGCATCTTCTTTAAATATTCCAGGAAATTCTTCAGCAAAAACTTTACGAAGATCAAGCGGATCGGCAACCAGAAAATACACCCAATCAGAGGCAATTCCACTAATGTTCTCCTCCTCATTAAGCTTTGGTTCTATATTATTCTTCAAGTCTTCAAGAAAATCTGAAAGCTTCTTATTGAGTTGACTTCTCCTTAACAAATCATCACTCATTATCAATTTCGTTGTTCGATATCCTTTATTTTCTAACATTTTTGCTATCGCTACAATATGATCATACCCCTCTGCTACGACAACTATAGATTGATTGTATTTGCCAAATAATTGATCTATTGCCTTAATGGAATTATTATCAACCGCTTCAGGGCCTCCCCCTGAAGCGGTTCCACCGCGCGGATCGGGGTTATAAAAATATTTTGAATCAATGGCAATAAATTCACCATAACTAAATGAACCAGCAATTCTCTTTCCTATTCCAAGCATAGGAGAGACATATTTTCGATAAATTATCTGACCGTACTCCGCATTTTTACCTGCTATTAGACCAAAATAACCATTAAGCTCTGTACTATTAAAATTTATTGCGATTATATAATTTTTAGCATTGAACCAATCTTCTATAATTAATGAACAATAATCTATCAGTCCCATTAAGTCTTTTTGCTGTTGCTGAAGGTGTGGCAAATAACCTTTTAATTGATCTGCCGTACTTTGTATTTTTTCTTCAAGTGGTAAAACTATATCTTGCATAAAGGTGGAGCTCAATTTGGCACTTGACAGCACATCGGTTATTGATTTCTTTATTTCACTATCCAGTTGAGCAACACGTTGAGCGTCACTTATTGCACTCGCGTGAACATCATACAAGAGACAAACAATCTTTTTTGTCGCCGGATGCTCCATCTTGCGGAACAGAAAAAAATCAGCTTGAAGTGATGTTGTTATACCAATGATTAGCATTATTACGAATTGTTGATGCAATGTTCCCATTTTTCCCCCTTAATACACCTTTATGTACAGATAATTCTGCTCTACACATAATGTATGAGAAAAACTTTATTGCCTGCAATATTTACGCAGATGAAGAACATGTCCTCATGGTCGCCCAACCGGTTGGCTTTATCGATTTGCATGAATTTGAACGTAAATTTAAACGAACAGGCTAATACTCTGAGTGCTTAAAGACCCATCAGCGATAAATTGTTCTGAAGCGATAGCAACGCATCTTCTTTAAATATTCCAGGAAATTCTTCAGCAAAAACTTTACGAAGATCAAGTGGATCTGCAATTAAAGAATATATCAGGTCATTGGTCACATTAATTTGATCGAGCTTTTTGCTATCACCACCCTTTAAAGCATTCATAAAACCAGATAATTTCTCATCACTCTTCATTCTCAGTCTAAGATCATCGCTTTCTATCAGTGGAGTCGTTGTATATCCTTGAGATTCTAAGACCTTAACTATCGCTACAATATGTTTATACCCTTCTGCAACTATTACCATCGATTGTTTGTACTTAGTAAATAATTGATTTATAGCATCAACGGTAGCGGTATTGACTTCTTCCATACTTTCTTCTGAATAAGCTTTTCCTCTACGCATATCGGGATTATAAAAATAAGTCGTACCAACTGATATAACCTCACCTGCACTAAATGATCCGGTAAGACTTATACCGATGCCGAGCATTGGAGAAATATGTGTTCGATATACTATGTTTCCATATATTTTACTTTTACCCGCGAGTCGTTCAAAATAAGTAGTAAGACTTTCAGGTTTTAATGCAATCATGCCTCTACCTGATTTAATATCGCGCCAATCTTCGATAATTAAGGAAAAATACTTTATCAATTCAAGTAAATTATCTTGTTGTTGTACAAGATGTGGCATAATTCTTTTTAACTGCATCACTGTTTTATCTATATCCTCGAATAATCGAGATAAATTCGCGTATGATTGCAGTAAACCTTTTATATGCAATTCTTTAAATAACTGATCTATTGATTTCTCAATTCCATCATCTAGTTGAGCAGCAAGAGTAGGATCACTTATCGTACTTGCATGAATATCGTAGAGAAGGCATACAATCTTTTTAGTTTCCGCATGCTCCATTTTGCGGAATAGAAAAAAATCAGCGCTGATCGGAATTGTCATACCAATGATCAGCATTATTACACATTGTTGATACAACGTTCTCATATCGCCCCTTTTTCATACATCCTTATTTGCACTCTATGCATAGCGTATGAGAAAAACTTTATTGCGAGCAATACTTATATAAAAAGCGACGGAATAATCGATATGAGTGTTATGTATTTACAGCTGGCTCCACGGCACTATCAATAACTTCAGGCTTATTGCTCGCATTCAATAAATCGATACTGTTCAACTTCGTCAATGACTATTTTTTCATTGAACATTTGATAAGGGCGGACCCATGTCACTTGACCAAGTGACGGGTGTGGCTCAACCGGCTCGTATACTACCGATTTAATCGAATCATCAACATCATTCAATGTTTTTAAGGGCTTTCCTCCAGTATTGTATGCAATCCTCACCACACGATACAAACCACCTTTATAATGACGATACAGAGCACCTTCTTTAATTTCACGACCAGCCATTCAAAACCCCCAATGCTCATTTTTCAACATCGCTATTCCCAGTATTTCTCACAACGCCCAATTTATACTATATTGCATGTTGTCCAAAATAACAAAACGCAAGGATGATTATGAATTTCAAGAAAAAAGTGTTTATCATAAGTGTTTTCAATATTGGAAGTACGATCTCTGCTGCCGCTTCGAGAAACCTAATAACCCGCAGCAGCGTACGATACATGGCATCAGTAGCTCATACTCAACAGTCAAAACCCAATTCAAGCATATATTATACATTTGATCCATGGACTGCCCCTCTCGTTAACAAGTGGTTATTCCAAAGAACGTTACATCGGCACTACACTCCAGAAAGAGTTAGCCTTACTCGCTCACAAAATGATACTGATATCACGCCATCAAATCTATGCCCTGTTATGCGCGTTCCGCGTACTGCTTGGTTACATTGCAAAAATATAATGGCTGAGCAACGACATAAAGCACTCACTACTTTTATTAAAACTCATATCGATCAAGCACATGGCATGGGAGCATTTTCAGGTGCAACGATAGGAAGTCTTTAATGACGCCGCTTACGCATATTTCTTGGTATTTTTCTTGACGCATATTGTTTCTCAATTATGCTAAAAAATAGATTTGATCACTTACCATGAGAGAAAGATTTTTGAAACGTTCATATATACTTTTTAAGCGGTTGCACGACACTATAACATTCACAGCAATTGACCCCACTCAGGTGTCATCAACGCTTTCCTATGGAACTTACCCAACGCCTTTTGGACGCTGCCTCATTGTGCATCATGATAATATGCTCTGGAGTCTGTCTTTTTTCGAAGAGGAACAAGAAGAAACTCATCTTAATAACATCAAAAAAGAATTTCCCAAAAGAACATGGGCGCACGACCCACACGGAGTAACAATGCTCGGAGAACAGATCTTCTCCAATCTTCACGATTCAATTCCCATGCACGGCATATTGTGTGGCTCGCCCTTCCAGATTGCCGTTTGGAAACAACTGTTTCAAATACCATCGGGAACAACAATGAGTTATCGGAAAGTCGCCAAAGACTTAGCAATGCCACAGGCAACACGTGCTGTTGCTCATGCCATTGGACGTAATAATATTGCGTATATTGTTCCCTGCCACCGTGTTATAGGAAGCGACGGCACACTGCGAGGATATCGCTGGGGCATTACCTGTAAAAAACTTATACTGCTCCATGAAAACGCTCAAATATTGCGTTCTTCAAAGATGATCTGATTTACTCAACTCAAGAACGATGCTGTATTATTTTAAAAAGTGTAAAATGACTGATGTTTTATTATTTAATATGCCTCTGTATTACCATTAACCTGAAAAGTAATATGCTGCTTTTGCAGCAGGAACTCTCCACGCTCGCCGTGGTTCAATCACCATTCTCATGTGCTTCACATCCACGATTTCTCTACAACCCAAAATCATCATGTTTTATGAACGCCACCGTACAGATCATTGCTCAATTATACTGTTATCCAGAATTCCGCGTTGCAGCTCACAGTAGAGACGCAACTTCATCGAAGACCGATGCACATACTGAATTTCGCCACACATTTATAGAAATGCTTGATAACTACCATAAGCCACAAACAAAGATGAACGATAATCAATTTCGTGATTACTATCACTACACATTTCTTACCACTATGGATAAAATTCAGTTTTTTAACATATGCAAAGGCGATTTTACACTTGATGTTCTTCTCAATTCTATTTCTGGGATTATACAGGATGATATTCTTATCAATCTCAGCGCAACAACCTTACCGACAGCGCCCGTACAATTATTGCACCTTCCTCTCGAGCCCGATTGCCCACGCATTAATATTTTATGTGATCTCGCCTATTCCCTTCAAAATCATAAAGCATTGAGAAAATATGCATTACCAAAATTTCTCTTACTTGCTACAGATATTGTGGAAGTTAAGAAGATGTTTTTCATAGAAGATAATGGAACTATGACATCACAAAAACCGCCTAACGGGGGAGTAATTTTTCCTCATGAGATCGACCTCGAGGCCAACGATAAATTAATGAAATATCAACTAATTAGCATGATTAATCTACAACCAAAACACGCTTTTGCCGTTGTTCGCTATGGGAAAACATGGTACTGGTGCAATGACCAACTTGTTTTCGAACTGGAAAAATTCTTCTTCGATGAGGCCCACAAAAACGGCTTTTTTTATATTCCAGAAAAATCTCTTGTTCCAGATCTCTATGGAAGATTCTTAGCCGCTCCTCGCAATGAATACGCTATCCCTGCTGTATTTTTATACGAGCTGATCAGTTAATGCAACGGCTATACAATCTCTTCTCAGCATACTATCAATGTTAAAATTCCTAAAAAGAATTATTTTAAAAAAATAAGCACAAAATCCAATCATTTAAAGATTGATTTATAAACAAAATGCTTTATAATACAACAATATTACCTTAACCCTTAATATCAATATACGGTTCATCAATGAAAAAAATCTTTAGAAACTCTTTATACTTTTCTACAAATTTATTGGTATTATCGGGGACCTTTAGCCTCTATCCCAATGGCGATAATCATGTTGATATAGTGACGGTGAGCAGAATGACAGCGCTGCCACCAAAACCATTCGATATTTTTAGTTCAAAAGAATTTACTCGCAAAGCTGTTTCTCCTCTTGACGCTCAAATCACTGAAAAACTATCACCAGAAGCCCAGCATCAAATCGCTGCTACAATACTGCAACAACCTTTACAACAAGAAGTTCTTCCTCTTCAATCGCCATCATCGCCGCTTATTACTAATCTTAATATCGTTCCTTACCCAGATATATCTGACAACCAAACCCCTCAGCTTTCACTGATAAATACAATAAATCGGACCAAAACGAGTTTTGGATATCTCTATCTCTCCTGGCTGCTTAACAATCCCACAGCTCATATCCCCACCCTGGAAAAGCGGCAAGGAATTATTAAAGAATTTATTGCAAATCCTGATCTGATGGAAAAATCCCAAACAATTATTACACAAAATAAGGAAAATATTGGGCATGCCATGTATCCTTATATTCAAGGTAGTGCGGTAATGGAAAAAGCTTTTGTTGATACTACCGTACTTTATCCCTCCTTAATTGAAAAATTAAGCCCCCGCTTACTTAAAGCGCTTAATACCAACAAAGCAGCACTCACTTTATGGAATATCAGTAAACCAGGCAGCTGTTTATGTGGTGCGATAGTTTTGTTAGGAAAAGCAAAGACAGGTGATATTTCATTGTTAGAGATGGCGCCCCTAACGTGCTTCATTGCTCCGAGCGCTGTGGGTTTCCAAATGCAGTTTCTCAATGCTCATGCATACCTTCATAGGCAATACACACATCTTGCACAAGCGCTCGAAGTTGTAGACCGGTTCTCAGACCTTGCCAAAAAACATCCTCATTTACAACGTATTATTAATGAGACAATGCAAAAACCAAAACCTTCGGAAAAATTTGAACAACTCTGTAACTATCTTCGATCTTCAACGTTTAAAAAAAATCCATCAAAATTTTTTGCTGCATTTGACGATACTATCATTACCTCTCAACTTTTTCCAGAAGTAAAAAATGAATTTGCTGAGCGCGTCTTTGCATGTATTGCCAAATTAGATGCATTTCTTTCGATAGCACAACTCTATAATGAATCTCAAACAGGAAGCAATAAATACTCCCTTGCGCGCTACAAAACCACTTCCATACCGAGTCTTCATCTTAAGGATTTCTGGAATCCCGCCCATACCAACCCAATTCCCAATTCAATAATACTCTCTGGCGATGAAAAAAAGAATCAACGTTTAATAGCGGTCTCCGGCTCTAATGGTGCTGGAAAATCAGGCATAGTGATTAATGGGGCCGGAAGAGCGTTGCTTTTAGCGCAAACTATAGGTCTTTTTCCTGCAAGGTCTGGAAGCCTTACGCCATTCAATTACGTCGGAATACTTGCAAAAATACAGGAAGATCATGCAAAATATTCTCACCTTACCGCGACACTCGAGGCCGCCCATCAGGTTGCTAAGGATCTGGTCGCACTAAAGCCTGATCAACATGGAATAGTTTTCACTGATGAGCTATTTGTGGGAGCAGCCGACTTCCTCATAGCAAATAAACTTGCACGCGAATTTCTTGAACAATATATATTGCCTCGTAAAAATGTTCTCAGTGTCCATGTTATTCAATCTACCGATGTTGAAGGGCCAGCAGGCCTTGAAAAAAGCCATCCAAATCTTTGTAAAAATTACAAAGTTGATGCTCGTGTTACGGGAGAACAGATAGAATTTCCTCATCTGCTTGAAAAAGGTACAAACACAGTTCCAACCGCTGAACTTCTCTTTAAAAACAGATTTAAAGACCTTAATCAACAACTAAAGCAAGAGCCGGGTGTTGCGTCTCCAAAATCGGAAACAATCCCTCAGACTGCTCCCGCTGCTTAACTGCTTTTACCGTGAGATAGCCAAAAAATAAGTTTTTAACATAAACCTGCCACCCACAACCATATGGTTAAGTAGCTCTTTTATACTTAAACAGCCATGACAATAGCTTACGCGATGCTTGAAATCTTTGTTGCTCAATAATTTTTCGCGCTTTCTCAATGTCACTTTTATTAATATTCACTTCTAATGAGTAATCACCACCATGCAGCGCTGAAATTAAGTATCGGCTATCAACAGTCATTTGATGTGCAGAGGAGGTTAATTCTCGCCCACTATCACTATCGTCGCCTTCTGAGACAGTAAAATCAAATGCATTAATCACAAGCAATGATCGTGGAATACGCATAACATATTCAATATCATCCATTAACTCATGACCGGAAATGTAACGTTGATTGCTATGATGTAAGACAACGTTATACCAATCCTCTTCGATCTCAAAACCTCTTTTTTTCCCTTTTTGAATAAGAGAACCTGCACGACAGAGTTTTACCCGTAGTTTTTGAGGAGATTCATACAAAAAATATTCAACAATAAGAAAAACGAGTGCTGATGGTAATTGCGTTGATTTTGCAACTTTACGATACAGCGTATCATCCCACGGCTTGACAACATCAACCTTGCGGTACGGTCCACTCACATATGAAGCATGAGATATTTTATCTATACCTTCTGCACCTAACGATAACCCCTCCATACCATGAAGCATGCTTGCCATCCCCACAATACTCCAAAACACTCTATAAAATAAACCACTTTTCTTCATAAATCTTATCCTTTTTATTAAAATAATTCTATTTATATTAATAATATCAGAATAATTTCTCTTTGAAAAATGGTAGCGGCGCAGCGCTTAAAGCGTATAATAAGAATATCTATCAAGAAAAACTTTGAAGTTTACCGTTGAATGGGCACAGACGCAACGACAAGCTCTGGCTGAATGTCTTGAATGGTTGGATTGGTGACCACGGACAACTCATTTCCTAATTTTTGAACACTGACGTATCCCTTTCCTAAATCCTCACGCATGGAGATTATTTTAAAAGCGCCTATCGCAGAATCATTAAAAAAATCTTTAATCGGAACAAGCGGACGATACGGCGCAGAATCCCAGTTATGGGCTGCAGACTCTCGACCTGCGATTCCTAAGGGAACTTTTCTCATAGCAACAACATCTTTTTCTGTAATATAAACCTCTGCAGATGGCGCAAATTCTGCATCCGTTTGCTTCTGAGATGGCAACTCTTGGGTATCGCGGACCATTTCATTCGCTAATTGCGTAACGTTAATCGACCCTTTGGTCGCAAAACCGGGTAAAACACCCACGAGTACCGTAGTATCCGTCGGATTACGAATCCGCATTTTTACCTCTGCCCTAATATTCATCACCCCATAGATCGCTAATAAGCAAACAGCAACCCTAAAAAGTTTCCCAATCATATTTTTCCTCAATATCTGTATCAATACTTCACGGTAATCCCATACCTTATCCTATCATATTAATATTCAATATGAATATGATTTTCTAGATTTTTCTTAATAAAAGCCGCTATGCTTATAATTAAAGATTCTATATGAAATCATGCAGCCTATCTTTTCCCTTTTAACACCGTCAATTCAGGACTGCTCTTGAGGACTTAGAAGCTCTAAGAATATAAAGGAAATGAAATGAATATCTCGATAAATATTAAATATTTTTTTACCGCAGTAATCTTTTTTATTAATGTTGGAATAACTGCACGCTCCATAAGTCTTGAAAATAAAACTGACAAAGATGTTACTATTTCGCTTTCTTCGCCCCCACATCCTCTTCGAACTATTGCAGTTCTTAAAGCACACGAAAGCAAAACAGTTCAAGTTCCTACAGTTTGTAAAGAAGAAGCTTCGTGCAACGATAAACTTATTGTCTTGATGTCTGGTGGCGATATCAATGCTTCAAGTAATCTTTCACCCGACAAGAACACGTTTTCTATACAATTTAATGGACCAAAGCTCGCAATAACAGCAGCGTAATGTCATTTAAAAATCAGGTTTTAGTGGTAATTTTTTATACCGTCAAAGGCTTTTTATTGCGCACTACTGAAAATTCTACGCGACGATTCGCTGCTTGCTGCTCGCACGTACCACCTGGTACTTTTGGCATTTCAAAGCCATGCCCCACGATCTTGAGTCTTTTTTCATCAACACCAAGGCGAACTAACGCTTTTTTAATCTCTTTCGCACGCAACTCAGAGAGCACCATATTGTATTTCCAGGATCCGGCAGAATTACATGCATGGCCATGAACCACTACAACAAGGTGCAGATCATCCTTCAAAAGCTTCTTTAATGCCTGTGCGGTACGCTGGACACTTTTCATTTGATCAGGGGTAATATTATATTTATCAAACTCAAAATAGACTGTTTCAAGATCAATCTGATCCTCATCTTCTACCCAAAGCATTCCGGGTGATTCTTGCCCAGACGCTTGCTCAAATGGATTTCCCCGATCATCTAAAATGAAGGCATGTTCCTGTTCGTCATAGGCAAAAGAAGCACCGTTCACCTCAGATCGCTTCTCCCAACCCTCTTCGTCACGCTGAGCATCAACGATGGGACGTTTTATCGTCTTTCTGAAGCACCCAGGCATACAGAGAAGGCTTACGCAAAGAAATAGTGAAAAACGCTTCATATTCCTCCTTTTTTCATTTTTTGGCTCATTTTAACAACCATATCTCAGGTAATTTAGCACAGTCCCCCTTAATTTCCTACTTATTCTTGTTTATATATTGTATGCTAAATGGAGAGCGCGCTCGAATATAGAGTCCGAAATGTGCGCAAAAATTTTAATTTATGCTGAGAAAAGCACATGAAAAAGAAGATCTTAATCAACCATACCCCCTGGCAAACGCGTATCGCTATTACCTGGGATGACCTCTTGCAAAACATATATTTCGATTCTCATACTAACAAGCCGCTCGAAAGAAGCTTCTTTAAGGGAATCGTCAACAAAGTTCTTCCTGGTATTCAAACGGCATTTGTTGATATTGGTCAAGAGCGGGCTGGATTCCTTCATATCTCTGAAATAGATCGTGATCTTGCCATTCGACGCCTCAAAAAAAGCACTGCAACCGATGATGAATTCGAAGACATCGAAGAGACGCCTGAAAAGGAAAAAGAGCAACAATCCCGGCAAATCGATATCCGCAACATCTTACGAGAACGAGAACCGGTTCTTGTACAGGTTAATAAAGAGCCTGTCGGTTCAAAAGGGGCAAAATTATCAACCTGTTTCACACTACCCGGCCGATTTATTGTATTAATGCCCAATATCCCTCGCATTGGAATTTCAAAAAAAATAGAAGACTTTGAAGAGCGCCGCCGACTGAGAGATTTGGTAAAAACACATCTTCCTCCTGGGATGGGTGCCATTATTCGAACAACCTGCGACAAACAAGATGAACGTCATATTGTTCAAGATATTAACTATTTAGTTAATACATGGGAATCAATTCAAAAAAAATTCCAAGAGGCTTCTGCGCGCGCGCTGCTTTATCACGACATTGATCTCTGCTTACAAATTGTACGCGATCATTTAGACAACAATGTAGAAGCAATTTGGTGCGATGACCGTTCAATGTATGATACAGTTTATACCTTTGTTAAAAATTGCTGTCCTGACGATATCTATAAGGTAAAATTGTATAGTGAGCGCACTCCGATTTTTGAAGCATATCACATTGAAGAACAAATTCGACAATCTCTCGAAAAAAAAGTCAATCTTAAATCAGGTGGTTCAATTGTCATTGAAGCAACTGAGGCAATGACAGTGGTTGATGTCAATACAGGAAGATTTCTTGGCTCATCAAATCTTGAAGAAACAATTTTACAGGCCAACTTAGAAGCTGCAGAAGAAATTGTTCGCCAGTTACGCCTGAGAAATATTGGTGGATTAATTGTTATCGACTTCATCGACATGTCAACGCAGACTAATCAACAAAAACTGTATAAGACCTTTGAAAAAATGCTTCGAGAGCGGGATAAGTTCCAATCAGTAGTGCTTAAGGTTTCTGAATTTGGCCTTGTGCAGATGACTCGTAAACGCTCTGGCAAGACGCTGATGCATCAAATTATGACAGAATGTAAAGGATGTCATGGACTGGGCATGGTAAATTCCCTTAAAACAGAGGCGTATCAAATTTTAAATAAGCTTGAAAAAGTACTCATCGCGCAGCCAAATCATCCTGTAGCAATCACCCTGAATTCTGAAATTTTAACCTACATTACTACGATTGAATATCAATCAATTCTACTGCTTGAACGACAATTCAATACCAAAATTATACTGATCGCAGACGAGGCATATCAATTAAGCATGTCATCAGTAGCGATAAAAAGTTAGTAGAAAACGTTATAAGCGCGATGGTAGCGGAGAACATGGTTTACCACCGAGCAATTTTAAGATCTCAGGATGACCTTGCGCCTGTTTACGTGCGCTCGGCTCACCACAATCAGGATTAGCGCCATGCGCAATCAATAGCTGTATACTTTTCATTGCGTCGGCATACGCACGATATCTTGAATCACCACACTGCTTCATAGTATTAATATAGTACCCTAAATTATCGTGACCACGTTCTTTAATTGAAATACCGACCGCTTGTAATTGAGTTAAAAATTGAGGCTTTCTATTACATATCGCATGTTCAAGTGCATAGTCGATGACATTTCTTCCTTGGCCATCTTGACGCTGTGTATCAGTATTACATGCGCACAATAGCTTCATCATATCAATCTTACCTTGCTGAGCGAAAATCATTAACGGTGTTCTACCGCTATTATCACCCTGCTTGATAATCATTTTTCCATCGCATCTTCTCGTAATCTCTACAAGAATATCACTATGAGACTGCGCTTCAGTAGCAAGCATAAGAGGAGACTTTCCATCACTATTACAAATTTCTAAAAGAGGATTTCTCTTCAGTAGTTGACGGGTAATATCAGCGGGAGCTTTGGTCTTAAGAGCATACATAAAAGCAGTATTACCATCACAATCTCGATGATCAGTTAAAGCTCCGCATTCAAGCAATCGTGAAACTACCTCAAAAGACTTTACATATACAGCAGCCATTAAAGCTGTTTTTCCATAATGATCTACCGCATTAACGCCTATACCGCACCTAATACATGCATTAACGCATTCAGCATTTCCGGCTCCTGCAGCCTGCATTAAAAGCGTAGTGCCTCGTTCGCTGACAAGATCTTTGAGACTAACGCCACATGCCGGATCTTGCACAGCTCGTAACAGTGCGTAAAATTTTTCACTATCACCATTCACTATTGCATCTTGAAAATTCTTAAACGTCGGCTGCAAGCTGCTGAGCGCGATATCATGGGTTATAGAACTGCTCTTTATAATTGTTGGCTGTTGTATTGACAAGCGATGAGAATAGTTATCTCTATAATTTTTATAAACACGATAGCCACCATACATTACTCCTATACCGCCAACCGACGCTACCAATAACTGCAACGCATTATAGTGCAGCGCTACAACCGGTCGCACCGATAGAGCAGCAATCATGGTGCCCCATAGAACAATGTTTTTTATCATTTTTTTCATAGCAAATCTCTCATTCTCATTTATAATCGAGCACGTGGGGCAGCTCGTACATTATCTTTCTCAAGTTTTATCTTAAGAGCATCAACTTTTGAACGATCTCCCAAGATATCACCTATCGAATCACCTTGAAGGCGCGCGAGTGCACTCGGTTTAATTTTACCCATTCCAAGTCCATTATGCCCTAATTGATCGGATCTTCGTTTAAGAAAATTGATAAATACTTCACGCATAATTGATGATAAATCATCCAAGAAAAAGTCGCTATGCGTACTTATATCAGCAGAACTTGCACGAACTTGAATACCACTTTCAGGATTAAGCATACCATCGTGCGCAACATGAATAACAACACGAGGGATCGCTTGCTCAGCATACATATGATGACGACGCATAAACGCACCAGACTGAATTCCCTGCAACGTTGATGCGACATTCCTAGTATCACTGTTGTAAGATTTTCCATCTTTACGGATTAAACAAACAGATTGCTTGACGAAATTTTCAGGAATCAAAATTTGAAACATTGCACCACTACGATACATTCCCAATTGATTCAGTTTTACTAAATTCTCAATATGTTTCGGATCAAAATCATACGCCGCAAAAACTTCCTTCAACCGCTTCTCAAGAATATCAGAATATAAACCACTCAAAACAGCATCGGTTTTTGCATAGCACTCTGAAGGTTGAATCGATGGCGCAATATCAGCAACCATATATTCTGCAGGAAGACCAGCATCCTGAGCACCTCCCAATATTTCACGCGCATACTTTGTGCTATCACTAACACCGGGAATTGTAGGATCTTGCATGCTACGAACGGGAATAAAATTTTTGAGTGGAACCTGTCGCTGAAATTCCATAATCTGCCGCCAACAGCCGTATAAAACACGCGCCGCAGCGCTGTGACTATGGTAAAAGGCATGAAATGGTAATCGTACACATGGCTGCTTACACAACGTGTAACCACGCTCAACTTTTATCAGCTTTTCTACCGCCTGGCGCTCTCGGAGCGTTAAACTAGAATCTCCAACAATACCGTGAACAATTTCCGAAACACATTTAACTTTTGGATCCTGCGAAGGGCATTGTTTATGATGACCGCTATGAAAAAGTGCATATACTGCATCACGTGTACCCTGAAGCCCCTTTGGTGTTGACATATATGCTGAAACATTACGAATCATTCGAGTAAAATCGGCGTTTTTTGATTCTCGCTCCCCTGTATAATTAACCATGACCCCAGAAGAATACTGCGAAAGAAAGGGTTTATGAGTAGACTCACTATCCGCCCCCATCAAAACAGTAAGATTTATGAATAGCAAGTAACCGCTCAATATGTAAAAAAATTTTTTCAACTCCATGTAATCGCCTAAATATAATAGCAAATGAATCATATTTTCTATTATATAATTTTAATATGGAAGCGTCAAGAGGGTCTTTGGTTAAGAACTACCTATAAAAATCAACTATTAAAGCGTAAAAATCCGAACAATGATTTTAACAAATTGTAATTATTTGAATTCAGAAAAAATGCCATGATTAACTTGCATGCGTCGTACGGCAACGAACATGCTTCGAAATCATGCTATTTTAGTTGGCAATACGGTTGTCTTTCTGAATCCCGCAAACCTCGAAGTCAATATAATAAAAATCGGATAACTGAACCACAATATTACGCACTCATCTGAGGATGTCATTTAGTAACGGCGTATACAATCTAATGTTCTTTGTGTTGAAAACACTACTTTATTAAGTAACGAGCTCAATACAGCCAATGTTTCATACTGATCTATTAAGTCTACTTTTGAGACCATCTCAGTCTCAGAGTCCCGTGAACGCAACTTCGCTACAAAACCACGAAACGTTTGCACCTTTGATTGGCTATCAATAACGCTTGGGTGCTTTGCCAGCAGATTAATCTTTTGTTGCATTCCTGAACATTGACGATACCATCTGTTAAAATCTTTATGAGAAATATTATTTTCATCTTTTATCGATTGATCGACAGCAGCGCTACGAGCAAATAGATGTGTATGTATTGAATAACACTGACGTGCATAGAAGCATGCCAATCCTGCACCAACAGCAAGACCACCCCACACATAAACTCGTGGGATCACATAATTTTGACTCATCATTGCACTCGCCTGAGCTTTAAACTGAGCAAATCCTTCACGTACCTGTTGTCTCATGGCTTGTGAAACATCAATGTGATCCATGCCATGCAACCTACCGCCACAGAGCCCTACAGCATATATTACCGCGAGAAGACGATACATTTTTATATAATTTTTGTTTTTATTCATAAAATCCTTCAAATAACTCTCATACTTTTAACATATCAGCATACTTATCATTTTAAATAAATATTATTATTTGTCAATATTAATCAAGCAAATCAAGAATCGAGGCTCGACTTTGAAAATAATTACCCACAACCCTTCATAAAGAATTTACCTCTTGACAGGGGCAATTGACCTATAAAATCGAGCCCTTCAAAAACTTGAAGGGCTCGAAATCATTAAAAAACTGTAAAACGTTTTGCTCTATAAAACCTATGAAGGCTTTACATACATTTTAATAATTTTTTGTGGGGATTTTGGATTTCCTGACTGAGAACCTTGCGCTTCAATTTTTTGTACAACATCATATCCAGAAATTACTTTTCCAAAAATGGTATGATGGCCGTTTAACCATTCTGTACGAGCTGTTGTGATAAAGAATTGACTGCCATTCGAACGTGGTCCTGCATTTGCCATTGCTAAAATACCCGGCTGATTAAATGTCACATCTTTTGAAAATTCATCCTCAAAAGGACGACCCCACACAGATTGTCCGCCTCTTCCTGTACCTTCAGGATCACCGCCTTGTATCATAAAACCAGGAATAATACGGTGAAACGGCACGCCATTATAATATCCTTTTTCTGCAAGCTTTATAATATTCTCACAAGCCTTCGGCGCGATCGACAGCATTAATTGGATTTCGACAATACCTTGCGTAGTTTCCATAACAATAATTGGATCATTCATCTGCTTCTTTTCCTTTGCACCACATGATGCTACTATTAAAGGGATAAGTGTAGCACAAAATATTTTTCTTGCGTATTGCATAGGGACCTCTTTTGGTTTCAAAACAACATCTTTTCCGATGTATATACTACAAGCACATCCGCTTTGCAATATTCTCAATGGTTACTTGATCATGATAACTACTCATACACGCATATGGCGCACGCTTTTAAAAAAACTTCAAACACAACCTCATAAAATATTACGCCGAAACATCGATATCGACCGCTTTATTAAACACGCAAAAACAGATAACCACCTTCAACGCATCTTACAGCGATACACCTATTCTGATCCAATTTTTCTTTTACTTGAATGCTTCGGATCTTCATGCCCTCTCAACCGATTATATTATCCAGAACGCCGAAAACGCCTTGTCCAAAAATTATATACACTTCATCTATCTCAACATGTAGCACTTGAATATATTTCGTGGGGATCGAGCGCCTTGCTTCAGGATGTTATTTTTCTCGCTCATCTTATACCACTCGTGCAACCATTACACCTCGCCATACATTTGATTGACCCGATATTTGATTGTTTTAATCAAGATCAATCAAATATTACACATGCAGAAAGATGCCTTCAGTTCGAGCGATGGTTAAAAAATACATTTCCCGAAATATCTGCCAACATCACCTATCACAAAGACGTTCTCTCGTACCACGCGATACACAAAAAAACAGATAATCAACTATGTATTGGTCTTGCTGTTGATGTCGATCGAACACACGAGGATCTCCATATACTAACACACAATCCATTGAGCATCTGGTTCATTCTCACCGCCGACAATCCACATCACGTGCTACATTGTGCACAATCGATTCTCAATTAATGGTCATTATACACACTGAATGGTGATTGACAATATGACCCATCCAATCTAAAATACACAGGTGTCACTGCAATACACTTTCAACACATAAGACTCATGAATCATTATTTACGCATCACGAGAAGAACCATACTTGCATTGATGATATCGGGACTGCAGATCTCTCTATATGGATGTTCAAAATTCACTGAACGATTTTCCTGTCGCTCTCATCAAGAACTGTTCAATGTTTTTCAGCGATCTCGCAACTCAGGTCAAGAAGCAGTAATCATCGTTGAAATAATTAAAGATTACGTAGGGGAAGAGCTCCTTCCTCAGGATATTTTTAAAACAGGGCAAGACGGCCCCCGTCGAAGTTGTATGCTATGGTGTTGTGTTGTGCCTGCCGCAGGCTTAACGATGATTCTCCCACTCCTAACACTCCCCATACTATTTGAGCGAAATTGCTCTATAATTCATCCTCAAAAACCAGTTTGTCTTTTAAATAGTCATGACAGATGCGCTGACTATAATGCGGGAAGAATGCACGCAACCTTTCTATGCAGTACACTGACAACAGCAGGATGGTCCGCCTTAAATTGGCTCGGCTGTTGTCATTATTTAAGCAGTCAGATAAGAAAAAAGGATGCATATTACGCCCTGGAAAGATTTGGAAAAACATGTGCTGAAACATTTGGACGTTCTTTAAAAAATTGTGGCGTTGTATGCGTTACTGCTGGATCACCATTACTACCCATGGGAATATCATGGTCAGCAGGACATTATATTGGGCCGCTTGTTGCCGAACAACGATGCCAAAGTCCACCGAAACCTGATGATACTATTACAAAACACACTTATACTGCAAAATGCATGTTCTTAACGGGATTAACATTGACCACCGCTGGCACAGCACTCTGGATACTAGGACAAAAAATAGTCAAACATACCCAAAAATATCGCGTCCCTTCCCAAAGACCCTTACTTGAAGGCACACATCGCATAGTCCATGTACAAGAAAAATAATGGCCATAAATTTATTATTATATCTAACCTCATTGAGCTTTTTCAACGATATGTTATTCTTAAATAAAGGGGATAATCTTTCAAAGAGGGTTAATAATGAAATTACAGCACCTTAACTTGATTATCTTTGCCATAGCAAGCTTCTTTTCACAGTCAACACATGCTGATGCATTATCAGGAAAAACACTCTGGGATAACCTAACGCGCACCATGATGCAGCAGCACGGCATTAATATATCAGTATCATTTTGTGAGCTTCCCGCTTGGATACCGCTCGAAAGTTTTAACTTCTTCAACACTATTTTTGTGAATCCAGCCATTAAAAATGATTCATTAGATGCTCAAAAAGCTATTATTGGACATGAACTCAGTCATATTATTGCTGGACATTCAAGCAAGCAGCTCGCACTCTTCTTCGCCGGAACACTGGCGCTTGTCTACGTACTCAAAAAAGGCTTTCAAACCCAATTATTGAATTCATTAAGTACTTCGAGCAAAACTCTCATCGCTTGTATCTCTACTTATGCAGCATACTATCTTTTCAATGCGTATTATGTATATTCTCATGAACTCGAAGCAGAGGCCTTAAATGTGCTTTTTCTCGGAAATGGAAAAGTGGTTCTTGAACGATTACAAAAGATTATAGCGCAAGAAGAAGCTACCAAGCTTGCTCCTTCTTGGTTTGAAAAAATTTTAAGATTTATTCTTCCTTGTTTCCCATCAGCTCAAGAAACATTACATCATATTGCCGCCCACAGTGCTTGATTGCTTTAAGCTCCCAAGGATGATTATAAATTTCAAATTTACTGAAGCTTGCTCGGGTCTTTTAGATAGTAGTCAACATACTCTCCGGTGAAATCAGGACGATAACAGATCAAGCTTTTATCAAAGTAATTTTTATATTTATTTTCATTTTTTTCACCACCATTTCCTTGAGCCCAATAGAGGAGATCTGTTACCTTCTGGTTATATCTTGGCACAACACCTGTACCCTTTATACCAGTATCTTTAAAAAGTTTATAAACAATATTTAAAACAGTTTGAGCTGATAACTTATTCAAGAGCGGATAAAGAATAATAGTAGGCACAGGATCTTCTTTCCCAACCGGAGGGCATGGGATGCAAAATTTGAAATCAAACATATTATTATAAAGTTCTGTGCGTTTCATCAATTCACAAATCAGGATAAATAACACGAGGGGAATTTCGTCTTTCTGAGGCATGAGATGTATTTTATAACATTTGGCAAGCTCTCCCAAACGTATCACATCATTCTCATTCAGTATATTTTTATCGACAGCGCTCTCATAACTCAGCATTTTCTTTGCTTCTTCTGAAAGAGATCTCCCATACTCCTTAAAATCCATCTGAAGATCTCCCTCTTCTTGAGAAAGCCAGTTGGCACGCTTTATCCCCAACAAGAATTTTTCTTGTGGAGTTTGTCTAGCCCGAGGAACTCTCAATGAAACCATATTAATTCTACGCCTAAAAACCTCTTCTGGAGAGATATGCTTATCAAAGAACGAGATAAGTGCCAAATCAAAATAATCACCAACCGCTTTTACCGCGTGCCAAATCACATCAGAAGCCCTTTTTCCTCTCTCATCAAGAACAGCTTTTTTACCGTGTAGATCTTGTGAAAAATATATGCGCTGATCTTCGGGAAAAGAACGTAAAAGTTCTGTTAATTTTGCTAAAAATTTCTTATAGCTCTCCTCATCGGTTCGTTTAATCTGTGCAAGTTCTGAAAAATCGACAGAGAAATCTGATTTTTGATCCGATAATTGAGTAAGTGATGACTCAAGAAGTACAAGTTCAGCCGAAACTACAACGCGTGATACAAAAAAGCACATTATAGAGAGTACTTTAACCATTAATATTACCCTTTAAAAAGAGAACTTTAACGCAGCTCTCATAAAACAACTTTGGTGAATTGTCTTAATTAATGTCAATAAAAGCTCTTGAGAGTTTTTCGCCATAAACATCCTGAGAATCCCACAATTCACCACACAAAAAAGTGCATCTTAAGAGCAGAATTAACGCGTGCTGGGGCAGGCTGGAAAATTTACTCCTTCGTGGTACACTACAAGTATTATGAAGGAGTATAAGCCATGATAATATCCGATCAGCGATCATCGATACAGCATCTCCCGCAAAGTGTTGTTAATGAACAAGTACATCACGCACAAGCGCAACTTCAGCATATCATTACAGCGATGAACAGCGTTATTGTAGGAAACCAATCAACCATTGAATCAATGGTACTTTCAGTTATGTGTAATGGACATATACTGCTTGAAGGAATACCGGGTGTAGCAAAAACTACCATGGTCAAAACAATGACACAAGTTTTGGGACTGGATTTTAAACGTATACAGTTTACCCCCGATCTTCTTCCCTCAGATTTGGTAGGAACCGTAATTTATAATCAACAGACTCATCAGTTTGAAACAAAACCAGGCGTAATATTTAGTCATATTATTCTTGCTGACGAAATTAATCGCGCTCCCGCAAAAGTTCAATCCGCGCTGTTAGAAGCTATGCAGGAGCAACAAGTAACGCTCGGAGATAATACCTTCTTTCTTGAAAAACCCTTCATCGTATTTGCAACACAAAACCCCATTGAACAAGAGGGCACATACCGCCTTCCAGAAGCTCAGATCGATCGCTTCTTTATGAAGCTTTTGATTAGTTATCCTACTATCACACAAGAAAAAGAGATTATATCTCGCGCACGCGTGGCAACACCACTTTCTTCCGTTATTAATCGAGAAAGCATTCTTGCAATCCAAGCACTTATTAATCATATTTACGTTGATGATCGCATTGTTGATTACATTCTTGCATTAATATTTGCCTTGAGAAAGCCTGAAGAATACCGTCTCACCTCATTGTCTCCTTATATTGCATGTGGACCATCACCACGAGCAACACTTGCGCTCTATCACGCTGCGCAAGCGCATGCCTGCCTTCATGGTCGCGCATTCGTAACACCCGATGATGTTAAAGCGGTCGCACTGTCTGTATTGCGCCATCGCATCACACTTACCTATCAAGCCGACGCAGAACATATCCAGCCCGACACAATTATAATACAGCTGTTAAAACATATAAAAACACCTTAGCGATCTACGGGCTTGACAAATCGCACTTAACAGGTCAGGCTAAGGAAACAGTTATGATTGCGCAGAACTCGCAAACACTATGTGGAAATTAATTATGAAAAGTCCGTTGTGGATTTTAAACAGTTCTTTATTGCTTATATTTTTAGGAGCCTGTGGACTCCTTTGGTTTCTTATACCACAAATACCTCCACGACAAGTTCTTAAGATTCCTGAGTTCTCCGCTCTTCCAAAACCTGAAGCTGAAAAAATTTCACTTGCTGCTATTTATGAACATGACCCTTTTGGAACATTTAGTACCGTAGAACATCCCACAGAAAAACCCTCTCCTGCAGCATTAACCGTCCCATCGGCACCACATTTGAGAAATGTCGATCATCCTGCCCCAAAACCAGCAACTTTCTTACCACCACTCGCCATAACACTTAAGGGCATTATGGCCTCAAGTAGCGAGCATGATAATCGAGCAATCATTGCAGATCAAAATACTAAGGAAGAAAAGCTTTACAAGGTAGGAGATTCTGTCTTAGACGCAGAGCTGATACGCATTGAAAGTAATAAAATACTCCTCATACGATCAAACGGGCAACAAGAAACAGTTTTTATGAACGCGCCCGATGCATCTCACGATCTTAGTTATCAGCAATCTTCAGCTCGATTTATACAAACACCTCCCATTAAACAGGAGTCAGAAACGACCTTCGCGTTAGATCCAGAGGTATTTAGCACTTATATTACAAACCTTGCGCAATTTATTGAAACGCTTGATATAACTGCCGCATTCGAACAAGAAAAATGCATTGGATGTCGCATTGGTGTGCTACAACACCCTTCAATTGGCACATTGCTTGGACTTAAAACAGGTGATATCATTACATATATAAATGGTATTCAAACCAATTCAGCTAAAAATCGAATAGCTATTTATCAGAAGATCACTCATATGAAGTTTGGAGATAGTATTTCCGCAGAAATCTTGAGAAGCAAAGAACAGCTCTCCTTTATCTATACTCTCAAGGATTTATATCCCAAAAAAAGCATTCGACATGAGACGGAAAATCCACAAAATTTATTGAAAAAAAAGCCTTTACCTCAAGAAATATCGCAAAAGATTCATCAACAAAATAAGCGTGCTATGTTTGAATATGGAGGGTCGTCTCACGTATCACGATCACCTAATAACCCATGAGCATTGATATGAATTTTCGAGAAATATACCTTAAGTTTTTATATGGCTTAATGCTATTGAATACTGTGATTCATCCTGGTAGTACGCCAGAAAAATCGACGCTTCTCGATTATTTTAATCCACAGCCAACAACAAGTGCTGTTTCTAACCCAGGCATCTCAAGCACTGCTGTTCCCAGTACAATTCCTCTGACAACCACCTCAATCACAACAGGAGTGGCGCCACAACCGCAAGGGCAACCGGCACTAGATCAAACATCCACGGCAGCACAAGCCGTTACTGCTCTTTCAGCAACAACACCGCCAACGGCAAGCCCTACACAAGCGCCTTCCGGCTATAGTACATCACTTGATCAAACACCGACAACCGGCTTTCTGCCCTCATCGCTCAACAGTACGCCAACTCAACCAACGCCTCAACAGGTAACAACGATTCCTCTAACAACTGTGCCCGTTGAACAGCCAGCCACTATACCACTGATAGCTCAACCGCCCGTTACTCCTCAACCCACTACTCAACAAGAAGTTAAAAATTATACATCGAGCATATCTCTAACTCCATCAGCCCCATCCACACCACCAGAGACTCATACGCTCCCTGTGCCATCTCAATCAACATTGCCCGTGAGCACAGCACAACCAACAAGTTTTCTTACAACACCTCAAGTAAGCGCTTCTAGTGTCCCACCTGCTACAATTGTTTCATCAATTCCTCAGCAACAGCATCACGAGTATACCCCACCAACACGCCCGCCAGCGCCCCATGAAGCACTTGAGTTCGTAGAAGAAGAATTTGTTCCAGAGGAGCCAGAACCGGATCTTCTCAGTAAAGCAGCATATTTGGGCTCTTATCTTGAGCCGTGGCGTAAAATTCCGGATGAAAAAATAGAGTTTTTCTTCGATAATGCAGAATTATCGGCACTTATTTCATTCATTGAGCAAAAATTTGACATTACCTTTCTCCTCGATGACAATATAAAACCTGCATCAAAGGGCGGAAAAAGTGCCAGCGTCATTGGATCAAAAATATCTTTTAAAACTCACACGCCACTTGATCCTAAGGCTGCGTGGGATATTTTCGTATCTTTTCTTGATCTGGCAGGCCTCGCTCCGGTACCAGGCCCACAGCCCGATGTCTACCGCATCATTAATTCTTTCTCGAAGGATAAAGATGCAGGAAAAAATCCACTGCCAACATTGATCGGCGTTGATCCATCACTCGTACCTAACAGTGACACGCTAATTCGCTATGTATACTTTGTAGAAAATAATAATATTGACATCATTGAACGTACTTTAGCGGTCATGCAGAGTGTAAACTCTCCCGCTATTATTCGATTTGCCCCACTTAATGCATTGCTTATTACTGATCGCGCATCGAATATTAAAGCCATGCTTGCGGTAGTACAGGAGCTTGATAGCCCTGATCGGCAAGAAGGATTAGCTATTATAAGACTCAGACATGCTGATGCTGCTACTGCAAAAAAATTATATGATTCTCTTGCCCGTCCCGAGACCGCCCAGAGTGGAGCAGTGCCGCGCGCTGTAAGCGGACGTAAAAACGCAACGAGCGATTATTTTAATCGTGCAACACGGGTTATCGCTGAACCAAGAACAAATTCGCTCATTGTTATCGGAACAAGAGACGCTATTAAAGTAATTACCGAATTCATTCAACACACTATTGATGTTCCGGAAATATTACCCGATGTGCCCCGTTATATTTATAATCTTAAATTTCTTGAAGCGGACCATCTCGCTAAAATTTTACAAGATGCTGTTGCCTTCAAGACAGAGTCAGATGCAGCAAAATATGGCGGTGTTCGTGATGGTGATCGATATTTCAAGCCAATATCAATTGTTGCTGAATCAACTACCAATTCTCTCATTATCAACGCAGATTACGAAGATTACTCAAAACTATATGCACTCCTTCAAAGTATTGATATCGAGCAACCACAGATAGCTCTTCGAATATTCCTCGTTAATATCAATGTAACCGACAACAAAGGATTTGGAACCCAGCTTCGCAATAAAATTCCAGGACCCAATTCTCTTATTGGTAATCAAGTTAATTTTCAAACATCAGGCCTTGTAGGAACAGGAGCATTAGGATTTGTTCAAGACCGCTCAAGTCCAACCCCTCCACCAATCTCAGGAGCGACGCAGCTCTTGGGAAATCTCGTAAACCTTGCAAATTTTGCACCGCTCGGATCTACCGTGCTCACACTAGGAAGCGATTCTTTTGGCGTATGGGGAATTTTAAATATGTTACAAACATATACACAAGCAAACATTGTTGCGAATCCCTTCCTGGTTACTACTAATAAATATCCCGCACAGTTCGTATCGGGTGATATACGTAGGGTTATTGATGCAACTATTTTTGGTCAACAAACACAGACCAGCGAACGTGATGATACAGCAACACTTGATATTCGTATCACGCCTCAAATTAGCCGCCAAGATGGCTTGATAACACTAGATATAGCAATTAGCTTTGAACAATTTGTTGTCGCAGATCCTACATCGAGCAATGGTAATAAAACAGCTCGTCGTATTGAAACAACGGTCGTTATGGCCGATAATGAAATTCTTGCCCTTGGCGGGTTACTCCAAGAAATCGTCACAGAAACCGTTACTAAAGTTCCCATTCTAGGGGATATACCACTTTTTGGATGGTTATTCCAAAACCGCTTAAAAACAGTCGATACCTCAAGCATTTTGGTACTGATTGTTCCTGAAATCATTCATGCAAAAGACCGTGTCGGTGCAAATGTATTTACCACTGAAATGGTTCATAATGCGCAAACAGCAACGCGAGAAATTCGCACTATGAATAACTACTATGATCCTGTTAATCAACTTTTCTTTGATGATAAAAAAGACCCTCAAGACGATTTTATCAATAATTTTATGAGCCCGCGCAATACATATACTCCTGAAGCAATTCAAGCGTTATCATTAGGTGAAAAACGATATCGTGAAAGTGAAACATTGCCACCTTGTAAAACAAGAGGACGGCACGGTAGAAAAAACAGATGTAGAAAAAAACGCTGCTCTCCAGAAAAAAATGCGAAAAATGCAGCACAAGACAATATAGCACCATCAACTACTCAGGATGCGGCAGGTACTATAAAAAATAATACCGTCCCTTCTGAAAAAAGTTTTGATGTGTTGGGAGGATAGATGATTACACGCCATCTCTTATTTCCTGATCAGATTGGATCATATTATCTTTTCTCGCCATTAATTGCCGGCATTTATATAGATAATCATAGTGTGCGCGCAATTATTATGCGCGCTTCAGGATTATCACGGATTGTTGAACAGTGTTTTGAGGAATTGGTTTCTCAAGATACAGCAATCCCTCTTTTTGATCGTATAACCCAAGCATTACGACACATTTTGGAACGCATTCCTCAAAAATGCATGGTCACAACTATATTGCCCAGCACTGTAGTTGTCTACAAAACAATCACCACACCCTTAATAAGTCTTTCAAAGATTAAGCAACTCATTCCCTTTGAGATCGAGTCTTCACTGCCTTTTTCGCTTGCCGATGCATACATCGACAGCATTGTAGTGGGTAAAAATGAAGATCAGAAAACAGCTGAGGTTCTCGTAGCGGCAACACGAAGAGATTCTCTCAATGAACATATCTCGTTTTTTAAAGCGATCAATAAAATGCCAGATCGTGTTACAACTGACGTTGTCGGATTATGTGGGCTGATCAACGAATTACAGCGATCTCTGCAAAAACCATACCCTTTTATTGTCATTAATATAGAATATCAAACAACAACAATCATTCTTTTCGAGAAAAGTCGTATCACTCATATTCGTACGCTGCAACATGGTAGTCTGCATTTTAATGAAAAATCACCTTCCGACGCTCCTCTTACTACATCTCTTATCGCAACATTGACATCGCTCGCTGATACCACAACACAAGAGATCATGATTTGTGGACCAGGAATTAATCATGAATCTTTATGTAGCGAACTACAACAGACGCTTAATATTTCATGCACTCCGCTTTCCATAAAACGTATTATCAATACCCATGTTATAACATCGCAACTTACCATTGATAATCAATTTTTACTTCCTCTTGCAAGCGCATTGCCATCGAAAGTTAATAGTGATTTTGATATCAATGTTGAAGCAACTCATAAAGCTGATGTCACCTTAATAACTCATCAAATCATTCTTGCGCTTACCCTTATTACACTTACTCTCATTGCGCTTGTCTCAGTTCGAATGATTACTATCAGTCAGCTGCGATCAGAAATACAATCAGCAGAGCAAGAAACAATTAAACTATTAACAACTGAGTTGAAGCTCAAGCTCAACCCTGGCGCAGCTAAGTCGCTTGATCTTGTCATGAATGCCGCTCGCACAGCAGTAGTTTCTCAAGAAAAAATATGGTTTTCTCTTTCACAGCATCGGCGCGCTCTTGCCTTGAAAGCTCTTGAAGAGCTCAGCAGAATTCTTAATCGCCAAGAGCTTAAACTTCAATTACAAAAGCTCTCAATTACTGAAAATGATAGTGAAATGTTAATGACATTAACCGGATCGGTAGCAGAATTTAAAGCGCTGGATATTCTCCAAGAAAGCTTTAAAAAATCATCACTTCTGACATTAAAAGAAAAAATACCAAACACTTCCTTTGTTACACAAATCATAATTTCTACAGAGGAGTTATAATAAAATATGAGTATTTTTGACACTATCACTACTTATATACGAAGACTTGATGAACAAGAGCGTCTTAAGTATATAGGCGTAGCTTTAGGATTGTTTCTGATTGCAATGATAATATTTTTATATCGCTTTTCGAGCACTACATCATCGCTTCGAAAACGATTACAACATATCAATAAACAGCGCGTTGATGCAGGACCGATCCTTTTGCGTTATGGACAGGTTATGCAGCAAAAAAAACATGTTGACGCTCTTTTGCAAGCAGATCCCACCTTTAGAATTATTGAATTTATGACAACAGCATGTCAAAATACAGGACTTACTTCACACCTTGCAAAGACTCCAGACCGTTCTATTATACCAACTACGCTGGATGAATACGTTGAAGAAAAATCATCTTGTCAATTACATGATCTAACAATGCAACAAATTGTTAGTCTTCTTGATAAAATAGAACAAAATGAACGTGTGTACACAAAAGAGATACAGATCTCACGATCGACTTCATCACCTTCGCTGCTCGATCTCTCGATCGACATTGCAACATTTGAAATGAAAGAATCGACGTAAACAAAAAAGATGGGAACTCAGGCATGAAACGGTTCTTACCGCTCTATCATTTTATTCAATCATTAGCTATGGTCATGATCCTTGCTACAGCAGGATGTTTGCATCGTCATAAGTCTGCCAAGAGCGAAACACCCGCATCAATTGCGCCCGCAACGCCTCAAAGGGGAGGCAAATCAGCTTTAAGTAATTTCATCGTCCCTCAAGAAAAAATAATCGTACCGCCTCAAACCGAGGCTATATCATCATCAAAAAAAAGCTCGATGGATCAAAAAGAATCCCCACAAGCTCCTCAGTTAGACAAGCAATCAATAGCGCTTGAAGAACAAGATAATATCCTTGGCGAAGATGATATTGATAAGCATGAAATTTCTTTGGAAGATCAATTGGTACGTATCGATTTTGAACAAGAGGATCTTAGCTCAATTATCAGTTATTTTGCAACATTGCAGGGAAACAATATTATTTTTCCTACAGGTGCTGATGCTATTAACCAAAAAGTTACTTTTAAATTACCACATCCTATAAAACTTCGTGATGTTAATACCTATATCGATACTTTTCTCGAATTATCAGGATATAGCAAAGTTCCTCACGGCACTTTTTATCGAATCGTTAAAGTTGATCCTCATATCGCTCGCGAGGCCCTTCCTTTATATATTACTTCGATTGCGGACACACTTCCCAATACAGATGAGCGTATCAGAGTTATTGCTTATTTTAAAAATTTAAAGGTACCTGATGCGGCTAATACCAATGAACCAATTACCGTAATTCTTAATGATATGCTTTCTACAAGCGCCAAACTATCATATGATCCAAAAACCAATGCAGTTATCATTGCTGATAAAGCAAATGATATTCGCTCAGCATTGAACATGTTGCTTGAGCTCGATTCAATTGGAACAAAAGATATCGTACGAACTATTAATCTTTTCAATGTATCCGCTGACACTGTTGCTCAACTCATTAACGGTCAAATTTTGGCCATGAGCGGCGCCGATGCTGCTGCAGAAGGTGATGCAGGAAAATACTTCTCGCCTCACATGAAAATCTTGCCTGATAATAGAACAAATTCTCTCATTATTATGGGAAGAGAACCAGCACTTGAACGGCTTGAAGATTTCATCAGAAATACACTTGATGTTGCCACTGATTCAGGAAAATCGATTATTCATTTTTATGAGCTGCAATATCTGGACGCAGAAAAATTTGCCAGTGTTCTGCAAAATATCGTTTCTGAAGGACCAAGTTCAGGTCAAGCAAATAAAGGAGTGGCTCCTGGTGCGTATCATTTCTTCGATGGCGTACGCGTCATTCCCGAAAAAGTTTTTGAAGAAAAAGCCGCTGAACGTCAATTGGCCGCAGCTTCAACAGCCGGCAGTGCTATCAAAACTGCCCTTAAAGGAACGGTCTATCGAGGCGGCAATCGACTCATTATTACCGCAACAAACAGAGATTGGAAACGTATCGAACAATTAATACAAGAGCTCGATAAGCCACGATTACAAATTATAGTACAAGTAATGATCATCGATTTTGCGGCGAATACCGATAAAATTATCGGCGCACAAACACGCAACCCAGCATGGATGCAACTACCTCCGGGGCTCAATTTTCAAACAGCACATCTGGTTGCTCCTCCTATTCTGAATGGAACGTTACAACCTGGTCAATCACCCTTATTCCTTAATCCAACAACGGTTGCCGCTGATCTTCTTCGTATTATTACGGCAGGAACAACAATATCAGGCGCTACAGTGCCCCCTCAAAGTGCCGCCGGCGTTATAACCGCTGGAAGTAATCTTGGCTCAACGATCATTTCATTTACTGATAATAATCCCAAATCATATGGCGTATGGAGCTTTCTCCAATGGTTAAGCCAATTTGGATACACCAATGTACTGTCTCATCCACACGTTATTACTGCCAATAATACCCGCGGTGAAGCCGAAGCAAGTGACATACGATTACTTGTCGGTCCAGCCCAAACAGGTGAGGGTGGCGCTATCGCTCAGAAACAAGTTGACGTTACTGCATCGCTAAAAGTCAGTGTTGTCCCACGTGCAAGTTCACTCGATCGACTTAACCTTCAAATTTCAGTAACGATTGAGAACTTTACCAGCGCCGGCTCCCAAAACCGTTCAACACGCCAATTACATACTGATGTTAATCTTAACAGCGGCCAAACATTGCTCCTTGGTGGTCTTATGAGTTACACCAATGCTGATACCGTTAATGAAACACCACTTCTCGGAAGAATTCCTATTTTACGATGGCTTTTCAGTAATTTTGAGCGCGGTGAAAGTAAATCGAACCTCTTAGTTCTTGTAACACCAACAATCATTGAACCTAAAATTAGAAAAGGTTTTGAGCAGTTTACACGCGATAAGATTCATTATATACGCGAGCAGCTCAGCCAAGATGAAGTCTTCAGTCAGATCCAAGATCCTGTTATGTACTTATTCTTTGATAATCACCAAGATATTAGCACTGATAAGCGCCTTCTGGATGAATTTATAGCAGAAAGTAAAGGTGACTTTGTGTTCAAAAGTCAAAATTCTGCCAATGAAGGACTTTCTGATCATCATTGCACCCCATGCCAAGCTGAGCCAGCTGTTGAAAGTAAACCGGCAGCTCCATCGCATCCTGTATCGGTTCCTAAAATAGGAAATGACAAAACAACACCCGCGATGTCTGAGCTTAAACGACAATTGAGTTTTGAAGAAAATCCACTCAATTAGTTTAGACGAAGCTGGTTTACATTAATCGAGAAAAGAGAAGATCTTCAATCGCTAAAAGACGATTGTATTTTGCAATGCGCTCGCTTCGGCAGCATCCACCAGATTTTATCTGGCCTGCGCTGCTTCCCACCGCCAGATCTGCTATAAACGTATCACACGTTTCTCCGGATCGGTGAGAAACGACGGTATTAATTGCATGATCTTTACATAACTTAATAGCTTGCAACGTTTCGGTTACCGTTCCAATCTGATTAGGCTTAATAATTGCAGCGGTCATCGCGCCTTTCTGTACTGCTAACATAATACGTTCTGGATTTGTAGCACAAAGATCATCCGCAACAATTTGAATACGCTCCCCTAAAAGCTCAGTGATACGTACCCACCCCTGCCAGTCAGTTTCTGCAAAAGGATCTTCTAAAGAGTAAATAGGATATGTATCAACCAGCGTTTCATACCACCCAATTAATTCTTCTGTCGACATTATTTTTCCCTGAACATGATATTTTCCGGTCGAAGCATTATACCATTGAGAAGCGGCACAATCGAGTGCCATAACCAAAGGAATTTCATTTGATTGACTAACGTTATCAATAGCTTCACTAAGAACTTCTAAAGCTTCATGGATTGAAAGACGAGGCGCAAAACCACCTTCATCACCAATACACGTCTCCTTTCCTTTTTTATGCAAAACATTGCGCAATTCATGGAATACCATAATACTCAATTCCATTGCCGATCTAAAGTGCTCAACACCCACGGGAACAATAAGAACTTCTTGCACTGAAAGTTTGTTATCAGCGTGAACACCCCCATTGATAATATTAAATTGTGGAAAGGGCATGGTGACAGTATCACAACCAAGCAATTGTGCAATAAGCTCAAAGAGATCCAACCCATGCCACAATGATTGTGCTTTATACACCGCCATACTCACGGCGATCATAGCATTGCTTCCAAGATATGATTTTTGTGGAGTTTTATCCAATTCGAGCATAACCATATCAAGCGATTGTCCATCAGGTTCTTTTCCTAAAAAAGCTGGCGCTATAACATTGTCTATCGCTTCCACAGCACGATTAACTCCTCTTCCCCACAAACGTTTCCCTCCATCCCGCAATTCTACAGCCTCAAAAGAGCTTCGAGATAATCCTGCAGGAGCCGCTGAGTAAATAGTAACTTCATCATCCAGTGTTAATTCACAACCAACTGTCGGCCATCCTCGTGAGTCATAAATTTCTCGACCGATAAGCTTTGTTATTTTCATATCATTCCTTCTTCTCACGACCTATAGCTTAACCGTACCTCACCTTACAAAACGTTGTATATGATTTTATCTTTTAGCAATCAGATTGAAATTAATTTAAAAATAATCAATAAATTGACTAATATAAAATTAAGCTGTGGAAGAATAAATATGAATGAAGGAATTGATATATGAAATATAAAACAATCGCACACTATTTATGTGTATTATCGATGATATACGGCCATACTGCGCTTCAATCATCTTACTATTACGATATTCCCTGTATAAAAACGTGTATCACTGGCTGCGTAAAATTCTTAACATGGATAATAATGGATGGAGAAGTGGATGATCAGGATATTTCACCCGGAGATAGAATATCTTACACTTCTTATATAAATCTTCAGAGTTCATCCCTTCAAAATTTTATTAAGCGAGCGCAATCATTTACTTACGAAAAAGTAAGTCAACAGTGTTTAAAAGAAATATGCCAATCACAACATCTTTATATCGCTTCCTGTCGAGAAAATATTGTTGGTGCACTTCTTTACAAACCGCTCAACAGTAGGAAAGTATGGATAGAAGATTTATTTTACCAAAATAAAGACAATCAGTTGAATGTAAAATTAATTGAGTACGCATTACAACAATTTCGCCTAAAAAAATTCACTACCGCAAGCGTTTCTATTGATCAAGGAAGTCAAAATCGAAAGATAACGGAATTATTTACCACACAAGGATTCGTTCAAAACCAAACGCGGGGTTACTGGTTTGAATATGACCTTACCAGATGTTCAAAAACTACAAGCCGATCAGAGTAAAATTTCCTTCAGTTTATAACACTTTGACAAAAAATTCAAATGTGATAAAATTGAATCTAGGGCAAAAATATCGAAAAATAACAAGGTAGAATCATGAAAAAACATGCCATAGTTACTGCTTCAACTACAATGGGCTTTGCATTGATAATTTTGCATAATTTTACAAGCAATTCTGCACACCACGTTTCACTTTATCCTTCTAGCCAAAAAATAAGTATTCAGATGCCAACGCCTGAAGTTTCACAAAAATCTGACTGTACAAGTCCTATTAATGATGAACACCTTACACCGTGGACTGCCGATCTTGATCGTATAATTGATGATATATATGAAGCAATTATACAATCAAAACAAGCTCATAAAACTTTTATTACTGAGGTAATGAAAAATAAGACTGACAATCAACTAACTTGGCGAGTTACCAACATACAGCCATATCATCCTCTCTTTCAAGGGAACAATGATGCTTTCTGCGCTATTATCAACGGAAAAAAACCGGCACGCATGGTATTTTCAGACGATAAGTATATCGGAATCTTTTCAAGGAGTAAGCAATCTGCCAATCGTACAAAAATCCTGGTCATTCCTCGTATCCATACCAGTAAGCATCATTGATACAACTAAAAATGAACTTCGCGAAATTCTGGAACGAAGTATACAACTTACTCATGAACTGGACTGCCCGAACTGGCAATTACTTATCAATACAGGATCACCTGTACAAACTGTGGGTCATTTACATGTACATGTCATAGCTTATCACAGCCCTTTATCGACACATATTTTCGATCTTGTTAAAGATAAAATTTGGGACGGTAGAAACTTTAATTCAGTGCCAGATCTTGCCAAGCAAGCAAGGTTACAGGCAACGTCACATTAAAAAAGAAAATACACTCGACAACACGTTAGAATTATAAGCCGCACAGAGTGAGACAACCATCGTCTGTTTTTCGAATTAAGTTTTCAAAGCATAGTTGGTCCACAATATTTCTTATACGTTCCTCAGAGTCTTTCAGAATCATCACTAATTCTTTCCAGGAAACACGTTCAATTTGGGTAAGGTGTTTTATAATAGCACCTCTAATCTGTCTGTCAGAACCTTTAAATTGAGACTGTTTTGAATAATGACTACTTTTTCTGCTGGGATTTTTCATGAATCGTTTGAGAATGACACCGTAATCCATCAGGGCATAATACCATTCGCGTGGATTATCTTCATCAAGCGTTTGGCGAACAAAAGGAATAATCTGCCGATCGTGAACCGGCTCACCATTATAAAACCATGTATAAATCATAACACTACGAATATTAGTTTCTATGAAGACTGAAGGATAATTAAATGCAAAAGCTTGAATAGAGCCAACCGTATTGACTCCAATACCGGGCAATTGCACAAGATCTTCAGCGCTACTGGGAACCTTTCCATCAAATTGCTGTACAATAATTCGTGCAGATCTATGAAGCGTCATTGCACGACGATTATATCCAAGACCAACCCATACCGATAAAACTTGCCGTAAATCAGCGGCGGCAAGATCATAAATAGTGGGAAATGTGCTTAAAAATTGCTGATATTTATCAATAACGCGGCTAACTTGCGTTTGCTGCAGCATAACTTCAGACACCAAAATATGATAGGGATCTTGAGTATCTCTCCACGAAAAAGAACGTCGGTTTAAATAGTACATATCGTATACATATGATCGAAATTTTTCTATATCTTCGATCTTCAAATCATTCAGCGGTTGCGAAAATTGTATACCAAGAGCATCCATCAAAATTTACCTTGTTGCTCTTACAGTCCTCTTCCAACACGTACTGTTGTAAACGTATCAGAAATGAGAATTTTATTTACAGCATGCTCAATCTGCTCACGCGTTACTGACTGAATCTGCTCAATGCGATGATCGTAATAATCTACCGGAAATCCAAATTCATTAATAAAGAGAAGAGAATTTGCTATTTTCATATTTGTGGAAAATGAATCAATAAGTGCTTCTCTGATAACCGCCTTTGCTATGCCTAACTCATCGTCAGTCACGCCACCAACACCACGATCGATAACTTCTTTAATTTTTACTTCAGCTTCAACCCTTCTATCTGGTGAGACGATAGTTTTAATATACGCCAAGCCAGGCTCTTGACCCACTGAAGACACCAAAGAACCACCGATAGTATAGAACAAACCTGACCGTTCACGTAAATCAAAAAGACGAGAACTCATAGTTCCCGATACGCCACCAGAAAATATTTGATCAAAGATTAAGAGTGGATCAAATTCTTTATCTAAGCGTCGCACAGACAATCTTCCAAAGGCAAGCGTAATTTGATCACGATTCATCATATAATTGACAACCGGAGGATGCTCAGGAACAGAAACTTGAGGAAAGTCAGGTTCGCAAATTTCAGGACCGTTCCATGTTCCCAGTGTTGATTCAAGTAGTGGGATAATATCGCCCTGACTTAAATCACCAACAACCGCAACGCGTGCATTAAATGGGGTGACCCATGCTTTTTGCACCTGAACAATATCATCTCGTGTAATTGAAGAAAGAGATGCAACCGTACCAAATACCGATTTATGGAAAGGATGTTCTTGTCCATAAACAGATGCTCGCATCAGCTGAGTAATACATTGATATGCAGTATCCCAAAAGCCGTGCACCTCTGAGATAAGACGATGTCGTACTCTCTCAATTGCATTTTCTGAGATAGTTGCATTACATAACATATCGGCTAATAGATGAAGGCCTTTTTCACGGTACTCAGACAACATCTTTAATGAGATAAATCCAGGAGCTGTAGACAGTGCCATCCCATGGGATTCAAGTTCATGTGCAAACTCTTGAGCAGAATAACGAGTTGTTCCCTCTTCTAAAAGATCAAACAGGAAAAGACATAGCCCCTGTTTATCTTCGGGATCAAAATACGATTTTACTTCAGCGTCAATTACCACATCGATAGTAGGAATAAGGGGATTATGATAAAGAAGAACAACTAAACCATTTTTAAGTTTTATCTCTTCTGCGCGAGGAAATATAAACTGTTTTGCAGGATGCGCTTGAATATTGATAACATGCACACCTTCTTCAATTTCCGCGTCACGAACAATACGGGACAATATGCGGCAATCTTCTTCATCTGATTGCTCTTGATACGTACTCCAATATTTTTGTTCCTCATGAGCGATTGGCATAATATACCCTTCATGATGAACGGCATCACGCAAACAATGCTTCATGATTTCCATAACATCATCCTGCACGCAACTTTTTTCCCCTAACTCGATATAACGAGTAGCATATTCTGCATCACCAAGCGCCAACTGATACTTGCCCATAAGATACGCTTGTTTCTGATTTTGTTCTCGCAAATTAACAAAATCCATAGCAGTTTTTGATTGAGCGCGCACCAATTCAGACTCTTGAATTCCTTTTTCAACAGCACGATTGATACTTGTTTGAACAGCTTGCGCCACAGATTGAGCATCTATACCATCGCGAGGCTCAAAACTAATAATGAAAAGCCCTTTATCAAAAAGATCATACGTGAAGCTCTCAATGTTAGTAGCAAGCTCTTGTTCCTCAACAATTTCTCGATATAAAAGCGCACCTTTACCAGATCCTAGAATCCATGACATAATATCAAGCGCATAATCTCTTTTGTCCCTTACTCCCGGAATTTCCCACGCAACAACCCCTACAGGCTGCTGAACATCGCGAAGAAGTGTTAACGAGGTAGACTCCAAGTCGTTGCCATGATAGTATGGCTGTTTTATTAAAGAAAGATCTGCAGGAATAGCACTAAAATGCTGCGCGGCCAACTCAAAAACCTTATCTGCGACAACATCGCCGACAACGATCAAGGTTGCATTGTTCGGCACATAATACTTTTGATAAAAATCAACAAGCGCTTCTCGTCGCAAACTCCACAAGTCCTGTTTATAACCAATAATTGGATATCGATACGGATGGTCTACAAAGATAGATCCCATCATCCGCTCGATTAAAGATCTTACATAGTCATCACGATACATTTTAAGCTCTTGGACAACAGCTTTCAGCTCTGAATTAAGCAATTCTTCTTTGAATGTACAATTACGCATACAATCGGCAAGAATAGGGAGCGCTTCACTCCAGTTTTGCGAGGGAAAATCGAAAAGATAACCGGTGTAATCATGAGAGGTAAATGCGTTGCAACTGCCAGATAGTTTTTGAGTAATTAAGTTGATATCAGATTCGGAAAGCTGATTCGTTCCTTTAAAAATCATATGCTCTATTAAATGAGCAATACCGCGCTGTCCAGAACGCTCGTCTTTGGAACCTACATCATACCATAGTTGCGCTGAAACTCGAGGAAGATTATGACGCTCAACAACAAGTATTGTAAGCCCATTTGATAAAACCTGTTTATATATTTTCTCAATCATCGGTTCATAACTCATACTATTCAAATCAATAACATTACTGTGTAGTATCCCATTTCTTATTAATCAACACAAGTAAACTTTACTAAACACCTATAATCGAAAAATCCATCATAACACAGACGGATTTTTACCTACTCCTTACCACTCATGATAGAGGATAATCTTCGATAACAACACTTCCATCTACTCCGGTTCCGAGATCTACCCGATACGCTGTCCTATAAACACCATGCCAATTCTCATAGTTGAGAAGCTCGATAATAGGCTTTTTGAGAGGAGGCTTATGCTGCATGGTCAAGTGAAGATGGACATGAGGAACCTGTTGTAAAGGAGAACCACGATTAATTTGTAAAACATACTCATGAGAACCAAGCCTTGCTGCTATAGCCATACTACGCTGAATAAGCTCACCCAATTCATCTGCTGACATCCTCATAATACTATGAATGTGCTTTCGAGGGATAACGAGTATTTTGGTAGTATTAACGGTAGATAAAGGGTTATCTTTCGAAAAAATACCAATATATTTATCGTCAGCGTACAACAGACGGGCAGACGCTTTTCCCTTATTGATTTGACAAAACACATCGTTATCATTTTCTTGAAGTGCTCCATATTTTCCTGAACGCTTTATACTCCAATCGAGCCCTTCCCTTTCTTTTTCTTTTTTAATAACGAACGAGAAATTATCATCAATATACTCCGAGAAAAATAAATCGACAAAATGGTAAACAAGAGCAATAAATATATCATCAACTATCTCTGGATAGACTTCCTGCCGAGGCAATTTTTCTACACTTGAGATAACAGCACGTTGATTTGGCAATGCCAAGCGCTCCAACTGTCCCGTAAGAGTAACAAGCTCGAGTCCATAGCATATCGGCGCGCCCAGAATCAGAAATAATATTCGTTTTATTATATTCATGACACCCTCAATAGGTATAATCAACGTGACTACCTACCCTACTCTATCGATAACACTAAGTTCAATAATTTACGCATACCTGAACAATTTGCCCTATAACCAAAGCCAAATACTCGATAAACTCTCCAGTGCGCTTTCAAGCGCACTACCTCATGTAGCTGAACGCAAATATTTTGCGACCAATCACATGATACCAAGCTCAATTTTCAGATTAACAGCGCTATAAAAAAACTATAAGCACAACTTAAATATATCAATAAATTGAATTTCAAATAAGAATTATATTATTCTGACTATAGAAGCAATATCTTAAATGCAATATAATACTGAGAGGTAAAAATCATGAAAAACATTTGCCGGGTGCACACCATTTTCTTCTTGATCGCTCTTCAAATACTTTCTTTAACCTCGACCATTTCACAATGTTCGCAAAAAAGCATCAATTCTGATGAGTCAGCACGGGACGCATGCGCTTTAAAGCTGAAATTCCTCACTGAGCATGATACTCGTAATAAGCTGCCCCAGATTCGCAATATTGCTCAAGAACTTATTAAGTTAGAATCGCAACAGCAAGAGCTGGATAAAAATCAAAAATTTACCCTTGAACGTGAGCTCGGGATCCTCACGGTTATCTATCTTCAAGGACTTTCCAACGAAGAAAGATTAGAACTCGCTCGATCGGCAGCATCATGCCAACAAGCTATAAACAGTCTTCCCCCAGACGCCTATGAAAAGTGGAGACAAACTGAAATATATCGTATATTCTTAGCTTCATAAGATAACTATTTATACGATGCATATGCTTTTTAATGAATTGTCGAATCCCTATTCTCTCTGAAAATCTATCATTTTTTTTGAACAGACTACCATATAGCATATGGTACGCCTCCGCTTTTATTTTAGGTATATGCTGGCAAGCAGGTCATATGCCTTCCTACCTCGCATTTTTTAGTATTTTTTTTATTTTATATCTCTCTCAACATGCGCTGCCACACCTTGTTCAAACTTCAGCCATAACACTATTTTTCATTGGAGGCGCATGGCGATACCTGAGTCATGAAACTACCTTACATTACCAACTTTCTTGCTTATGCGATAAGCCACTCAACCTCAAGGGGAAAATTCTTGAAATTGGTCCTCAACCCCATATAGTTATAGTAGATCCCATTGAGCTTAAGCACTCGTCAACAACAGAGTCGGTTGCTTTACCCACTATCCCCATTCAACTCACCCTCCATAAAGATAATCCGATAGTTACTCATGGTGACACCATAGAAGTTTCACATATTTGGTTTGCTTATCCTTCACAAGAGCGTCTTATATCATTGCAGCGCAAGGGAATTATCGCAAATTGCTACGTATCGCGACAGCGAGAAATTATTATTACGCCAGGACCCCTTTCTTTTTTTTCTTATTTCTCAGTATCTAAAAATAATATTCTCAAAAAAACAAGCGCTTCACTTTCACCCGCTACCGCAACCTTATTTTCGTCTATTTTTCTTGGAGCAAATTTTTTTGATACTGATTCTACCGTTGCATTGCGCAAGTCATTTTCCTGGTGGGGAATTAGTCACTATCTTGCGCGATCAGGATTGCATCTTGTTCTGCTCGCGTCCATGCTTCATTTTTTCGCATGCCTACTGCCCCTGTCATACCACATCAAACAACTCATCCTTCTTCTCTGTATTTGGGGGTATGCACTTTTATCATGGCCATCAATCTCTTTCATGCGCGCAAACATGATGATTTTTTGTAATGTTATGTGCACTCTCATAAAAGTTCCTACCAATAATATGCACTTCTTAATGTGCTCAACGATCGCGATGCTTTTGTATAATCCATCCTATTTGTATTGTTTAGAGTTTCAACTCAGTTTTTTTCTCACGTTCGGACTTACTATTATTCAACATTCAGAATCTATAATAGGAAAATAATATAAGCTCTTGACTTCTAACGCCTTAAGCAACTAATTTTCTTTAAAGAGAAGCTATTTCAAGAAGGGGGTACCATGGGTAGATTTAATCTTATCGCACCTATTGTATGGTTATTCGTCGGCATCCTGCATCATGGTACCCTTTTTAATGTACAATCGAATCCATATGCAACTCACTACGAAAAACTGCCAGCAACCTTTTCACTCCCATCAAAAAATACAACTGTTTTTATTTATGTCGCAGCTCGCAATAATCTTCTTACTTTTATCGGTCACAATCTTGCTCAACTTATGCAAATTGGCACTAATGACAATATTACCTTTGTTGTCTACCTCAATCTTATCAGTCAACACAACAAACAGCTCACACAACGACTTATTATTTATAAAAATAAAATTTTACAAATTGGTGAAGACAGCTCTCTCGATAGTGGAGATCCTCAAACGCTTATCGAAGCGTGCACGTGGGCATTCAGACAATTTCCTGCAGAAAATAAAGTATTAATCCTCTGGAATCATGGAACAGGGGGAATCGAACCGTTTTATAATAAAGCGATCAATGCTTCAAATTTATATACCTACAATCCAGACACTAAACTGATTGATATTAACCGAGCAATGGGATTTATTGAATATATTACTTTGTGTGGTAGCGACGGCTTGAGAGGCATTTGCTTCGATGACACCACCCGCAACTATCTCACCAATCAACAAGTTGGACAAGCTTTACGCACTGTACAAAAAACAGTTCTGCAGGGAGAGCCCTTCGACCTTGTTTGTTGTGACGCATGCCTTATGCAGTGCATTGAGTTTGCATATAGCCTTAAACCACTCGGACAAAAACCAGTCGCCCGTTATATGGTAGGATCACAAGAAGTTGTTCTCGCAAAGGGATATCCGTATGGGGAAATATTTAGTAAACAGGCAGCAACGCCTCTTGCGCCAAAAGATCTTGCTATACACATTGTACAAGAATTTTACAAATCATACAGCAATATCACTCGATACTGCACACATTCTGCAATAGATTTATCGAAACTCGATGCGTTGTATACAACAATTGACACCATTGCTCAAGTTTTAGTCGATGGAATCACGCGGCAGCAACATAATTCTGTATATAATTTTATTGCATTTTGCAGCCATAAAGATCGTTGCACCTACTTTGCTGAACCCACTTATAAAGATATTCATCATCTTTTTTCCAATATGATGAAACATCTTGCAATGATACAGCTCAACAATAAAAAAGAAACGATAACCTTACAGAAAACATTGCATGAAAACCTTCTCATCGCCTGTAATCTTATCAAGCAAGCAACTATTGCGAGCGGTGCAAGTGCAGCACTGAACAATGCCTCAGGAATTTCGATTTACCTTCCCCTCAACGGAATACATCCCTCCTATGCAAAAACCGATTGGGGCGCTCATTCAAAATGGACTGAGCTCATTCGTCTCATCACAAAAAATACAAACAATGAAAATGTAAATTTTTCTCTTTAATAATCGCACATTTTTGGGTATTCTTTAAAAAAATGTTTCATTGAACGCTTTTTAAAGAATAAAAATGTTTCGATCTTCTATAAAAATCATCCTCACAATGCTTGTCATGATTAGCAATTGCCCTTCGGTCCAATCAGCAGACGCATTACATCTTGATGCGTATCAACTGCAGACAGCCCTTCTCTGCACAACCGCCGCAGCTGCGTGCATAACACTAGGTATTAAAAAATGCATGAAAAGGCGCAGCGAATCGATTACTCATGCCAACATTCTAGGCCATGAACAATTTGAACGAGAATGTAAAGAATTTGAGGAACAATACAAAGAATCACAATCTCTCCGGGGACATCTCAAACAACAAATACAGCAGTTTGGCATAAGAGCACTTATTGAGCCTCATATTAAATCTTTATTACAATCCTACTATGCTGCACAACCAGAAGTTCCTGCATTATGCCATTTCTTAACTCCCGCACGGATGGAAGAACCGCATGATAGTACGCGGTGGAAAAGGGAAAAATATGAATTTGTTCGCACGATAGGCAAATTTGAAGCATGCAAACTATTACCCCCAAGCACTCGCAAAACAACAGTAGAGAGCTATGCAACTCAATTGGCATGGCGCATGAAAATGTTTATGGACGAATTTGGGAGCGCGAAGCTTCTTGATTACTATGAAAAAATAGGACTCGACTTTTTCACCTGCGTCACCATCATGATCAATTATCACCGAACAATTTTATACAGCGACGTCGCTCGACGAGACAATTATAAACTTTGGCTGAAAAAAGAGACTGATATAGTGACGAGAGAAGCGTTCCAAAGCTTGGGCATCGATAGCCGGTTAAAAAACTGCTTATTTCTTGAAGCATGTTGAGCGATTCGTTCGCTCGGGCCATTTCGCGCCAACCGCTTCAATGTTAGATTTTGGCTCTCAAAAAAAGCGAAGCGGTGAACTTTGCTATACTCAAGTTAGTTAATAATAAACTAACTATTAAAGAGTAAACGGTATGAAAACAACAAAACAGCGCGCGTTGGCAGAGCTGTATGCCTCTCAAGCTCTCTGCTCACCCTGCCCCTTCGGCAAACAAGAAGAACGTCACAAAGTTTTTGGCGAAGGAAATCCTGATGCGCGCCTGATGTTTATCGGGGAGGCACCTGGTGCAGAAGAAGATCGACTCAAGCGACCATTTGTTGGCAGATCGGGAAAACTGCTCGATAAAATCTTTAAGCAAGCAGGATTTTCAAGGGAAGACGTTTTTATCACTAATATCGTAAAATGCAGACCTCCCAACAACAGAACGCCTACGCCCGAAGAAATCTCACCGGCAATGAAGCAACTTCTGAAACAAGAGATCGCTATCGTACGTCCTCGAATCATCTGTACTCTAGGAGCTGTAGCAACGCAACTCTTTTTCCCTCAACCCATCATGATGTCCAAAGTTCGCGGCAAACCACTTCATTTTGCCCAATCTCACATCACTCTCATTCCCACATTTCACCCCGCGTATGCCTTAAGAAATACTGACGCAGAAAAGCTGCTTGTCCTCGATATTATTCATGCATTTGAAGATTCAAATAAATAAAGTTTGAAATTTAAAAAAAACAGTTATCCGACGCAACACGACACTCAATCAATCAATGTGGATAACTTGGTGGATAAGTGGTGGATAACTCACCCAAGCATGTGGATAACTTTTCGAAAAAAATGGGGAGGATTTTGGGAAAAACTCTTATTTTAAGCACCTTTTTTAGCGCAGCACCCAAGCTTATTGATCTCAAAACCGTCTTTTTCGACTTATCCACCACTTATCCACCAAAAATTCGACTTATCCACCAGTTATCCACATTGACATCGACGCAAAAAACATGCTGATATGCAATGATTTTAACCAATTCTCCTCGAGTTATCCACCAAAAACCGCTTCGCCTACTACTATTATTAAATATATATTTATATATATAATAGTAGGCAGTGTCATCTGACCAAGTTTAAAAAGTAAACCATGGAGAAGCTCATCAGGGGACATTTTTGCTCTTTTGATTAATTGTGCTACACTTAAGTCATTGCAAATTATATGCTTATCGCGTAAGGAGAAATGTGAAATTATCGCAGGTAATGGAAGAACTTGTCGAGGAGCGGGGACTTGATCGCGCCGTTTTAAGTACGATTGTATGCGAAGGACTTCAAGCAGCCTATGCCAAAAAATATCCAGAAGTAACCTTAACGGTTGAATACGATAAAAAAGCGGATGAACTCTCCATTTTTGCGCATAAAGCTGTTGTGAGCAGTGTTGAAAACGAGCTCACTGAGATCAGTCTTCGCAAGGCAAAAGGTATTCAAGAAGATGTTCAGCTTGGCGATATCGTAAAAGTTCCCTTTGACATGCCCATTGGCCGCATTGAGGTTCTTAAGGCTAAGCAGACCATCGCACAACAGATACGCACGATAGAGGCAGAGGCTATTTATCGAGAGTTTAAGCCTAAAGAGGGAACCATTGTAACAGGAACGGTTTACAAGGCCGAAATGCATGGTGTCATTGTAAAGGTCGGCGAGGTTCTTGCCTTCTTGCCTAAGTCGCTTATGACTCCTGGTGATGTCTGTACTCCTGGGTATACAATGAGATTTGTTCTGAAAGAGGTTTTATCAGAGCCGCGCAATGATAATCAGTTGATTCTCGATCGTAAGTCGCCGGAATTCCTTGCAGGTCTCTTTAAGCTTGAAATTCCCGAGATCTATGAAAATGTGGTAGAGATAAAAAAAATTGTCAGAATCGCTGGATATAAATCAAAAGTTCTTGTCACTTCACATGAAAAAAATATTGATCCCGTCGGTACCTGTATTGGATTTGGTGGAGCTCGTATTAAGCCCATTTTGCGAGAGTTAGGAGCCGAGAAAATTGATATTATCAACGCCGGATATTCTACTGAGGATCTTGTCAAGAACGCTCTCAAGCCGGCAGTAGTACGTCGAGTCTTGTTGGTTGATGATAAATCTGCGCAGGTATGGCTTGATGCAGACCAGCGTTCTATTGCAATTGGGAAGATGGGTCAAAATGTTAGCTTGGCTTCAGAACTTTGCGGTATGGATATTCAGCTTATGGAGGATGCATCGCCGCAGGCAGTTCTTCGAGATGTTATTTCTGAAGGTGTTGAGAGTGAAGGATTTTCGAATAACTCCGAAAAAGAATAAACAATGGTAAAGAGATAAAGCGAACCCAGTCAAGGAGGTGCAATAATGCGTGTTTATGAATTTGCTAAGCAAAGCGGATTATCAAGCAAGCATCTTCTCGAGGTACTGGCAAAGCAGGGTCACATTGTCCATAGCCACATGTCTGTTTTAACGCAAGATCAGATAGATTTTCTTAAGGTTGCTTTGATACCCAAAGATCAAAATGAAAAAACAAATAAAAATATCCAAAAACCAGTGTCAACTGTTCAGCCAAAAGCGTCTCAATCTGAGAGCGACGGTTTAAATCAGAAACAGACTGGTCATTTAACGAAAGAGTCTTCACGTAAAGCCATGCAAACGAGCAAGCAAAAGAACGTTGTGTCAAAAAAAGAAGCTAAATATCATAAACCTGTGGATACCCCTTTGGACCAACATCTTTCTTCTCGACAAATGCATGAATCAGAAAATATTTCGAACACTCAGCCGGTAACGGTAGTTATTGAGCAGATGACGGTTGCTGACTTTGCTCAACGCACTCATCTTGCCTTAAGCGATGCAATTTTAACGCTCTTGAAGCAAGGAATTGTTTCCTCAAAAAATCAAGTATTATCGTGCGAAATCATCGAAAAGCTTGCAGGAAAATATGGATTTTCCACTGTTGCTCCTGAGTCGAAAGCGGTTACTGAGGCAAAACGAAGCGCTGCAAAAGTTATTACTGTAGGTAAAGAGCACAGGCCGCCCGTTGTTGTTGTTATGGGGCATGTGGATCATGGCAAAACGACGCTTTTAGATACTATTCGTAAAACGCGCGTTGCCGCTCGTGAAAAGGGCGGTATTACGCAACATCTCGGTGCCTATGTTGTTATGACGCCTCAGGGTTCTATTACATTTCTTGACACGCCAGGCCATGAAGCATTTTCAATGATTCGAGCTCGTGGTGTTCGAGTGGCGGATATAGCGATTCTTGTGGTTGCTGCAGATGATGGAATCAAGCCGCAGACACTCGAAGCGTTGCGCATCGCGCAAGAAATTGAAATTCCAATCATCGTTGCGATTAACAAAATTGATCGCGCAACACCTGCGCAAATTGAACGTGTTAAGCAAGAGCTTTCTCAGCGAGGACTTGTTCCTGAAGAATGGGGCGGCCAGGCAATTATAGTTCCAATATCTGCAAAATTTGGGCAGGGGATCGACACATTACTTGAACTAATATCATTGCAAGCTCAAGTAATGGAATTAACGACAAATACGCAAGAGCCAGTAGTCGGTGTTGTTGTTGAATCGAGCCTTGCTAAAGGTCTTGGTTTTGTAGGAACCGTTATTTGCCGACAGGGTATTTTACGCGTTGGTGATTATTTTACTGCTGGTGATACGGAAGGTCGCGTAACGGCTTTAATTGATGCGCAAGGCAAACGTGTCCATGCAATTCATCCATCATTGCCTGTGTGTGTAGCCGGATTTAACACGCTGCCGCGAGCAGGTGATGTATTTAATGTTGTTCCCAATTTGGTTGAAAGAAAGCTGCGCCAAGCTGCCCCTCGAGTAGATCAGCATCGTGCTGTAGTAGGTCAAGAAAATCAGAGTGATGTGGTTCGTCTTGTTATTAAAACAGATACAGCATCATCCCTTGAGGCCTTGATAAGCTCTGTACAGCAAATTGCTCAAAAAATGGGCCGCATTGTGCACGTTCTTCAGCAGGGTATTGGTCTTATATCTGAGCGAGATGTTGTTTTTGCGATGGAAACAGGTGCACTTATATATGGCTTGCATGTGCGTCTTGAGCCAGGAGCCGCTGAAATTGCTCAGCAACGTGGAATTCAGATACATCTTTTTAACGTTATTTATTCGCTTCTCGATGATATTGCTGCGCGTATCAAAAAAGAAAAAGCCGTTGAAAAAGTTGCTAAAAAAATTGGAGAAGCTATTGTTCTTAAGGTCTTTGATATTAAGAAGATGGGAATTGTTGCAGGAGCCCAGGTGAAAAATGGTATTTTTTCTCGTGATGGGCAGGTAAAAGTATATCGCGGAACGCGGTTGGTAGGCGAAGGATCTATAAAAAGCTTGCAGAGAGACCGTAAGGCTGTTAAAGAAGTACATAACGGATTTGAATGTGCGTTTATGGTCACTGGTTTTGATGAGTGGCAGGTTGATGATCGTGTTGAGTGTTATATTCTTCAGTAAGCATTCTTGCTCGGTATCTTGCAAGCTCTTAATATAAAAAACATAATGGTTTGCTCAAGTTAATAGTTTATAATGGGACTTCATGATGTTCTTAAGTGTAATGACCTTCGCAGTCTGTTTGAGTGCTTTCATTGTTTATATTTGTACCTATTTCATTGTTCCCTTGTGTATGCGATATGCTATTCAATGCAATATTGTCGATCTCCCTGATGGAAAATTGAAGCAGCATGCGCAAGTAACGCCGTATTTAGGGGGGGTGGCGGTATTCGGGGGATTGTCTACTGGTTTCGTGATCGTCAGCATGCTGTTGAATAGTACTCCCGCATTGAAAGATATTTTTTGTTATGCGCCGTTCATTGTTGGAATAAGTATTTTATTAATTCTTGGCTTGATTGACGATATAAGGGTGCTTTCCCCGCAACAAAAAATCTTATGGCAATTGGGCGCTGCGTGCTTAATATCTATGAGCGGTGGTACAGTTTCTCATGAGACCACATTGCTTTTGCATGCATGGGGATTTCCTGCAATTTTGGCTACGATAACAGGGATGCTTCTTGAAATAATCTTTATTATTTCGATGATGAATGCATTTAACCTTATCGATATTATGGATGGACTTGCTACTACAACTGCTATTGGATCAAGTATTATATTGGGAGCAGCTGCCTTACATGCTCAAAGTTATGACATTGCTATCTTTCTTTCAATGTATATAGCGGCGCTTTTGGCATTTCTTTACTATAACTGGCCACGAGCTCGTATTTATTTAGGTGATTCAGGATCACTGGTTATGGGGGGATTTTTGGCCGGAATGGCCTGCCAAGTTACGTGGCATATACCATCAGCTACCCCTTTTGCATCATTTTTCTTAATGACGTTTATTTTGATTGCTGTGTTCTTTATTCCCTTTATTGAATTAATAATGTTGGTTGTTATCCGAACGCATAAGGGACTTCCTTTTTTTCTGGGAAGCCCCCATCATTTTATTCATTATTTGAAGAGAAGAGGGTTTTCTATTTTTTGCATATTGAAAATGGTGTATTTTTTAAGCATATACTTGTTGCTTAATGTGATAGCTTTACTCTTCAATGTATATTCGCTCGGACAATATGCAGCAGTTATGATAACAGCAATGAGTGCTTGGATTGCATTTGTTTATCTTTTTTCTTTTAAAAAAATTGTTATGAAATCATGACATGCGCGATGAGTTGCTTTTGATCTATTTTTACTATTAAAGCAACAAGCATATTTAAAATGTAGCTTGTCAGCGACATTTTTTTGTTGCTCTTAAAGGTTGTTAATAAAAAATTGTTTGATTTTTGTTTTATATGTTTAAAACTGGAAGAGCTTCAGCGATGACTGCTCTACAATCTGGCTCTTTGAGGGAAAGAGTTGGAATGATTGGTCGGTTTGAGAAGCACTGCTTTGTATCGCCCCATCCTTTATTTGATGGGGCGATATTTTTTATGAATGATGTTCAATTAAGGATTTTAGCTTTTTTAAATTTGATGCATGATCACCCTTTTCATTCAAAGGTGTCTCTATGATTTTTAGTACGTTAATGAGCCGAGGATCATTCATAATCATTCGAAATGCTTCGAGTCCTATCTTACCCTGTCCGATATGTGCGTGACGATCTGAGTGAGAATTAAAGGGGTTGGTCGAATCATTGAGATGCATGGCGTGAATGTTGTCGATCCCCAGTATTTTATCACAATGCTGCCAAAAAGCGTGGTACGATTCAGGAGTTGAGAAGTCATAGCCTGCGGCAAAGGCATGGCATGTATCAATGCAAAAACCTATTCGGCGTTTATCATGAGTAATGAGATGCTTTATTTCAGCAAGTTGTTCGAGCGTGCTTCCAATAAGAGACCCTTGTCCTGCCATGTTTTCCAAGAGAATTTTTGTATACTGATAAGGTATTTTTGTGGAAGCGATTGAAATAGCGTGGGCGATTCTTTTTATACATTCTTCGGGAGAACCATCAAGCGCAGCGCCGGGATGCGTAATGATAAAGGGTATTTTGAGTTGTTCGCAGCGTTCGAGTTCGTGTTGAAATACTTCTGCCGATAACTCAGCAATGTGTTTTTTTGGTGAACCGATATTGATTAAATAGCTTGCATGTACTGCGATTTGATTAATGCCCGTCTCTTTTCGCGCTTTATCGAAGCGCTCGATGGCTGCGTCGTCCAGTGGTTTAATTTTCCATTGACGGTTGCTATGAGTAAACATTTGAATGCACGTACATCCTAATTCAGCTCCTTCCCGAAGAGCATTCTCAAGGCCCCCAGAGATTGAACAATGAGCGCCTAAAAGCGTCTGAAAAAATTCTGAAGACTTCACTTTATGTGTTGAATGCGGCATAAATAGCCCTTTAATAGTTGACAAATTAAACTATTACTTTAACTTTAAATCCATACCCTTTTTGTATATACAATTGATTCTTATGTAGGAGAGACTGATGCCTTTTTTGATAATGGCACTTGTTAGTTTAATAGTTTTCTGTGGCTCCTTACAATCAAACTTAATTGAACCTCTGTCGAAACAGCCGATCCGTGGTGTATTTGGTGACAGTACTTTGCAATTTTCTTCTCGATTTAGAATTGAAAGTTTTTATGGGAAAAATATTCAATTACTGAATAGCTATAACCCTACTGACCAAGTTATTATTCCTGTTCGACATACTATAGATGGCAATTTGCTCTATGAATATGGATATGAAAAATATGGATACGATATTGTAACGTTGCAAATAACGGTACGTAATAAAGGTGTTTGGGGAAGTCCGGAATCGATCGCTTCAACCGATCGTTCCGTAGTTAAGCTTGATGAAGTTGTATTTGGTGAACATGCGCACTTTCTCAACCGTCACTACTTATGGATTCGTGAGTTCTGGCTTCAGGCATCTTTAAATGAGATGTTTAATCTTAATTTTTATAACAATCACTTCTTCACCGCCGGATTCTTCCCTTTTGAATTAGGACATGCAATTGCTTTGGGTGATGCATATTCTACCGATCCTGATATTCTCGGCTTTTACTCGCCAAATGCTGTCGACCAATATGCTCCTGGTATAAAACTTTCTGGCACCTTAGATTATGATGAACTTTTGGCATACGACTTATATGTTGCGATTCTTACTAATCGATCTGATACATTTAACAATGTAAATCGTCGAATATTGGGGCAACAATATGATCACCAGTGTCAACAAGAACGAGGTTTTGGGAAAATCAACTGGCTTGCGGCAGGAAGATTTCAATTAACGATGAACCGTGGTGATTATTCAAAAATTGTATTTGAGCCATATTTTCTCTTTAATGATCAGCGAGAGCAAGAGATTGAATTTCTCGGAGATTCTTCAACCAAGCTTGCTACCCTAGGATTCTCTATCGAGGCAGAAGTAGGTTGTGTTGAGATGGGCTTTGAATTTGCGCACAACTTAGGACGACAGGATGTCAAAGGCTGGGATCGCAATGTCATTAAAGCAGTGACGCGTGAGGGATCATTTGATTCGATTAATTCGCAGGTAATTGTCGTTTCTGCTACGCCACCAAGCACTGATGTAGCAGGAGAAAAAGCATTATATACTTCTGGAAATCAGGAATATATTAACACAGCTCCTCGTTCTCAGTTGCAAAATGATCAAATTATTACTCCTCCTTCTGCGAATCCTCAACTGCGTAATAGTAATCGTCGGTTCCGCGATTCATATGTCAATACATTGAGTGGTTATATGACGATTTGGGAAATGGCATTTAAATGCTGTGATGGACTGAAAGTTGCTGTTGCGACCGGTCTTGCAACCGGAGATAGAAACCCGAATAAAGATCATAATAGAGTTGGTGACAGTTCTGTTGATTCTAATTATCGTGGGTTTATTGGTCTGCAAGAGCAATATGCTGGCAATAGAGTTCGCAGTGCATTTTTGATGAGTGGTGCTGGGCGGATACCTCGTGTTGTTTCATTCCCTGCAGATGATCTGCCTGATCCATTCCCAGATCGTAATTCTCGTTTTACTAATTTAATCTACGTGGGTACTGGTCTTTGTACCAAATCCGGCGTATGGAGCATTAATCCAAATATATTGAGCTATTGGCAAGAACAACCAACCCGCTTTTTTGATCGCAAAATGGCGCCAGGAAGAGAACAGTTTGCAAGTCCATGGCTTGGTATCGAGTTCAATCTTTTTGTTGATGCATGCTTAGATAATTCGATGAAATTTTTTGCTGTCGGATCTGTTTTTGTTCCCGGAATGCACTATGCTGATATTAAGGGACGAGGGTTGACTCGCGAACAGCAGAAGTTCCTTGATAGATTAGATCGAACGGGTATCGAATCGGGTGAGCAAGTTCCTGTGCTTGGCACCAATGCTGCTCTTTCGATTAATACTGGTCTTGAATATAGATTCTAACAGGGGCTCCATTAATGAGATCTAACGAGCGCTTTTCGATATTTTGTTATGTGATACACTAGAATCTTGATATAAACACTATAAATTCTTTATTAGAGTTGGGTATGGCACAATTTCAAAGAACAGTAGCATGTGGACTCGTTACCGAGTCTTTGGTGCAGCAAGAAATAACCGTCGTGGGATGGGTTCATCGTCGCCGTGATCACGGTTCACTCATATTTGTCGACTTGCGCGATCGTAGTGGCATGTTACAAATTGTTTTGAGTCCTGCATTTAATAAAAATGCTCATGCAAAAGCGGAACATATTCGTTCAGAATATGTTCTTTCGGTAACAGGAAAGGTTGTATATCGCGCAGCAGGAACAGTCAATACTGATATGCCGACTGGTCGTTTAGAGCTACAAGCATCTGATATTACAATTCTTAATTATGCAAAAACATTACCCTTTCCCCTCGACGAAGCAGATCATGTTGATGAGGAGCTGCGTTTACAATATCGCTACCTTGATCTACGCCGTCCTGAAATGCTCGAGCGATTGCGCGTTCGTCATGAGCTTATTTTATCGATACGAAATCAACTTCATCATGAAGGTTTTTATGAGATTGAGACGCCTTTATTAACAAAAAATACTGCGGAAGGTGCACGCGAATTTTTGGTGCCATCTCGTCAGCATAAAGGGTCATTTTACGCACTACCGCAGTCGCCTCAGCTTTATAAACAGCTTTTAATGGCGGGTGGTGTAGAGAAATATTTTCAAGTTGCTCGTTGCTTTCGTGATGAAGATTTACGGGCCGATCGTCAACCAGAGTTTACACAGCTTGACCTTGAAATGTCGTTTATCAATGAAGAAGATATACAAGGTGTTATCGAACGTCTTGTTCAATATGTGGTACAAACGGTATTTAAGCGTGATGTTGCATTGCCCTTGCCTCGTATGAAATATGATGATGCGTTTACTATGTATGGATCTGATAAACCCGATCTTCGATTCGGTATGAAAATTCATCGTGCAACGTCACTCTTTGCAGCTACCGAATTGCAATTTTTACGCAAGGTGCTGACACAAGGCGGTGAAATCGGCATGACCCATCTCGCGGGACAGTCATTATCGCGAGCAGCTCTTGATGGTTGGGTTGATCGTGCAAAAACAGTTGGTGCACAAGGGATGATCTGGGTTCGACTTTATCCGCACGGTGCATCCGAGTCGCCCATTGCTAAATATTTGCCGAACGATTTTTTTGAGCAGGTTAAATCGATAATTCCTGAGATTAATGAAGGTGATATTCTCTTTATTATCGCCGGTTCATATCGCGATGCATGGACGCAATTAGGAAGACTGCGATTGCAGGTTGCTGAGGCGTATGGTCTTATTCCTCAGGATGTACTGAATTGGCTCTGGATTACTGATTTTCCGTTGCTTGAGTATAATACTGAAAAGAAGCGCTGGGTTTCCGCGCATCACCCTTTTACCTCACCACAGGCTGGATGGGAAACGCAAGAGCCTGCTCAGATGAAAGCGCGTTCGTATGACTTGGTGCTCAATGGGATAGAATTGGGCGGTGGCTCAATTCGAATTCATGAAGCAGCGACACAGCGTAAAGTTTTTGATCTTCTTGGCTTGAATGAGGATGACATGAAAGGTCATTTTGGGTTCTTGCTGGAAGCGCAAGAGCTTGGTTTTCCGCCGCATGGTGGTATTGCATTAGGCGTTGATCGATTTGTGATGTTACTTGCGGGTTGCGCATCGATTCGTGAAGTTATTGCATTTCCGAAACCGCAAAGTGGCTTTGATCCATTAATGCAAGCGCCAACATCAGTCGCTCCTCAAAAACTTGCTGAATATGGCCTAGTATATAAGCCGGTTTCGCTTAAGTGAACTGAGTAGGATTGTTGAATCGTTGAATAAAAAATGTTATTGAATGCGCGTCTAACATATCAAAAGAGTCTTTTTCGGTATGGTTATGCGTATATTTTTATGAGCAGAAAGTAACCAATTATGAAGATTGCCCATTATTTTTATCTTATCGCTCTGAGTATGGCTGCACTGTATGACATGGAAAATACATATGCCATGCAATCAGTAACAACAGCTGCAACTCAAGGAAATGGTAAAAAAAGAAAATCCCCGGAAGCTACGTCTTTTGAAGAAAAAGCACGTGCTGCGTGGAAAGCGTGTCGGTTATCCAATATACCACGGCAAAGCATCGACGGAGAAGCGTTTGAACCTGGCCTTAAGGTTGAGATAGAGAAACATGCAGACGAATTATTGCCAAAGGTATTAGTTGACCTCATTATTAAGTATTGTGTGCCGACTGGATTGCGTGCCGCTGCGCGCCGATGGGATCTTTCTCTCTTGGGTGAAAAGCTTAAGATAGATTTTGAACTCTCCCGGGGGATGGATACATGTTATGGTTTATCGGGCTCAGAAAAAAACGTATGGGTCACTGCAAGAAACAAGGGCAGCTTTACAGCATATACGACATTTAAAATATCGCTTGATAAAGAGAGTAATATATCGTGTTTGCCTCAAGATGTAAATTGTAGATTTGGACAGGATGGGGAAAATAACGAGCTTTCGAGCGCAGGTTTGTTGGCGTGTTCATCAAGTAATCAGTCGAGACTTGGCTCATCGATTGTTTCATTAAAGAATTGGCGAACGGTTGCATGCAGTGAATCGCCTGATGGTTCTTTGAAAATACATCGAACGTGGGCGGTTAAAAACAATTTGATTATTGGAAGTCTTGCTCCAGTAGAGAGAGGAAAACGTTATAAAATTTCCGTTGTCAATCTGGACACATATACTTATCGTGACCTACCCATAGATTTTATAGATAATGAAGGAAGAGTTGAGCATGTTATACTGCATCAAGCGCCTGGCGAACGCAATTCGTGGGTGATCCTTTTTTATAGAGATAGAGAATCTCGTACGCAAGTTATTGATATTTATGAAAGTTCTACCGGAAAACAGCTTGGATGTTTTTCGTATTCAGATACTGATGATTTTTTACATATACATGAAGATGGTCGCTCTATGATAGTTTTGGATCCAAGGGGGGAGAGTTCCTTTCTTTATCGATATGCACTTCCCGCAGGAAATCTTATTTCGAAAACAACGCTCGGTGTAATGCCATGTCAAATAATCTTTAACGATGTTATATGGAAAGCTCATGATAAAGATTGGAAACGTGTTGTTGTGGGGACTCATCCTTCCTTAGGAGCGACACTCCATTTTCCTTTCGAATCATCCGACGTGCTTCAGAGTGTTGCCGATAAGCAGGGGAAGCATTTTGCAGCGATAGTAAGGGTGCATGAGTCTTGTAAAGAGCGACTTCAATTGGTTGTGTGGGATGTAACTGCTGATTGATTATCGAGCAAGCTCGAATGTCCACGCACCTGCCGTTTACAACTTTTATGAGTATAAAGATAGTATGTATGTCTACTATAAAAGTCTCAAAAAAAGACATATTTTTTGAGACTTTTATAGTTCTTGGGCGTATCTATTTCTTCAGAACGTTAATTCAATAGGTTTTGTTGCTGTTTGCGTTTCATAATGAGCAGTGTTTTGGAGAAGATTTGCTTGATGAAACGCGCGAATGAGGCGTGTCATGCCAATGCCTGCACCAAATCGCTCAATCATCGGTAGTTCACAATATGCATCCAATTCGCGTATGACACGATCTTTCCCAAATTTTTCAAATAATAATCCAGAATATCGTCCATCAGCCAATTCAAAAAAGCGCTCGCGCATTTGTGTAACATCAGTTTCCCGGGTCGCTGATCCGATTGTTTCCATGCCATAGAGCAAGACATCTGCTTTTTGAAATGTTCCATCATGATGGCGCTTCATATTCCAGAAGGGTTGACTGTGTTGTGGAAAATGAGTGAGAAAAATGACAGGGCCATATTTCTTTTCAAGTGCCTGTTCATGGGTCGCTTCTATAATGTCTGTTTCATAGTGGTGACATGCGTCTTGGTATAATACTTCGAATGGCTCTGAGAAACCGAGATAATCAAGAAGCTCGGTTTCTAGTGCTTTGAGAGCGTTAAAATCGCCTGCAGCCTCAAATTCAAACATAGGAAAAATTCGTGAGTGACGCCCTTCAATGATATGCGGTTCATCGCGATAACTGGTTGTACAACAGAACACTCCCGGCCATGAAGGATTTTTGAGCAGTTCGTATTCAAGCCACATCTGCCCCGTTTGTGGCAAAGGATAAAATGTGTTGCCTAAGTTAAATGTAGTAATGGTTTCAGGCTGTTCACATGCTGCCAGTATGGATAATCGAGATTGTGCAGGAACTTCGATAAATCCTTTTTTATACTGAAAAAAGTTGCGAAGGCGAGAAGCAACGATATGATAGTCTAATGTTTCCATCATGCGGTATATCCTTTAATTCATTGGTTGGACAAATTGTTCATACACTATCAAAGTATCCAACCAACGTCAACATATTTTACGATGGTAAAATTATTTAAGGATAAATAGTGGTGATATTACTTTCCATGGCATTTTTTATATTTTTGTCCTGATCCGCATGGGCATGGTTCATTCCTGCCAACCGATGGTTGAGCGATACGTTGTTTCGGCGCAGAATCTGCTGTGTCATCAGATTCTTCACCACCATGCATATGAAGTCCACTCAGTTCATGTTCGCGTTGTTGCTCAAGTGTTGCGCGATTGAACAGTCTAAGATCGATAGAGAATATACGATGAACGATTTCCCATCGAATGGATCGCATTAAATCTTCAAAGAGTGCAAATGCTTCCCGTTTATATTCGATCAATGGATTTTTTTGGCCCATTTGCCGCAGCCCAATACCTTCTTGTAAGCGGTCAAGATTAAGCATGTGTTGTTTCCATGCTTGATCCAGCGCTTCAAGCATGATCCATTTTTGCGCTTCACGAATCTGCTCGCTTCCTTCACGATTTGAATATAATTCATAACGTATAAGAAGAAAATTGATAATATCACTGCGCAACAATTCTGCATTTGATTGATTAATTCCCTGCGCAATGAAGTCGTCCGGTGCAATTTTGGTCATGCGTGAAAGAAGTGTCATAATATCATGAAACTGTTCGGTGCTGAGTGCTCGTCCTGGCGCGCGAAGCGTAATTAAGTCTTCAACAGCGGCTGCGATAAGATCACGAGCAAGTCCTTCGATGCCTTCAGCGCTTTCTAAGATGTCGCGGCGATATCGATAAATGACTTTACGCTGTTGATTGAGTACATCATCATATTCTAAAAGATGCTTACGTCGCTCAAAGTTCATTTTTTCCATTTTTTCTTGTGCATTTTGTATTGTCTTAGAAAAAAGTCCAAACTCAACAACATCTTCTTCTGTCATGCCGCCGACTGTTTCCATTCTTCGTTTCGCGTCAGGTCCTGCATAAATTCTAATCAGATCATCTTCGAAAGAAATGTAAAAGCGCGATTCTCCTGGATCACCCTGCCGTCCAGAACGACCGCGCAATTGGTTGTCAATGCGCCGACTTTCGTGACGTTCAGTCCCCAAAACATATAATCCGCCCAACGCTCGAGATTCTTCGGTAAGTTTAATATCAGTTCCTCGCCCTGCCATGTTTGTTGCAATCATGACATGCTTTGACTCACCTGCATGAGCAATAATTTCAGCCTCTCGAGCGTGATTTTTTGCATTCAACACTTCATGAGGGATGGCGAGTTGAGTCAGCATACTGCTTAATAATTCTGATGTTTCAACGGCAACGGTACCAACAAGCACCGGTTGTCCGTTTGTGTACCGTTCTTGAATGTCTGCAACAACCGCTTTGAACTTTGCTCGTTTGGTTAAATATACGCGGTCAAGTTGATCAACGCGAATGCACGATAAGTGTGTTGGGATACTTACCACGCTCAAATTATAAATTTGATGGAACTCTTCGGCCTCTGTGACTGCAGTACCGGTCATACCAGCAAGCTTAGAATACAAGCGGAAATAATTTTGCAAGGTAATAGAAGCGAGCGTTTGAGATTCTTGTTCGATCGGTACTCCCTCTTTTGCTTCAATAGCTTGATGTAGACCATCACTATAGCGACGGCCTTGTAAAATACGACCGGTAAATTCATCGACAATGAGCACTTGCTTGTCGCGTACCACATATTCCACATCGCGATGGAAAAGACCATGTGCGCGAAGTGCTTGACCGACATGATGCAGAAGCTTCATGTTTTCGAGAGCGTACAGATTGCTGATATTGAGCGCCTGTTCAACTTTATCATTGCCTGATTCGGTGAGGAGTACCGTTTTTTCTTTCTCGTTGACCTCGTAATCAGTTCCTTTAATTAATGTAGGAATGATACGATTGATACGAACATAGAGCTCACTGCTTTCGTCGGTAGCACCAGAAATAATGAGTGGCGTTCGTGCTTCATCGATTAAAATGGAGTCGACCTCGTCAACAATTGCATAGTTAAGTTCACGCTGTACGTAATCTTGCAAGCGGAATTTCATATTATCGCGCAAATAGTCGAAACCAAGTTCACTGTTTGTTGCGTAGAGAATGTCAGCCTGATAAGCACGCTTGCGTTCAATATCGTTCATTTGGTTTTGTAAAACGCCCACGGTAAGCCCAAGATGCTCAAAAATAGGGCCCATCCAAGCAGCATCACGACGGGCAAGATAATCATTGGGGGTAACAAGATGCACACCTTTCCCGGTAAGTGCATTAAGATAGAGCGGCAACGTCTCGGTTAATGTCTTTCCTTCACCCGTTTTCATCTCAGCAATTTTTCCCTGATGAAGAACGATTCCGCCAATTAACTGCACATCGTAGTGGCGTTGGCCAAGTTTTCGTCGGGCTGTTTCCCGTACAACAGCAAACGCTTCGGGAAGAATATCATCAAGCGTTGCACCTTGCGCGAGTTTTTCCCGAAAATAGGGAGTCTTTTGACTCAACTGTTCATCCGACAATGCTTCAATGGTTTTTTCCCATTCGTTAATTTTTCTAACAGTCGGTTGAAGGCGACGTAGTGCTCGTGTGTTACTTGTTCCAAAAATTTTGCCCAATATATTAGCTAGCATAAAAAAATACCCCTTTTTTCAGAACGATGCGCGGCTTGTTGAGTGTATGAATGTTCTACGGTCTCTGTAAACAGTACTAGTATACCATTCTTATAGAATCGCGGAAATCTCTTAAAAAAAGGATATTTATATGAGTAGTTCAGCGGGTATTTTCAAAAACAGGAATATATCATTGAACAGGAAGATTCGTTGATGACTGATTGACAGAGGTTTCTTTCAGTTTTTTGAGGAGCTCTTCCTTCTGGGCAACTGCTTGAGCTCCAGTAATCAAGGACTGAGCCTCCGGCTTATCACTGTTGATTACAATGATATTCTCTTGAAGCGGATCTTTGCCTTTGAAGTATTCTTGCAAAACAACTACATTTTTCATCGATTTCCAGTCATTGGCAGTATTTAGTTTTTTAGAGCCATTGAGCAATTGTAGTGCATTTTGCAAGATATTCTGTACTGTTGCGAAAACAAAGTATCTATCAGAGGCAACTGAACTGTTCAGTCGTATATAGCTAAAAGGTGGGATGACTCCATAAGAAAAAGTCCACTGTGATCGTACGGGTGCGGTACGATTAAGGGCAGTAACTTGTCCGATATTTTCAGAATAATACCATGTAGCGGCGGTATTATTGAAGATTGTGGTAGAAGCCTGACATGATTCTATTGTTACAAGATCTTCTATCCATCCTCTAGAAACCCATTGTTGAGAGGAATGACATGAGTAATAAAGGTCAGAGCTCACCATTTGCGCGACTGCGACTAAGGTGCATGATGCTACGCAGATGAGCATGAGAATATAATATATCATATAAACAAAATCCTCTCACTGGCTATTAAGAGCAGAGAAGTTATTAAGATGCTCTTTTTGTTATCATAGGCCTTTAAATAACAAAAAGGCAATAATTTTCTTTTTGTAAAATAAATAAGGAGTTTTTGACGCACTCATATTGTTCGCACGGTGACTATGAAGGATGAAGTGTTACGAGCGTAAACTGTCTTTCGTTTGATGCGGGATTGCGGCGGTAAGAGCACCAATTATCATTACAGATGGTGCACTCATTATACCCTCGGTGAATATGAGTATCAGGAACTCCGCAGGCGGATAGTTGACGAATAATGTAGGTGGGATTGTCAAAATACCATGATCCTTGACGAAATATGAGTGATTCTTTGTTTTCATAGGGCTGCGCATGGATCTTTTCTAAAAAAGGTTCATCAATTTGATAGCAGCAACTTCGTGCTGATGGGCCTAAAAAGATAGTGCAAGATGTAGGATCTTCCTGGGTTATTGCCAAAAACTGTTCAAAAGTGCGAGGGACAACTCCTTGCGTTGCGCCGCGCCAGCCTGCATGAATTAACGCAACACCCCGGCCGTGATTACTTTTAATGACAATCGAGGCGCAATCCGCTGTCAGTATGCCAAGTGCTATCTGAGGAGTCGTGCTAATAAGAAAATCACCCTCTTTATTTTTTATCAGTGGAATATCGTGGATTGATTGTATAATGTAACCCGCTATGCCGTGGGTTTGGTCTGTGTGGACAATGTCATGAACTGAAATTTTATGGTGATCAAGTATATTTTGAGCATCAAAATATACTTGATCAGGAAGTGGTCCTTTGGGGATTATGTGCGTAGCGAGTGCACGATTGCCGTATAAAATAGTGATATTTTGGTCGCGATGAATGATCATACATTAAAAAAGATATTTATTTAGTAGACTCTTGTTCCTTTCTGAGTTTACGCAGCAGTGTAGGAATTTCAAGCTCTTCTTGAGGAAGGTTATATTGTTCCTTCAGGCGCTTCTCAAGGGAAGGAAGAATGTTGCGCAAAGGATGATCGGGAGAGATGTGATTTGTTGATGATTGTGGAGCGGCGTGATGGGTAGTATTTGTTAATTTTTCTTCTGCGCGATAGGAGGTTATCATTTCTTGCGCTGAACGAGGTGAGAATCCTGTTGCAATAACGGTTACTGATACATCGTCACCCATGGTTTCATCAATTACCGACCCTATGATGATCGTTGCATGTGGATCAGCATGCGCGGTAACTTGTGTTGCAACATGATGAATTTCATGAAGTCCAAGGCGATGATCTCCGGTAACATTGATTAATATACTGCGTGCGCCACGAATAGAAGTATGTGCCAGATAAGGAGATTCTACCGCGGCAGTTGCTGCAATCAGTGCTCTGTCGACACCTGAAGCGCGACCGGTTCCCATAACTGCTGTTCCCATATTTTTCATGACCGTTTGTACGTCAGCAAAATCAACGTTGATATGTCCCGGTTTGAGAATAATATCGACGATGCCTTGTACGCAATTTCCAATAACGCGATTGACCTCTTCAAATGCTTCTATCATAGAAGCGGTATGCTGGTGAAGTGTGAGTAATTTTTCGTTTGGTATTGTGATTAATGCATCAACTGAATCAGCGAGTGCGCCTTCTGATTGATCGGCAACTTGCATGCGACGGCGTCCTTCAAACCCAAATGGTTTAGTGACGATACATACTGTGAGTATGTTGCGTTCTCGAAGAGCATGCGCAATAACAGGAATAGCTCCTGATCCCGTTCCTCCGCCAAGTCCTCCGATGAGAAATACCATGTCAGCATCATCAAGCATTGCAATGATTGCTGCCAGATCTTCTTCAGCTGCAGCACGACCAATATCAGGATTTGCTCCTGATCCACGGCCATGTGTTGCTTGATGTCCAATACGCAGTTTTTGTGGTGCATGAGAAAGAGCGATAGCCTGAGCGTCGGTATTAATGACAATATATTCTACTAAATCGGGTGAATGTTTTAGCAATGTATTAATAGTGTTTCCACCGGCACCACCAACGCCGACAACTTTAATACGGGTTGATGGATTTGGTGTAATAGCTTTTGCGGCAACTTCAAATGTCAACATACAGATCTCCTTTGTGTTGATACTGTACGTACCGTAACACGAGTGCTTTTCAAGATGCAAGCGTATGTGTCAGAGAGTGGTTAACTTCGGTGCGTCGAATTTTTAAGAAGATTATATGCGTTGATTACCTTTTTTCAAAGACGAGATGGTTCAATGTTTTTGATATAGTTGTGAATGGCTGGGTATATTATGGTTGTGTATAGTGAGGAGCGAGCGAAACCGTACGGAGAGCGAGCTCATCCTTGTTTTTAATATAAAAAAGTCGTAAACGGTTTTTTTCTGGATCAGCATGAATATATTGTTCAGTGTAATACGTGGATCCTGAAAGTAATGTATTTTTTTCTAATAATAAACGATTAAATAGCGCATATTGAGCTAATGTTTCTGGGCAATATATTTTGACTGATTCATCATCGAGTACTGCAAAAAAGCGTGATGAGATGGTAATGTATTTTGGCGCGCTGCCAACAAAGTGATCTGTTATTTTGGTTGACAGCTTTAGTTTGCAGGTCATAGAGAGTTATTGTGTGGCTTCTGTCTTCTAGCGAGCAAAATTTTAGCTTATTTGAACGGTCTAATGGAAAAATAAACGTTTTATATGTTTTGATTTTGTGCGGTAAAATATCTGCTGAACAGACGAGTGTGCTTGACCGTGTATCGTAAATATTGATTGTGTTAAAAAATCCATCGATATAAGAAATGGTGGCGAGTTGATGTGATGGTACTGCACTCATATACAATCCGTTTTCGGATGAAAGGGTGATAGTGGATATATGTTTTACTGATTTAATTAAAAAGGTGTCTAAAAAATATTGCATATCGCTCTGACTTAAGACACACATCCTCTTTTTTCCAATAATTATGATTTTTTTGGGGTTGCGAGGTAATGTTAGGGTATGGGTAATCCGCACTTTATTATTGGTATTCCATATATTTATACTATTACAGGACGGGTAGGGATAGTAAGTAGCTAATATATCTGGCAATAAGATGTGGAGCTTAATGTCTTCCTGTGGTTTTTTCTTTAATTTTAATGCATAGCAACTTTTATCATGTATGTTGTATATATATACGCTCTTTCTCGGGGGAAATTTTGATGCTGTTTTGATAATAAGCTTGTGTGGTGACAATGCAAGCATGTCGTCAACCCAGTCTTCTTTGTTGATATCAAAGAGAGACTGTTTGCCCGTTTCGGCGTTAAAAAGAATAATCTTTGTAGCATCATTTTTATAGGCTATTGCATAAGTATCATGTTCAAGTGACGCAAATATCGAAGGATCAGTGAGATATGGTGTCTCAAATCTTTGATCTTCCTTAGCAGTCCATATGTTCATGTAATCAATAATAAGATCGACAAGATTGGAAGACAGTCTTGATGTATTGCGAATGGTTTCATAGAGGAGTATATCACGCGAACGATTATCGATTTTTATCTGGGATGCATATTGAGATGTGTGATGCATTGCGCACAATACGATTACGCAAAAGAAGTGACTTTTATTTTTTGACATAGCGAACAATCAAAAAGGAGAAGCTGTTTCATGATTTATAAAAATGATACTTCAGTTTGCAGTAACTTTAAATATTAACACACAATTTTTCTTAAAATATATCTATGGATGATAGAGTGGTTTTCAAATGAGATTTTATCTGCGCGAAATGAGGTTAAATAGAAAAGTGAATACTTGATTGCACGCGGTAGGTGCAGGTTGTTCGATGTAATCAATTTTTTGTGATACGGTTTTAACCGTTAAAGTATCTTGCTCTTGATAGCAAATTTGTACTTGGCCGGAATTATTAATGGTAATACTATCTGGTTTGATACGTCGTGTTCGTGGGGGACTGAAATAATAATCATCTACAGGGAGTTGATGCGTGGGTTTTTCTAAGCAACGATCGAATCGGTGAATGATCGCTGCTGTTCTTGTATCAAACATTATAATCTCTGATCTGGTATAACAGACAAAGATGTGAGGCGATTGAGCAACAACAGCTTGGATTTCGCGACTAAAACTGCATCCAGATTCTTTTTGGAAATCGAATAGTGCTGTAAACGGATCTATACCACCCCGATATCTACTGCCTGGTTTAAAAAATATGACTTTTTGAGATGCAGGGAGTGGTATAGTTTGCGTGAATAAGCCTGCTTCTATGTTAAAGGGTAACATATTTATGGTATGGATACGCGCTCCCGATGTTGTATTGTAAATATTGCACGTATTGAAATAGCCTTTAGTGGCGGATAGGATGGCAATTCTATCGCCAGATAATGGAATAAATCGACTTGCATTATCTTCGCATGTGATGGTAGACAGTCGCTTACCCGAGGTAAAAATATTGAGAGATTCTTGCGCTTGTTCACCATTGTTTTTTTGTGATAATATGCAACTCTTATTGGATTCCAACGGCATGATCCAAAGCATGTTCTCTTTCGTTGATGTGATGTTGTAAAGAAAATGTGATTTATTGTTTTCTATCCGCCATACGTTAATAAGATTTTTTGATTGCTGGTGAGCGATGGTAGTAGGGTCAAGAATAGTTACAGGCCCTTTTTCTTGTATTGTTAAACAATTGTGTGCAGTTGGTATGTTCCATATCAGTGTGCGGCTGCGACCACCCTCTGATGTTGCTACAGTAATAATAAGTTTTGTGGGCGACAGCTCTTGTATTTTTTTAATATACTCTTCTGCTTTTTGATCGATATCTATCCATTGTTGTTCTGTTGTGCCGGCGGTGGTATCTACAATAGTGAGCTTACCTGTTGCAGGACTTGTTATGAAACAGTTGCTATTTTTAAGAAGAGTTGCGTAGGGTGTTTTATGTGAAGTTTCAATGGAGTTTGAGCGAATACGAAAGGTTTTTGTATGAGAACAGGACCATAGAGTCATATATTCCATAATAAGATTAATAGCACAATGAGGAAGATGTGTTTGACTGAGAATATTATGAAGAGGTTTTGCATTGGATAGAGTATGAGATGCATGCTGAAACTCTTGATGCAGCGCGAACAATACAACTGTGCAGAAAAAGCTATTTTTACTCTTGAGCATATCGAACAATCAAAAAGAGATGCTGGTTATTAATTGATAAAATAATACTCTCATTTTGCAGTAACTTCAAAGATTAACGCACAGCTCGTTGTGTGAGGTATCGCTTGAATAGACAGCTGACAGTTGCGAATAGACAAAGTTATTATATCATAAATATCTGTTCTTATGCTGACAATATCAGTTTTGAGAAGATTTTGAATCTGCTACTTGTACTAAAATACCCTTCAATCTGAAAAAGTTTGAAGGGTATTCGATATATTTTATGATCTCGACGTGAATTTTGAAGCAATTACTGAAAATAATGTAGAAGCAATTTTGCAGTGCGATTGTCGTTTCTCTGGTAGTTGATCTCTATAGTCAGGTTTGAGCATAATAGTCTGAATGCCGATTTCATTATTATTGGCTTTGTATATTAAAATAAGTTTTCCATTTTCTTCGTAGTAGTGTATTAGTTTTATAGTACTCGTATCAATGGTTTGTGTTATTTCTAGGGATGTTTCTTTAACGATGTCAATCTTTTTAAAGCTTACTATTGCGAGTTGTTCAGAGCGAGGCAATGCGATGATTCCATTTTTTAAAATTGCTAATCCGACCAAAGAACCTGTTTGTTCCACTGTTTGAGGGTTGTGTGTTGCTAATTGAGAAGTAAAGTAGTTGATTGAATATTCATCAAGAGATAGTACCTCTGATAATAGAAATGCTTTTGCTGTTGCAGTAAGATTAGATACTAAACGCTCCGAGGGTGTTAACGTTTTAACTGTATTGACGTGTTCTCCAGATGTCACGCTATAGATATCGATTTTCCTTGTATTTCCTACTGCAATAAGATTATTAGGAAGGCTGGAAAAGCATTTGATGTCTTTATCTTTAATAGTTGCTATATGTTCTCCTGACAATGTCGCAAGAATATTAATAACGCTTTCGCTGTTTGTACTATCTTGTGTTAAAATACCAAATTTTCCGGAACCAAGATTTTTGACATCTTTGATCTGGTAATTTTTTTCAGTCGAAAAAGAATACAGTATCGTCGCTTTATTGTTAAGACTCCATATCGTAACTGTATTGCCGAGACTTTCCCATACAGCGAAAATGTTATCATGAAGCTTGGATATTTTAATTTCTCGGAATGGCAAAAAGCGTTGCTTAAGTGTATACAAGCTATCAGCTTCTGTATCCCATATATAAACGCCGCCTTGATTAGTGGTGACAGCTAATGTTTCTGGAGATACTGCAACAACATGAGTAATGAGCTCATGTTGTTCGGTATCTGTTATACCCTTGTCTTCATATACCCCAAATCTTGTGCTAAATAGTCGTATTGTTGTTCTATCTTCTTTCGTCAATGCGCAGATGCGGGCACTGAGGGGTGTGCAACAGATATGGGGATCATCATAACTTGTGGGAAAAGGGACACGCACATCTTTTGCAGGCTGAGTCCATTTACTCATATAATCCATAATGAGGCTGGCAATAGAACCAGGCAGCTTTGCCGTGTGGCAAATGCTTGCAAGAAGTTTCGAGTCAGGCTCAGATATGAAGACAGTCTGAGAGGCTTTTGGACTTTCAATAATCTGTGGCACTTGTGACGCCTGAAGGCCGCATGCGGCAATTATAGTTACAGAAAGAGAAAGAATTTTATAGTTTTTTATCATTTTTTCCTTAGTATTTATATATAAATTATTAACAGTATTAAGATTAATATTATCATAAATATTCTATTTGTCAATAAGGGTATTGATTAAATACCTTGGAGGGATGAAAATACTTTGCAGGATTAATGTAAGAGATTGATGCGATAAGAAGAGAGGATAGCGGGAATAAGAGCGGTTTTTGACCATATTTTAATAGCTAATGCGCTTTTAGAATTAGCGGTGCTCTGTGAGTAGGATGGTGATGAAGGGCGGGATACTGATGAGCACATTTTTGTGTTGCCCGGCCCTTGAGATTTATATTTATTTAGTTTTTCTAATTTTTAAATTTCCCAGCGAAGTAATTTTTATTTCAAACTCTTGAGCATCGGGTGAGAGTTTGAAATTGATAGATTTTGAACCATCGGCGCTTGCAGCTGAAAGTTTTTCCGTGCGCACGGCGTTTGGTATATCTAAAGATGCGATTTTTTTGGCAGGTATCGTTGCTTCAAAGGATATATCTTTCAGTGCCGTTTGGGTAGTATCTCCAAAAATCATAGCATCAACAACTCTTAATGCACCAGATATTTTGATGTCCATGTTGGTTTTATTTTTAAACATTACAGGATGTGTATCGCTCTGGTCCTTTTCAAGGGCAGCGAACATTATGCTGCTTAAGCAGCTTATAAGAGCAATTGATTGTGCAAATTTTTTGAACAGTGAGTGTGGCATAAGTGTTGCCTCCTTTTTTATTAGAAAATATCAAGTACCCAAGATTTCATACGCGAGACAATGCGATTCATAAAGGTGTTTTGGTTTGAAAAACCAAGTGACTCGCGTGAGCGGCGTGCCACATATGCGAGAAGACCATAGCCCGTTGCATAGATAGGACTTTGCAGTATTGAGGTCTGTGTTGTGGGAAGAAGCGGTACACCGCGCCGGACGGGCATGTGCAGAATGTCGAGTGCTTGTTCTCGTAATCCGACGAGTAATGATCCCCCTCCTGTCAGAACAAGACCTGCTGGCATCAGTGAGCGTAATTGGTTTTGTTCTATTTCGTGACCAACAATGCTTAATAATTCTCGCGTACGAGGCTGAAGAACTTCAACCAAATCGCTGCGCAGGAGAGTAATGCGGTCAACGCTATTTACATGCGCAACTTCAATGGTATGATTATCGGCAAGAAGGTGCTGGTCTGCCATTCCGAACTCTTTTTTAAGGAGCTCAGCATCATGAAGTGTTGTTTGAAGGCATACCGCAATATCGTTAGTAAACACATTGCCTGCTATAGGAATAATGTATGTATGGCGAACGGTGCTGCGCTGATAAATAGCAAAATCTGATGTTCCGCCACCAATATCAAGCATGCCAACGCCTAGTTCACGTTCATCATGACTGAGCACCGCTTCGGCAGAAGCGATCGGCTCAAGAATAATGTCAGAAACTTTTATACCGGCTAGCTCGCAGCATCGTACGATATTTTGTACTGATGAAACAGCTCCCATAATAAGGTGTGCTTTTACTTCGAGGCGAACGCCAAACATTCCTCGGGGGTTTTTGACAACATCGTGACCGTCAACAATAAAAAATTGCGGAACGGCGTGAAGGAGTTGCTGTCCCTCAGGAAGAGAAACTGACTGAGCAGATTTCATAACCTGATCAATATCATGTTCTCGAATTTCTCCGTGTTTAATCATCACCATACCATGTGAATTGTACGAGCGGATATGTCCTCCCGATATTCCTACCGATGCGGTTTCAATGGTGTGACCTGAGCTTAGCGTTGCTTCACGCAATGCGTCCTGAAGTGCTGCAACGACCGGTGCTATGGTGACAACAACGCCTCGTGAAAGTCCTGCTGAGGGAGCTTGTCCAAATCCAATAATATTTAAAGAGCCATCGTGGGCGAGCTGTCCAACAAGTACACAGATTTTGGTTGTACCTACATCAATTGCAGTAATAATTCGTTCCTCGTTCATGAATGCTCCTTGACTGCATGAGAAACAATGAGATATGTGGGGACACGTGCATCAATATGCCAGATGCTACGCACACCCTTCCGGTCCCGCGAAGGATGCAATAGTGTAGGAAGGTATTTCATAGCACGCAGGAGAGGGGGAGAAAATATTGTTTGATGCCAGATAGAAAATTCAAGAGATAATGTGCTTCGCGGAGTAAGTTTGATATATGTTGGATCGTTCCAGGTCAAGTAATAATCTTTAAAAATGTCCGCAGGAATCTGTGTAAAAAACTGCATATATCGTGTAATATTGTTTATTTCGGATTCGTTAACAGTTATGTGCGGTAATTGTTCGAGCGCTGTGGTGGTATATTCTGTGGTGGAAGTAAGATGGGCATTTTCTGTCAAAACCAGACCGGTATTAATGAGCATAAGGGGTCGCGCGGCGGTTACGATAAGCATGGGATAGGTAGAGCGTCGTTCATCAATTGTGACATGATGCACGCCGGTAACAGCGTGCTGTAAAATTGTTCTTACTGCATAAGGATCGAGCCGGTGATGTGGCAACTCTTTGCACAATGTATGGAGTGCCACGCGTGCAGCAGGAGAGAACGATGCATCAATAATGACTGTGTATATACGTGGATGTTGTATGAGGTGATATAATCCTATTACCCCAAGTACGCCAGCAATGAGCGCGATTCCGTGGTGCGCCCAACGGAGTCGTCCTATTCGTGAATGGTTCATATTCCCCCCTAACCCTTCTTTGCTACTGTATCGTTTTATATGCTAAAAGGTCAATAGGCGAACATTTTTGCTGGTGAGAAGCAAAAAATGATTATGAGGAAAAACCGTTATTGCGAAGATGTGACGAAATGAGAAAGAGAAGAATTCCTGCGGCAACAGATGCATTATAGGATACGTCCGGCATGCGCTGCGGGATAGTGATCCCCACGCCTTGTGTTTTAATGGTATCGCTCACGCCAACAGCTTCGTTGCCGATAACTAAGCACAGGGGTTTTTGATAATCGACGCTTCGTGCATCGGTGCCATCAAGATGTGCGATATAGAAATGATATCCCATTTTTTTTAACTCGAGCATTGCAACGGCGCTTGATGGTGGCTGGTAAATATCAAGACGCTCGGTTAGCCCAGCGGCTGCCTTGATAACCGTTCCACTTAAAGGGGCGCTTTGCTTTGCAGGAATAATAACACCGGTAAATCCTGTGCAATATGCCGAGCGAATAATAGCCCCGACATTGCGTGGATCTTGAACGCCATCGAGCAATATGACAGAAGGATGCTGTTCTGGTTTAAAGCATGTTGATCGAACGGGAAATGCTCCCACAGCAGCGACAATATTTTGATGGTCAGGACTTTCCGCGATTTCGGTTAATTTAGTGCGCGGTACGGTGGCAACTTCAACATGTCGTGGCAAAAGAGCTTGAATTGAAGAGAATGATTTGGGTCGAGGGTCTGTGGTATATATCTTATGAACCGTTCTCCGCTTTGCGCGCAAAAGTTCTATAATGGGATGTATGCCAAAAATAAAGTGATAAGGTGATCGCATGAGACCCATGATAATAATGCTGCTCCATATTTAATAGTAAGCATAGCATGTGAATGTATATTTTATAAGAGTAATAGTGCTATCATGGCGACTATTGGGCTGTGGGGATGCAAAATATGGCTGTTTTTATTATACTCATCTTAATGCTTTTTGTTGTAATATGCGACAAATAAATGCTTTTATGCTCAAAGCTTTCATAATTTAAATGACGTAAAGAATATCAGGGAGCGGTATGAACAGTATAAAAAGAATAGGTATCCTCATATGCTTGATGAATGGATCTCATATTTTTGGAATGAGCCATAAAATAATGACCGCTTGTGGAGGAGGAATTCTCGGCGGCCTTGGTGCTCTATGGGTAAACTACAAACATATTCAGGAAAAGGTTGCTCGAGATAACACTCTAAAGGCATGCGAAACAGATGTTGATGCTCTCGCTTTTTATAAGTTTCTTGCTGAAAAAAAACAAATGCTTCAATATCAGTTTACTGACAGCCAGCTTCAGGATGCGAATAAAAGCCCAAATGAAAGCGGGCGTTGGTTTTTGGATAAGCATTATGTAGGATGTTGTGCCGCCAACGAGCATGGCTTTTCTTATATTAGGCGTATTGTAGACACGGGATATAAGGTTGCTCTGAATGACGAAGGTATGGGTTATTTTTGGAGCGCTGTTTCTCAGAATGATTTAAGTCCATTGTCGTCATGGATAGAAGGGTGTCAGGTTTTGAAGGATGCTTTGATTAAGGATGTAAGTCGGTGTTGGGACGTTCGTGATTTGCTTGAAGCAGAAAAGAAAAATTGGGTGAGTTGGAATACTTGGTATATGATGCAACGGTTGTATGCGTATGCATGGTATGGAAAAGGGGAAGCCTTGAAAGGATGTGCTCTCGGTGCAGCTGGGGCATTAGCATTAAGATACGCGTTCAAGAGGTAGCCAAATAGTGCACTTATATTAGTGCTTTTTCGTGTATAATTACTATAGTGCATAAAACTTAATAAGGGATTGATATGAACTATAGAGCAACAATTTGCATGATAGCAATGATGCTTACGGGCAATGTGCTTGGATTGATTGAAAGTGCTCATTGCGGTATTGGTTCTTATGTTTTGGGTATGAGTCATGGAAGTATTGCCGCTTTTGGGGGAATACTAGGGGGTGCTAGCGCTTTATACTTAAACTGCAAAAATATCCAGGACAAGGTTGCTCAAGATAAAGCTATAAGGGTATGTAAAACAGATGATGATATAGTTTTTTATGAAAGGCTTGCTGTATGCAAAGAGCAGCTTCGATATAAGTTTTCTGAAGGTCAATTTTTAGATAGAATTGATCATTGGTTTTCAAATCGGTGTGGTTTTGTGTTTATGAAGGAGTCCCCATTTAAGGGCAACTGTGACAGTTGGGTTGCTCGGCATAGTAATGGTGGTGGCTATGAGATGATAGCTGAGCAGCAACAATATGAAGGATTTTCTTGACGTTGTTTCTAATGCAAATTCAAATCGATTGAGATGGGCAGAGGGTTGTAAGGTATTGAGCGATGCTTTGAACAGCGATGTAGTTCGCTGTAGGCGCGGTCGTGATTTACTTGAAGCAGAAAAGAAAAGTTGGAATACTTGGTATGCGTATGCATGGTATGGAAAAGGGGCAGCCTTGAAAGGATGTACTCTCGGTGCAGCTGGGGCATTAGCATTAAGATACGTTTTCAAAAGATAGCAATTATTAACAGTGCCGTTTATATTCGTTATTTTTTGTGTATAATTACTATAATGCATAAAGCTTAATAGGGGGTTGATATGAACTATAGAGCAACAATTTGCATGATAGCAATGATGCTTACGGGCAATGCGTTTGGGTTAATGAAACATGCAACGGGATCTCGCATTCTTGAGGCTTCGAGAAATGCTCTTGGACTGATACCTTGTATGAAGCAAGTAATATTAGCTGGATGCCTGGGTGGTTTTGTCAATGTTGGCTTAAAACTGTCGCAGGTGCGTACCTATGCTGCTTATGAAAAAAATTGGAAGGATGCTTGTAAAGAAATATCCTGTTTAGATTTTTATCAAAAATACTTTTCTTATGGAGGCAATCCAAAGGAATATTTACATTATCAGGTAAATGAGGCGCAGCTTAATGAGAACGAGCTTCAATGGTTTAAATATTGGTCTGATGAGCAAGATGAGGACTCTTCTACTAAGGACTGTGTCATTACGGGTACTTCTAATGGGCAGAGTCGTTTTTTTACTCTGACGCTTAACGATAAAGGTATGAATGAGTTTCAGGATGTAATCAGGAAAGAAGATGCATTTAATGGAACAACTTTAACAATAGTGATGAACAAGCATTCAAATATTGTTGCTCGAAATTTGCGTGAATGTATTCTTAGGGGGAAAATTGGATACGGCGTATATCAAACGGAGTGGAATGATGTGGTAAGTGTATCGCGTATACGATGTGCGTGGTATAAATTATATGCTCATCTATATTATGCTGCTCTTCCTGCTATAGAAGGATTTGTGACAGCTGCGATGGCAGCGTCGATCTTGAAATATTTTTAAAAATGTGCGTGTATGTTTCGATTGAAAATGATCAAGATTTACTGCGTATGTCATGATATGGTAAAAATGATAGTGAGTTTTATATGAAAAATGGAGCAAAAATCTGTGTGGCGATATTAGTGACATGTACGGCGAATGTTTTTGGTGCCGCTCAGCAGCGGTTTTCTCTGCCGATGCGTCAGTGTGGCAGTGTTTTATATAAGGCTGTATGCGGTGGAATTGGTGGTTGCGCAGCGCTTGCTCTTTATAATTATTGGCAGAATTACCGAAAAATAACGAGTCCGAACAAGAAATCTCAGCAAAATGAGAACGGGGCTCCTTCGACTAATCCTATAGTTTTTTCTAAAGATTATGATTTTTATGTAGCCAATCAGGGCAATAATAATCAACCTGATGCACAATGTTTTTTGAATGTGTTCGATCTTGGTGGAGTAGAGAATGATTTTCTCTGTATACAGAAAAAGACAGTACTTCAGAATAAAAGTTATGCACTATTTTCTTTTGGAATGAAGGAGGGTTTAGTGAAGTTTATGAACAACCGAGGTAGTGGCATTAATTCTGATATATTATACCAACTTAAGATTAATGGTGTCGATTGGCGGCTGACTCAATTTGCACGCTCATATCTTGGTGATGTTGTTAAAGGTCTATGGGAACAATATGAACAGGAGCAAGCATTGCGGTCTGGAGTTGGTTGTAATAAATTTTTTGAATATGGCTTAGCATTTTTGTATGGCGCAGTGATCGCAAACATCTCTAACGATGTAGTGAGAATTATAACAGCATAATTATTCTACAAGAATCCATCTTTTCTTGCTGTTAAGTCTGGATTTTGTACACTCATTTTGCTCACTCAAAAGTTTTTTGAGTGGAACTTTCAGAAATACATGCCCATGGCTCAACATTGGGGTCAAAAATTTAAACAACGATAGTTTTATCTGTTGATACATGGTTCATCAATAATCAATACCTCGGCTTTTGATTATAAAAATCTCTCTGTGATTATTACCAGAAACATGATATTCTACGGTTACAGAATAACGTGTATGCATTGATGAGAGTGTGTCGTTATGGTTCGACGTCCTTTATCTCCGTTTTATAAAGCTGTACAAAATATCAGTATTGTTATTTCGTTGTTTCTCGCTTCATATTTTTTTTCTGCTTCACAAAATACTGCTGAGTATCAAAAAATGGCGCAGGCAAAATTGGTCGATGAATATGGAAAGGTTCAGCAACCTTTATTTTCTCCCGATGATGGTATACGAGAAGTTTTGCTCGGTTTGATTGCGTCAGAAACGCAGCGTATTATTATCGCAGCATATATGATTACCGATCGCCAGATTGTACAAGAGCTTATTAAAGCGCATGAACGTGGCGTTGTGATTGAAATTATTGTGTGTCGATCAGGCGCTCAGGACTCGTGGAGTAAAATTGACCAGCTTATTGCCGCTGGTATATCCGTCTATGCATATCCTGCAGCAGTGATAAAATCGTTGATGCATAATAAATTTATCATATTTTTTTCTGTTACATTGGGCGGGGCACAACGTACCATTTTAGCGACAGGATCATACAATATGACCAATGCCGCTTCCGATGCAAATCAGGAAAATTTTCTTTTTTTAGAACAGCGTGCGATTGTGAAAAAATATCAACAGCGGTTTGAACATTTGAAAAAACGCGCACTGCGCATGCGTCGATCGCTTCGTGCAAAACGATGTGCACGATAATGCAGCGGAAATAATAGAATCTTACGGACTTTATTGTTACACTGGTTATGTAATCAAAAAAGCAATATAACAGCAATGGAGTGTTGATATGATAAAACATGTCAGATTGATAACAAGCATGGTTCTTTTCATTAGTTCTTTAACAGGCCTAGCAAGCGCAGGTGAGTTTAGATTATATCCCGATATAAATATGGAAAAACCAACAGCTCCATCTTCGATAATTGCTGAAGATGGAGATTTGGAGAAAGCTGTAAGGGAATCTCTCAAAGATTTTTCGGGATCTAGGACCGCAACAGTGGAAAAAAATGCTGGCCAAAGAGCAACACAGGGAAAATCAAAAAGTGCGAGTGCCGCGGACCGTGTAGCGATTCCTTGGGGTAAGGTCCCGTGGTGGTGCTATGTGTTTCGTCCATGTAGCGTTACAGCGCAATGCAACACGAGGACACGTGATGAAACTCTCTCTATCAGCGCCATGAACTTAACATTTTCAGATAGGACATGTGAAGTATATAGGTGGGGTCATATGGCATGCGTGCAGGCTAATAATCTATCTAAAAAATATAGGTTGAAAGAACGGCTCAATAAATTTACATTGCCCATACTCGGTTCCTTTGTGGCGTCTGGTACTGCATGTGCTGTTGCATCGCAGGTTCCAATTTTAGGGTCATCGTTAATCGCACCATTGTTGCAACCATTTTTTACAACTAGTGCTGCAGCGACTGCCGTGTGGATTTCAGCGAATTATCTTATTCCTCAATCCCTTGCGACTTCAGGGACGCTTGCAAAATTATGGGACTGTAAATTTCCTTCTTCTATTGAAGCGGATAAGGTTGTCAACACCTCTCGATTATCAAACGTTTTGAGTGCAGTATTTCGCTGGAGAAGCGCACAAGTCGCTTATCAAAATTAATGAGTCCGCGAAATTAGGTATATGAATTTATTAGTCGCGTTTGCTTGTGTTATTACTTTCTTGGGGAGCGTGATGCAAGCGGGAGAGTGTGATATTAAACAAAGCGCTACGCTACCATTGAGTATTCCACAAAATAAAAGTGATCGGGGTGTTTTAGATACCTTTTCGCATGAAAGAACTCGCGGTTTAGGTGTCATTCGTAAGATAGTCGCTATTAATACTTCAGATGTTTGTTATGGGCTTCTTCCCTGCGTTGTGTTTGCGACTCCAAAAATAATTAAAGCGCATTCATGTAAGAGAGCTCGAATCAACGATGGTAAAATTGCTTTAGATTCTTATACCGCATATTATGATGAATTATCATATGAGCAATTGAAATCTTCTGTGGATAAGTGGCAAGATTTGCACACATTGTTTCAACAGGGTGTTGTGAAAAAGTGGATGAGCATTGGTGGAAGATATACTCTGGTAAAATGGAACGTGATGGTTTTCGCTGTTGCACTGCTCGATTGGCTCAATAAAACATCTTTGAGTGTGAGCGCAATAGGAATTATGGCCGGTGGAAAATCTTCTCTGATGATAGCGCATGAGGTTGTGAATTTATATCCAAAAAAATCGCATCCTTCACAAGAAGATAATAATAAACAGGGTTATTGTCTGTGCGATGATGATCAGTTATCTGTTACGTATTATGCACCTCAACCGATGGTGGGTATTGTTCATTATGATAATCTTTTTGATCATCAGCGCAGAAGAGCATCATTGTGTGAAATGTTGAATGAACGAATGAGAACGTTGGCCCGTTTATGGTGGCCATGGTCTGCTGCTCAATTGATAATAGAGCGAAATTACTGATATAAAGCTATTCCCAAGAGGAAATGAGTATCTCGAGGATAGCAACGTGTTTATAGTAATTGTCGATTAATTATTGGGGTAGTAAGATTGCATGAAATCTTCGACCTGATGATCATTGGTGACTCGTGTAACCATTTGTGCTACTTCCAATAATGAAAGATCGGCAACAAAATCGCGATACATGTCATCTAAAGGGTTTTGCTTTAAAAGCCAGACATACACTGCTCGACCATGAGGATTGCACTCTTTTTCGATCATTGCTTTAAGGAGTTTAACGGTCTGAGTATGTTCTTGTGGTGTTTCATTCAGTACAGCGTGAAAGAGAATGAGTCCCAGAATATTTTCTGAACCGATGGCGAATCCACCACATCCGCTGTGCATTTCATTGGCAGTTGTCTGGGCTACGCCATGTAAAATAGTGAAGGGAATGTTTTTGGGTGATATCCACAGTGAAAATCCTTTGCCATTCTCTGACTGCAGCGAATCGAGCGGGAGTTTGTTGATTGTTTCAATATCATGTGAATGAATAAGCTGTGCAAGCTCGATACCCTTTGCTTCAGCAGCTTCAAGCGCGGGCATGCGCTCGTGTGTATAATTAAATATGTTAGCGATAAGATTTTTCCAGAAGACGTGTGATTGTACATCGTCATTTGACATGCATCCCCGTGTTCCCACAATAAATGTTGAAAGCATTACTCCCAGAATTTTATATCTATTACATGCAGAAAGAACTATCATTACTATCCCCTTTTTGAGTCACTTGTGTTTGGATGCTCTTTATATATAAGTCTACCCCAAATCAATAAAAATACAATTTATTTTAAATTATTATATTAATTTTTCAAAATTGAATATTTTTATAAATAAAGACTTAATAGATGAATGCGATCAAGAAGGATCAGTTTTAATGAGATGATGCTGTTGAAGTAATGAGTGATACGCCAGCGGCTAATAATCCTACACCAACCAGACCGCATACAACACCGCTTACGATCTTTCCTGGATCACTATTCAATACTTCATTGAAGCGTGCAATTGCTTCGGCTTCTGCATCTTGCCGATTAAGGCGCTCTTCTTCGGCGCGAATCCGTGCTTGTCGTTCAAGCTGCTCTTGTTCTGCTCTCGCTCGTCGTGCCAACTCTTCTTGGCGAGCGACGATTTCTTGCGCGCGTTGGTGGTTATTAAAGAATCCGAAAAGATTGCTTTGGCCAAGTGAGGTTATTAAGGTAAATAGGAGAATGGCACTATTGATTTTATGATGCTTCATATTCATTTTTTCCTTAAGAATTTGAGATCCAATGATGAATTTAAAGATAGACTATCTGGCGCGTTTGCGAATTTTCTTGGGAGGCATGTATCATGCTCTTACTGGGCAATGTATGGAGATCAGCTTACAGAAGCACGCTTAATGCCTGCCCAAGTAATTATTTCATTACAATAAGTGCCACCCTTTGTTCTTGTATCAGGTCAAACCATTTTTTGATAAGTATAATGCCTCCTGTGATAGCGGCGCATGAAAGAATTCCCTTGAGCATGTTAAATTCTGCTCCTTCAACACCATGACATACTTCAACACATGAGCGAGGCAGCGATGCAGCATGTACAATGACCCGACCGGTTAGCCTGAACAAGTTTATTATGGCTTCTAATTCAGCAAGTTGACGAGTTCTCTTTGAGCGGAGGATGAGTTCTATCCCGGCCTCTTCTTGCTGATGCGCAAGATTATATAGACCGCCTTCTATAGGCGCAGCGGTTGAAGCAAAAACTACACCCGTTATAATAAGTAATTTTGAATACGTCATTTTCATAAATTTTGCTCTTAGTAAACACGTTTTCTAGACTGTTTCATTCTTGAATATATCATGAATGCTGCAAGAGTCAAATCGTGATCTATGCATTATAAATTTCTTTATAATTTCTCAATAGGATTATTTTCCGACACAGAATTCTTGAAATACTTTATCAAGTGCAGCTTCGCGTACCGATTTTCCGGTTAATTCGGTTAAGCACTCGAGTGTCTGCTGGATTTGTGCTGATATGAGCTCATAGTGAGGCTCTTTTTGTCGGCAAGATCTCATAATATCATCAAGCAGGGATTCAACCGTTGTGAGGAGTGCGGTGTGTCGCTGATTGATGAGAAAGGGCATATTATGCTGAGAGAGCAGCTTCTGGGCAGTATGGTATAAGAGTTGCTCAAGCTCTTCGATTCCGGTTTTATTGTGTGAAGAGACGCTACAACGCACTGTGTGATTCGGGGCGGCGATAGTCGTGGAAAGATAGTTTGGCAGATCTGATTTATGCTCAACAATAACTAATCGCTGCTGATGGGTCGTGTGTATGGTGGCAAGATATTGATTTTCTTCGTCTGAGAGCATTCGTGAGCAGTCGGCAACAAAAAGAATGATATCTGATTGTTCAAGCATGCGCCAGGATCGTTGAATGCCGACCTGTTCGATATCGTCCTCGGTACTTCTTAATCCTGCTGTATCGACAAAGGTCCAACTGATTCCATGCATGCTTCGTCGCGCTTCAATCGTATCGCGTGTTGTCCCTGCCCGGGGTGTTACAATTGCCCGATCGTCGCGTACCAAGAGATTAAACAGTGATGATTTTCCTGCATTAACGGGTCCTGCAAGAACTACTCGGATTCCTTCGCGTACCGCTCCCTGCCGTTGTGCAGTCTGGAGTAGCTGGATAATATTATTATGCACATCGGTAATGCGCTCTACAAGCGCTTGATGAAAGACAGTAACTTCGTCAGTAAATTCAAAACTCGCTTCACACCAGGCCATGATTGTTACAAGCTCGCGCTCGATATTCGTGATAGCAGCAGACATGCTTCCTGCTATCTGCGACAGGGCGGCATTAACTCCCTGTTCCGTTTGTGCGTGAATCAACTCATTAATTGCTTCTGCTTGCAAGAGATCGATTTTATTGTTGGCTATTGCTTGACGAGTAAATTCACCGCGCTGCGCCATACGAGCACCTGCGGTAATAATGCATCGTATAATTGATTCGATGATTAATGGATTATGATGACAAGAAATTTCTACCGTCTCTTCTCCGGTAAATGTTCGGGGAGCGTGTAATACAGTGCACATAACATGATCTATGGTGGCGCCATTTTGAGCAACAATATATCCATAATGCACCGTGTGGGATGGTTGATCTGCGAGTTTTTGTTTGCTTGCAAGACGGAAAATCTGCTCGGTATATGAGAGTGCGCGCGGTCCTGAAATACGGATAACCGCTAAAGCGCCACTTCCGGTGATTGGTGTGCAGCAGGCAACAATCGTGTCAGATTTATCCAGCATGAGATGAGTTTGATGATCCAGTCGTAGCGTGCGTCAGAAGTACTTTATGTCCGCGTAAGTTCACTTTAAAGGTATGGCGGCAGGTTTCAAGGAGTAAGAGTGAAAGACTTGCAAGCACTTTGCGTTCATGATCAGCATCCTCAAAGAGACGTTCAGGAAAGGTGATATGTAAACAAAATTGATTCATTTCCATCGTGAAGGGTATATCTCGATGGAATCCAATCAGTACACGACGGAGCCATCGATTGCTATATTCTACAATTTCAGGTGTCCAGCATGGAGTACGAGATTCCTCAGGCCGTGGTTCATGTTCTTGATCGTTCGTTTGTTCACGCGGTTGCTGCTGATACTGCGACCGTTGCTCTTTCTGTTCCTTGCGCGTATCAATACGTTCATTCATTTCGCGCGTTTCACGTTCTTTTGGTTCGCGTTGTTCTCGAAATTCGTGACGTTGCTCTCGCTGTGGTTGTTCACGACGTTCTGAGCGTTCTGGACGTGTATGCTGTTCGCGCCGTTGTTCTTGCCGCGATGGACGCTCTGTTCCTGTTCGCTCTGTCGAACGTTCTGGTCGCTGATCGCGAGGTTCGCGTTCATAAGATCGTTCCAATGTAGGAATTGGATGGGGCTCTTGGGATTTCTGAGTCGCCTTGTCATCCCAATAGAGTGCAATGCGTGCAGGACGTGTGGTAATTCCGAAAAAGTTTTTGGTAGGATATTCCAAAACTTTAATTGAAAAGTCTTTTGGATGAGTCGCTTGAGCAAGTGCAAGCTCAATGGCTTTAGCGACCGATGAACCTTCCTGGATGACGGATTTCATAATGTATTATGCTCCTTTGTACCGTTGACGGCATGAGTAAAAACAAGGTAATTACTTACGTGAAATATGCAGTGAGCCTATCAACTGGAGTGGGAAACGGGATTCGAACCCGCGACCTTTGCCTTGGCAAGGCAACGCTCTACCAGCTGAGCTACTCCCACACAATATTCAGTATACTAAGGTAACAGAGGTAAGATAATTGTCAAACAATCCTTGTAAATAAAGGAAGCTTTCATGATAAGTACCGTGCATGGGTCAGTGCAGTCGATAGAAGAAGCAGGGCTTGTAATTGTCGTAAGTGGCATAGGGTTTTTTATTCAAGTGCCGCATCAGGAGTATTATGAAACCGGGCAGACGGTACATTTGTTTACTCATCTGTATTGGAATCAAGAGACGGGACCGCAGATTTTTGGATTCGCGACTTATACTGAGCGATTATTTTTTGTCAAAGTAATGGGATGTAGCGGGTTAGGGCCAAAACTAGCGCTTTCGTTGCTGAACCAGGCACCGCTTTCAACCTATGTTGCTGCGATATCACTGGGCGATATCGCTCTTCTTAACTCAATTAAAGGCCTTGGTCCAAAAAAGGCAGAGACACTGATCCGTGAACTTCGCAACAAGATTGATGGGTTATCAGAGGTATCAGGAGCGACCTCAGATCATGTATTTGTGCAACATATAAAAGATATTCGAGAGACACTTAGTGTTTTAAAATATTCTCATCACGAAATTGGTCGAGCAGTTGATTATGTATCTCAGCAACAAGCGTTAAAAACAGAATCGTTCGATCATCTATTGCGTGTCGCGCTTGCGCAACTTACCAAGCCATCTCGTGAACAACTATGATGTTAAGGACGTGAATAAGCCAGAAGTGATAATCCAGACAAGTTTTTATCTTTTTCCGGTATATTTTGCTTATTTTTTATAAAAATTGTACATGATTGGTAGAGAGGATTTTGACTGAGAGCTTCCCATATATATTTATATCCTTTCGTGGAGTACTGTATCGTACGTTGGGGTTGGTCAAGAACGAATAATTCTATGGTGTTTTTGGGAGGCTGATTGCTGTCGAGTACGCGATACATGGTTGAAAGATATAGTGTCCCATTGTTATTGGCATAACAGGGTTTTGCGACTATATTTTTTGATGGATTATCGCAAGGGACGAGGGATTCGAGAGGGAACTGAAAATATCGTGAGTTTTGAGTAATAAGAAATTGCACAGGCGCCCAGAGCATGGTGTAGTTGGGCGTGGTTGTCGTGTTGACCATTCGGACGCCGCATAGCGGTACGGGAAAGCCTATATACTCAGCAACGATGCGAAGATAGGGAAGATGGTATGATCCAAAAAGGTTCGTAATGTCTTCAATATCGCGCTGAGGAGAAAACTGCTGCTTAAAAATATTTTTGAGATAATTTTCTGAGATGTCAGCATATTCAGCAACAATAGTACTCTGGCGATGTATTACTTCGGCAAGCGTCTTATAGAGTTTTTCCTCAAGAAAAAAGACTGCGAGATGTTTTAAAAAAACCATCGTTCGTAATGTCCCTGAAAAACATATTTTATCTTCTAGATCTGAAGAGTGTTTTTCTAAAAGATCAACTTCTTCCTGGCGGCAATCTGATCCTAACAGATCTTTATGAGCCAGACACGTTATCGCAATATCATCGAGGTGTGATTGCCATGATTTGAGGGTATCATGGTGTGAGCATACAAGCGATCCATGCAGAGCGATAATAATAGGTGCAATACGAAGATAATGCTGCTTATGGTACGATATCATGATATGTGCTTGGTAATGATTGAGAGCGTTTTCATAACAATAATATGTTTTTGGAGAACTGTGGTAAAGAGATTGTGACATTTTAACAATGTTTTATACTAGATTTTGTAAGGATTTTTTTAAATGAGGGTGGGTTATGTCTAGCGCGCGACATGTTTTAAGTTTTATATTGTTTTATTGGTCTATGGCATTTGTAGATCTGCAAGGGTGCTGCTCGAAGAAGTATGGCGTGCCATCGGGAGAAAAGGCTCTGAGTAGGCATAATATCATGCCGATATTACAACCTTTGGAAAGAAATATTTCACCTTTTGTGACTATTATCGATTTGCCGTGCGATGTAGATGGCCAGAGTCGACGACTTTTTCCCGTGAGTACGATTGTTGATTACAACAGATACGATGACAACACCTTTTGTGCGTCATTTTTTGCATGGTGGTACTCTTATCCTGTCGGAAGGGTTTTTGGGAATTGCAATGATCTCTATCGTGCGCTTTATGGAAAAAAGTATGTCTCGGGGACGCAGAGGAGTGAAAGAGTGATAGTTTCTACTCATTATTTAAGACTTGAAGAAATTTTGAAAAGGTATATTTTTAACGCTTATGTTTCACCCAAAATTCCCGACCGTTCATTTCCCAAAAATACTTATGATGGCGTAAAATCGAGCGATCCTGTGAGGGAGTTAAAAGGCTATTCATGTTCATCAGTCTTTTTTCGCTTTGAAGGTGAAAAAGGAAAGATTGGTAATACAGTTCCTCGAGAGTCTGCAATATCATTTGTGCACGCCATAAAAGATGCTGCAAGGGTTCAGAGAGGACAGGGAAAAAATGGAAAAGTGTTAGACTTTTGGATATCTTTTCCTCATAGTAGCAAAGTCATTTTGCATTATTGACACATATTATGGACAAAAATGGGTAAATGTTTAAAGGGAGATTTGTTATGAATACTATACGATGTATTTTTGGATTAATGCTGATTAATAGTTTGATGGTTGTTACTGATATGCACGGATGTTGTGCGCAAAAGCCTGCCGTGCCTCGTGGCAATGAACTTTCGACATGTCATGTTGAACCAATATGGCAGTCTGATCGCGATGCAAAACAAGAGCAATCAATAACGATTATCGATTTCGCGCAGTGCGATCCAACACCAGCGACTCGAGGATGTTGTTCTCGAGCAGCGCGAATTCCGGTAACGGTTGTTTCGCTTGCTACAGGACAGAGATCATGCTTTAATCGCATTGTATCCTGCATGACCGGCATTCGACCCCGACCAGTTGAAGAGGTAATTGGAAAATCTTCATTTTTGCATCAAGCGCTTTATCGCGCAGGCTTTTCCGTTGCTTACAGCTCTCCCGACGAACATCGCGTTATGAGCACTACTCATTATTTGCCACTGGAAGCGGTGCTGCAATGTTATATGAGTAATGTGACGTGGTCTGATTGGAGCGGTTCATATGATAGTGATGGCGCGCGAACGCCGTACCAATTGGGTTTGCCTATGTCATTAAGTGATCATGTTGTCTCAAATGTTTTTTTCCGCGTAAAAGGTGGAGATGAAGAGCGTAATACGTTTTTAAAATCATTAGTACGTATTATGAAAACTCGGTCAGAATATCGCGAAAAAAAGGAACGCAAGAAAAGTGGTAGCGATCAATGGGACTCATGCCCTGATGATGGTAATATTGTTTTGCACCGGTCTTGATGAAGAAAATCGGTGCAATAAGTGTTTAAAGATCTTCGGTTTTTATAGATTGCGATGCTGATCGCGATGATCTTACGCTTGGATAATTTCTATAGGGGCGCATGGATAGTTCTCCGTGAGTGTGAATTATTTTGCCCAACTTTGTAAGGCAACCTGATCCATAAAGACTTAATAGTGATCCTGATAAGGCTTGATACCACTGTTCAAGTTGTGTTCCGAGTGTAGGATGATTGGTGGCAATGGTAGAGCAGGTATCTGATGTTGGGGTATTATTTCCGATGATACTTCCTCGTGTACTGAGGACAGCCAACGAGACAACCGAGGCTATCCCCGCAAAAACGATTCCTGCTTTTCCGGCATATGATATACCTATTCCACAGCGTGTTATTAAGTGGCGCCTTTTATCCGAAATGGTATCTAGATCAGACTCTCGAGTGTATACATCACTATCCTCGCGAATTATACATTCACCTGCCCGATCATTTATTGCTTTTCCCAATTTTATAAGGATACAGCTTGTGGCGGTAAGGGAGCCGCTTACTATAAACATTATTCTAGAAAGGTCGGTGAGTTGATCAGTAACATCACCGGGCTGTCCCTGCGGGGCGCTGCATAGATATGCTGTTTCTGCCCATTCTCCTGTTTTGTATCCCATACCCCACAATGTTCCCGTGATTGCGGCTAAACCCGCGCTGGGCTTGAGGAGCCATTTTCCTGTTGCTTCAAGCGTTGTTCCGATTTTGTGGATGCATAGTTGATAGTTATTGTGATACATGCCACAAAGATTACTGTAGATAAGCGCGATACTCATAAAACGAAATAGTAACATCAGTGATTCCTGACAAGAGGCATAAGACTGCTATCGTTATTTATGAGAGTAAATGAGATCGTTTTTGGAATGAAAGAATTTTGAGAAACTGTTGTAGTTTGTAAGCTTATGTATGCATTACAATTTTTTGATAAAATGTGTATTTATACGATCAAGCGCGGCGCTAGTCGGGTCCCAGCTGTTATATTTTTGAATGTTAGTAAGTGCTTGCCAAGCACGCGGATGCACCAATCCCTTGATTACCCAAAATTCATATAGTTCGCGGGATAGAGGTGAAAAAAGTTCATCTACCGGGAATCCTGAAATCTGACTACGCATTGTTTTGCCGAGTAATAACTCTTCCTCGCATATCTTGAGGATCCTATCTTTCGTAGATCGAGGAAGAATAGTAAGAGTTCTGCCTTTTTTACCAATAATCTGGCATGCTTCAGGATCTTTGCCTCCTCCGAGCATTTCGATAATAGTATCATTAAGATCGGCCTGGATAAGTGGTGAGCTGATAATAAGCAGAAAAATGATTCTACGCGATAGCTTCTTCATAAACACCCTTGCTTTAAATTGTTTCATTCTGTAATTATTTTACAGTATTTGGCATATAAAGACAATATCTTGAAGGGAATTTATAGCTTAAAAGAAGGGTTCGCCGTTTCAATGATCGCTATTTTTAGGTGAAGCATAGTGTGACTTAAGGGTTAATACACGTTGTACTGATCGATCGATTTGTTCTAACGGTATAACGCCTGTTTGTACCGCATTAGTTAATGCGGTATGGATAGTGGCTATTTCTTCTGAAGATACTGATCCGATAACGTTACCCTCAAGAAGCTTTTTGCCATACAGTAGAATATCGCATCCTGCCTTGAGAGCTGCTATTGACACATCAATCAGTGAATCATTATTCTTCAGAATTCCTTTCATCGTGAGCGAATCGCTGATGATGACGCCATTATAGCCAAGTTGTTGTCGTAAAAGGCGCTGTAATATTGTCTTTGAGGTTGTTGCGGGATGGTCGGGATCTATTGGAGGATAAAGAACGTGTGCTGTCATGATTGCAGGCGCTTGTGAAATATTGTCGCTAAAAGGTATAAGGTCATGCTTGGTAAGCTCTTGAAGTGTTTTATCGACAACAGGGAGTTCTGTGTGTGAATCTTTTGGTGTACTTCCATGTCCGGGAAAATGTTTAAGTGTTGCTGCAATTTGTGCGTGTCGATATCCTGCGAGTGCCGCTCGTACATGAAGAGAAGCAATTTGTGGATTACTGGAGAACGAGCGATCGCCAATAACGGTTTGTGGCCCGGTAATAACATCCGCAACGGGAGCAAGATTCATAGTAATTCCCACCTCGCGGAGTTGATGTCCTGCGCGTTTTGCTGAAGTAAAGGTAAGTGGTGAAAGCGTGGACGTTCCGAGAGCATATTGTGAAGGTATTGCAGTTATCGTGCCTCCATGCAGGCGCTGAACCCGTCCGCCTTCTTGATCGGTAGCAATAATAAGAGGAGGTCGACGAGTTTTTTCCGCAATACTTTGTAGCGCTTTGCTTAATGTTTTAACGCGATGCGGACCTGCCTCGCAATTTGATCGATAATAAATAATTCCGCCGATTGATTTTTCGCGTATCACTTGTGCTATATCTTTTGGTACCGTTGTGCCCTCAAATGATATCATCATTAACTGTCCAATTTTATCTTCGAGTGAAAAATGTGAAATATCTGCGCTGTATAAAAAAAATAGTTGTTGAAAATGGCTATGATCGCGATGAGTATCAAAGAAATGGGCATCATATAGTATTCCCGCATGGCGCGCAAATGCGCTAAGAAACTTGGTTATTTACCGGCTTCTAGTCTATCACGGGTATGGGATAAGTAGGAGACTTCTTGTGGCTGAGTAAGCGATTGGAGTTTTTTTTGAGGAGGAGTTTTTAACCAGGCGAGAAGCTCTTCATTACTCGAGAGACGTTTTGCTTTGTTTGCCATATAGCATCCATTAATCGTACGATAGGTTTCATTGTTGCAACAAGGAAAACGTGTGCCATCACAGGTAACATCGCTGCTAAATAATCTGCGCCATACTTGGAGGATTGCTGCTTGTCGCGATGGCAGCTTTGTTCCGAAAGCGGCATATGTTATTGATGGGGCCAGTATGATGGTAACGTATAGATATAATTTTTGGTACATGGGTCTCCTTTAATACCATAGCGCGGATTGTTGTACAGCAGTATACTACAAGGGTTATTTTTAAGTCTATGATTGTATTTATGAGGTTTTTACTTACACAATTTTGCGTGGTATTCTCACCAAAATTGTGAGTATATAAAAATAGGAATATTGTGATGCGTTCGGAAAAAAATTTGGTATGGATAGACCTTGAGATGACAGGACTTGATCCTCAAAATGATGTTATCTTGGAAATTGCGGTAATCATTACAAACTCCGATCTTGAGGTTATTGGTGAAGAGTTGTCATTGGTTATTCAGCATCCTGCAGAAGTATTAACGACAATGAATAGCTGGTGTCGTGAACAGCATGCAAAGTCTGGATTAATCAATGAGGTGATTGCATCAAACTGTACGTTAGCGTGTGCGGAGCAGGAGGTGTTGGTGCTCCTGGACACCTGGTGTGTGCGTCAAAAGGCGCTTTTGTGTGGGAATAGTGTTTTTAACGATCGTGCATTTATCCATCGATGGATGCCCAGCATTGATCGATTTTTGAATTATCGTATTATCGATGTATCAAGCGTCAAGGAGCTTGTTAATCGGTGGTTTGCCGGCAATCCATTTGTGTCATTTAAAAAATCCGATACGCATCGTGCATTGAGTGATATTCGAGAATCGATTGCAGAGCTTGGGCATTATCGTACTCATTTTTTTCATACCATTTCTCAAGAAGAAGAGTAGGATGCTTACTTTAATGTACTGTAAATTTTAACCAAGATACTTTTTCAATAATTCATTAAGCAACTGTGGTTGAGCTCTGCCCTTTGTTTGTTCCATGGCTTTGCCAATAAAGAAACCCCATAACTTGGTTTTTCCTGCGCGATATTCGGATGCTTGTTGTTCATGGTCATGAACAATTTTTTTGATAATCTGTTCGAGCTCCTCTGTTGATCCGATCTGTTCTAAATTTCGCTCTTTCATAATATGAGGCGGCGACTGATTTGTTTCAAGCATAATGTCGAAAATTTCTTGTGCGGTGCGCGCATTGATGCTGCCCGTGTCAATAAGATTTGTCAATGCTGCAAGCTGCTCTGGACGCAAAGGAGATGTTGGCGTGAGGCACTGATCGATATCCCATCCGCGTTCTTTGAGTATTGCAAGTACATTGCGCAAAAGCCAATGTACGACGGTTTTGCTTGGATGGAGTTTCCATACTGCTTCAAAATAGTGAGCAAGCGCAGTGTCGTAAGCAATGATACCCGCCTCATAGTCCGAAAGACCATAGGTATTCATGAGGCGCCCCATTCGCTGTGCTGGAAGTTCAGGAAGGCGAGCGCGAATATGTTCAATGTACTCCTGATCGAGCTTCAGGAGAGGGATATCTGGTTCAGGCATATAGCGATAATCAGCAGCTTCTTCTTTGGATCGCATAGGAATGGTGATTTTTTGTTTTGTGTCCCACAGCCGCGTTTGCTGAATAACGTCCTTCCCTTCTTCAAGGACTGCTATTTGCCGCGAAATTTCATAGAGTGTCGCATCGGCAATAAATTTAAATGAATTAATATTTTTAAGTTCACAGCGAGTTCCAAGCTTTGTGCTGCCCTGAAGACGAACCGATATATTAGTGTCAGCGCGGAAAGCTCCTTCCTCCATATTACCAGAACTGATTCCTAAAGACATGACGATTGCGTGCAATTCTTGGAGGTATGCGCGGACTTCCGCAGGTGAGCTGAGATCGGGCTCTGAAACGATTTCGAGAAGAGGTGTTCCTGCGCGGTTGAGATCAACAAGACTACAGCTATTGTCATGGGCATGTAAACTTTTTCCTGCGTCTTCTTCAATATGTATTCTACGAATCCTGATTGTCTTCAATGAGCCGTCTCCCCGTCGAATGGTAATTTTTCCATGTTCAGCGATAGGAATATCAGCTTGGGTGATCTGAAATCCCTTGGGAAGGTCTGGATAAAAATAATGCTTGCGAGAGAATTCACTGGTATCATTGATCTGTGATTGTGTTGCAAGAGCCATCATTGTTGCATATTCAACGACTTTTTGGTTAAGAAGAGGAAGTGTGCCGGGTTGTCCTGAGCATATTGCGCATATGGTAGTGTTGGGGCGTGCTCCTGGCTGATTAGGGCAACGACAGAATATTTTTGTAGCGGTTGAAAGCTGTACGTGTACCTCTATTCCAATAACTGCTTCGTAATGTGCTTTATTCGTGGTATGGTGTGAATTATCCATGATTGCCTCGTTCAAAAATAAGCTGATTCTTCTTCAGTATTATGAAAACAAGGCATTTTGACAAGGTAATTAAAAGGTGTTAAAGTTTTTTATATGAAAATTCGATCAAAAATATATTTCTCTGCAATTGCAATTACTGTTTTATTTTCTGCTTGCAATTGGAACCCTCGGCGTAAATCGACGCATCGGCCTGTTGTTCCGGTACAGCAGGAAAAGGTATCTTCTCAAAAAAAGAAGATTATGATTCTTTCAAGTACTGGTGGTGGGGGTCATACTTCAGCTTCTGAGGCGCTTGTTTCGTATCTTTCTCCGAAATATCAGGTTGAGGTGGTACAGATTTTCCGTGATGTATTAGGAGAATTTGATCCTTTTAACTATTGGTCATCGGGAAAATTTAGTGGCGAAGATTTATATAATTTTTTTATGACTGAGGGTATGTTTTGGGGAGGGAGCCTCTGTTGTAGTGTTGGTAAGAGAAGCTGGATTCGTTGGCATTCATATAAAATGCGTGAGCGCTTGGAGCGGTTCTTTTTAGAAAAAAGACCAGACCTTGTTATTTCGGTTGTTCCTGTTATTAATGGCCTTGTCTATGATGTTCTTGAATTATTGCATATGCGTGGTGTTCTCCTGACGCTTGATCCTGATGCAGGCCATTTTGTCTGCGGGATTGACGGTCCTGATTATCAGCAATTCTATTTTGCGATACCATGTAATGATGCAATAATTTATAATTCGATCTCTTATGCAGATATTCCAAAGGAAAAGATTCGTACCGTCGGTTTTCCTGTGAGAAAATCATTTCTTGAGCTTTGTGATCGAGAAGAGATACGGCGTGAGCTGAAAATCCCCCCTGACCGTCCTGTTGTTATGGTGCTTATGGGTGCTGCAGGAGCACGTTCTGTTATGGGATATGCACGTAAACTATCACGCTTTGATATGCCGATGCATATCATTTTCTGTGTTGGTCGTAATGAGGCACTCAAGCATAAAATTGAAGCACTGCATTTTCCTGATAATATATCAATCTCATGTTTTGGTTTTACTCATCGAATTGCTGATTTGATGCATGCGTCTGATATATTGATCACTAAATCAGGAGCGGCAAGTGTATTTGAAGCGCTCTACGCTCAAGTTCCTTTATTACTTGATCATACGAGTAGTTTGATTTCATGGGAGTATGGTACTGTTAATTTTGTGCGACAACATGGTTTTGGCGAAGAGATTTATTCTCTGCATCAGCTGCCTATCATTCTTAAAAAATATCTGAAAAATCCCGAGCTGTTGCAAGCGATGCGTCAGAGAATTCGTGATTATCGTCTTCCTGATCCTCGTCATGAAATCAATCAGTTAGTGCATGAGGTTTTGGTTGACATTTCGGTTGAAGAATCGTATTACATGAACTAATAATTCGTGCGAGGAGAGTTTTGGTATGAACAATATTGTTGCTCTAAGTAATGGCAAGAAAATAATGTGGATATGCGTTTTTTTATGTAGTGCATCGTTGTATAGTTCTTCGTACGGCGCTTCTGCAGATCAGCTTGCCTTTGTAAAGCCATTAACCATGGCGCGTACTGATATTGCAGCATATTTTTCTGGAGTATTTAATAAAGAGGGGTATGGCCCCTTTAGTTTGAGCCATTTTGAGCAGTTTTTAAAATTTAGTAGCACCTTATCCCAAGGACAGTTGTCGTTCTTAATATCGATGAGCGATCTTTTTCTTGCACGTCTTAAAGAGTCATTGTATTTTAACCCCGTTGTTGTCAATGACTTTCTAGCAACAGTTATACAACAGGTAGTACCTGTATTAACCGTTGCGTTTCAAACACACGTTATTGAATTAGAAAATGATATGCGTGCACAGTTAAATGGGCATATGCAGGATTTGAAGCAGACGCTTGCGTATGAACTTAAAAATGGATTTTATGTATTAAAATTTGATCCAGAACTTTTTCTTCAGCGATTGACTGAAAATATTATTAAAGGGCTTCCTGTTGAAGTGCTTGCGCATCATGCAGTGCAAACGATGTTGAAAAATGAAGCATTGCATATGCGTAGTACGATAGTACGTATTATTGAATCGATTGTTGATCGTTTGGTGTGGTCTCCTGTTGAAGAGGGCTTTGCGTGGAACAATGTAAAAAATATTGCCGATCATCTTTTCACCTTATACCGCTATGGCATAGTTCCTGATGAACAGACATTACATCAACTGTATTGGACGCTCACGTATCGTTTCATCTATTCATTGGGATTGATTGGAGAACATATTTCTCCAACGACGTATGCTATGATGAAGGCAGATATTTTGCAAGGCAATTCTATTTTGTTAACGTTCTCTATGGGAGAGCAACCTTTTGTTAAATCGCGCAGGGAGTGGCTTGTTGATGCGCTTTTTTCAGGAGAAGTGCGCTCACGCATTGCATCAACAGGATCCTGGGTAGGTCCATATCGCAGTGAATATGCTTCCAACGATTAAGCGTTAAGATGTCGATAAGCAGCTTGCTTATAAGCAGTAATTGCCGGCTGATCAAAAGCATTAATCTGAAAAAGATCGGCGAGATATACCGTGGCGATCATATATGTTTGCATGAGATATCCAATATCAAATGCTGAACATGATAATGCAACGTTCATATACGATTTATTATATGTTTTATACGCATCAATAATACCCTCATATAATGCTATGTGAACTGCTGATACCGTTGCAGCATGTGGCATGTGCTTGATGAGTTCTGATGTTGGTATAGTGGTATGGAAGGTATGCGCACAATGTGGCATGATAAAGGTTGTTGTTTCATTATCAGGTCCGTCTAGATATAACTGTGCAACGGAGTGCAGATCTTCGGTGCCTAACGAGACAGTAGGAGTAATGCCAACCGATTGGTGAAATGATCGTTTACCTAAACTTTCTGCAATCAATTGACGATACCATAACCCTAATGATCGATAATGTGGTGCAAATATAAACCAATCATGAATAGTCTTATGCTCTTGATACGCAGTAAAAAGAAACTGTGCTATTGCAGCAGCATGATCATGTGGTGTGTTCATACTGTCAGAGAATGCCTGGTATGCTCCGTTTTGAAAGGCGGTAGTATCATGGCCAAGTACAGTCAAAGGAATCATGCCAACCGCTGAAAAAACTGAAAATCGACCACCGAGTAAAGGTGGAATATGAGCGCACTGAATATTATGATGTTGTGCGAAATGTGCCAGTGATGATGTTGCATCGGTGATGGCGATTATCATATCGCGATATGTTGTGGGGTGATAGCGCTTAAGCAGATCGAGTATTAGTGCAGCATTTACCGTCGTTTCGAGTGTTGTTCCTGATTTGCTGATTATACACACCAGACATTTTTTGTTTGCACGTAAGGCAGATTCGAGGGAAGCAAGTGTCTGCGGTGTGATGATTGGATCAACAGTATCGGCATAGATGCAGGGGATCGGTTGTGATCGATGATGAGCGAGTGCTTCATGGAGCGCAGCGGTTCCCATGAGTGAGCCACCAATCCCGACAATAACGAGAAGGTCGGGTGCGTATGATAGTGCAGTAGTGATGATATGTTCATACGATGCATGATATTCAGTGTCATGTGGTAGGGATGCAAAAATATACGGTGAGGAGTGATCGGTTGCGCATGTCGCAATCGTTGATCGTGTTTGAGCAATTGTTTGGTTGATGTATTGATGGTATTTTGCTGTATCGCTTGAAGAGGAATAGCGGTATGAACATTTCATAAAATATGTGTCTCTTTAAAAAGAATGTATGCTGCAGCTCCGTAAAGACTGATATTATAATCTATAATAAGGTACAATGGCATATTTTCAAGCAGTGTTCGTTGCTTGCCGCAGCTGATAAATTCTTCATAAAAAGAGGGTTGCATAAATAATGGGGCGTTATGTGCTGCAATGCCGCCCGCAATGTACATACCGTTCAGCGAGAGAACATCCAAGGCAAAATTTTTTGCGCATCGTGCGTAAAATCTGCTATACACATCGAACGTGTCACGACATTGCGCATCTTGATGTGCATAGCGAGAGATGCGATCGGGCTTGAATCCTGTTTCTTTAATTTCTTCGTAGACATCTGTTTTCGGGTACGTTTTGTACGATCCTAAAAACTGATAGATTGCGCTGAGTCCTTTTCCAGAAAGGACCGATTCCCATGATATGGGGCAGGTATCTTTACTTGTCTGGTGCATAAAGGTAAAGAGTGCAGCGTCTTGTTCGGTTTGTGCAGAGCAGTCAGCATGCCCGCCTTCCGATGCGAGCGGAAGATAATTCGAGTGAGCATCGTTCCATAAAAGAGCAACTTTTCCAAGTCCGGTTCCGGAGCCGATAGCAGCTTTTTGTGATCCTGGTTGTTGCATTCCCGATCGAATGGTGAGAATTTTTGCAGGATCAATATAGTCTATACCCAGACCAACCGCTTCGAAATCGTTAATAAGATAAAGGTGGGTAAATTCGGCAGCTTCTTTAATGTCAGGGATGCTGATAACCGTCGAAAGATTGGTGGGTTTTACGTGTTGCCGATGTTGCGACAGTGCTCCCGCTGCGCCGATGCATCCTTTCTCTATCACAATATGATGCGATTTTTCGATGTGTTGTTTAAGATTCTTTATAAATTCTGTATAGTCAGTAATTTTTTGACTGGACGCATGGAGCGACATGCACAATTCAATATTATGGTTATTAATAACAAGCACACCAAAATTGCTGTTAGTGCCACCAATATCAGCGACAAAGACTCTCTGTTCTGGTTGTGCGTTGTAGAGAATGTCTAAATGGTAGGAATATTCCCGTACGGGAATATTCATGACGGTATGGATAATTTCGTGGTTCATAACGATGCATCTTTATATAAAAATTTGATTGCTTCGAGCACATCGTACCATGATTGGTGACGAGAACCAAATGTTTATAGAAAGGATTGTTTCATGATATGCAGTGACGGTAAGATGTCACATAAGAACCGAGGGTTTGTGTTTTTATAATAGAATTTTTTTAAAATTATATTTTTTCTAACCATTTGATAGGAGAGAAAAAGGGCGGTATGATTAAAAATATCATACTGATGATGAACATGAAATAGATTATTTTACTATCTGATAATGGGGGAATTGTATGGATAAGCAGCGCGTATTGAATTATTGTGGAGCGATGTTCGCAGCAATGACTTTTTGGGGTACTTTCCCCCTTCAAAGTGCTGCAGAGCCGGTTCGAAAAATTGTTATGATATCAACACAAAATTGCCCGGCATGCAAAGTAATGAATGCATTGCTGCAGCAGGTGGTGGCAAAGTCTGGCGGTAAAATTATCATCGAAGTAAAGCTCTACGATCAAGCGCGGGATTTTTTGACACGGTATGCGATTGGCCATATCGATTTTGTTCCTTACCTCTGTGTGCTTATTGATGATCGTTTAATTCAAACATTCCCTTCTTCTTCTGGCTTTAAAACAGCGCAACAGATATGGGACGCGCTTGATAAGGCAGTGCTTCAGCTTGGGTGATTATTTTTGAGATGTTGAAGTAGGAGAACTATGTTGTTCTTTTTTATACGCAATAAGTCCGAATAGACTCAAAACTTTTTCAGTATCTGTGTAATTTTCGTTCCAGCGCCGAGCAGGTGGAAAGTAATTCATTTTACATTGTACTGTTTTAGTGTCAACAATAATGAGCTCGTGTGTTTTTTCTTTATAACGTACATTGCCTCCATTTACATCTATATATTGGCATGCTTTTAAGGCATCTAATATTGGTTCTTTTTCGGCTTCTGGGAGATCGAATATTGATATAGTATCTGTTAGGTCCATTGCTTCAGAAATGATAATAACTTTAGGAGTGACGGGATAAGGAAATGAATTGATTTGAGGAGGAAGGTAGCACCATTTTTGGGGAATGACCAACGTGATAATGCTACTGATAGAAAGCTCTTTCCAGCGTTTTTTTAAAATGTTTATATTATATATTCTATGGAGATTATAATAATCTGAATGTCGAGTTGTTATATCAATTTCGTCTGGAAGTTTGGGAATTTTAATAATATAGTCTGGCATCGAGGTGATAGCACAAGCAATGTATGACATTGAGTAGCAGGTATTTTTCTTTAAAAACTTAACACCATAGGTTTCAAGCAAATATTTAGAGAATGCTTCATAAGAGGGAGGACTATCGAATAGAAAATGAGAGAGTTTCGATTGTTCATAGAAGGTGTAACACCTGCATAAATCATAGAGTAATCCTTGATCTAGCATAAGATGATCAAGCTTTTTCTTTAATAATCCGCTCACCTCGTGCTGTTTGCAAAAATCAATCGCCTCTTTTGGCCATGATGTTGTAATATGCCGAGTATTTAACGTTGACCTATTAAGAAATCCTCTGATAAAATTGGGCAGATGTTGTTGTATTTCTTCCCAGGTAAATTGCTTTCTCTTCTCTTGAGAAATGATAGGGAGTCCTTCTTGCCAAGCGTGAAATGCTTTTTTATCTCTTTCTTCGGCTCTGCATGCTAAGTCTATTAAATAAGTATTTTCTTTTACTGAAAAACATGCTCGCTGCCATGGTTGTTCTGGCAAGTGAGAGGTTTTGAAATGTTTATACAATAATCTTCCCGCTACGCACAGAGAGATTGCTCCTCCATATCGTACGTAGGGATTTTTTAAAACGGGACAAGAGCTAAGATAAGAAGCTATTGAAGAAATGCGCTGTCCCGTCATAGTAGGTGAAGCTGCCATAAAGTTGTAGCAGCGTGGGAAGATGCTCTGCATGCCTGCTATGGAGAGATGGGACAGGAGCCCCCATGCAATAATTACTGCGTATAGTCTCTTCATATTTTTTATCCTTAATGGGAGATATAGGTCTTTTTGAATCGGAGCTGCAAAGGTTGTAGCCTGAAAATATAACCGCATTGCCCCTTTTTATATATTTACATTTTATATTAGAATATTCAATGCTTCAAGGGGGTGTAGCGAAAAACTATTGAATTTGAAGGTGTTTTCTTATGAAAAAATGACTTTTATCGGTTATGTCGGTAGGACGCGCTTGATAATATGTCGCCCGGTCTTTGATGATTAGTATGAAATGCTCTACGATGTAATCTCGGAATGTAGATCCGAATTTTCCTGGAGAAATCATGGTGCGTCACTGGATTTATAATGTTTTAGCGTATGGATTTCAGACAACCTGCTGGCCGCTGATCTGACATGCAGCATGAATGGCGTCAAAGCTCGACAAAGATATTTCGCAAGGTGTTTTTCTTGAAGGTATCTGCCTGCCGCGCAATTTTGTACCGTTGCTTGATGTGAGATGTACCCCCTTGCGCACCATAATATGAGGCTTAATGCCGAGTTGGCTCAAGTCTTTCCACTGGTCGGGACTAATATGTAATTCTGGGGATGATCTCAAAGCCTCATGCAACCAATAGAGCATTAATCTATCTGAGCAACCAAATTTTTTAAATGTTGGTACAAGTTTGTGGTTAAGATGGTACTCTGTTGGAATGACTTTGCATAAATTGTCTGTCGTTGTTCGTGCATAAGTGCCGATATATTCGCCAAACTGATCGAGTGTCGTTTTGACAAATTCCGCGCTTCCTTCTTTTAATCGTGGTGCTGTGCACGGAATAAGGGTTCTTTCTTGCGGTTTTTTAGTAAGATCGATCATAAAATATTTTTCTGAGGTTTTTTTCTTTTCTTCCTCTTCCATATGTAAAAAAAGTCGCGTGTCATCGCGAGAGAACTCGAGCTTTTTAATTCTTCCCGCGTGTGGTATGTTGATCCAATCATCAGCGCTATGCGCATATTTTGTTGGCGTAATTGCAAGCATCGTTGCTCCGCTTTCAGTGAGTCCGCTGATGGTACATATTTTTCCTGCATGACTCAAGCCGATAGCTAATTGAGTAAGAGGGTGTGTCAGTGATTCTTTGTTCCAATTAATATTATGGCGTTCTGCGCTATGTGATCCAGTATAGAGATTTCGGAGAGGAGCTGATAAGGATTCACCGGTATCAGTACCTGCGCCTATAAATTTATTCCCTGTATCATCAATTGCTAGTGTATTAAATTGGTCAGAAGGAAGAATATAGTCTTGGACAATGCCGGTATAAGGTAGCGGCGTGCGAGTTAGCAGCGTTTTTCCACAAGCTCTTTTAATTAACCAAAGCATTGAAACAGAGCTATTAGTTACATGCCCTATATGTTGATTATTCGAGTTGATCGTACCGAAAATAGATGTTGAGCTTGTAGTAGGTTGAAGATATTGTATGGCGATAAAAAGTGGATGGCTGTTGTTTTTAAAGCCGAGTTCTATGAGAAATATATTAGGGCTTCCTTCTAAGCTTCTGATAGTATAAGGAAAGAACTGTTGAGGAGAGGAATTCGTTAATAGACGAACTAAGTCATCTTCTGTTAAAGCGTCTACGACAATGAGCCCATATAATGCAGTTTTTTTAATAGTGTTGTTTTCATGACAGATCAGTGCAAAATTTTCATCTCCTATAATAAGGTTATCGTAACGATCGCAATAGGGATTCTGTTGTATGATGGTTGATTCAAGAGAGTGGAGCCGTTGCATAACACAGCGTGGATCATATAAAAATGATTCTATAGAATGTTTTGGAGCATGCTGCAATACTGTTGGAATTTGGTTGAACTGACAGCGCGCTTGATACTCTTGAACTATCAATGCTTCGTACAACGATTGTGCAGCACCGCCCATTTGAAATAGTTGCGATGGTGAAGGAAGGGCACCCCGATTGATGAAATCTTTATATGAATAGCGTGCTTGTTGAGCAGCTTTCAGTGCGCAGTATGAGCCGATATTGCGCACCATGGAATCGCAGATGAAGCGGCTTCTATCAGCCTGATGAATATTGCCAAGAATTTTTTGTAGTTTATCAGCTTCTTCTTGAGATTGTGTGGTTGCTAAAGCTCTTGTCAGACAGGCGCGAGATTGTACTTCATCACCTGGTTGGTCTGTTTTGCGAGCTAAAGGATAATGGCGCAGAAATGTTGAACACCATAATGTGATACGTTTCATATCGTAAGTGCATGTTTTACCTAAATTCACCAGCGCGGGATCGAATGGATCAAGGATTTTTTCGAATGGTCTTGAAAGCCATCTTTGCAGTGTATCAATCGATGAGGGATTATAAGTATAATAGTCAATGCGTCGTTTCGATAAAGATTTGCTCTTAATTGTATCAGTTTCTACTATTCCACCGATGTAATAAGCAAATTCTTGTGTGCGTCGTTCTCTTTTACGCGCTTCGATCTTTGCGCGAGCCCTTGATTGTATTTTTTTTAGGAGTCTTATTTCTCTCATGCATTGTGGTGTGCATTGAGAAATAAGTGTGTTTTCAGAAGCGATGGTATAAAAAGATGGAGAAAAGAATGCAAGTATAAAAACACTAAAACGTTTCACGGAGAACCTGTAAAAAGACAGTGACATGTTGAACTCAAACATTTCTTAGTGTACAGTGGCACTGTTGATTTTGTCTAATTATGATGCAAAAGGTGTACGTATGTTGTTGCGTTCTAGAATTATATTACTGTGTTTTTTATCTGGTTATAGCATGCTGTCAGTATTGCCACAGTCTTCCGTTGTGGAGCAGGAAAGCGCGGTGTGCGACTTGAATACTTCTACAAAAATTATCGTTTATCTGCTCAGTAATAATATGTTAGCAACCGTTCTTGAGCCCAGCGATGCTGAAGATATTGATCGCTTAATCAAAAATTTTAGTCCTGTTGAGATAGCGTTTGAAGCAGAAGTGCTTAATTGCACATTGCCCACGATGCTCTTTTTTGTTGAGAAAAGTGATCCAGATTATTATTTCATGCATAACATCATTGAAGAAACTGCTCGTGTATATTATCAAAAAATAAAATGTGTTGAGATCGATACTGATGAACTGTTTACCATTACCGAGCCATTCTTTTTTGAGCGTTTACCCGCGTTATTCCTCATGCATCAACGTCATGAGACTGCTCGTTCCGGTGCGCTCAATCGTGAAAATTTTGAGGAGGAACTTTCTCAGTTGATTAAAAAGGCGATAGAAAATATTTGAATATTGGAAAGATGGCGATAATCATCTCAATCTTCTTTAATGTGCTTGCGTTTACCGCTGGTGATGCAAACATGTTTTAATAATTGCTTCATAAAGCAACCTTTTTTGCTTTTCTTCTTTTCTTTCTTGCCCTCTAATTGGTCAATCATTGCTGGAGAGCAGATTGATTGATCTGGTTTTTTGCTCAGTTGCCATATTTTTGTTGAGCCATCATCAGATGTTGAAATAAGAGAAGAGGAAAAAACAGGGGTCAATGTAACAATGATGCTGCTCCCGCAATCCATTGTTTGTAAGCATTGATGTTTTTTTGATGTGATATTCCATATTTTAATAGTTCTATCCCAGGATCCCGAAGCAAGATAAGTGCCACGATTGCATGAAGAAAGTTCCGTTATCCAATCCGCATGCCCCTCTAGTGTTGCATAATTTTTACCTTGCCCGTTCCACAATTTAATCGTATGGTCGTGTGATCCTGATGCAAACCCACAAGGAATCGCCGTCAGAGCGCTTACCGATCCGTTATGGAGTTGGACTATTTTGACATGTTTTTTTACCATTTCCGATAGTGTATTGAGTTCTTTCAGCGGTCGCATTTCTATCGAACCGTCGCATGCTCCTGAAATAACACGTGGTGTAACTTCTGTTGTTATGGTGAGTGCTGTAATAGTATCAATGTGCTTGGTTTTTACTTTTGAAAATTTCTTGCTGTTGCGATCGAAAATAATAATGAGATATTGGGGATCTTCCTCAGGGCTATTTAATTCTTCGTATCCCATTGCTATACGACTATGATCAAGACATATTAAAGAGGATGATACATTGGGAATAAAATATGAACCAATATTCTGTTCGGTAGTGATATCCCATCTTTTCATGGAACCATCACGTGATATTGAAATAAAGTCACTTGATGGTGAAGCGTAAAGACCATAAATTTCTTTTGTGTGTCCAATAAACTGTGCGAGAGAGTTTCCTGTTCGAGCATCCCAAAGATCAATGTAACCACTGCGGAATCCTCTTAAGAACCGATTGTGGGGGAGTTCGAAGAGAGCTGTTATAACGCTCCGCGTACCTGTTGTTTGTGATAATTGATATTTTAATATATCGCTCTGCATGCTGAAGGCTGTGTGTACGGTCGACAGCATGCAGAATAAAAATCGAAAATTGTTTGTTAATCCCATTCCAAAGATCCAGCAGTTTGGTATTCAGTAACACGTGTTTCAAAAAAGTTTTTCTCTTTTTGCAAATCGGTAGCTTGTGACATCCAAGGCAGTGGATTTGAAACATTAAATATTTTTGGCAGACCGATACGTTCGAGACGGCGATCAGTAATATATTCCACATATTCGCTAAACTGTCGTGCATTAATGCCGACAATTCCTTGAGGGCATGCGTCGTAAGCGTACGCTTTTTCAAGGTCTGTTGCTGCAATAATTAATTCGATAATACCCTGTTGAAACTCTGGCGTCCAAATATGAGGATTTTCTGCTTTGATCGTATTAATAAGATCGCAGCCAAATGCAAGATGTACACTTTCATCACGCATAATATATTCAAATTGTTGTCCGATTCCAACCATTTTATTTTGACGTTTCAGTGCGAGGATCATCGCAAAGCCTGCATAAAAGAAGATGCCTTCCATGATGACATAGTATCCAATGAGATCATGCACAAACTGCTGCATCTGTACTTCATTGGTGATGGTGAATTCAGGATTGAAGATTGATGCGGTAATGCTTACCACAAAATCATCTTTTTGCTTAATCGAGGGGATCGTTTGGTACATGGTGTAAATTTCGTCGGGATTAAGTCCCAGTGAGTCGCAACAGTAAATAAAGGTGTCGGTGTGAATTGCTTCTTCAAATGCTTGGCGTAAGAGATATTGACGGCATTCGGGATTGTGGACATGACGATACACAGCGAGTACTAAGTTATTTGCGGTCAACGACTCTGCGGTAGAAAAGAATCCCAAATTCCACATGATAAGACGCCGTTCTGCAGGAGTCAGAAATGAGGATGATTTCCATTGCTCAACATCCTGCTGCATCCCAATTTCTTCAGGAGTCCAATTATTTGCTATACCATTTTTATAATGTTCGCGTGCCCAGAGATAGCGCATCGGCAGTATTTTGTTGGGATCAAGTGCGGCGTGGTTGAGAATTCCGCCAATGCGGTGTACTTTTTCAACGGGTTTCATACTATGTTCTCCTTAACTTTTTTATTGGCATGATTCACAGCTCTCATCAAGGGAACAGCTTTGCGCAACAGTGCTCGTATCCTTACGATCGTATATTCTTTTTTGTGTAAAGCCAAATTCTTTTGCATCAAGCGTTGATTTCTCAATTTGCGTTGCGCCCATTGTTCGGAAGTAATAGGTTGTTTTGAGGCCACATCGCCATGCTTTTTCATAGATACGTGACATTTTTGTGCCCGATACGCCCTTAGCAAAAATGTTGTGTGATTGACTTTGATCGATCCATTTTCCACGAACAGCGGTAATTTCAATAAGCCATTCAGGATCAAGTTCAAAGGCAGTTCTGTATTTATATTTCAATGAATCAGGAATTGAAGATATCATATCCAAATCGCCATCGTAATATTTCAGCTGATCGAGCATTGACTGATTCCACAAGCGAAGCTCTTTGAGATCTTCGATGAGATAACGGTTTACAATGGTAAACTCCCCACTTACATTTGCTTTAACATAAATATTTTTAAAGATCGGTTCGATACTTGGATAGCATCCTGCGATCGTAGCGATTGTTGCTGTAGGAGCAACGGCCATGGTATTGGAATTTCTCATGCCATATTGTTTTACCGCCTGTTTTAATGAATTCCAATCAAGCCGTTTTTTTCTTGACACTTCAATCGGCATGCCCCGTTCTTGTTCCAGGAGTTCAATAGTATCAAAAGGAAAAATGCCACGATCCCATTTTGATCCCGCAAAGGTCTCATAAGCACCGCGTTCTTGCGCAAGTTTTACTGAGGCTTCAATGACGTAATATGAGATATTTTCTGCAGAATAATCGGCAAATTCGTATGCATCAAGTGATGAAAAAGGAATATCCATCATAAATAATGCGTCTTGAAAACCCATCATGCCAAGACCAATTGGTCGATGGCGTATGTTTGAAATACGCGCTTCCTGTGTTGGATAAAAATTAAGATCAATCACATTGTCAAGCATACGAATTGCAGTATGTACTGTATTCTGTAACAAAGAAAGATCGAGCTTGCCTGACTCAGTAATGTGTCGACTGAGATTGACCGATCCTAAGTTGCAAACAGCGGTTTCTTCTTCTGAAGTTGGTAAAGTAATTTCAGTGCACAGATTTGAGCTGTGTATGACGCCCACATGGTCTTGAGGCGAACGAATGTTGCACGGATCTTTAAACGTAATCCACGGATGACCGGTCTCGAAGAGGCGTGTGAGCATTTTTCGCCAGAGCGCTTTTGCAGAGACTTCACGAAATACAGTAATCTTGCCAGCATAGGCTTGTGACTCATAAAAAGTATACCGTGCTTCAAAGTGTGATCCATATATATGGTGAAGATCGGGAACTTCTTCAGGAGAGAAGAGCATCCATGACCCGTCATTCATAACACGTTTCATAAATAAATCAGGAACCCATGCGGCAGTGTTCATATCATGAGTACGTCTTCGTTCGTCGCCGGTGTTTCTTCGTAGATCAAGAAAATCTTCAAAATCGAAATGCCACGCTTCAAGATATGCGCATTTACCGCCTCGCCGAATACCACTTCGGGTAATAGCAACAACGACATCGTTTGCAATCTTTAGATAGGGAATAACACCCTGACTTGATGCTTTAATGCCTTTAATAAATGCACCTGTTCCGCGAATATTAGTCCAATCAGTGCCGATGCCGCCTGCCCATTTTGAGAGTTGTGCATTATCGCCAAGACATTTAAAAATGTGGGTAAGGTCGTCGTTAATTGTTGTGAGAAAACATGAGCTGAGCTGTGCAACGGGAAATCCTGAATGAAACAGAGTTGGCGTTGAAGGAATGTAACGCATCGTCGACATGACATCATAAAATTCTTTTGCACGGGCGACTGGATCAGCTTCATTAAGCGATAAGCCTATAGCAATACGCATCCAAAATGCCTGTGGAAGTTCAAGATGTGATCCTTTATATTTCAACAGATACCGTTGAATGATGGAATGAAGCCCCATAAAGGTAAAGAGCTCATCGCGTGATGGTTGCATATACTCAGCAAGCTCTTCAAGAGGAAAGAGAAGCATCCGTTGATCGAGGAGTTGTGCTTCAACGCCACGTTTGATGCCATCGATAAAAAGTGTTTTATAGTGTTGGTCGCGAGAAGTTATTTTAGATATGCCGCTAATCTCACGCATGAGTTGTTGTAATAATAAACGTGTGGCGATGATATCATAGAGGGGATCACGCTCAATAAATGATGTTGCTGCAAGAATACAACACTTTTCAATATTTTCTGAAGTAATGCCTTCAAACAACATTCCTTGTAGTGCGTTACATAATGTTTCAACAATTTCATCAGTAAGGCGATGTAAACCTGCACGCTGTAACGCGAGAATGATTTTAGTATGATCAAAAGGTTCTTGCCTTCCATCGCGTTTAACAATAGTAATTGGTGCGCTGAAAAGGGAAAAACGTCCTGTTGTTGATGCGGAATTGGTTGCAGCCTCCATGAACGGCTCCTTAAGGTTAAGATACACTATTGCTTGGCGCTTCACATATACATGTAACTATTGATGATAGATAGACAGGGTAGCAATGAACTCTTGCTCATCGCAAGTGCTTCTTGAAAAATCTTTCATGATTAAAAATCGCAATAGAAATACATTGCTCTGCGCGCTTCGAATTTACTGTAGCAGGTTGCCCGCGAAGAATCAATCAAAATAAGCGGTAAACTTATTTAATGCTCTTGACCTTTTTCGAAAGAAACTCTTGTATTAAAAATTACAAAGAGTCAAAAAACCGTTGACGAAATAGCAGTGCCGTATGGTATGATAACGATAGATATTGTGGCGTGTCTGCCGCAAGCGGGTATTTTTATATAAAGTAGGGGGTCAACATGAAAATCTTAAGCAGAAGAGGCCAGGGTATTAACCAGTCTTTCTTAATGATGTATGCGCTTGGATTCTTGTGTATTTCGTTTGCTCCTCTCTCATATGGTAATGGTAAGCAAGAATTTACCTGCCCTCTTATTTCAAGTACTGCATCGATTCCTCAGCTTGAAAAACCCGCACTTTTATTATTTTATGCCTCATGGTGTCCTATGTGCCATCAAATGGTTGAGGCGTTTAACGCATTTATGCAGCAATATCCTGATTTACAGGTATACCGTATTGATGTTGGTGGCTCTGGCTCTGCAATCGGCCAAAAATTTGGTGTGAGTGGCGTTCCAACATTAGTTGCCGTTGAAAATGGTAAAAACGGTTTGAAAGAAATGCAGCGATTTGTTGGTAAATTATCGCTTTCAGATTTACAGCGCCGCGTAGCGCCTGTTGTTTGCCCTGTTAAATAAACACTATGCCGTGCATAATGAAGGATGTTATATGCCGACCAGCTTTGTGCAGATGCGATCACTGAGATGTATACTACACAGTATTATAATGGCAATAATATGCCATCAAGGACTTGTTCAATCAGCTCAAGTATCGTCCGAGTCATCGATTATCGTATATAATGGTACGCATATTGCCGCTCTTGTCGCTGAGCGAAAAACGCTCATTATTGCCTGTATCTACATTGATCCTCAGACGCGACATATAGAATTACCCAGCGATACGCTTACCATTTATGACGTACCTGTTGGAAAATTTCTAGAGATCGTTCCTCCTGACCCAACAACATCATTTCAAAGGGTGCTGGCGATTTCTGATGATATTGATAGCTTAGTTCAAAGTATTTCTCAAGGTAAAAAAGATAGTATTTATAAAATACACAATCACAAGGTTTTGTTTGTTTCTTTAGAGTATATATCTGAATTGACCCGTCATCTTTATATTGGATGGTTTCATGATGCATTGCGTCGTTTTGATACGCCCGAACTGTTGGCGGTTGCTGCAGGATATAAAGGAGCGGTCACTTTTGGCAAGCGTCCTGCGAGTAATATCGCTTTGAAGGTCGTTACGCCCGGCGCTTATGAAGGACAGGATAAGCAGCAGATGGACAATATGCCGTCTCGACGGAAAAAGCGGGAAAAAAAAGCATTGCCGGTTATGACGGAGCTTGAGGCGTATCGTATTATGGGAATTCGGCCTGAAGCAAGTCTTAATGAGCTTGAGCGTGCATATCGCGAGCTTTATGATATGTATCACGGGCAGCGGCATAATACCTCTGTTGAAGCGAAGATATGGCGTGATATTGAAAATGCATACCACATTTTACAGATCGCGTTGGTTCAAAAAAAGTCTTCTGATGAGTATGTGCATAAAGAAAGTGGTTTAGAAAAGCACGATCAAGAATCTCCTAAAGCGCCTGCTCAAGAGATGGCCCACGATAATGGTTATAGAGCAGCGATTGAGCATACATCAGAAGCGGCTTTGTGAAATGATGAATAATCAAGGAAATAAAGGTTTATACATGAAGATAAAAATATTAATAAGCCTCGGACTGGTAAGTGCTTCAGTTGTGTATGCTGATCCGATTTTGATTAAAAATAATACGCTCTTTACTATAGAGTTTGGTATTGTTCAAGCAGTTGGCGCTGATGCAGAATTGGTGATGCCAAAAGGAGGCTTTGGCACAATAGCTGAGTTTTTTGGTACGGTGCCCTCACGAGGGACTGTTTCCGCAGAAAGACCCTTTATACAATGGGGCACTGATCGCTATATTATCGTCAAAATTGTTGACCCAAAAGCTCGATTTGTAAAATTAGGGGGAACATTGGAAGATTTGTATAAGGGGGCAACACGATTTTATTCTCTCGATACGATCCGATCAACCTATAAAAAAATATTTGCGTTTGCACCTGCAGGGTATGCGAAGGGGAATAAATTTTATATCAGCTTAGATAGTGACGGCGCTATCGTGGTATCAACGAAGCCAAGTTAAAATGCATTTATGGTAATAAAAACGAGTGTAGTTAAAAAGGGGAAAAACATGAAAAATCTACGATATATTGTAATAGGATTAGCGATGCCATACTTTGCGCATTGTGTGGATCTCACCGATACAGTCCAAGTGAAAAATAACACGAAAGAGATACTACAGGTTGCAATTTTAAGAGCACAGGGTTCTGATAAACTATTATTGACATCAGATGATGTTGCAAAAATTGATATTAAAACAGTGCAGCCAAACGGAATTGTCTATGTAAGGCGACCGTTTGTCAAAGTGGGTGTTGACCGATATATAGCGGTAGCTGATACTGACACCAAACTGGGTTTTGGTAGAAAGTTTGTTGGTGGAATTAAGGGTCTTTATAGTAGGCAGAATGATTCATTGGAATTGGATAATCTTCATAGTAAGTTTAGCGGGACTTTTGCCATTGCAGCAGCAGGATACACTAATGGATCGAAATTTACGGCGACAAGAGTCGGTAACGAGCTTGTGATTAGGCCGGGGATATCATAAGGAAACTGATTTTCAGTTAAAAATGTTTTGCTCAGATGCACTGTGGGGTGCCAGAAAGGAAAAAATATGAAAATTATGCGATGGTGTCTGTTGGCATCAACAATGTCGTATCTTGCTTATGCTGACACGATTAAAGTTACCAATAAAACGGACGATCCAATACAAGTTGGGATTGTTTATACCAAAGGCAACGATAAAATGTTGGCAATGGATCGGTCTACATCTGATTTCAAGCGGATTTCCAGCGGGGCAACCGTTTCAATAGAACGTCCCGGTTATAAGTATGGTTACGACCGTATTTTGGTAGCAATGCTTGTTGACCCAAACACGAAATTTTACAAACAATATGACAATGAACTTGCAAATATTTATCGCGGTGATGAAAAATCATTAACATCTCTTGGGAATGAATATGCATCCAATGGTTTTGCAATTGCTGGCGCAGGCTATCTGAACGGAAAAAATTTTGTCGTAAGTAAAGGTCGTGGTCGCTATGATATGTCTATTGATTAACATTGTGCTCAATAAATCATTTGCATGAGCTGAGGGAAGACACATGAAGAATATACGATATATGGTAATAGGACTAACGATTTCATACTGTGGCAATGGTATTGCCCTCAATGGTCCCGTTCAAGTGAAAAATGATACATCAGAAACGCTTCAGGTTGCTATTTTACGAGCACGGGGTTCCGATAAAGAGTTATTGCAATCAGATGATGTTGCAGGTATTGATGTTCAAACACTGAGGCCAAACTCGACTGTTTCTGTTCAAAGACCATTTATCAAGCCGGGTGTTGACCGGTATGTAGTGGTCAGTGATACGGATAGAAACGTGAATTTTGTGAGAACATTTAGTGGGATTAAGGGTCTCTATAGGAAACTACCTCAAGCATTGGAAGATCTTCACGGTAAGAATAAAGGCACGTTCGCCTTTGCGCCGGCAGGATACACCAATGGGTCAAAATTTACGGTAGTGAGAGTTGGCACAGAGCTGATTATTAAGCCAGGAATATAATCTCGTTATTGAGGTTATATAATAAAAAAGGGAGAAGTATGAAAACGATGCGATGGATGATGGTAGCATCAACAATTTCATATCTTGCATATGCTGATAGGGTTGAAATTGACAATAAAACAGACTATCCGGTAGAGGTTGGAATTATTTATACAGAGGGTCATAATACAATTCCCCAGATGGTGCCAGGTTCACTAGCAGATGTTCAGATCATTGACGCTAAAAAAACAGGATCGATAAATCGTCCCGGTTTAAAGTTTGGCAAAGATCGTTATTTGGTGGCGCGTATGGTTGTGCCGGAATCTCAATTTACCAAAGATTTTAAAAATCTTAAAAACGGAATGCAGTGGGCAGCAAGCAATAGTGCTGCATTAACGTGGTTGAGCAGGCGTGATAAATATAGAGAAGAAGGGTTTACTTTTGAGCCTGTTGGGTACTTACAGGGAAGTTCTTTTACTATTCGTAAGCATGTTGGCAATGATTGGGATATTTATTTCCAAAGTTAATATTCTGCGTCATGAATCCATTTCAGTACAATACAAGTATATTTTATAACCATTTCGCGTTGCTCGAAGGAGTATTCGCGAGATGGTATTTTTTTATAGCAATTATAAAGTATTGCGGACCTTCTTTCTTTTTCAGTACAGTCATCATGATCTTAGTGTAAAAGTATTGAGTAGGGATAGTTATGAAAAAGTACCTGATCATATGCGCAGCAGTAGGAATGGGTGTGGCATTGACCCAGCATGCATCGCAGGATGAAGGTCCTTCTCAGCAGGGATGGGAACTGATTGAAGGAGAGTCAGTGGGCGCTTCCCTGCGAGAGCTTGTGAAAGAGCGGGTACAGGGAATAGTAAAATTCATGGAAGATATTACTACCTATGCTGCATGGAAAAAGGGAAAAACACTGCTTTTACAGCGACTTTACGGAATTGGGTTTTCCAGCGAAAATGCACTGCTTCAAGCAGCACCGCAAGAGGGGTTGTTAGATGATGAGATTAAACTGCTTCGGCAGTCACTGATAGAGATGCGTACGCGCGTTACACAAAGCTTATGGCCTGATATTCGCAATAATGCTGAAGAGCCGGGCCAGAAAAGTGTATTATCCATCGTTGGGGTTTCAACGCCCTCAGCGACATTAGAGCATGCTTATGGCACCTTGTATAATATCTATACACGCATGCTGAAAGATGATGAATTTGCTCGTAAGAGCGCCTTGAATGAACGGTTTTTAAAGCAAGAGCTCTATCCGTTAATAGAGCGTATCAGTGTTTGCTTTTTGTATGATATTGAGCTGTTACGTAATCGCTTTGCTGAAGTATGCGATATCCTTGAAAGTAAAGGAAAGTCGTGGAATCCTGGTCCTAGTACAGATATTTGGAATAAGGTTTTGGGGGAAGTATTGCGTGAATTTATTGATCGTGGTGTAGTCTGCTATTTCAGTATTGATTGTCGTATTCTTGAAATGTGTGAGAGTTTTGATGTTAATACCATGTGGGTTGCCCTTAAATCGTGGGGAGGGACCAGTCAATCGGCGCCTTATTCGATCCCCTCCATTCTTTTTGAGCTGAGACAAAATCCTGGTGTGCGTAAAGGAGGCGTATCGCTTTCAGGATCCCTGTATAGTGATCTTTTTAAAGCGATCGAAGAGCAACAAAAATTATTGTATGACATCTATCAAAAAAGAAAACCACCGGAGCAAGCTGCTGAGGATGCTGAAAAGAAAACTGCCGCTTCGTGGGTGACTGTTTCGATACTATCTGAACAAGATCAACAAGCCGTTCGTGGGTATATTGATGAGTTTTTTGAGGCGATTAAAAAAGATAGTTCTCGAAAGGCTATTAATAGTGCTGGGGAAATTTTGCGCAATCAATTGGTTAAGGCATTAAAAAAATATAAAGCATTATTTCAGCCTGGTCTCATGATAAAGCATAATGATACTCAAATACTTCCTCCTGTGGTAACGCAAGCGTGGGGCGAATATATTGGACGAATGATTAATAACAATATTCCGAAAGATTTTAAAAGAAGATCGCGTGTTTCTATTCAAGCGCAGATCCATTCCGATAAAGTAAAATCTTTGATTGATCCTTCCGATACCGATATAAATGCTATTTTTGATGAAGCGTTTAAGTTTATTACCGTTGATTAGTAATACATTTGGTAATCAAAGAAGGATGCTATGAAATATTGTGTGGTTGCTCTTATGCTTTTTTCAGGAATGATTTGTGGGTCTCTTGATATTTTGAAGTTGCAGTATCAATTAGAAGAGATCGTAGAATCAGGGGAGCAGCCGGGTGCAGTGAGTGTGCCGCTCGCTGCTGATATCACTTCTTCCGCGGTGCAGACATTAGTGCACTTGATGGAGGGTGTGAAAAATTACGCCGACTGGCAGAACGCAAAAGAAGAGCGCTTGAAACAGCTGAGTAATCTTGGATTTCAAGATGAACAGGCGGTTATTGAGGCAAAAAGTTATCAAGGTTTAACAGATAGTGATCTGCAGGCGCTTCAAGGCGCGCTGAATAGCATGCGTGAACGCGTTGCCCGCAGTTTATGGACTGACATTTGTGATACCGCTGAAGAGCCCAACGATAGAAAGAGAGAGCGAGAGTATAGGGCTTTCGTGTTAAAAACCGATCCGATCAATGTTACCTTACAAGCTGCCTATCAGAGGATGTACACATTATACACAGAAGATCTTTCTTATTATTCATATGGCATATCTACTGATTTTTTTATGAAAACTTTGAATCCTGCGCTTGAGCGGTACGTAATGCGCTTTAGGTATGGCATTTGGCTCTTATTAAAACGGTTTTCAGAGATCTATGGAATGAAGCTCGGTGGTAAAGACGCGTGGAGTTCCGGGCCGTACACTAAGATTTGGAATGAGATTTTTAAAAGAGTTTGGATGGATTTTTTCTCGAGGTGTACTCTTCCTGCATGCGGTATTATTAGATATATTTCGAGAAATTTTAATGTAAATTTTGAAGTAGTCAATATTGTTGGCGATCAAATGACATTTGGCTTAAAACGCCTTGTGAGAATACTCGAAAACAGTCCCGAGCTTAATAGTTTTTATGGTGGAATTTCCCTTGCTGATAATAGTAATCTTAAGCAATTCATTCTTAATACGATCGAGTTACTTGAGGGAGATTTTCTTCAATATCTTACGGTTAATAAAAAGCCAAAAGAGAAAGAGAATCGCATTGCTACAATAAATGAAGCAGATAGAAAGCTTATGGTATCTGCAGAAGCGCTTCGTGAATCTCTTTATAAAAATTTTCACGAATTTGTCGATCAGGAAGTGAGAGTTCCCACTACACAGGACGCGTCATGGCAGGAAAAAGTTTATAACAATACGCAAATATGGATTGAGAAAGCACTTCATGAATGGGTGCAGAGTACAATACAAATTATGCAAAAAACTTTAGAATCGAAACAAAAAGAAACAGAGAAGGATATCATTGCTCTTCAATCGAATTGTGAAGCCTTCAAAATACATATTGGGAATTTATATGGACTTTCAAAGATTTTTGGGGGTAACATTGTAACATTTCTTGCAGCTCCAGCAGTGTTATATGGAATGTCGCTTGATGAAAAAAGAGTTCAATCTTTGCGCCAATTAATGAATCAGGAATTTGCTCAGCTGTATAGTTCTTTGTATGTGCTCAGAGGGTCATTAGCGATAAGGCGGTGCGCTCTTTTGATTCAATCCTGCGGTGGCTGTATTAGTTTGGTACGTACAAGAGAGAATAAAGTATATTGGGAAAAAACAGAGGGATCTAAACAGTTGGCGTCCGATGAAGTGAATGAGTTGCGCAATGAAACTGCTCAAAAAACAAGGAAGTGCATAAGTGACCTTGTTTCTTCTATGGTACGTATTTTACAAGAAGCAGAAACTTTTGGGGCACTTCCTCCTGAATTTAGTGATATGTGGATTAAGGCTTGGGGTAAATTGTTAGACAATACCATAAAAGTCATTCCATACGTGGAAGCGCGATATTTCTTAGGCATCGGTTTTGGAGAGATCCCTTCATGGCATAAGAAATCTAATCCACTTATTGATCAATTGATTGATGACTTTTATCTTCAGCTGTTTAAACATATAAACAGGGGCATATCTGGTAAGCTCGAAGCAGAACGCAAAAAATTGGTCGCGAAAGAAGGGGAGCTGCAAGATGCATGGGCTGCGACGTGCAAAAAAAGGGTGAGCAATTGGATGGAAGATCTCATGGGTGGGTTGAATTCCTGGATATACGGATTAGACTTACAGCCTGGTCAAAAATCACAATTTATGAGCAATATTAAAAATTTGAGCGATACTCCTGGCAGAAAAGCGTATGTTGATCGTATCGCTCGTTTGTATCGCGATGTTATTGAAGATGTGAAAAGTACCTATCAAGCATTGAAGTCGAAATATTCTTGTTTAGATGGTTCTCTTGACAAGATAATTGGTACATATCAGCAGCGCGCGGAAAAGGCTTTTAAAGATCTGGGCGATCAATTTATGAAATCCAAGTAATTGTGTACAAAATATTATGCGGTTCAGTACGCTGTGCATCAAGGAAGAATAGAGTTCATCAATGAGGGAGATTTATTATGATTAGAATGATGATGTTAATGGTTATAAGTCTTATCCCCACCCTGGTCATGGCGCAGGTTGAGATGCTTTTGTTGTCGGCGCAGTTGGATGCGTTATCACTGCCTCAAGAAAATTCTGAAACGGTTCAAGCGATAAGAAATTTGTGGCGAGAAGAGCGCCAGGGTATTGGAGGTGTAGAGTATAATCTTGATTTTGAAGAGTCATTTGCGCTTCTTGTTATGGCTGAAAAGGATGAGAATACACGCACCCGTGTTCTGCTGAATTCTAATGAGTTTATAGAAAAGGTTTTTAATACCTGCACAGAAACATTAAAAACTATGCTTGAAAAGTTTAAAGAAAACAACGGAGGAAAAGATCCGAATCCAAAGGGTATCAGCGGTTATGACCACGCGTGGCGAAGTGCCGTTCATGAAATGATTAACGATATTTCAAAAAATGTGATTATTCCTTGGATTAAACTTGCTGAAAAAGCGGTAAACGAAACGAGTGAGTCAAGCAGGCTTGATCGTATTTTAATCAATGCAGCTCTATTAATGACTGACGTTGATACTTTGTTGAAGTTGTCTAAAGTAGGTGATATTGATAAATATAAGAGTCCTTTGATTGGCGAGTTAGATGCTCTAGAAAGAAAAATAAAGACGAGGCAGAATGTTCTAAAAACAACAGCTCGTGGAAGCGAGAAGGTAGAAGAAGTTGAGCTTCCGAACTACCTGGCTTCGGAGCGATCGATGATAAATGATCGGCTTAAAGCATTGCGATTTAAGACTTCTACTGTTTCTCAGAAGTATGAAGCATTTCTTGGCGTTGTGGCTGGTTTTTCGTATGTAATTAACACAGCAAAGGTGACTTTTAAGCCACAAAATTCAGATGATGCTGCATGGAAGAATTTTTTGAAGAATACGGTTCTTAATAATTTGTATAACAAAGGCATTTTGGTTTGGTTTGATGTGTTGTCAATCGTGATACGCGAAGGCACTGCAGATCAACTGAAGAGTTATGTAGACTTATTGTCGCGATCGAAAATAGCTGTTGAAGAGTTTCTGAAGTTATTATATGACAGATTTATGTTGCACACGGATATTTATACCGAGTACATGAAATTAACTAGTACTTCTTACAAAAAAGTTCAAGAAGCTATAGAAGAGAGGGCTAAAACATTGGGCTTGCCAGATGACTGGCAACGAACAAAGAAATAAACCTTATCATGAGAATGGTGTGACTGTTCATGAGTAGAGGATGTCTATGCGATTGAAGCATTATTTTCAAATGGTTCGCATGATATTATCATGTGCATTTTGCCATAGCGTACTCACTGCTATGGATGCGAGTATGATTCAGCTCGCGTCTCAATTAGGCCAATTGGCGGGAAATGAACCAATAAGATTACGTCCTGCAGTACGTGATGAGAAGTTTGAAAAGATTAAGAATTTGTGGGACAAGGCGCGCGTTAATATAATTCCGTATGAAGGTTTTTTTATATCATTTGGTGAAGAAGAAACTAAAAAAACACGTGCTGTGTCATCAATGGGTCAGAAAGAAAATGGTGAAGAATTATCTGACTTCATTATCGTTGTCATGGAGTTTAAAAAGCAGCTGCAATTAATGCTTCAAGGATTTTTAGAAACGGTAGGAAGGGGCCCTCATGCCGTTAATGGCTCAGGCGCTGACCTCTATGATAAAGCATGGCGAGAGGTGTTGCAGCAATCATTCACGAGTCTTTTTGAAAAATGGATTACGCCATGGTTTATAAGAAAAGAAATTAGTGTTACGAGAGAACGGACCATTGCAGGTGCATTGCATGCTCTTATTAAAAGTGATCTAAAAATTCAATTAAAAGAGGCAAGCGCGTTAGTTCAGCGATTCATATCATCTCTTAACAATGAAGTAGATGTTGGATTAGGGGGCGCATTTTCTTTGATGGTTGATGATGCATTGCGCAAAGACATGGTTAAAAAATTTCAGGGTATTGTCAGTAGTGTTATAGCTTCTCAAGCGTTTCCTTATGTAACAATAAGCACGAGTGATTTGCTCAATAAGATAAAGATTGAACCAGAAATATTGAATCTTTGGAATGAAGCAAAGCAAAGTGTGTATGACAATCAACATCATCCTCATGGGCTTCAAATAAAATTTAATGCTTTGCGTGAGGGCGGCTCTCTTGATAATATGTATGCTGTCATGCGCGATATACGAATGTATACACTAACTCTATTAGACAAACTCTATAATATGCGAAATAAATCAAATGGAAGACTATCTGATGCTTCTGGAGCATGGGAGTCGGTAATTCGACAGGCTCTTTATGAATGGTATACAAATGCCTGGGATCCTTGGAATGAGTTTCTAAAAACTACCTTAAGCAGGTCACTCAGGATGAAGGATATCGATGAGATGGCAGATTATTTTTCAAAAGTATTTCATGAATCAAGAGATATGATAGATACTCTTGTAGCGCAATATTCTCTACCAGATAATGTGTATATTCCGTATTTGACTCTTATATGGATTGCTTATGATGATTTTGATGCGCTGTTAAAGCAGAAGAGGGCAGAGTTAGGGATACGTTAATGAATCATTTTTGGGTAATAATTGCTTGCTCAAAATGATAAAGGATTTTTATGAAGTTGCTGGGTTATTGCGGTATAGGTTGCGCCACAATTTTTTTAGTGTGTTCTTGTGTGTATGGCGTGATTTCTTACGTAGAAGATGATATTTTGCTGCAATTAAGCTATGAGTTACAATTGTTCATCGCATCAGAACCGGTTATTGTTGATCAAGAGGCGATAGTTCGTAGAATTGAACATCTTTGGCGTCGGGGGCGAGAGGAAATTCGTGCAGAAAATGGAAAGCCGCTGCTTGATGCATTATTTGACCGCCTCTTAAAAGCGTGGAGCGATGATGGGTTGCGTAAACAGATTATTTTTATGGGCGATCAAGCATCTCAAAATGTTATAATGACTCCCTTGAATGACGCCTTCAAAAAAGTTATTGCATGGATGGAGCAGCAGTTTGTAGTAATAACCGGAGAAAATCCCTCAAGTGTGTCACTCATTACCCCCTATCGCGGCGCATGGGGACAGGTTATCAATGAGGTATTGGATGAGTGGTATGAGCGTGGTATTATTCTTTGGTTTCAGCTTGCACGATATGAGCTTATTTCACGAGGGACAAGCAATGAACTGGCTAAACTCCAAAAAAGCATTACGAATATGCAGCAGTTTGTCCGTGAAATCTTGAGCATGCGGGCGATTCCTGAGAATGTCCGTAAAAAATATGAGGCGCACTATACTCGCTTGATAAATGATATACGTGCTGCATTAACGGTTCGCAGTGAGGTGCTCGATTCAATTCATGACGCTGCTTTTTTTGAGACAGAGAATGGGAGAAAATTGCGGGGAAAAGATTTGTGGGAGATGCTGTCGATCGGTTCAGAAGAGAAGGCGCTGCGTGATAGTTTCCAAAAAATATCAGAGAGCGCATCCTCAATGAAAACGCGGCAAACAGCGTTTCTGGAACTTCCCGAAAAACTTCGTAGACTTTTTCAATCGCCACAATTGATAGCAACTCTGAAAGAGATAGCTATTAAACAGAGCGACTGGGAGCAGCTTGTTGCCGGTATCCTTGATGAGTGGTATGAACGGGGGGTTGCAGTATGGCTTGACCATCTGAAAAAAAGTATTGAAAATCTTAATACTGAAACCATTGAGCGTATCCGACTACAGAGTGGATTGAGCTCCCCTCAAGAGATTGTTAAGATATTTCACGATAGTCTTGAGAGATCGATGACAAGTATTTATACTACGCTGCGTGAGATCAGTGAGCGGGGTGCGGGTGGTAAAAAAATCGCTTCTACCCTCTTGAGTAAATATATGCAACGTGCTGAACGTGATGGTCAGTCGATGCGCAATCTTTTAGATGAAAGAAGGAGAGCCTTAGGTATTGTCTCATGACATAGCGGGAATGAGTAAATTTATGCTATGCTCAAAACATACAATACGCTGATAATAAAGTGTGGATAAACTATGGCGCTATATACGTATCGAGCATTAACACGCGAGGGAAAACGGGCATCAGGTGTGTTAGAGGCGGCCTCGTTACAAGAGGTACGTGAGCGTTTAGTAAGAATGCAATTGCTTCCTGTTGAGATAATTCCTGCAAAGCAGGCTGAAGCGACGTCATGGTGGGAGTGGATTAAACGTTCCGTTTCAGCTCGTGTTTCATTGCAAGATACTATTTTTTTTACGAAGCAGCTTGCTGTGTTGCTGAGGGCAGGTGTTCCGCTCCTTGATGCGCTTGAGCTTTTGATGGAACAGACTGAAAAAGGTCTTCGTAAAATTGTTGTTGACTTGAAAGATTCGGTAAAAGAAGGACGCTCATTTGCCGATGCGTTGAGCGATTTTCCTCATATTTTTAATACAACGTATGTTCA
>Ga0206845_1004_pt1 | contig 108997 bp, 110 predicted proteins | sample Alteio_BWOrgCont_19_FD_152887 | JGI IMG/M metagenome (GOLD analysis project Ga0206845, IMG submission 152887) | Enriched cells from forest soil in Barre Woods Harvard Forest LTER site, Petersham, Massachusetts, United States -... | ecosystem: Environmental > Terrestrial > Soil > Temperate forest...
CACGCAGCTACCCATTCATTATATTTCTATTGGGAACGGGAATCTATTTTACGATACGCTTACGCGGTATCCAGTTTTGCCGGGCTAAATATGCGTTAAAAGTGATGATGGGTAAACAAGATGCGGCGGAAGGGGGTAGAGGTGAAGTTTCTAACTTTGAAGCGCTCTCAACGGTACTTTCAGGCACCATAGGCACAGGAAATATTGCAGGCGTTGCGACCGCCATTACTTTAGGCGGACCCGGGGCCTTATTTTGGATGTGGGTAACCGCATTGCTCGGTATGGCATTGAAATTTGCTTGTTGCTTGCTCGGACATCATTTTCGTCGCGTGGATGAGAGTGGCGAAATTGCCGGCGGACCCATGTACACCCTTAAATATGGTTTGAATATGCCGATTTTAGGTGGCGCATTTGCGATATTTACTTTATTAGCGGCTTTTACAACGGGAGGCATGGTGCAAGCGCATTCCGTAGTCGATGGTCTGATTTACATCATGCCTACGGTGGGCGATTATAAATTAATCATGGGCATAGTGATTGCGTTTTTTGTTGGGGTAGTGATTTTAGGCGGCGTGAAACGTATTGCACGCGTGGCCTCAGTCGTAGTTCCTTTTATGGCCCTAGCCTATTGTGGCGCGGCGTTTATTATTTTAATCGGCCATGTCACGGCCATTCCTGATGCATTTGGCTTAATATTCCACTATGCGCTGAGTCCCAGTGCGGCAGGCGGAGCGGCTTTAGGTTTAGCCATACAATACGGTGTGTTACGTGCATTATTTGCGAGTGAAGCGGGCCTCGGTACGGCGCCGATTGCGCTAGCGGCGGCGCGCACTAACCATTCCGTCCATGCCGGATTATTAGGGATGGTCGGACCTTGGTTTGATACCATGCTTATTTGTACCATGACTGGGCTCGTGATTATTATCACTGGCGCCTGGAATTTGGCGGGCACCGAGGGCATGATCGGTGCAGGCTTATCGGCTTATGCGTTTGAAACCGGTTTGGAAGTCTTTTTTGGCAGTGTTGCGGGGACGGTAGGCGCCTGGATCGTAGGTTTTGGCCTGGTTTTCTTTGCCTATACCACGATTATTGCCTGGGCTTATTACGGCGATCGTGCAATCCAGTTCTTATTTGGCACCAAGGCCGTACTGCCATTTCGTTTGATATTTATCTGTTTTATCGTGTTTGGTTCCCTTGCCCCGCTACATCTAGCCTGGAACTTGGCCGATATCGCTAATGTCTGCATGGCCATACCTAATTTAATTTCGGTTATTATTCTGGCGAAGTTGGTACAACAGGCGCAACAGAACTATTTTGCGAATCTGAAGGCATAGTATTTGCTTTCCCACATATTTGCATATAGAGTTAACGAAGTTTAATAATTTAGGTTGCTTAATATATGGCTGCACAGCACTATACCGCTGAATCCATCGAGGTATTGACGGGACTGGATCCCGTCAAACGTCGTCCAGGCATGTATACCGATACCACGCGCCCCAACCATTTGGCGCAAGAGGTCGTCGATAATAGCGTGGATGAAGCCATTGCGGGTTTTGCCAATACCATAGACGTGATCTTATATAAAGACGGCTCATTGTCAGTTGCGGATAATGGTCGTGGTATGCCGGTCGATAAACACCCTGAAGAAAAAATTCCTGGCGTCGAGTTAATATTGACCCGCTTACATGCGGGCGGTAAGTTTTCCAATAAAAATTATCAATTCTCAGGCGGACTGCATGGCGTAGGTGTCTCCGTGGTCAATGCCTTATCTAAAAAATTAGAAGTGATCGTGAAGCGTGAAGGCCGGGCGCATCAAATGGAGCTGCAAAACGGTGATGTGACCGAAAAATTACATGCGGTCGGGAAAGTACCTACTGACGAAACTGGTACCTTTATCCGCTTTTGGCCGGATCCGCATTATTTTGATACGGCTAAATTTTCAACCTCAGAATTAAGACACGTGTTACGCGCCAAAGCGGTATTATGCCCAGGATTGCAAATCAATTTTTATGATGAAAATACAGATAAACGGGAAAGCTGGTTTTATGAGGATGGCATTAAAGAATATTTGCGTACGCATTTAGTCGATGTGGATTATTTACCCGAATCCCCTTTTATGGGCCAATTTGCGGCGCAAACTGAAACTGTGGATTGGGCGCTGGTCTGGCAAATCGATGGCGGTGAAAAACTCACCGAAAGTTATGTGAATTTAATTCCTACCTTGCAAGGCGGCACCCATGTTAATGGCATGCGTGCCGGTCTTCTAGAAGCGTTACGTGAATTTTGTGAAGTGCGTAATCTATTGCCTAGAGGCATTAAATTAGCGCCTGATGATGTGTGGGAACATTGTGCCTATGTATTATCCGTTAAAATGCAAGAGCCTGCTTTTGCCTCTCAAACTAAAGAGCGCTTAACTTCACGCCAATCGGCGCCATTTGTGCAAGGCGTAGTCAAAGATGCTTTAAGTTTATGGTTGCATCAACACGTACTTGAAGGCGAAAAAATTGCAGCGCTAGTCATTGAGCAAGCGCAAAAACGTTTACGTGCTGGGAAAAAAGTCATACGGAAAACGCTTACCACTGGTCCTGCTCTGCCGGGTAAATTGGCAGATTGTGTGTCCAATGATCCTGCGTTATGTGAATTATTTTTAGTCGAAGGGGATTCTGCAGGGGGCTCAGCCAAACAAGCGCGCAACCGTGATTATCAAGCCGTCATGCCGCTGCGCGGTAAGATTTTAAATACTTGGGAAGTGGATGTGGATCAAGTGCTGGCTTCGCAAGAAGTGCATGATATTGCAGTCGCGATAGGCGTTGATCCCGGATCAGATAAAATCGAAAAACTGCGTTATCATAAAATTTGTATCCTCGCCGATGCCGACTCTGACGGCGCCCATATTGCGACTTTATTGTGCGCCTTATTTTTACAACATTTTAAACCGCTGGTGATTGCAGGCCATGTGTTTGTCGCCATGCCGCCGTTATATCGGATTGATTTAGGTAAAGACGTGTATTATGCGTTGGACGATGCAGAGAAAAAAGGTATTCTGGATAGCTTAAGCGATAAAAAAGCTAAAGTCTCTGTGCAACGTTTCAAAGGTTTGGGTGAAATGAATCCCTTGCAATTACGGGAAACCACTATGGCGCCTGAAACGCGCCGCTTAGTGCAATTGACGATTGATGATGCCACAAAGACGCATCAAATGATGGATATGTTATTAGCCAAAAAACGCTCGGGTGATAGAAAAATTTGGTTAGAAAAAAATGGCGATTTAGCTGAAGTATAATGGAAACGTAAAGAAATGGCACAACAGCCCCCTTTAAATTTTGAAGGCATAGAACAACAGCCCTTACGGACGTTTGTTGAAAAAGCTTACTTAGACTATTCCATGTACGTGATTTTAGATCGCGCGCTGCCGCATATCGGCGATGGTTTAAAACCGGTGCAGCGGCGGATTGTGTATGCCATGTCTGAATTAGGTTTAAAAGCGACTGCCAAATTTAAAAAATCTGCACGTACCGTCGGGGATGTTTTAGGTAAATTTCATCCTCATGGGGATGCGGCTTGTTATGAAGCCATGGTGTTGATGGCACAATCCTTTACTTACCGTTACCCCTTAGTGGATGGTCAAGGCAATTGGGGATCCCCCGATGATCCGAAATCTTTTGCTGCGATGCGTTATACCGAATCTCGGCTTGCGCCTTATGCCGAAGTATTATTAAAAGAGCTGGCACAAGGCACGACGGATTGGCAATTTAATTTTGATGGTACCTTAGAGGAACCCTGCTTATTGCCTGCAGAATTACCGAATATATTATTAAATGGCACGACCGGCATTGCCGTGGGTATGGCGACCGATATTCCTCCACATAATCTACGCGAAGTGGTCGATGCCTGTGTTTATTTACTCTCGCATCCTAAAGCCAGTGTCAAAGATCTTTGTCAATTTATTCCTGGACCGGATTATCCTACGGGCGCAGAAATTATTACCTCCCCTGCTGATTTGGCTGCGATGTATGAAACAGGAAACGGCTCAATTAAAATGCGCGCAGTTTACCAAGATAAAAGCGATGAAATTGTGATCACGGCACTGCCGCATCAAACCAGTGGTGCAAAAATATTAGAGCAGATTGCAGAGCAAATGCAGGCGAAGAAATTACCGCAAGTAGTCGATTTGCGTGATGAATCGGATCATGAAAGTCCTACCCGCTTAGTCATCGTATTGCGATCCAATCGTGTGGATAATGATGGGCTTATGCAGCATTTATTTGCGACGACCGATTTAGAGCGCAATTATCGCGTTAATCTGAATATGATAGGCATGGATCATCGCCCACGGGTCAAGAATTTATTAGTGATATTAACGGAATGGCTGATCTTTAGGCGTGAAACAGTGCGCAGACGTTTACAATTTCGGTTGGATAAAATCATTGCGCGCTTGCATATTTTAGAAGGTTTATTGATTGCTTTTTTAAATATCGATGAAATCATCGCAATTATTCGCAACGAAGATAAACCCAAAATTGAATTAATGAAACGCTTTAAATTAAGCGAAGAGCAAACTGAAGCGATCCTTGAAATAAAATTACGCCAATTAGCCAAATTGGAAGAAGTTAAAATTAAGGCTGAACAAAAAGAATTGGCAGAGGAGCGCGCGCAATTAGAAGAGGTTTTAGGGTCTGAGACAAAAATGACCACTTTGCTGAAAAAAGAATTACAACAACTCTCGAAAGATTTAGGGGATGAGCGGCGTACACGCATCGTTGAGCGCATCGAGGCTAAACCCATGAGTGAAACAGAGCGCGTGCCTAATGATCCGCTGACCATCGTGTTATCCGAAAAAGGTTGGGTACGCCAAGCCAAAGGGCATGAAATCGATGGCAACACCTTAACGTATAAAGCAGGTGATGGCTTGTTAGTGCAAGCTCAGGGGCGTGCCAATCAAACCGCTATTTTCTTAGACAGTTCGGGGCGTTGTTACACGCTAGCCCCACATACCCTCGCTTCTGCGCGCGGTTACGGTGAACCGCTCACCAGTCGGTTTACTCCGCCTCAGGGCGCGTATTTTACCGGCTTTGTGTTGGCTGATCCTGAGCAAGAAGTCATTTTAGCCAGTAGTGCGGGTTATGGTTTTATCACCGCAGTAGAAGTATTAATCGCTCGCAATAAGAATGGTAAACAAATTTTGAATGTGCCTGCGAGTAGCCATAGCGTTGCACCTTTACTGATTAGTGCGAAAAATAAAGCGCAATTGGCTGCGGTCACAAACGCCGGTCGGATGTTGATTTTTGATTTAGCCGATTTACCCGTTTTACCCAAAGGTAAAGGCAATAAAATTGTGCAAATCGAAACCGAAGAATTAAAAAATGGCATTGACGGTTTGCTAAAACTGCAAGTCGTGTTGCCCGGGCAAAAACTAGAAATTGCTACCGCTACGCATAAAGTGCTGTTAGACACTAAAGCACTTAAAGAATACGTGGGTAAACGCGGACAACGCGGTAAAATGTTGCCTAAAACAGTCAGAGAGCATATAGTGAGCGTTTTGGCTGTTTAATAGCCAATGGTAGTAAGGGAAGTAAAGATGAATCAATTTATTACGCCTTTTAAGGGGTTACATCCTAAACCAGAATATGTCAATGACGTTATTGCGCCACCTTATGATGTAGTGACGCGTGCAGAGGCTAAGGTCTTAGCTAAGAATCGTCCGAATCACTTCTTACATGTCACTCATGCCGAAATCGATTTACCGGACGAGGTGGATGAATATGCAGATGCGGTTTACCAGCAGGCCGATAAAAATTTTCAGGCGCTGCTGCAAAAAAATATTTTAGTGCAAGATAATCGTGATTGTTTTTATGTGTATCAATTGCAACAAGGCACCCATGTCCAAACCGGCGTGCTCGCTAAAGTCAGCTGTACTGCGTATGAAAAAGGCTTGGTGCGCAAACATGAATTAACCCGCCCAGATAAAGTATTAGATAGGCGCAAACATATCGAAGCGCTGCGGGCGCAAGTCAGTCCCACTTTACTCACGTGTAAAAAAGATGCCGCTCTGACTGCACTGTTGGCAGAATTGATTGAAGCCGAGCCGTTGTTTGCAGTGAATGACGCACAAGGTGTGCAGCACCGCATTTGGCGGATCCAAGATCCCGTGCGTGTAGGAAAAATTTCTAATTGCTTTAATCAGCATGCTGTGATTTATATTGCTGATGGTCATCATCGTAATGAAGCGGCATATCAAGCGTATACCCGGCATCCTGAATATCGGGATTGTTTAGCGGGTATCTTTCCTGAAGATGAGTTATCGATTTTAGGGTATCACCGTATGGTGAAAACTTTAAACGGTGAAACGCAGAAAAGTTTTATCGACAAATTAAAACCCAATTTTACGATTAGCTTGCTTGATGAATTGAATTATCCCGAAAGAAAAGGGGATATAATGTTATATCTAAAAGGACAAGCCTATTTGTTACGCAGTCTTGATGCCGATACGCAAATGGATGTAGATAAATTAAGCGATTTGATCTTATCCCCGATTTTATCGATAGTGGATATCAGAAAAGATAAAAATATTACTTTTGTAGGCGGCAAAGACGCGCGCGATACCATAAAAACACAGGTCGACAGTGGCAACTGGGCCGCAGGGTTTTTAATGTATCCCACGTCTATGCAAGAGTTGCTCTATACCGCTGATGCCAATCAAATCATGCCCCCCAAATCCACCTGGTTTGAGCCCAAATTAGCCGATGGCTTGGTGAGTTATTTGTTTTAAGGTGCCGAAAAATATCTTTTTAGCAATGATTACTGCAGCAGGACTTAAAGAAACTATGTATTCAGAAGAAATGGTGCATGGCATTGCTACATTGAATGATTTATTTAAAGAGGTAGAGTAACCCTTAAGTCAAGTAGAAAACCCCCACTGTTGAATGGCTTTAAGATCAATTAATAATTGAGTTCTTTGGGGATAAACGATGGAACAAATTTTATTGTCTAGGGTAAAAGACAATGCTTGATATTGGGAAAAATGCTCAAATTCACTGATCCAAAATTGATCAAAAACCAGCGTATTTTTAATTGCAAAGATTTTCAAAGGAACAGTCATTCCCGTGAGCAATGCTTTAGATAACGCTTCTTTGATGGTCCAAAAAAGCGTACAAAGTGTGGGCTTACTGTGATGGGGATTTTTTGATATCCAACTTATTTCATTGGGAGTTAATTCACTTTCGATCAGTGCTTGGTTTTTAGGCTCTATGACCTCAAGATCAATGCCCATAGGATGTTCCTCAGGGAAGGTAAGTGCGACACCCATGTTTGCGGAGTGACTCAATGTCACCTTAATTTTAAGATGAGCATAATCAACTATGGGCTGGGAAAAAACACCGGGTTTGATGGCAATTTCAGAAAGGGATGCGCAAGGATACTCAAGCGCAATAGCGTTTTTTGCAACATAACGACCCAATAAATAACTGTGCTGCCGTTTGGCAACGGTAAGCGTGTTAAAATAATCTTGCTCTTGCGGGTGTAAAAGTGAATGCATTGCTTGCAACTGGGGAAGCGTAGCTAAAGCGCAACACAAGCTCGCCGTAAAATGCTGATCAATGCGCACTAATTCGAGTGGTTGCCTATGAACATGTAGGGTATTGCTAATTTTATTGGCCATTACGAATACGTTATAGTTTAAACCTATGTTATATTACGCTGGGTGAGATCGCTTGTAAAATATCATTATTTAATTGCTGACATTTATGCTATGAATCTAATCAATTGGCACATTCAATGCTAGTGTAAAAGAAAGGGGTTCTAATCAACACCAAAACGCAAGATCTATTTATTAAATCAATACCTGCTTGGCGGCAAGTCCTGGGACTTCGCGCACGAGTTTTGGTACTAAATACCCCGGTAAATGCGCGGTAATTTCTTGGTGCAACATTTTAGCACGCCCGTCTTCGACATTAAAATGCATTGCACCACGAACGGGATCCAATTGATGAAGGTAATACGGCAGCACATCGGCTGCAAATAATTTTTCTGATAACTCAATCAAGGTTTGGGCATTATCATTTACGCCATGCAGCAATACGCTTTGATTCAGTAACGTCATATGAGGCGATGCAAGTTGGAGGGCGTGCTGGAGTGTGTCATCAATTTCCTGCGGATGATTACAGTGGATAACCATCACGGGTTTTAAGCGCGTACGGGTTAAGGCCTGCAGAAATTCTGGCGTGATGCGCTCAGGAATAATCACGGGTAGTCGGGTGTGGATGCGAATAATTTTGACATGCGCAATGCTATCGAGTTGCTGGAAAAACCAGGCTAAATAATCATCATCTAAAGAGAGCGGATCGCCACCGCTTAAAATCACTTCATGAATACTCTCATCTTGCGCGATGTAATCAAACGCATGTTGCCATTCGAGCTTTCCAGGGTTATTCGCTTGATACGGAAACTCACGGCGAAAACAATAACGGCAATGCACGGCACAGGCACTGGTGACAGTCAACAAAACTCGCCCTTTAAATTTATGGAGTAAGCCGGGTATGGGATTTTTACTTCGCTCAAAAAGAGGATCCGCTGTATAGCCTTGGACCTCGAGCATTTCTTCTTGCAAGGGGAGGACTTGTCTGAGTAAGGGATCTTGGGGATTTCGTTTACGCATGCGTGACACAAAACTCTCAGAGACACGCAAAGGGAATAAGCGCGCAGCATTTTGTGCAGCGTTTAGCCAAGTTTCATCCAATTCTAAGCGTTCGAGCAAGATTTTAGGCTCGCGAATAACATTTTTTAATGCTATTTGCCAGGATTTATGCATTTTGTTTCAATTTTCGGTATCATAGACGGGATTTTAACATAGCTTAGCAACAAGGTATAACATCATGGCAAGTTACACAACTAATCAATTTAAGAGTGGCCTAAAGATAATGTTGGATGGTGATCCTTGCAGCATTATTGAAAATGAATTTGTAAAGCCCGGTAAAGGCCAGGCCTTTAATCGGGTGAGAATACGCAATTTAAAAACCGGACGGGTGCTTGAGCGCACCTTTAAATCGGGTGAAAGTGTCGATGGCGCGGATGTGGTCGAGCGTGAAATGCAGTACCTCTATAACGACGGTCTGGAATGGCACTTCATGATGACCGAATCGTTCGAGCAATACGTCGCGAATGCGGACATGGTAGGTGATGCGGCAAAATGGCTTAAAGAAGAAGCCTTATGCATGGTCGTGCTCTATAACGATGTGCCTTTGTCTGTGGAGCCACCTGCTTTTGTGGAACTGAAAATCATCGAAACTGATCCTGGTTTAAAAGGTGATACTTCTGGTGGCGGCGGCAAGCCTGCTACTTTGGAAACCGGAGCGGTGGTGCGTGTGCCCTTATTCGTGCAACAAGGCGAAGTCATCCGGGTGGATACGCGCACCGGAGAGTATGCCTCTCGAGTTAAATAATGCCACAAGCCCGCAAACGCTTTGGCCAGAATTTTCTGCAGGATGGACAAGTGATTGCCGATATCATTGCCTGCTTGGCGCCTAAACCTAACGATCGGTGCGTAGAGATTGGTCCAGGTTTAGGTGCGTTGACTTTTCCTTTATTAAAAAAAGTAAACGTACTTGAGACTGTAGAACTTGATAGGGATTTGATTCCACTTTTGCTAGAAAAAAGTAAATCAGTCGGTCAATTGCATGTGTATCAAGGCGATGTGTTAACGTTTGATTTTCATACGCTCGCACATCCGCCCCAAAAATTACGGATCTTAGGTAACCTGCCTTACAATATTTCTACGCCACTTATTTTTCATTTACTTGCTCAATTAGATATTATAGAAGACATGCATTTTATGCTGCAGCAAGAAGTGGTGGATAGAATGGCTGCACCGCCCAACAGTAAAACCTATGGCCGATTAAGTGTGATGGTGCAGTATCATTGCCAAGTAGAAAGCTTATTTGTGATCCCCCCTGGAGCTTTTTTGCCTGCGCCTAAAGTCTATTCCAAACTGGTACGGTTAACGCCACATGTCACAAAACCTGATGTAGTAAACAACGAAACAGTATTTGCAGAAATCGTTCGCCTTGCATTTAATCAACGCCGCAAAACGATAAGAAATAGTTTAAAAGATAAAATCAGTGATGCCATTTTTGAAAAATTATCCCTCTCCCCTTTATTACGCGCAGAGAATTTAACGGTAAGGGATTATGTTAATTTGGCGAATGCTTGGATAGAGAGTTAAAAATTTTGCTCGAGGCTGATCATTACGTTTAAACAAGCCGTAATATTCTGAAGTTCATTGAATGATAATTGTGCAAGTCTAGGTTGAAGAATGCGCTCTATAGCAATGGCACGACAATGTTCTGTTAATGCGTAACTACTTACATGGAGATTATCACGCGCTGGGAGTTCTACATGTAATGCTTTTAATTGAGGATAGGATAGCCTGCTGAGCGGACAAATAAAAACAATAGGCACACTTTTTTGCAGAAGGTATTGGGTGGTCAAGATGACAACCGGTCTTACTTTTCCTATTTCAGCTTCTTTGGCAGGATTAAGTCGCGCTAAATATACGCCACCTTGAGTTAAAGTTGTGTCCACCATTCATCCCTTTCTTCGGGTAAAGAAGAACTAAACTCCTGCTCAAGTGCTGCACCCTCTTTGAGGTATTTCTTATTTTTTTGTAGTGTGCTGAAACTATCTGCCATTTCTTCTAGTGTCTTTTTACGCTGAACACGTTGTAATTCATGTTGAATGGCAATGCGAATAAATTGGGCACGCGTTAAGCCTATAGTTTCAGCCATTTCTTGACTGGAGTCTGCTAAGTCATTGGGCAATGTAATAGAGAAGGTGCGCATAAACAGCCTATACAGGTATATAAATACATACTTATAATTATACTTAAAAATGGATAAAAAACAAGCAATCCTTGTGGGAAGAAGTGAGTATCATTTTATTTCATTTGACCTTTGAATTAGAGATGCGGTAGCAGGCCGGTTAAAGTTTGACAACCAAGCTAATAAAGGATACATTAAATTTTGATCATAATCTTAGGAGCGCTTTAATGCTAAATTTCAATTATTTCAAAGGCTTACAGTATGCTTTATGCTTAGCGATCCTAGGGGCTGGCCCTGTGGCCCAGGCCTTTACAGACGAGATCCCGATTACTTCTTGTGCGGAACTTCAGGCCATAGAATTGAATATGACGGGCAATTATTATTTAGCCCATGATCTGGATTGTGCAACCTATGGCCTCTTTGATCCTATAGGGACAGCTGAACTGCCTTTTATGGGGACGCTGGAGGGTAAAGATTTCACCGTCTCAAATCTTCGCATTCAAAATCCAGCGGGGGAGAATAACCAGGATGCAGCGTTGTTTCGACGCATGGTTGCCCCTGCGCAAGTCATGAATATTCAATTTAATAAGGTATCAGTCTCGGGACATGATGAGATCAATCGCGGCCTAATTGCTGGGGTAGCGGTAGGTGCGGAGTTTAAGAATATTGATGTCACGGATTTGAATATCAATAATGGTCTAAGCACTGAGAAAGACTATGGCGTGACCGGCGGAATCGTGGGCATCGCAGAAGGCGTATATATTTTAGATGTGCACATCAAAGGCACTGTGGACATTTCCCGTAATGGTTTTGGCGGGGGAATTGCCGGTATCGCACGAGCGGGTACGGTAATTGAATACTCGAGTGTCGCGCAATTATTAACCAGCGGTCAAAATTGTGAGAATGCTAATTCTGAATGTGGATTTGGCGGTTTAGTTGGGCTTGCAGGTCAATTTCAACCTGGCGCATTGCGAGAAACCACGCAGGGCATTGAAGCAGTGCAGCAAAATAAACGCACAGCCTATGATTTAGTGATCAAAGAATCGTACGCCACAGGGAAAATTATTTCCCATAAAAATATCGGTGGTCTGATCGGTTATGTTAAAAGTAATTTAGAAAATCCCGTTCATGTCAAAAACAGTTATACCGTGGTTGAACTTTGCCGCAATCAGGCCGATTGTAAATATGCAGGTGGCCTTTTTGGTAAAGTCGACAAGAATGTATTTTTAGAAAATGTGTATGTTGCCGGCAAAGTAAAACCCAATGGCGATTGGAAGACTTGTGGCCGGGCCATTGTTGGGTATTGCCATCAATATGGAAATACTCGCGATGGAAATGCCAATATTAAGTTAATAGAGGGAGCCAGCAGCTATTTTGATACTGAGGCGACTACTAAGAATAAATCAGGGGAAGGCGTTTCTGTAGGATTGACCACAGCAGCAATGCAAGGCGGTCCTTTTTCGAATTGGGATCCCACCATTTGGGTTTTTGAGCAAGGAAAATATCCCAGCTTAAAACCTTATACGCCGCCTACACCGTAACCTGGCGCTCGAGAATAAATAGACACCCTTAAGTGGGTGTCATTTTATTTCACACTGCGCGCTAAAATTTTCTAATGCGATCACCTTATCTTTCCACTCTGTTTGCAATAGTTGGGTATAAAATTTGTGATCCGCAGTGACTACGACTCCTGCTTGCTGCATTGCCAGGGCTAAGTAAATACAATCATAGACGGGGTGTTTTATTTTCTGGGCAATAGCCAAGGCTTGCATCAATAAGGCCGCATTTGTTGGAAAATACTCAAGCGGACCATGGGCGAGTTCAAATAATGCATCTTGCGATGCTGCATCGCTTATTTCATTTCGTATATTTTTTTTCCAAAAAAAATTGGCCATTTCAATCAAAATAAAATCCGGTGCAAACAAATGGTGAGTACTTTTTAATACTTCATCCGCTTTATCATTCAAAACTTCTGGAATAAACCATTTCAATGCCACACTGGCATCTATGATGAGTCTCATCGATCACGATCCTCTCGCAATAATACTGTGCTATTACTTTGTGGCTTATTTTTTAAATTCGTTCTAAATTCTGTTATTTTTGCTAAGAATTCTATACGGGTTCGCCGCGCTTCCTGATGAATAATGTGCCTTAATTCTTGTTCTAAAGAATGCTGATGTTGCGCTGATCTTAATTTTAAAATTTCAATGTCTGCACTGTCTAAATTACGGATGATGACTTGCGCCATGACTAAATCTCCAGATTGATATCATTATGATAGCATCTTGTGGTTGAGTTTGCAAATATTAAGGGGTAGACCTATCTTGTGGCGCCATAAGCATACCTTGCTTTAAAGCATACATGAAGCTATCAGCTGAGGCTTTGCCGGTGCCTGCTAAGGGTAGGGCGGTGCCGTGATCGACGGACGTGCGTAAAAACGGTAACCCTAGGGTAATATTAGCCGTATGGCCAAAGCTCGCGTATTTGATGACCGGTAAGCCTTGATCATGGTACATGCATAAAAATACATCGGCTATGCGCAAATTCTCACGATTAAACATCGTATCTGCAGAGTAAGGGCCGCTGACTTGATAACCTTGCACAGTGAGCGTAGTGATCGCAGGGGTAATGATGTTTATTTCCTCATCACCTAAATGACCGCCTTCGCCTGCATGTGGGTTAAGGCCTGCGATTAGGATATGCGGGTTTTTAATTTGAAAATATTGTGTTAATCCGTCGGCAAGAATCGGTACCATTTGGGTTATTTTTTCATAAGTGATCGCCTGATACACCTCACGCAGGGGCAGATGCGTAGTCACCAAAGCGACACGCAATTTATTGCTAGCCAGTAACATCACCACGTGCTCGACCTGACAGAGTTGTGCTAAAAATTCGGTATGGCCGCTAAATGCGATGCCGGCTTGATTGATGATCCCTTTATGGACGGGGCCGGTGACTAGCGCAGAAAAATCACCGTTTAAGCAGCCTTCAGTTGCAGTGGTTAGTGTACGTAATACGTATGGGGCATTGTCAGCAGACAGTTGGCCGCACACTGCAGGATGTGCCAATTTTTCAGGAACAATAAATAACTGACCGGGTGTGTGCTCAGTTTTTTGCTGGGCAAATTCATGCAACGTTAACGGTAAATTTAATAAGCGCGCACGTTGTTGCAATAAATCAGGATCGGCTATCGCAACCAAAGTACCGGGCCAATTTTTTTGCGCTAATTGAATGAGTAAATCCGGACCGATGCCGGCAGGTTCCCCCGGAGTGATTGCAAGGGTTGGGATGTTGGATGGATTATTCATACCCGCAGCCAATCAACTAGGTTTTAACATCTACATGCGCGCCATCACGTAATTGTGTGATAAAAGCTTGCATCGCTTCTTGCAATTTTTGTTGATATAAATATTCACGCGCTTGTTCGCGTTGTGCGCTTTGAATATTTTCAGGCACGTGTTGACGTTTTTCTAATAATTGAATCACATGAAAACCACTGCTGTTGCGCAAAGGTTTGGAGATTTCATTGATGGTCATATTCGGTACAATCTCTGCAATTAACGTAGGTAATTGCGATTGCGTACGCCAGCCCAAATCGGCTTGTTCTAATACATTAGAACTGTCCGAATATTTCAGGGCCACTTGAGTAAAATCAGGTGATTTATTGAGTGCGCCTATGGCCTGTTGTGCTTTGGCTTCTGCAGATTGTACACGCGCAGAAGACGGGTTGCGGGGCAAGGCAATTAAAATATGGCCGACGCGGTATTGGGTGTGCGGCGTGTCTTTGACTTGTAATTCAGTGACTAAACGATCAATTTCTTCATCGCTGACCATAATATTATAACCGACACGCTGTTGCTGCACTTGATTGATTAACATGTCTTTGCGGATCTGCTCACGAAATTCAATGTAATCGTAACCGTCTTTTTCCAAAAGTGCGCGGAACCCTACCAAATCGGTATTATTGCTTTTGGCTATGGACAGCAGGGCTTTGTTTAAGGCCGCATCATCGACTTGCATCCCCATGTTTTCGGCTTGTTGCAGAATCAGGCGCTCTTCAATTAAGCGATTTAATACTTGTTCGGCGAGAACCTGCGTCTCGGGCATTTGCACGCCCACGGCAGTGAGTTGTTGTTTCGCATTTTGAATACGGTCATCTAATTCGCTTTGGGTAATAATGTCATCATTCACTGTCGCCGTAATGCGATCCAGGGAGATGCTGTCTGCATAAAGGGGCATCATAAATAGGATGAGAGGCAGTAACATAAGTTTTGGGGAAATCTGCATAATAGTACTCTTATTAAAGTTAGAAATTGCCACCCTCGAAGCGGTCATTATACCCGGGAATATCGTCCACAAGCAAGGCAACTGGGCTAGAACCGATCCCTGCGAGTCCTTTTAAGATAAATTGCAGGAATAGTTGTGAGTCATATTGGCGATCAACCACCTCATTACTCCCCAGTAAATAACGCCGCGCGCCCGCGCGTACGCCCCAACAACAGCTTTCATATTCCAGGCCCCCAAAGGCTTCTACGGTGAACTGGTTCTGAATATCATAGTACCAGCGGCCTAAGACGCTCCAATTAGGATTAATGGGCCAAATCACACCCGTATCCGTTTGTAAGAGTTTAGCGTCCTCAGTCCCGGGTTCAGGACCCACAGGGGGGCCGATATTATTCCCAGATTCATCATAAATGAAGCCAAAATGCAAAATCAACTCCGAAGGGGGCTCATAATGAAATAATAGATGATATCTATCCGTTTCGGCAGGGGTAGGATCATAACGGCCATCCATCGTTGTATACCAATCGCGTGTAAAACGATAAAGTAATGTGCCCACTAGTGGCGAAGTGAGGCTATCATTGCCGAAGTTCTCGAAAGATGCACAATAAGGCTCAAGTTCAATATCACATAAATTGACGTCGCGGTCTTCAAAATAAAGAATTTGCCCGAGTGTGGCTTCAAAGCGTTCTATCCCGGTCTCTTCTTCATAAAATCGGGTACTGATCGCGGCACTGAGTTGATTGGCATCGGCTATTCTGTCTAAACCATTGAAACGGTTAGTGCGGAACAGTTGATCGGTATTAAAATCATATAAATTGGTGTCGAATAAGGGGATTTCATCTTGATTGGTATAGGGCGTATATAAATAAAATAAACGGGGTTCTAAGGTTTGGGTATACGCTTTATCCATAAAATGTGTACTGCGATCAAACATTAAACCTCCATCCACATAGAATGTGGGCAGAGCGCGATTAATTTGGCTGTCTGCATCTAACGCGGCATCGCTCGGGGAGAGGGATAAATCATATTGGGTATATCTAAATTCAGCAGCGGGCAGTAAATAACCGTATGTCCTGCGTAAAGGCATTTGAATAATCGGATCGAGATGGCTGCGCGCACCTATGGTGGGACGCTCATTCAACAACGGGTCAAAAACATGGTCAAAATAAGTAAATTGCGCATTCATGGCGCCATAACTGTTCCAAAATTCAGTTTCGGGCATCAGATCCAGTTCTAAATGCGGCAGGATTTGGTAGGGGACGGTATAGAGATCATTATCAAACGGTTGTAAGATTTGATAATTTTGCACCATAGCTGTCGCTGAATAATTCAGGTCGCTGTAATTGACTTGTGCGCGTTGGAGTAATTCACGCTGATCTCGATTATAAAGGTCAGTAGCTAAATCATTAAAGTAATTGTCATCGGATGCGCGGTTATAGTCTAGATGGGTCGACCAATGGGTGTCATATTGGCCAATATGGGAAAACGCAAGGTCCCAACGGTCAACACTCGCATCATTTACCCCAGATTGCCGCGGATCTTCTGGATTAGAAAAACTCGGGGAGCTGAGTTGTTCTGCTTGAAAGGCCGCAAATCCCCGATCATGATTTAAATAGGTGCCATAGAGCTGGGTTTGATGGTATTCATCAAGGTAACGCACATCGCCGCCAAGTTGTAAGCCGCGCTCACTTAAATAACGCGGGTAAAAGGTGGCGTCATAATTAGGCGCTAAATTAAAATAATAAGGCGTCGCCATGATAAAACCATTACCGGTTTGGCTGCCAAATTCGGGCATTAAAAAACCGCTCTGACGCCTGTCATCTATTGGAAAATTTAAATAAGGACTATAAAATACCGGCAGATCCTGAATTTTTAATACGGTATGGTAGGCTTCGCCACGTCCAGTTTCTTGGTTAAGGCTCACGCGCTCACCTTCTAATTGCCAAACTCGACTGTCTGGACTGCAAGTCGTATAGTTAGCGTGATATAATAATATGGGTTCATCCTGTGCGTATTCAACTTTTTGAGCCGTGCCGCGTGCGTGCTGGGCATAGTAGCGGTAGTTGACTTCATTCAAGGTGGTTTCTTGTCCATCCAGTATGATGGAAGCGTTTTCACCGTGAATGCGGGCGTCGGGCTCTTCAATGAGTACGGTGCCCGGGATATTAAGCGAGGAGACATCTCCCGCGTCATCCCGGTAAATATATACTTTCTCGGCAAATAGGCGACGATTTATTTCATTGACTTCAACATCGCCCGTGAGTATAGACACACCGGTTGCAGGTAAGAATACTTCATTGGCGTTGATCAGGGTTTCATCAACAGGAAAATCCGGGTCAAACACAGGTGGGAAGTAAAAACCGCTGCAAATTTGTGCGGGTCTTACTTCAAAAGCCCAATCACCAAAGAGGCCATCATTATAGGTTATCGGTTAAGGCAAAGTGAATTCTGTTTGTGCAACGGCGATAGGTATGACACCTAAAGCCCATGCATAGCAAAAAAAGTGTCGGTAACAATGGATCATGGTGGGAAGGTTACATAGTATTGGCTTGAGTATAAGGTTAACTATCAATGAATTCAACTTCGATGAGATCTTCTGCATTATTGAGTTGGCTAGAGCAGCAGCTTAAAGCTACGGGAATAGAGTTATTGCCCATGACGGGTGATGCCAGCTTTCGCTATTATTACCGCATCAAAAATTTCACTGGACTTATTGCAGTGGATGCGGCGCCTCATTTAGCCAATGATAATCACGGTTTTGTCGTGGTGGCTCAATTATTAAAAAATATTGATTTGAATGTGCCTATCGTTTATGCGCATGATTTAGAGCGTGGTTTTTTATTAATTTCAGATTTAGGTCATACGGTTTATCTGGATGCTTTGTGTGAGGCAAATGCCGATGATTTATATGGCAATGCGCTAGATAGTCTTGCGCGCTTGCAAACCGTACAAGCCTTAGAAGCCTTTTCGTGTGAGGCTTTCGATGCCAGTAGAATGCGCACAGAATTAGATAATTTTCGCATTTGGGTGATGGAAAAGTTTTTAAATATTCAACTTGATCCGATATGGTCACAAAAACTCACTCTATGCTTTGAAAAAATGCTTACTCTAGCGGTAGAGCAGCCGCAAGTGTTTATTCATCGGGATTATCATTCACGCAATTTATTGGTCTGTGAAAATAATCCGGGGATATTGGATTTTCAAGACGCGATGATAGGCCCCATCACTTATGATGCGGTATCGTTATTGCGCGATGCGTATATTGCCTGGCCTGTAGAAAAAGTCGCACGCTGGACAAATTCTTTTTATGATCGTATTTATGATCGTAAAGACATGCATGGCTTTTCACACGATCATTTTATGTATGCCTTCGATGCGATGGGCATGCAGCGGCATTTAAAAGCGGCATTTATTTTTGCGCGTAAATTTTTACGTGATGATGTGGACCGGTATTTAGTGGATATTCCGCGTACTTTAAAGTATGTGGAGGCAATCAGTCGTCAATATGCTGAGTTTAACGATTTACATATTTTACTGCAGGAGAGAGTCTTACCTGCATTAGCCGAAAAAGGGTATGCCTGATGAAAGCCATGATACTTGCCGCAGGCTTAGGCCAGCGCATGCGGCCACTGACTTTAACCGTGCCTAAACCGTTAGTGGCGATACAGGGGCAAGCCCTCATTGATTATCATTTTCTAGCCTTTAAAAAAGCGCACATTACTGAAGTCGTGATTAATGTGTATCATTTGGGTCAACAAATTATTGATCACGTTACTGCACATTGGGATCGCGAATTTAAATTACATTTTTTTCACGAAAAAGAATTGTTAGGCACAGGCGGTGGCGTGTATCAAGCATTATCATTGTTTGACGATGAACCTTTTATCGTAGTCAGTGCGGATGTTTTTACGGATTATCCGTATGCACAATTGCCGCAACAATTAACGGGGTTGGCGCATTTGGTGATGGTGACCAATCCGTCATTCTACCCACAAGGCGATTTTTATTTAAACCCACACGGGCGTTTGTCTTTGCATGACGGTCTATCGCTGACTTATGGCAATATTGGTGTTTTTCATCCCACCTTGTTTGCGCACGCACAAAAAACAAAATTTGAAATGCGTGAAGTGTTGCTCCCCGCAATTTCAGCCGCAGCCATTAGCGCGGAACATTATACCGGGCGCTGGGAAAATATCGGCACCCTCGCACAGCTAGAATCGCTTAATTCGTCTTGCAATTAAGGGGATTTTTACTATAGTTGATAATTAGCATAACTCTTAACTTTTAGTAGAAATCCCTTGAAATGACACAAAAAAATAAAATAATAAACCTTGCCTTGCAAGGCGGTGGCTCCCATGGCGCGCTGGGTTGGGGCGCATTAGATTATCTACTTGAGGATGGGCGTTTGGATTTTGAAGGGATAAGTGCAACCAGTGCAGGTGCATTTAATGCCGCAGTCCTTGCGCAAGGTTTGCTCAATCATGACAAGCAAGAAGCCCGTAGGACGTTAGAGTCTGCATGGAAGGCCGTCAGTGATTGGGGGAAACTGAAAAATCCCTTGAATGCGATTTGGAGTGAGCAAAACAAAAACTTTGAATACCGTGAATTTTCTCCTTTTTATCCTATTTTTGATTTGATCACGCGCACCTTCTCGCCTTACGAATTAAACCCTGAGGGGTTTAATCCCTTGCATGATATATTAAATGAAATCGTTGATTTCGAAGCGATAAAAAAACATTCTGCATTAAAATTGCATTTGTGTGCCACGAATGTAGAAACATGTAAAATAAAAATTTTTAAAAATGAAGACATCAGTGTCGATACCGTGCTCGCTTCGGCGTGTTTACCGATGTACACGCAGTCCGTAGAAATTAAGGGTGAATATTATTGGGATGGTGGTTATATCGGTAATCCCCCCTTGTTTCCATTGATTTATGATTGCCAGTGCCCCGATATTTTAATCATTCATATCAAGCCTATCGTGCGTGCGGGTGTTCCCAAAACAGCCGGGGATATTTTGCAACGTCTGAATGAGATTACTTTTAATGCCTCATTGATGCGAGAAATGCGTGCCGTTGCATTTATCACCCAATTAATCGATGATAAAAAAATAACTGACCCCAATTTAAAGCGTGTTTATATTCATTCGCTACGCGCAGATGAGATGATGACAGAGTATTGCAAAAGCAGTCTCGTCAATACTTCTTGGGATCTATTTACGCGCTTGAAAGAACAAGGTCGTGATATGGCAAAAGAATGGCTCGCCCAACATTTTGAAGAAATCGGTCATACTTCAACGGTAGATATTCATAAAGAGTTTCTATAAATGGAAAAAAAACTAGACTACCGTACTCTAGTTGCCCGTGTAAAAAATGAAATTACTCGCTTTCAATATAATAGTGAATTAATTATTATTGCAGTGGAATTAAGTCTGCTCTTTATCGCATTCATACGCTATTTTACTATTCCCGCTCACCATGCCTCGGTGCATCATTTATTGACTGATCCTGTCATGTTAGCGATATTTTCAAGTGTAGTTTTATTGCGTTTAGCTTTTTTATATAAAAATAAATTATCCTCATGGCTCTTGAGTGTATTCATCATTACTGAAATGCTATTGATTTTATTTGCTGCAAAAATACATGAAGTGCAATTTGAGCCGACACAAGAGATCTTCATTAACACTAATTTGCGTTTTATTAATTATGTGATTTTGCTCATCGTGCTACGCACCTTAAGGTTTGAGCCGCTTATGGTCTTTATTGCAGGCATGACCGCAGCTTTAGGTTGGATAATCCTGACCTTAAGTACTTTGCACGCTATGGAACTTAATCTAGGCGGGATCTCGGTGCAGGATCCGCGTATATTTACGTATTTAATTCATGAAGGCGGTAGAGTGCTCCTCATACTATTTGTCACGGCAATTTTAACTTTAGCCCTTTATCGGGGAAGAAATATACTCTGGCGTGGGATCACAGACCGGCAGGCGATTAAAGATTTATTGCGTTTTTTTGACACGGAAGTTGCCGATAAAATAACGCTCTCTAAAAATACCTTGCAACCGGGGCAAGGCGTAAAAAAGGAAGCGGCTGTTTTATTTGTTGACATGCGTGGGTTTACTAAAGCATCAGAATTGCTCACGCCGAAAAAAGTCATTATGCTTTTAAGTCAATATCAAACCCTCATCGTGCCGATAATCCACAAACATAAAGGCACCATAGATAAATTTATGGGCGATGGCATTATGGCAAGTTTTGGTACCGGAACGGATTCAAAAACCTATGCTGCAGATGCGTTAAACGCGGTGGATGAAATAGTGGCCGCGGTAAAGGTCTGGCAAGCGCACCGTGCGGCGCATCGTCAAGTCGTGGTCGATGTGGGTTCAGGCCTTGCGGTAGGATCGGTGATCTTTGGAGTGATTGGGGATTCCGGTCGATTAGAGTATACGGTGATAGGCAATGCGGTCAATCTTGCCGCTAAACTTGAAAAACACAATAAAATTGAACACTCACATGCCATTACCACCCATGACTCTTTAACGCAGGCTATTGCTCAAGGTTACGTAAATAAAGCCTGGTCTACTTTACCAAAACGCACTCACATTGAAGACGTCGACGCACCTGTTGATTTGGTGGTGCGCGTATGAGTCTGATTATTTTTGCATTATTACTATTTAAACATTTTATTTGTGATTATTTAACGCAAAACGCATATCAAATCACCCATAAAGGAATTTATGGTCATCCGGGAGGATTATTGCATGCGCTGCTCCATGCTTTAGGCACCTTAGCTATTTTAATATTTTTCTATCCACCGATCTTGGCCTGCGTGTGCGCGTTGTTAGACGGTCTCATCCATTATCATATTGATTGGCTTAAAGCCCGGGTGACACGCAAATTTAAATTAAAGGATCGGGGTGCGACGACGCAAAAATTTTGGGCGCTTTATGGACTTGATCAATTCTTGCATCAAATGACTTATTTCGGGATAATTCTGTTTGCGAACTGGATTTATTAGGAGATTTAATGTCTGATTATGTTATCGCCCCGTCCATACTCTCAGCCAATTTTGCCAGATTAGGCGAAGAGGTCAATGCAGTGCTCCGCGCCGGCGCCGATTGGGTGCACTTTGATGTCATGGATAATCATTATGTGCCGAATTTAACTATCGGGCCCATGGTCTGTGCAGCCTTACGCAAAGAGGGTATCAAGGCGCCTATTGACGTTCATTTAATGGTCGAGCCCGTCGATGCACTCGTGCCTTTATTTGCTAAAGCCGGTGCCAGCTTGATTAGTTTTCACCCCGAAGCGAGTCGTCATGTGCACCGCACAATTATGTTAATTAAAGAGAGTGGTTGTAAAGTAGGACTAGTGCTCAACCCCGCCACACCCTTAACGGTATTGGAGCCCGTACTATCGCTTTTAGATTTGGTGTTAGTGATGTCGGTGAATCCGGGTTTTGGCGGGCAAAGTTTTATTCCTGAATCCATTAACAAAATTAAAGCCGTACGCGCCTTAATAGATAACAGTGGCTATCCCATTCGTTTAGAAGTAGATGGCGGCATTACTCCAGATAATATTGCTGCAGTAGCCATCGCCGGTGCAGATACTTTTGTAGCAGGTTCAGCTATTTTTTCAGCCCCCGATTATACGGCTAGATTAGCTGAATTCCGTCAGGCCTTGGCTAAGTCTTAATGACTTGCTTCAGGTAAATAAGACGAATGGTGATTAATAATCAACCATTTATCGCCTATTTTTTCATACACAAAAGTAAACCGCGCAGGCACATCGATTTTATTACCTTTATCGTCTAAGTATTCAAACGTATAGAGGCCTGTATTAATGGCGACATCATTAAATAATTGGGTATACAATTTTTCAGTGGTGGCGTGGATATTTTTTAAACTGGTGAAGGCGACGAAATAGGCTTTAATATCAGCTTGCGTGAAATCAAATAATTCTTGGGATACTGCATTATGATCCGTTATATTGAGTTTAATTTCAGGAGAGAGGGTCGGAAGTAAAATAGCATTAGGCGCATATAAAGCCGTCACTTCGGAAGGGTTGCCTTTAGCCTTTTCTACCGCTTGAGTCCATTGCTTATAGGCGTCTTGAACAGCAGCCTTATCCGTATTGGATGCGCTGTCCTGCCGCATTTTTGTCTCTAGCGCTAAGCTTGCAGAGGAAAAAAGAATGATTTGTAGGCTAAGAAGGATATAGGCTAATGCACGCATAAAGAATTCCTCTCATTTTAGGGACTATAAATTAGAATCCTAGCTTATGATTTTTGGTGCGTCAAATACACCTTAGACGATTATCCAGATTCCTAGGCAGGAAAATGGCGTCGCAATGATCCCAAAATTACTTCAACCTTTTGCTAAACGCTTTGATAATATTACTGTTTAACCCTGGTTAGCCGGGTTGAAGTTGTTTTGTGGCGATCACCAATAATATGTAGTAGCGGTCATAAGCTTGGACGTGTATTGCATCAGATCTTTAATGAATGCGGGCAATTCTTCCCCGCCTGCTTGCAACGCCTCAGTTTGATGTTTAATTTCATCAAGTTGCATTTGAGAAATGATCGCACGACTTTTATGATCCTGCACAGGTAACTGCGCAAGGTGCGAGGTCAAATGGTTGGTGACTTGCTTTTCTGTTTCGGCAATAAATCCTAGACTGATTTTATCTGAGGCTAAGCCTGCTATCATTCCGGTTAGCAGTGATAAATTAAAAAAAACAATATTAAGTACACTGGTGTGGCTGTCTAATTCTTCTAAACGCTCTGCACACCATGCGAGGTGATCGCGTTCTTCTTCTGCAGCGTGCAGTAAATGTTGCTGGGTACTGAACTGTTTCGCAACTAACGCTTGTCCTAAATATAAGGCTTGCGCGCACACTTCTCCGGTATGATTCACCCGCATTAAACCCGCACACATTTTTTTTTCATCGGGTAACAGCGCAGACTCAGCCACATGAGCTGCGGGTGTAGCGTGCACGGCAGAAGGTGGTTTTAATACGGAGTATTGTAAACCGATTAATAATTGATCCAGTTTAGAAAAAGCCCTAGGCATATTTATTTATCTCGATAAGTCTCGCTAGGCAGTGGAGGAATGGCCTTGGATGTGGCTTCAGGATTAATATATATTGGCGTAGGTCCCGGGGCATTATTAATGGCTTCCAAGCGGCATAATTCCGCTCCGGCACTGCATTGGCATTGTACGCCAGGAAAATGCGGGTTCAGCTGGCAGGCCCAATGCGGATCAGTCGGTTTAACATTGGCGCGGGTACCGGCTTGAACAAAACGAATGATTTCATCATCGTAATTCCCCTGATAATCACATTCAAAAAAACCTTGGCTATTTTCTAAATTAGTCAATTGGATCCAGCGGGCTTCCATAAAACGAAGCACATGCGTAGAGTTACCTTTAGCTTGTTGCGGATAAGCAAAATGACCGGTCCAACCGGGCGCTTTTGAGAACCAGCTAAATTCACCCGAGGTGCGTTGTATGTCTTTGACTGTGGGGCAACCATTATTGGCGTAAACACTGACAGAGAAGGTAAAAAGTAGGCTGGCTATTAATAGGATGTAGCGTTTAACGCCTGCGCAAGTGGGCATAATCATAGTCCTTGAAATAATTATTTAATTATAACACTGTGCGGAACTTATACACTTCTAAGACGCGATAAATCACGTCTTAGTGTGGGTTATGCAAAACTGTATTTGAAGATGTAGAAGATAATAATGGCTAAGAAAGCACCCGCAGGCAAAGTGATCAGCCAAGAAATAAAGATAGCCCGCACCACGCGCAAGTTAATGGCACCAATACCGCGCGCAAGTCCTACGCCGAGTATGGCGCCCACTAAAGTATGGGTAGTTGAAATCGGTAAACCGGTACCGGAGGCAACCACCACGGTAATGGCAGCGCCTAAGGTCGCAGCAAAACCGCGGCTAGGTGTGAGTTGTGTGATCCCGGAGCCTACAGTGGCCATCACTTTATGACCGTACATCACTAAGCCTAATACAATACCTAAACTACCGACTAATAATACCCAGGTCGGCGTAAAACTTTTTGAGCCCAAGTCGCCACTTAAACCAGAGAGGACTGCAGACATGGGGCCGACGGCATTCGCCACATCGTTAGAACCGTGCGCAAAGGCCATGGCGCACGCAGTGAAAATCATGAGCACCGCGAATACTTTTTCCACATTGGCAAAATGCGCTTTACGTCTGGCATTGGGATCATCTTTAATTTTATGAATCGCGAGCATGCCTATCCCCGTGGTGAATAAGCTAAACAACACAGAATACAGCACGCTTTCAAACGTGGTTAAATCAAGCCCGATATGTTTTAAGCCTTTAGTGAAGGTAATCATGGCGATCACAAAGGCACACAAAAAGATATAAAAAGGGGCGGTGCGTTTTGCATGCGTGAATGGGCGTGCTTTACGGAAAATCAGCATTTGGACGCTGGTAAATAATAGATACGCAATTAAACCGCCCATTAAAGGCGAAATGATCCAGCTGATGGCAATTACCCCGACTTCATCCCAATGCACGGCATGCATGCCTACGCCCACGGCAGTAAAGCCGACGATGGCACCGACTATGGAATGGGTGGTGGACACTGGCCAACCAAAGTGGGTGGCGACGAGTAACCATAAGGCCGACGCCAGCATGGAAGAGAGCATGCCGTAAATTAACAGATCCGGTTCATCAACGAAAAAATCAATGTCGGTAATGCCTTTACTGATGGTTTCAGTAACAGAACCTCCGGCTAAAAACGCCCCGGCAAATTCAAAAATAGCGGCGATGATAATGGCATTACGGATAGTCAGCGCGCGGGAACCCACAGAAGTGCCCATGGCATTAGCGACATCGTTTGCACCGATACCCCAGGCCATAAAAAAACCAAATACACAGGCAAAACCTAAAAAAATCATGGCTTCTGGCATATTATTTCACCAATAACATATGAAGTTGGGCTCCGACTTTTTGTGCGCGGTCCGCTAAGTCACCTATCCAGTCAATAATATTGTAAAGAAACATCACTTCTACAGGGGGAAGATTATTCTCAATGGTGAATAATTTGTGTCTAATTTCTATTTGAATATTATCGGTGTCTTGCTCAATAGCATCGAGCTCTTTAATCATGGATTCTACAATTTGGGCTTCATGGCCACTAAAGCCTGTTTCTAAAAGTTCATCTAATTCTTGGATGGCTTTGTGGGCTTGCACAGCAGCATCGACACTGCGGCTGACAAAATATTTAAAATCTGGCGCAAGCGGGGCTGGGATTTTCATTTGGCGACCTAACATTAGGCCCGCGATGTCTTTGGCACGGTTGGCAATCCTGTCTTGCGAGCGCACCATATCAATGAGATCAGTACGGGGGACAGGTAAAAATAATCCGCCAGGTAAGTTCGTGTGAATTTCACGTTTAATATCATCGGCTTGCTGTTCCAGATCGACCATGGTGTGCTGTAATTCAGTGGCTTTTTTCCAGTCTTGCTCAATAACGGCATCAAAAAAAGGGGATAAAATTTTAGCGCAGGCAAGGACTTTATCGATATGCTCTTGTAGGGGACGAATCGGGGAGCGGCCAAAAAGGGTCATAATTGCGTTGGTCATAATCCTTATCCCTGGTGAACTAGATTGGCCGGGAGTATATCAGAGCTAGGGTGAGGATGCTATCTTCGCTTGTCATGCTGCAAAATCTGCTGGGTAAATTGCGCACGCAAATAAAACCCTCGGGGTAGGGTTGAAATGGGCTCTCCGTCTTCACCTATGGCTTTACACAAGGCCCGCGCATGGGCAGCTTTAGGGCGGAGTTGTAAATAAGTGCCGTGATGCGCGGTGATTTGGGCGATCTGACCTAAAGTAATCATTTCCATTAATTCCTCCCAGTCGGCTTGTAATAGTTGTTCTTCTTCCTCACTAGGCTCCCATAACATAGCGGTACCTACCGTACGTTCCGACAGGATCTGAGTTTTAGGCGCGGTAATAATCGGGACCCAGAGAATTTTTTTTAGTTTTTGATAAACAGGGGAGTTGCGCCAGGTGAGTCCTAAGGTTTGTGTCAAAGGCGCGCTGCAAATAAAGGTAGATTCTAAGGGGCGGCCCAGGGGAGTGATAGGAATAGTTTTTAGCTCGATGCCCAACTCTGCAAAATCAGGTTGTGGCTTATTGCCGCTGGTGGTGCCTAACACAAGTTCCAGTAATTGTCCCATCCACCCTTTACTCTTATGGAGATCAGCAGGAATGGGGACCTGCCATAGACGCGCTAATTCACCTACACTCATAGAGGTCAGGGCGCGCGCTTTTGCTAATAATTCACTAGTGGTTTGAGGGTGAGTGCTTATCATAGTATAAGTATACCTGCTTGAAGGAATTTGAAATATGTTGTTATTCGGGTTTTTGTTTTTAGGAATGATTGCCGGTTTACTGGCGGGGCTATTAGGTATAGGCGGCGGGATCATTATTATCCCCGGCTTAATTTATTTATTTAAATCAACTTCCCTAGTCGTAGAGCAAGAATTAATGCATATCGTATTAGGCAGTTCTTTAGCAAGTATCGTATTGACTAGCGCTATTGCCATTGCCGTACATGCTCGAGCTAATTTAATACGTTGGGATATTGCTCGAAAACTCATCCCTGGATTAATAGTAGGTGCGATGATAGGCCCTTATGTGGCTAGCCAATTAAATACCCAGGTCTTGCTGCTATTGTTTTCAGGTTTTTTAATGTTGCTCGCTTTGCGCTTTATATTTAATTGGCATAGTGAGGTGATTCTCCCTGTGCCTGCAACACCCATAATGTATGGTATCGGTGTAGTGATCGGGGCGATCACCTCCATGTTGGGATTAGGTGGGGGCTTATTGCTGATCCCCTTTTTGAGCTATTTGCCTTTAAGCATACGAGAAATATCTGCACTCTCCTTAGTGTGCATTTTCCCTGTGGCGTTACTCGCGACCTTGGGTTATATTATTTTTGGTTGGAATGCATCCGATTTGCCGCGCATGAGTACGGGCTACGTGTATTGGCCTGCGGTGTTGCCGCTGATGTTAGCCAGTGGTATTTTTACGCCTTTGGGTATTGCTTGGTCCAAAAGAGTATCAACCGAAGGCCTAAAAAAAATATTTGGCTACGTGGTATTGGGTTTGAGTCTCTATTTAATATTATTTGGATAAAACCATGTTGACTTATCCGCACATCAATCCCGTTGCTGTATCCATCGGATCCGTAGATATCCATTGGTATGGATTAATGTATTTACTCGCTTTTTTATTGGCGTGGGTGTTAGGGGTTACGCGCGCAAAAAAAACTGTAGACTGGAACAGTGCACAAGTTACGGATTTAATTTTCTATGGCGCTTTGGGGGTGATATTAGGCGGGCGTCTGGGCTATGTATTATTTTATAATTTTGCTAATTTTATTCAGGATCCGGTTATCATCCTGAAAATCTGGCAAGGCGGCATGTCGTTTCATGGTGGCTTTCTCGGTGTTTTAGTCGCGATGCTATTGTTTGCGCGAAAATATCACAAAACATTTTTTCAAGTGCTAGATTTTGTTGCGCCTTTAGTGCCTATCGGCTTAGGGTTAGGGCGCATTGGTAATTTTATTAATGGGGAATTATGGGGGCGAGTGAGTGATGTGCCTTGGGCGATGGTGTTTCCTAACGCAGGTCCGCTTGCGCGTCATCCCTCCCAGCTGTATCAAGCTTTTTTTGAAGGTTTGGTTTTATTTTTAATTCTATGGATTTATTCGAGTAAGCCTCGTCCGACTATGGCGGTCTCCGGGCTTTTTGCGTTAGGTTACGGTGTGTTTCGGATCTTTACAGAATGTTTCCGTGAGCCGGATGCGCATATCGGTTTAATTTTACATCACACCACTATGGGGCAATGGTTATCGTTACCGCTGGTTTTAGTGGGTATATTATTACTTTATTTTGCTTACTCTAAAAAAGGATAATCCCATGCACACTTATTTGGAATTATTACGTCACGTGCTCACGCAAGGGGTTGAAAAAACGGATCGCACGGGTACCGGCACACGCAGCGTGTTTGGTTATCAAATGCGGTTTGATTTAAACCAAGGCTTTCCCCTGCTCACCACTAAAAAATTACATCTGCGCTCGATAGTGCATGAATTATTATGGTTTTTACAGGGCGATACGAATGTTAAATACTTACAAGAAAATGGGGTAAAAATCTGGGATGAGTGGGCGGATGAGAACGGTGAATTAGGTCCCATCTATGGCCATCAATGGCGTTCTTGGCCCACTCGGGATGGCCGCACGATAGATCAAATCAGCCAAGTGATTAATGAAATCCGTGAGCGCCCAGATTCAAGACGCTTGATTGTCTCGGCATGGAATGTGGGTGAATTAGAGAAAATGGCTTTGCCACCGTGCCATTGTTTTTTTCAATTTTATGTTGCGAATAATAAATTATCCTGCCAGCTTTATCAGCGCAGTGCAGATATTTTTTTAGGCGTGCCGTTTAATATTGCGTCTTATGCGTTACTGACGATGATGGTGGCACAAGTCACCGGTTTACATTGTGGTGATTTTGTTCATACCCTAGGCGATGCGCATTTATATTTAAATCATTTAGAGCAAGCCGATGAGCAACTTAACCGCACGCCGTATGCGTTGCCGCAGTTGCACCTTAATCCGAACGTTAATTCTATTTTTGATTTTAAATTTGAAGATTTTAGTTTAGAACATTATCAGGCCCATCCACATATTAAAGCAGCCGTGGCTGTGTAAGGAAAAAAATGATTTCATTAATTGCAGCCATGAGTCTTGAGTATGCTATAGGAAAAGACAACCGTATGCCTTGGCATTTACCCGCGGATTTAAAACATTTTAAAGCCATTACGCTCAATAAGCCTGTGATCATGGGCCGACGCACATTTGAATCGATAGGCAAAGCGTTGCCGCTGCGTACCAATATTGTGATCACGCAGCACGCGCATTTAATCGCCCCCGGTTGTATCATTAGCCACAGTTTTGAGGATGCTATTCGTTGCGCAAATGAAGCCGAGGAAATCATGGTCATTGGGGGTGGACAATTATACCAAGACGCCATCAAAGTCGCAGGACGGATGTATTTAACTTTAATTGATATTAATGTGCAAGGGGACACCTTCTTCCCTAAATGGCATAAAGACGAATGGCAAGAAATCTCACGAAAGGCGTATCTAAAAGACGCGGATAATCCTTATGACTATACCTTTGTGGTGTTAGAGCGGGTGTAAGGATTGTTCTTGTAATGGTTACCAACTCAATGATCTGCTCGCTATACCTTTATCAAAAAATATCGGATACAATGCTTTTTTAATTTCTTGCTGCATGAAGGACCATGAAATGAAATCATCCCATTACTTATTTCCTGCACTCATAATGTTTGCAGCCAGCACTCCTCTTGCCTACGCCAATGAGGGTGAGTTTGAGCCGTTTTTTGAAGCCGTGATCATGGGCGGTATTGCCAGCCTACATGCCGGCGATAGCACGATAGACATGACTGCAAGTGAAACCGATAAACTCGTCCAAACCAATGAAAATGATTGGAACTCTTGGATAGGACAATTAGGATTAGGATATGTTTTTCAACTGACAGATGAATGGGCAAGCGGCGAAGTGCAATGGTTTCCTCTGATTACCCCGCAACTGAATCTTTACGTCCTGGGTAACGGGGAAATTAAAGGGGACATGTATCAATATGAAAGTGCTGCACTGAATAATTTAGATTACACCGCGGATTTTAACAGCACGCGTGTCATGTTTGATTTAAATGTCACCCTCGCAGCGATAGAACAATTTTCTGTATATGCCTTAGCGGGCGCAGGCATTGCGTGGAATACCATTGATTTTCAAGCGACCCCCAATTTAAATGGCTTAGCTTGTGGCGCCAATGGTTTTAATATTGAATCGGCAAGCAGCACTAGTTTTGCTTATGAGTTTGGCGCAGGGTTAACTTATGCGATGGCAGATGATATCGCGCTTTCCTTAGAATACCTCTATACAGGATTAAATGATGTCGGCATCGGTAATGAAGATGATATCGGTTTTGATCTGCAAAGTGCTGATTTTGATATGAATACCCAAGCCATATTGTTTGGTGTGCGTTTTGCGTTATAACACAAGGATGAGACAACATGTTTAAACAAATTTTTATAGTGATGGGCTTATTATTGACTGCGCTCAACGCACAGGCGCAAATCGCTTGCAAAGGTTCAGCCCTTTGCCCGCTGGAGTTATCAGGCCCGCAGCCATCCATTGTCAGCCCAATGAATTGTGGCGATACGCAAGTGCTCACCTACACTTTGAAAAATAATGCATCGGCTCCTATTGGGATCACAGATGTGATTCAAACATTAGCGGGTGATACCTCTCCCCATTCTACAGTGAATATTACCGGTGGCAGTTGTGGCAGCAGTGTGCCTGCAAAAAAATCTTGCACGATAGTCGTGACGATTACAGCTGCTTCTTGCCCAGTTTTGAGTGCGGCCAAATTTCCAGAAACCATAGCGCGAGAATTAGTGGTAGATCCATCGGGTAACCAAGCTAATTTAACTGCGGTGATCACAGTGCAAGTAGTCACGCCTCCCCCACCTGCCTGTTCATTGGAGTTATCAAGCCCACAACCCTCCATACAAAATCCCATGGATTGCGGTGATGAGCAAGTATTAGTCTACACTTTGCAAAATAATTCTTCCGCTGCAATTGGCGTTGCAAATGCTATAGCCACCTTAATGGGTGATGATTCGGCTTCTACCGTGGCTATCACTAATGATGGTTGCGATAGCACTGTGCCTGCTCATACTTCTTGCGATATAGAAGTGACAATTGATGCAACCGCATGTTCATCGGGCAGTTTCCCAGAAACCATTAATCGCGAATTAGTGGTTGACCTAGATTGTTCAACCACTGCTTTGACCTCGCCCATAGGCTTGCAAGTGATAGATGTGACCCCTCCTACGGGTAATTTTATAGCGGCGGCAGCAGGACATGATGAGATTACTGCAGGCTTACCAACTTTACTTGCAGTCCATGATGCTACGGGTAATTGGAAAAATGTTTCTCCTAATATTGCAGATGGCGTTTTCAATGATGTCAGTTGTACTGGCAGTGGTACGAGTGGTATTTGTGTGGCTGCGGGCTATATTGGTGCGGCTAATATTACACCCTTACTCTATGTGAGTCAGGACGGTGGGGTGACATGGGGGGCTGCTGACTATGTCGGTACACCGCCGCCTGCTAAAGGTGAATTCGAAGCGGTTTCTTGCACGGGAAGTGACAATACTGCGGTATGTTACGCCGTGGGGGCGGATAACGTAGCTTTCCTGCCTATGGTTTTCCGGAGTACAAATGGCGGGGGAAGTTGGAGCACGGTATCTATACCGATTAGTTTGACTATGGGTAATTTACAAGCCGTCTCTTGTATTAAGAATAGTGCGAGTAACCATACTTGTGCGATAGGAGGGAGTCAAGACGAAAACAGCATATATATGCCTTTATTAGGCATAATCACTGAAAGCGGTTTCACTGCAGCCACTGTCTTACCCGCAGGCATGAATGCAATAACAGAAAGAGGTGTGGCATGCACACCGACTGAGCCCAGTGGAAATGTAGTATGCACTGCATTATTAACTACTCAGAATGATACTGCTTTTGCATTAGCGGTCAATAACAATGCTAGGAGTTCGAGCACATGGAGTGCGCCTAGTATTACGATTCCCCATGTGTTAAATGGCACCGCTTGCACAACACTCAGTAATGGACAGGCGGCTTGCACCGCTGTGGGTGACAATGCAACTATTCTGTTTACTGCGGATGCGGCTAATCTATCCAGTTGGAACACCAATACGGTCTCAAGTGGAAATGATTATAATGTGACTGCGTGTACCTCTGTAGAGGCTACTGCGGTTTGTATTGCTGCAGGCACAGGAACTTCTGCACCTATTTATGTCAATACTGATATGTTAGGCAGCACTACGTGGTCTGCTGCTGCATTCACGGCTTTGCCTGCAAATAGTGATTTTAGAGGGACGGCTTGCAGTACGCAGCAAGATGGAAAAGTCGTATGCATTGCAGCAGGATCTGCTGGGGGTGCTCCCGCATTATTTGTGAATACTGATATCCTAGCAGAGGGTGCTTGGAGCACACCTACAGTCACACCTGCATTACCCAGTACGGGTTACTTTTTGGGTGCAGGTGGGAGTTCGGGTTAAGCTTTTTGATTTAAATCTCAAACAATCCATCTGCTTTTGCGGCGCAAATAAAGTCATTTTCTGACAGTGCATTGATGGCGTGGGTGGTATAACGTACAACACAGCGGTTGTAACTGACTTCCATATCGGGATGATGGCCTTCTTTAAACGCAAGCCAGGCGATGCTATTGGTAAATGCCATCACTTGGCCGTAGTTTTTAAATTGAAAAATACGTTTGATTTCAGTTTGGCTGTCATTAAGCTGCCAATCCGCATTGAGCGTTGCTAAATAACGCTTGATGCTGGCTTCATCTAAAATCGGCGTATCGCTAGAGCAAGCCGTGCATTTTTTCGTGATGAGTGCATTCATTTAATTGGCCTCTTTTAAATCTTGGATCAGTGCATATAAAAATCGACTGGCTTCACCGCCGGTGACTGCGCGGTGATCAAAGGTTAAAGATAAGGGAATATGTCGGCAAACAACGACTTGGCCGTTATGCACCGCCGCGACTTCTTTAATTTTCCCCACGCCGACAATAGCGACTTGCGGCGGCACAACTACCGGTGTGGCATAAAGGCCGGCAAAGACGCCAAAATTAGATAAAGTAATGGTAGCGCCATGGAATTTTTCTGTGGGAATCGTGCGATCTTTAACTTGTTTTTTATAGGTATTGATAATGTTGCGTAACTCGGGATTATTTTGTGCGTTTTCAATTACGGGCACAAATAAACCTTCATCGCTATCTATGGCTAAACCTAAATGCACATCGGTGAATAATTTTCTGCCCATCGCTTTGCCGTCATACCAGGCATTTAAACTCGGTTCAAATTTGCAGGCATGGCAAATGGCGCGAATAATACGCAACGTAATGTCTTGCTCGCCTTCCCAGGCATGAATATCGGCATCATCTACTATCGATGCCGGGACCACTTCTTGATGGGATTTGACCATGGCGAGCATCATGCTGCGGCGCACGCCTTTTAAGGGTTCTAAATCACTGAGTGTGCTAGCGGAGTGTGTTGTTGCGGCCGCATTTTTTACATCCAATGCCGTAATGGTATCACCTGGGCCACTGCCTTTAATATGCGTTAAATCCACGTGTAATTGTTTCGCAAGTTGCTTAACAGCGGGCGTGGCTTTAATTTGATTCACGCTGCGTTCCATGACTTGCGCGGTTTCAGGCACTACAGCATTGCTACGTTCAAGATGTCCGACGACCGTGCCGGTATCTTTTTTCTCGGCATGGGTGCTGGTGATGCTACTAAAAGAAATCAGTGGGGCACCGGTTTCTATAATATCCTCTTCTTTGCCGTGTAATTCACCAATCACTCCGGCCCAAGGCGAGGGCACTTCAACCACGGCTTTTGCCGTTTCCATGGAAACCAAGGGTTGATCAATTTCCACTTGATCGCCCGCTTTAATATGCCATTGCCGAATTTGTGCATCGGGCAGGCCTTCACCTAAGTCGGGGAGTTTAAATGTGTTCATGTGCTTTCCTTGTATGCGCGAAATGACTTTACGTCGGGCGTAAAATAAAGGAAAGAGTTTAACATCTAGGTCTAGGCTTGGGAAGCTTAAGGGATTGTACAGCCTATGGGGCAGTCCCAAGCACCGGGAAACTTAATCACGGCCTCATTTTCGGGAATAGGGTTAGGCCAGTCTTTAGGATTAACCAAAATCCCATAGGCAGATTTTGAATAAGGTTCCATCGCGATGGTGGGATATTCGAGATAAATTTTTAACAAGGTCGGATCCCCGTTGATGTAAACTTCTAGGGGTGTTTCGACATTCTCATAAAAATAAGCATTGCCTGATAATTTCTTGCCTTGATATTCCACCGTAATGCTGGCCGGGATATCTAACATGATCTTTTTGTAGGTTTTATGGGTATAAGGATTAGGAATAGCCACACTGCCGTCTTGATTACGCATATCGCCTAGGGTAATGCGCGTAGGGGTTGTAATGCCTTCATGCACGGAAACATGCATCGTGCCGTCTTGTCCGAGGGCATCGTCGTAGGCAAACGCGTATATGGGTTCACCGAATGAATGCAAGGCATAGGCGTAAAGATCATACCAGGGACCGCCGCTCGCTAGACCTTGTTCAGTTAGAATCGCGTTATCTTGATAGTAATGCGGTTTATTTTCTTCAAAATAATGCATATCCAGCAGGGTATCATCAGGGGCAGGAAGTAAGCCTACGGTAAAAGCCGAGGTAAGTTGGCGCACAATAATGGCTTTTGCGGTATTATTTTCATGATCAAACGTGCCCACGCCACCGGCAAAAAAGGGCACAGAATTAGCCGGTTTTTCTAAGTTCACGGTTTCAATCGGGCTCTTAAATACAAAAATATTTGGATTTGTAGCCGAAACTTTTCCAACAAACATATATTTTTCATCACCCACCCCAGGTGTTGGGTTGATGCCTTTGGCATCGATTCTAAGCGTGTGAGTTTGATAGTATTTCCAGACTTCATCGATATAAAACCCATGATTTAGACTAGGACCAGGGCCTAAATAATAAGGATTAAAGGGGGGTAAGCCATTAATATCACTATACATGGCTTTACCGGGAGCCATAACGCGCAAGGGTAAGTCTGTATTTTGGCCAAAATAAACGAATAATTTTTGCCATTCCTGACTGGATGTTTCATCAAATTGATTCAGAATGTCTCGTACGCCACAGCTATTATTTTTGCCACAGATCACATTTTTTGTTAAGCCGGATGCTTTAAGACTGCCGGTGGCATCCTCGTTAGTCAGTTGTAGGGGAAGCGCAAAAAAATCTACCGCTGTAGGGTTAATAAAAAAACCATTCGGAGCAGAGCTAAATTCAACTTTATCGTGTAAAAGATAAAAGCTAGGGTGTAGGGGATTAAAGCCTTCAAACGAAACAATTTTTATTTTGCCATAGGTATCTTCTTCCGTATAAAGGGCCATTTTTTGACCTAATGACACATAAAGTCTACCGGAGTCTATGCGCGGAATGTGTAAGATCTGATTAATGGCGTCAAACTCGGCAAAACTATAACTGAATTCTGAGGGACGGGTCGTAAGGGTGACCGGGATACAGGAGCCTACGCCTTTTTTATCGAATTTTAAAAAGCAGTCTTGATGAGTATTAGGATCAACCCCTTGGGCGATAAAAAACACTTGGTTATTTGCAGCGCCGCTTTCGTTCACCAGTTGGATGGGCGCAGTTTGATCAGTGCTTAATGCCATTAAGGACAGGGCAGTTAAGATAAAAAATAGGCTAGCTACAATCCGAGTACGCATAAACACCTCTATGATTATATTAGAATTATAACTCAATGAGTGGGTATATGCCTAGCAAGTAGGTAGGTCAACCAAATCCCCCCGCCCGAGGCGGTCGGCCCGCTTTACAAAGGGGGCAATGTGCTTTGCTTTATTCCCGGACTTGCTCTCTTTTCAAAAGCGAAATTCTTCTCGTTAATAGCGAGGAACTTGCCCCCTTTGTAAAGGGGGCCGACCGCCTCGGGCGGGGGGATTTTGTCTGATTATTCAGCTAGCTTTACTCAAACGCCATCACTTCGTGCACTGCCGTTAAAATCCGCGCCTCACTAGGTAGGTATAAATGTTCCATCTTATATAAAGGCACGATGGTGTCAAAACCCGTGACCCGCTGAATAGGTGCGATGAGCGAAGTTAACGCTTTTTCGGCTAATTGTGCAGCAATTTCGGCGCCGATCCCGCAGGTTCTGGCAGCTTCATGGATAATGACACAGCGACCGGTTTTTTCGACCGATTGAATAATACTGTCCATATCCAAAGGTTTTAAAGTGGCGACATCGATGACTTCTGCACTGATGCCCTGCGTTTCTAGCGTGTGCGCAGCGGCCATGGTTTCAGTCAGCATCGCGCCCCAGCTGACGAGGGTCACATCTGAGCCTTCACGTAATAAAAAGCAACGATCAAGCGGTAAGGCTTGGCCATCATCGGGTACATTTTGTTTAATTTTGCGATAAATACGCGTGGGTTCTAAAAAAATCACGGGATCAGGATCGCGTATTGCCGCCAGCAATAAACCATAAGCCCGGGTGGGTGATGAAGGCATCACCACACGTAGGCCAGGAATATGGGCAAATAAGGCTTCAGTACTTTCTGAGTGGTGTTCAGGGGCATGGATCCCACAGCCATAAGGCGCGCGGATCACCATGGGACAACTTAAACGACCGCGAGTACGGTTACGCAAACGCGAGGCGTGACTCACAATGTGATCAAAGGCAGAGTAAATAAAACCTAAAAATTGAATTTCGGCCACAGGTTTTAATCCTTCGGCAGCCATACCCACGGCCATACCGGCAATCATGGATTCTGCAAGCGGGGTATCAAATACACGATCGCTGCCGAAGCGTTTTTGCAGACCTTCTGTGGCACGAAAAACCCCGCCATTAGCGCCGACATCTTCGCCAAATACCAACACATCTTGATCGTGCGCCAATTCATACGCGAGGGCCTGGGTCACGGCTTCAACTAAAGTAATTTCACTCATGGTGATTCTCTCCTAAACTCGCTAATAACACATCACGTTGTTCAATTAAATCGTGTGGTAATGTGGCATATAAATAATCAAACATTGCGGTAGGGGGCTGGGGGGGAATAGATTCATACGCATGCACAGCCTGTGATACGGTTTGCTTGACTTGCGCGTATAAGGCTTTTTCTTGTTCTTCATCCCATAATTTTTGAGAGGCTAAATAAGTGCGTAAACGCAAAATAGGATCTTCTTTTTTATACGTTTCTACATCTTCGGAGGGTTGATAGCGTTTGGCATCATCCGCTGTGGTATGATCACACATGCGGTACGTCAGTGCTTCAATAATATAGGGGCCTACGCCTGCACGGATTTTTTTCAGTGCATTGCGGGTGGCTTCATAGACGGCCAACACGTCATTGCCATCGATTTGCTCACCTGGAACGCCCGCAGCAATTCCTTTTTGGGCTAAGGTTTGACACCGCGTTTGTTCTGATAAAGGCACAGAGATTGCCCATTGATTATTATTAATTACAAATAATACGGGTAATTTACAGACCCCCGCTAAATTTATCGCTTCATAAAAGTCGCCTTTTGAGGTGCCGCCATCCCCAATAAAAGTCACCACGGCGCGTGTTTGTTTGCGGTATTGGATGGCTTTTGCCACGCCTACGGCATGTAAACATTGGCTCGCGATGGGTACTGCGACAGGAAAATCTTGTTTTAAGGTGGCAAAGTCACTGCCGCGCTCATCTCCGCCCCAAAGTAAATAAATTTCTTCAATTTTGCCGCCGCGTACCAAGTGTGCACCATGATCGCGATAATAAGGGACTAGCACATCGCCTTGTTGCATGGCCGCCCCGACGCCCACACCTATGGCTTCTTGGCCTCCGGAAGAGGGGTAAGTGCCCATTTTACCGGTGCGTTGCAGCGCCACTGCTTTTGCATCAAAGGTGCGATTCAGCACCATATATTCGTAAAGTTTGCGTAATAATTCTGGATTGTTGAGTGATTCGGGTAAGTCTTGCGTTAATTGGCCGTCCGCATCTAAAAAACGCATATAGGTTATGGCAAATTCAGCAACGATGGAAGATTGTAGGCTCACACCCGCACTCCTTGTATGAGTAAGAATGGGGTATTCTCATTAGAAAGATGGTTTTTATGCAACTGACTAATCATAAGTAGTATAAAGGTGAGTTTTTTACCGCCTATTTAGGGTTAATGGTAACATTTATGTTTTTGGTTTATTGAAGGAGTATGTGATGCGCTGCGAGAATAAAACAGTACTGATTACTGGGGCATCCAGTGGGATAGGTCTAGCGTGCGCCAGCGAATTGGCCAAAGAAGGAGCACGGCTTATTTTATCCGCACGTCGCTCTGAAAAATTACAGGCGCTGGCGTTGGATTTGCAAGAGACGTATCAAAGTGCAGTGCATACTATAAGCTGTGATGTTCGGGACCGAAAAGCTGTGCAACACGCGCTGATGCAATTGCCTGAGGCGTTTCAAACGATTGATGTATTAATTAATAATGCGGGACTTGCGCTAGGTTTAGATAAAATGCATGCCGCACTAAGCAGTGATTGGGATCAAATGATCGAAACCAATATTAAAGGTGTACTGCATATGACCGAATACGTACTCCCTAAAATGTTAGCGCGCGGTGTAGGACATGTTATTAATATCGGTTCAACCGCAGGCCATCAAACGTATCCCGGTGGCAGTGTGTATTGCGCCACCAAATATGCCGTAGCTGCGTTGACGAGAACATTGAGCCAAGAAGTGGCCGGCACAAAATTACGTGTGACAGAAATTGCGCCGGGCATGGTTGAAACCGAGTTTAGTTTAATCCGTTTTAAAGGTGATCAAACCCGTGCACAAAAAGTGTACGAAAATATCACCGCACTGACGCCTAGGGATGTTGCTGATGCAATAGTCTATGCGATTACCCGTCCTGCACATGTCAATATTGCGCAGATTTTGTTGTATGCAACGGATCAGCCTGCAGCGTTTCGCCCGGGTTGAGGATAGGTTGAGTAGGGGCCGTTGGGCCCCTACGATGTTCAGTGTGAGGGATCTAAGGTTTTTAAAACCTCTGCGGATAATCCTGTGATTTCCGTGACGGTTTCTAGATTAATTCCTTTTTCTAACATGCGTCTAGCTAATTGTTCTCTAGAGGCTTGCATGCCTTTTACTATACCATCCTGCCTGCCTTTTTCTATGCCTTCTTGCATGCCCTTTTGCATCCCTATCTCTAGGCCTGCTTGCCTACCCCGTTCGATACCTTCTTCCATACCTTTGGCGACTCCTTTACTCATCAAGACATCCCATGCGGTCATAGTAATTTCTCCTACTTTTTTATCCATACGATGTAAGACCTTTAAAATTTGATCATATTGATCGGGCGAACTCAGGTGAAAAATATATTCTAACAATATTTTATAATAATCGTACCCGTCTGCAATCGCAATATCATAGAACGCATCTCGCATGTCTTCTAGATAATTCACTAGCTCTTGTGTCGAACGGTGCTTCATCACAAATGACATTAGCCCCGACCAGGCATATTCTCGAAATGCTTCATCGGGAATTTGTCCGACATCGATTATTTGCATAGGCTGTGTTAAGAAGCTTAATCCGGTTTCTGCGTATGCTTTGGGAAATAACTCGCCTAAAGCGCGTGCATAAGGGTAGGGAGATTCTAAACCATGGTAAAAGATTAATGGGTAAACCAAAGGTAATTCTTTGGTTTTATATTGTTTAGTATGGTCATGCATGATCGCCAGCATATAACGCATGACTTGCAGCGGCATTAACTGTTCAGCTGCACTTTTATGCTCGACCAATACATAAAAATAGCCTATTTTGCCCGCAATTTGTGCACCATAAACGATATCGGTGACAGATTTTCTTAGTTTTTTGTCGATATAGGTGTTTTTCTGTAGCATCAAGTCATTTAGGCAAGTTAACTCTAAAATCTTTTTCGGTAAATATTGGATAAAAAATTGCTGAGCCACTTGTTTGTCGGTCATGCAATTAATAAAAGTCTTATCATGAATATCATTCCTTGACATTTATCCCTCATTTTTATTTATAAATAAAATAATTTTAAGTCGTTAGTGTACCATTATTATATTTTTGGATCAATATGAGATATGTGAGAAAATATAACGTGCCTTGCATTGCGTTATTATTTTCGCAGTATAATGATCTGTTTCAATCGGATTGTAAGGTGCTTACCCCATGCAAAAAAATTATTATCAAGCGATACTGACCACTAAGCTTGGCCCCATGATTGCCATTGCGGATGATGAGGCGCTTTGTTTATTAGAATTTGTGGACCGTCGTCATTTACCACGGCAGATGAAACGATTGGGATTCGTCGAAACCGCACTGCACTTGGGGCGCAGCAAACCAATAGACCGTATCGAACATGAATTACAATTATATTTTGCTGACCAATTAACTGCATTTAATACGCCTTTACGACCCGTGGGTTCTGCTTTTCAACAACAGGTCTGGGCGCAATTGCAAAAGATTCCTTACGGCAAAACATATTCATATTTACAACTTGCACAATTAATGGGCAAGCCGTCTGCCTACCGTGCTGTGGCTAATGCCAATGGCGCGAACGCCTTGGCCATTATTATTCCCTGCCATCGCGTGATTAATCATAATGGCGCCTTGGGCGGGTATGCGGGAGGCCTAAGTAGAAAAATAGAGTTGATTAAGCATGAAAATAAAGGAAATTTGTGAAATAATCGTATCGCTTAAATGGACATTGCGAATATACTGTAAAAAAGGAAAACGGACATGATGGCTTTATTTAAAAATCGTGCGTTAATGATTCTTTTAGCTTTGGGGCTCGGCATAGTTGCAGGCCTGCTAAAATGGACTGTATTGTTATCGACCGCAACGGTGCTTACGACTATATTTGTGAGTTTATTAAAACTCATTAGTATTCCGCTTATCTTTTTAGCGATAGTCTCAACGATTACGCGCATGGAGAGCATGCAAGAGTTTCGTCAAATAGGCGGCCAAGTCTTTAAATATACATTACTTACCACGATAATCGCAGCGACCATAGGATTGATTTTATTTTTAGTGCTCAATCCTGCGCAACAAAACATGAGCGCGCTATTAACCAGTGTGGAATCTGCAACTTTGCCGCAAGGCTCCTATTGGGATTATTTATTGGAAAATATCCCGTCTAATTTAATTACGCCATTTAGTGAAGGCAATGTCATTGCGGTATTATTATTGGCCCTGATGATGAGTTTTGCGATTTTGGTGTTAGCCCCTGCGCAAAAAAATCTGTTGAGTGATCTATTTGGCAGTTTGTTTGCTGCGTTATTAGAGATAGCGAAAACCATCGTTCGGTTTATCCCAATTGCAATTTGGGCGTTCGTCACTGAATTTGTGGCTGATCTTGAAACCATGGAGTCACTGGCGACCTTGGGTATTTATTTACTCTGCGTAGTATTAGCCAATCTGATACAAGCCCTGATTGTATTGCCTGGATTATTAAAATATAAAGGCTTAAGTCCGGTTACGGTATTTCGCGGTATGGCGCCTGCGCTTAATGTGGCATTTTGGTCTAAATCGTCTGCTGCAACCTTGCCCGTGACGTTACAATGCGCGAAGGAGCGTTTAGGTGTAAAAGAAAAAATAGCAGGATTTTCCTTACCCCTATGTACTGCCATTAACATGAATGGTTGCGCAGGATTTATTATTATTACCGTAATGTTTGTCGCGATGAGTAACGGTTTTGATTTTTCTTTACTTGAAATGTTAGCATGGATATTTATTGCCACCCTTGCGGCCATAGGGAATGCCGGCGTGCCCATGGGTTGTTATTTCTTATCCCTTGCGCTTCTGAGCACCATGAATGTGCCGCTCACCTTAATGTTTGTGATCCTGCCTTTTTATGCATTTATAGACATGTTGGAAACGTCGATTAATGTCTGGTCGGATGCTTGTGTGACGTGTATCGTCGATGCAGAAAATAAATCATGATGGCGTTATGTCTGACGCTGTACGATGAGTGCGGTGAGTTCTTGCAAATATTCACCTGACGGGGTCGCAAGATTTAACGCGGCTATGGCGTTATTCATTAATGTATTCAGTAACGCTCTGCTCGCTTCTATTCCGATTAATGCAGGGTAACCGGATTTATCCCGCGCAGCATCTTGTTGTGTTTGTTTACCGAGGATGTGTTTATCGCCTACCACATCGAGCAGATCATCTTGAATTTGAAAAGCAAGTCCAATATTTGCAGCAAAATGATGCATGTGTGTGATCTGTGCAGCGCTAATCGAGGGGCTCGCACTCATGGCCATGGTTATGCACGCTGTGATGAGTGCCCCAGTTTTAAGTTGATGGATAGTTTGTAACGCTTCCAAAGATATTGTTTCACCCACGCTGGCTAAATCCAACGCTTGACCCCCTGCCATCCCTTGTAAGCCGCAGGCTTTTGCTAAAAGTGAGATCATGCGTAATTGTTGGGTCGGGTGAAGTGGGCTCGTTTCTTGTGAGAGTAGCTCAAAGGCTAAGGTTTGCAGCGCATCGCCCGCTAAAATAGCCGTCGCTGTATCAAATGCTTTATGGCAGGTGGGTTTGCCACGGCGCAAATCATCATTATCCATCGCAGGTAAATCATCATGAATCAGTGAATAGGTGTGGATGAGTTCAACAGCGATAGCACCAGGATCCAGATGATGGACTGGGATATTAAAGGCATGGCCTGTGGCATAAATTAAGAGCGCGCGGATACGTTTGCCACCGGCAAGACTGCTGTATTGCATGGCATCGCGCAAGCGAAGGCTGGGTGCGGACAGATGTAAAAATAAATCTTGGAGTTGCTGATTGATACGCTGCTGAAAGTTGTGCAACTGCGGTGATAACGATTTAGTCATCATCATCTTCTTCATAAAAAGGCGCGGATTCCAGCTGCCCTTTCGCATTCTCAATCAGTAGTTCTACTTTTTGTTCGGCATCTGTTAACGCGGCTTGGCAGAGGGTAGAGAGTTTCATGCCCTCCTCAAATTGTTGCAAGGATTGCTCCAGAGTTAATTCACCTGCTTCCATACGTTTAACTATGGATTCTAATTGGGCTAGGGATTGCTCAAAATCAAATACAGATTTTTTTTTAGGGGGCATAGTCTCACCTGTTGCAATCGATTGCCCCCGTTAGGGGGCAAAATGATCGGTTAATGACTCAAGGGCGCTGGATTTAAAGTAGGATATTGCCCATTTTCCATCGTCCAAATTCCTCTATCCCAAAGGTAATGACCATTTGCATCGACTTGGCCAAAATAATTGGGATCATTAGGCCCTTGCATTTGTGCAGTGGTCAGTCCTTTAGATAGGCCATTATCACCTGATATTTCATGCAGCGCGTATACCGAGGTATCAAAATAACTGTTCCGACCTTTTACACGTGTGTTGATAGGATCATATCCAGAGCGTCCGATAATCGTGCCAGTAAATTTATTCGGTCCTATCACTTTACCGATCACAAAAACATTATTAAGCGTGATATTCGCAGCGTTTTTCTCAATATAACCTTGCCCGATAAGCCCGCCCCCAAAGTAGTCATTAATCTCTATCACGGTATTGCTATAACTATTTTCAATAGTGATAGGGGCTTCAGGATTAATGTAGCCAATTAATCCTCCGGCATTTCTCACCGCATGAATTTTGCCGCCATTAACTGATGACGTGCTGATATGCACCGGTCCATTGACGCGGCCTATCAGTCCACCGATGGCACACATCTGATCCGCCGCTATGCCACAACCGATACGTTCTGATACGAGATTAGATACATTCGCATAAGCGATAGTTGTATCAGCCGCTCTACCGATAAGACCGCCTGCAATTTTATTGCGCATAATACTCATATCCTGTATTTGGACATTGTAGAGCGTGGTATTGCCGTAGGAGTAGCCTAACAGTCCGCCTGAAGAGTTTGTTGCATATTTTCCTGCGCCTTCAATCGGTGCAAGCCTAAGCCACTGCGCAGTGATATTGGAAATTTTGGCATTATTCGCTACACCCGCAATTAAGCCGACGTCATAATCTGGACGAGAGTAAACCTCTACGTTCTCAAAACGAATATTTGTGATAGTCGCCCCTTGTAAGTCGCTGAATAATCCTGCTGGATTGTCTCGCTGCTTAGCGGGGTACTCAATATGTAAATCAGCAACGGTATACCCATTGCCATTAAGTGTGCCTGAAAAACTAGTGGATTTATTACCGATAGGGACGAATACGCTACCTTGAGAAGCATTACAATGGATATCATGGGCTAAATGATAAATTCCCTTCATATTTTTTGTGATGCTTTCTAGACTGTGTGTGTCTTGATTATTAATATTGAAGCAATGGGTAATGGCTATAGATTGGGCATAGGCTGCGCCACTTAATGATAACGCCACTAGTGCAAATATAGACTTAAAGTTAAGTAACATATTATTCTCCAGATTTTATTGATTCTACATACTAACCGAGATTGAAATGATCGTCAATTGAGATAGTTATAAAGCTTTCTTTTTGGTGGATTTCAATTATTTTCTTGCTGACTCGCAACGCCAGCCTAGACTTTACTTCTATGCGTATAAATTATTGAGGTCGTGCGATGCCTAAGCAAAAAATGTGGGGCGGCATTTTCATGGTTGTGGGGACCGCCATCGGTGCGGGCATGTTAGCCTTGCCTATGGTGACGAGTGAAATTGGCTTTTATTATGCGATTGCCCTCTTTATTGCCGGGTATCTCGTGATGTTGCTCTGCTCCTATCTCTTTTTAGAAGCCAATTTTTACAGTGCAATCAAAGATGCCCATATCATCAGCATGGCACGTGAACGTTTAGGTGTTATCGGCCAAGGCTGCGCTTGGGTGTTCTTTTTATTATTACTCTACGCGGTGGCTGCGGCATATATTTCCGCAGGGGGCGCGCTAATGGGGGAAGTGTTACAGCACTATCTTGTTGCCGATTTACCGCTTTGGGTCGGAATGTGGGTCTTTATGGTCGGTTTTGGTTTTATTGTGGCGTTTGGTTTGCACGCTGTGGATAGACTCAATAGGACTTTATTATTGGGCTTAGGCTGTGCGTTTATTTATCTTATTGTCACTATCACCCCACAAATAAACGTTCAGCATTTTGTGGTAGGGGAATTTGGTTATATCTGGGCGGTTATTCCAGTGGTTATCTTGTCATTTACTTCCACTATTATTATTCCCAGTTTAAAAACCTATTTGCATAATGATGTTAAAGTCATCTCGAGAGTATTATGGATAGGTAATCTTATTCCGCTTATTTTTTATATCTTATGGGAAATACTGATTATGGGCGTGCTGCCTATGCAGGGTGAGCAGGGGCTAATTACGATAGAACACAGCCCGCATCCGGTCAATGCGCTCACACAAACCTTAGCCACCTATTTAAGTGTGCAAGGGATCACGGTAGCCGTGGCGGTGTTTTCATTTTGTGCGCTGGTGACCTCATTTTTAGCGGTGAGTGTGAGTTTAGTCGATTTTCTTGCCGATGGACTGAAAGTTAAAAAAACGGTGGCTGGCCGAGTTTATTTAGCGCTCATTGCCATGTTACCCCCGTTATTGTTCGCTCTATTTTTTCCTAAGGGCTTTTTAATCGCATTGGGTTATGCTGGGGTATTTGTGGCGATTTTATACGGTATTTTACCGGTATTAATCGTTTGGAAGGCGCGTTATGTGGAAAAAATCACTGGTCCGATTAGGGTATTTGGCGGGAAAGTGATCCTGGGGGTGATCTTGGCATTTTCGATACTCGTGATTATTGTTCAATTGGGAGCGACTTTAGGTTGGCTGCCTGTATAGAGGATAAGGTATAATAGTCCTATTTAGATTCCTATCCTAAAAGGAGTGTGTGATTTGAGTAATGGTGCTTTGATGATTAGCTTGCAAGGCATTAGTAAAACTTACTTGCAGCATAAAAAAGCGTTCCATGCGCTGCAGGGCATAGACCTAAGCGTGCAAGCCGGGGAAATTTTCGGCATTATTGGTTTAAGTGGTGCGGGCAAGAGTACCTTGCTGCGTATGGTGAATTTGCTAGAGCACCCCAGTGCGGGCAAGGTCACGATTGATGGCCAACTGTTGCACGCAGACCAAGGTGGGCTATTGCGAGGCGTCCGTCAGCAGATAGGCATGATATTTCAACATTTTAATTTACTTCATTCGCAAACGGTGTTTGATAATATTGCGCTACCTTTAAAATTCGCGGGTTGGTCAGCTTCCCGTATTAAGACCCGTGTCGAAGAATTATTGGCATTAATTGGTTTAACTGAAAAACGCAATGCGTATCCGAGCCAATTAAGTGGTGGCCAAAAACAACGGGTCGCTATTGCGCGCGCGCTGGCCTTACACCCTAAAATTTTATTATGTGATGAAGCAACGAGTGCGCTAGACCCGCACACTACGCATAATATTTTACAATTATTGCAAGAAATTAATCAAAAATTAAATTTAACCATATTATTAATTACCCATGAAATGGATGTGATTAAAACGATATGTCATCGGGTTGCGGTATTAGATCATGGGCATATTGTGGAGCAAGGCAGTGTGGTGGAATTATTTATCCACCCGCAACATCATGTCACGCAGCGATTTGTGGAAAATTATATGGGGCTGCAACTCCCGGAAGATTTAAAACAACGCATATTGCAAACCCGCAGTGAAAAGACTTTGCCTTTATTAAAATTAGCTTTTCGCGGTGAGAGCGCATTACGGCCGCTCATTGCTGAATTAATGGCGCATTGTGGCACGGGCGTCAATATATTATTAGCCAATATGCAAGCAATACAACAAGAAATTGTAGGGGTCACTATTTTGATGTTACAAAATCCAGAGGCAGAACAAAATGCGATTGAATTTTTACGCTCACTCGGTGTGCGTGTGGAGGTATTAGGTTATGTTAACCCAGTTCATTAATGCCACAGTAGAAACCCTGTATATGGTTTTTGCCTCAGGATTAATCGGCTTACTCTTAGGATTACCTTGTGCTGTATTACTCTATATGACTGCGCGTGGCCATTTTGCGCAACAGGGTGTGTTTAATCATGCATTCGGTTTATTTATTAACGCGGTGCGATCTATTCCTTTTATTATTTTCATGATCGCTTTAATTCCATTAACACGCTTGATAGTGGGCACACCCATAGGGACTACGGCAACGATTGTTCCTTTAGCCTTGGCCGCAGGAGCGTTCTTAGCACGGGTGCATGAAAGCGCCTTAAATGAAGTCCCGCGCGGCCTAATGGAAGCTGCCATCGCCATGGGCGCAACGCGGATGCAAATCATTTTTCGTGTCTTATTGCCTGAAGCCATGCCCGGTTTAGTGCGCGGCATGACGATTACCTTGATCGTTTTAGTCGGTTATTCGGCCATGGCCGGCGTTATCGGGGGTGGCGGATTGGGCAGTCTTGCTTATCAATATGGGTATCAACGTTTTGATACTCAGGTGATGGTGATCACCGTGGTAGAGTTAATTGTTTTAGTCCAACTCATCCAATGGATGGGCGATTTTTTAGCGGTGAAAGTATTCGGTCATAAGTAAAGAGGAACAGTAATGAAATTGATTAAAAGTTGTGCATGGATTGCTCTGAGTTTAGGGTTATATGCTTGCGGGCAGTCTGAACAAGAAAAACAGGTATTAAAAGTGGGAACCATTGCAGGACCTGAAACACAACTGATGGAAATGGCACGCGATGTCGCATTGCAAGAATCAGGCGTTAACATTGAGATCGTGACCTTTGAAGATTATGTCTTACCTAATACGGCATTAGCCGATGGCTTAATCGATGCCAATGCCATGCAAACTGAGCATTATTTTGACGCCATGTTAATTGCAACCGGTTATCCCTTAGTGCGCGCAGGCTACACTTTTATTTATCCGGTCGGTATTTATTCTGCTCAATATCAATCGATACAAGCATTGCCGCAAGGTGCGCGCATTGCTATCCCTAATGATGCCAGCAATGAACCCCGAAGTTTATTAGTCTTAGCCCAAGCGGGATTAATCACCTTGAACGATACGCCCGTCGGCACAGATTTTGCGACAACTGATATTAAAGACAATCCTTTGCAGCTACAATTTGTGGCAATAGATGCGGCACAATTACCACGGATGTTAGGCGATGTCGATGCTGCAGTGATCAATACTAATTTTGCTTTGCCGGCAGGATTATTGCCTAGTCGTGATGCTATTTTTGTGGAGCAAGTGAACCCACAGTACGCGAATATCATCGCGGTAAAAAAAGGTCATGAAAATGATCCCAAAGTGCAGGCTTTGGTCAAGGCGTACCAGTCTGATGCCGTAGTGGCATTAGCAGAAAAGCTATTTGAAGGCCAGGCGCTTCCTGCGTGGCAGTATTTACAGTAAAGGAAATAAAAACTAGATCTGGGCGCTCACTGTTTTGAGTAGCTCTTTCATTTCGGTTGCAAGATAAGCCAGGAATTTTTCTTTTTTTAGTGTACGCTCTTGTACATCCATGGGAATAAAACGAGTACAAGAAAAATTTGGCTGTTGCCTCTGAAGCATTTAAAAAGGCAGGATTTAAAATCCCTAAAGAACCCGAAGGCGCATTGGTGCAAATGCAGGGAAGTAAAGAAATCCATCCGATGAATTTACGAATTACAGAAATATTCCGACGCGAAGACAACGAGTGGAAGTTGATCCATAGGCATGCGGACATGTTAGCTGTGACAAGTTAGCATACATATCAGAAAAAAAAGACATCCATAAAATTGACTTGAGGTGAATGTGGGTGTCTTGTGCCTTATCTTTCATGACAGACGGTTTCGATATTATTACCATCAGGGTCCAATACAAACGCACCGTAATAATTAGGATGATAATGGGCGCGCAGGCCGGGGGCGCCATTATCGATACCGCCTGCACTCAGTGCTTGTGTGTGGAAATCATCGACGTTATTGCGTTTTTTTGCTCTAAAAGCAATATGTGTGTGCGAGGTGGGATTTTTGCCTTGGTATAGCCAAAATGTCGCAATCGGACCTTCATTCTCTGCGCTGCCAAAACCTTTAAAATCAGTAGTCTCACCAAACCCGGCATAACCTTCTACTTCTATTAATAAGCGATAGCCTAAGGGTTGTAATGCTAGGGTATAAAAGGCTTTACTTTTCTCATAATCCTGCACACTAATCGTGATATGATCTAACATGAATTTCTCCATAGGCTATTGAATTCAATCATTATACAAGGTATTGAGGATCAATGAGAAAATATAAACTATTTTTTATTATTTTTTTGAATTTATTTGTATTTGGACTGCCTTATCATGCCTTTGCGCTGGAAGTTAATACGATGACAACAAATAATTTTGAACACACAACACCGCTTTTGCGTGTGCTACTTATCACAACGGGCGGCACCATTGCGCAGGGAAAATCAGGCACACTCAATGCAACCGATTTAATTGCGCAGATCCCTGCGCTTAAAGATATCGCTCAAATTGAAGTAGATGATTTTATTCAAACCTACAGCGCTGCGATGACCCCTGAAATTCAATTTAAATTAGCACAACACATTAATACGCTGTTATCCACGCGTTCAGATCTTGCGGGCATAGTCATCACGCACGGTACGGATTCGCTGGAAGAAACGGCGTTTATGTTAGATCTATTGATGGACGATCCCCGTCCCATAGTGTTTACGGCTGCGCAACGCACCCCAGATACGCCAGACTCAGACGGTCCGCGTAATTTGGAATATGCTTTTCGCACGGTAGGGTCTAAAACAGCGCAGGATAAAGGAGTGATGGTGGTTTTGAATGAAGACATCCATTCCGCACGATTTGTGAAAAAAACGCACACCAGTGCTATTGAGGCTTTCAAGTCAGGCAAAAAAGGGATGATCGGCACTATCGATAATGGCACGGTGATTTTTTATAATGCACCACTTAATCGTTTGACTATCCCTACTCAAGCGATAGAGCCCAACGTAGATTTAATCAAACTTGCTGTAGGTGATAACGGTAAATTTATTCATCATGCGATTAAAACCCAAACCGCAGGACTGGTGATTGAAGCTTTTGGCCGGGGTAATATGCCTCTTGCGGTAACAGAAGCCGTGCTTGCTGCGCGGCAAGCGGGTTTGATCGTAGTCGTCACTTCACGCACCGGAGAAGGACGCGTTGAGATTTCCAATCAATTAAAACAAGCGGGCGTGATAGCAGGCGAAGATCTCGATGGCTTAAAAGCACGCATACTGCTGATTACTGCCTTGGGCGCTACGCGTGATATCAAAACCATACAACACTGGTTTAATCTAGCAGGCGGAGTGCGCACTGAATAAAAAAGTGTATAACTCATGACCATTTAAATAAAAACAATTTATATAGGACTTACGAAAAATGCGGCTGTTAGGATGTTTTTTTGCTCATGGCTGTCGCAAAATCGCCAAAAAACACCCTAACAGCCGCATTTTTCGTAAGTCCTGTTTACACTTGAAGTCATTTGACAGTCCAGTGTTTATAAATTATCGTTTACGCTAAGTAACGGAATTGTTCAGGTGACATTGATGCATGAAATGGACATTCAGCTTTATCCAGGCCAAACTATTCGAGTTCACTGCATTGATTTTTCAGGCCCTCCTCCAAAAGACCACGCACTTGATTTTTTAGAAGCGACATTATCTTCTTTGTTATTTGATTGGGCTCAGGTATTTAAATTGCCATTCGTTGATTCCATGGCTTTAATTAGTCGATATTTACGCTTAGATCCTGATCACACTTTTTTAAGTCCTCAGCACATGCTAGATACTACGGTAGGCACTGCGGGTGTTGCGCTTGGATTCTTACCTTGGATGGTGGGAGTAGGACTTGCACATGCCGCACAAACCATTGAAGCCACACCTATTAAATATTATGAATCATCGCACACTAAAAAATGTCCCCAAACATGGAGACCCTTTAATGTATTAACGCGAAACTGTGCATTGCTGTCGCTAGATGCCGTGTGTAACCATTCAAAATTAAGACCGGCTAAAGAGCGGATCCCTGAGTTGATTAATTCGATTAAAGCCAGTCCGCATCGCATCGATATTTTGTGTTTACAAGAAGTATTCAGTAGGGAGCATGCTGAAGCAGTGGTGATGGGTTTGCGCAGTCATTTTAAGTATTTTTTATATGACATTGCGCCTGAACCCATTTTGGAATTTTACAGTGGCTTGGTCGTTGCAACGAATTATCCTATTAAAGTAGCCAGGTATTTTCGCCTACCGTTGCCCGTCATGACAGGCTCGGATCAATTTCCAGGATTTTCATTTTCGGTGGAAGGGCTGACCAATAAAGGTGTAATATTTGTGGTCGTTGAAAATGGGGACCCTGACAAAGCGGGGCAATACGACATGATTGTGGATATCCATGGTAAGTCCAATGCCGGTTCTAAATACGTAGAACAAATAAGAAGCCTGGGATATGCGCTGATGATCCAAGCCATGTTTAATTATATTGAGGAATTAGCCTTAATCGGTATATCAATCTGTCATATTTATTTAGCGGGCGATTTGAACGTGAGTGATGTGCAGGAAACAGGGGAGCGAAATTATGAACGCTCTCGACCTGATTTTGTTTTTAATGCAGAAACAAAAGATTGGATTGATCAGCGCGCGGGTCAAAGTGTGGTCTTTCAGGGAGTATTTCCTAATCCTAATACGCCTGATACCTGGCTTAAAGAAGGACCTATCGTACGTAAAAAGAACGGCAGTGTCTGCCAGCCCACTCAAAAAGGTGTGGCTTTTGATCAAAACAGTGTTTTTGTTTATCAATCAAGACCGGGTAGGTGTTTATGGAGTTATCACATGCTGACTAAAAAATACCATGATCAAGGATGTTCCCTGGTCAAAACGCAATCCTCTGATCTTGTGGCCAAAAAAGGGTCTTCTGATCATGACGGGGTGTTGACTGTTTGGAAAATAAAAAAACAAAATAAAACAAATGAAAATAGAAATGCAGAAGAGAGAAGCTCCACGTTTTCAGTAACAATATAAGCGGTTGTCCATTGAATCTGTACAGTATTTGAGGTAGATTGGCTCCATATGGTTTAATCTATATTTACAAAGGAGCAGTTTAAATGGTAAATAAATTTAAAGTAAGTTTATTAGCATGGGTAGCGATGTGTTCTTTCTCCGTTTTTGCAGAAGAATATGTTTCTGGTTTTTATATTGAAATTGAAGTGGATGATGATACGGTCTCTATTTGGCCACGGAGTGTTACAGTCGAATTGTGTCCAGTGAATGCAGCCGCTACTTGCGTTGCACAACCCTTCTTTACTGATATCCCAGTGTTTGTGCCTTTTGGAGGGGAAGCTAATGTCTACCTGAAAAAAATTGAAATGAACACGCCCACGGGTACCCGCGAGATTAAATTCAACGCACCTTTTAAAAATTGCATAGTGGATCCTAACACTCGGGTTTATTCTAGTGTAGAGGGTAAAGGCTATCCGCTTTTAGAAATTCGTTATGAAAATAATGAAATGGCAACTGCGCTGAGTTGCGAAACCGAAATTGTATGGGCAAATCCTGCCGAATAAATTGTTGCTCTAGCGCAAAAACCGCCATCGTATTCTGCGATGGCGGTTTTTTTATGAGCATGTAGGTATCATAACAGAGGAGGGTTAACATGAAAAAAAGACGGAATTTTTATGGCCTACTTTTTTTACTGGTTTATAGTTTAATAGGTATGGCCGGGACTTTAACTTTGGAGCAACCCATGAACATGACTTTAACTTCCAGTGCGTTTTCAGAAAAAGGCGCAATTCCTATGCGCTATAGTTGTGAAGCCTCCGAGCGTTCCCCAGATTTAGATCTTTCCCCAGCATTATCCTGGAGCCATATTCCTCCAGAGGCCAAAAGTTTAGTATTGATAGTCCTTGATCCTGATGCGCCGGATCCGAAAGCGCCGAAAATGACTTGGACTCATTGGGTACTTTACAATTTGCCGGTTAATAGCCCGGGACTACCCGAAAAAGTGAGCTCTAGCCAATTGCCTAAAGGGACGTTAATGGGACTCAATAGTTGGAATAAGGTGGGTTACGGCGGCCCTTGTCCACCCATAGGTGAGCACCGTTATTTCTTTACCTTGTATGCGCTGAATGCTGAACTGCCAGATTTAAATCAGCCCCATCTGGATGCGCTAAAAGCCGCGATGCAAGGCAAAGTCATTGCAAAAGCAGAATTAATGGGTACGTATATTAAGCAGAAATAGAAGAGAGATGCGGCGCACAAAAAGGTGTGTGCGCCGCATCAAAAGCATTAACACAATTGTTCAGCAATCCGACTCACCGCGCGGCTGGCTAAGGCGCTTGCATTTACGCCGCTAGATTCTAGCACATGACGTAGTACCACTTTGGCCATATACAGACGGATTTCACGGGGCAATCTTGCGCCACGACCGTTACGGTTTTCTTCCCATTCGCGGACGCGAGAGTGGGTGTGGGCGCTGTTAAGATGTTTATTTAATTCTTTTAAGGCTTCCGCTAAGGTTTTGCCATTAAATACTAATTCAACTTCTAGCCAGCTTTGTACTAAGGTTTTAGCCTTCATTTTGGCATTAGTTTTCATTCACATACCTCTATAATATTTATCGCTCTTTTAGGTATGATCCCTCAAGGGTAGATGCTTCCTGCTTTAGCTAAGTGTATCACTCAGAATTTTTGGCACCAGAATCATGCCGAAACGAAATCATACCGTAATTGTATAGACAGGTCAAAATTTATACAGATGTTTTATTTTTTGCTTAGGGACGCATGGCCCTAAACAGGGTGTAATTCTGCCAAATGCTTGACTAACAATTAATGTGCGCTCTCGCTAGAAGGAGTTCTGCACAGGAAGGAAATGGCCTGGGGTTTTGTAGATAAACTGTGCATAACCTGCGGATAAATGGTTTTAGCTGAATAAGCATTTGATTTTTAGTCATTTTTATTTTACGCTACAGGAAGTTAATTTTCTGGATCGCTATAAACGTACGTCTTGGATTTAAAGCGGGTTAATGTATGTACAGAGTTATCCACAAGACTTAAATTTGACACTAGGCACTATTTATTGACTATGCAAAGCGCAAAAGCCTATTACTTAGGACTATTGGGAATAGAAGTCTGGCGATTGCGTACTGCAAAGCCAGAACAAATCACCTCTCGTCTGCAGACTCCTGCAAAGGCGAAGTGGTTATTTATTTTAGAAGAACAGGAACAAGACTTAAATTCCCCGCTATTATTGGCTATTTTGGCCGCCATCGGGCAAACGTCACAGACCGTGAGCTTTGCTTTTTATGGCACGCACCTAGTGCTTCCTGATTTACCGCATTTAAGTTGTGTGGTGGTCATGGGGCGAGGGATGGCACAAGACTTACGCTTAGTGGTGCCTAAAGCGGTGAATCTGATTGAGAGCGATAATTTACGGACCTTGGCTGAAAATAAAGAATCAAAACGACGTTTATGGCAACAACTGAAACTCTATCGGGAATAACTATTCGTCCCATGCACCCTGAAGATGTCGAAGCGGTAGCGCATATCGAGAATCAGGCTTATTTCGCACCTTGGCCTAAGTTTGCGTTTTATTCTAGCCTTGCCCAAAATTATCCCGGTTTTGTGATCTTGGATCAGAATGAAATAGTGGGCTATACCCTAATCACTTTTGTTGCGGGGTTAGCCCATGTTATTAATTTTGTGATTGCGCCCAGTTTCCAGCATCGGGGTTTAGGTAAATGCTTATTAAAATTTTTATTAGATTTTTTGCAGCCACAAGGTCTTAAGCAGATCAGTTTAGAAGTGGCGGTCAATAATGTAGCCGCCATCCGTCTTTATGAGACTTTCGGCTTTAATCGTTTAGGCCTACGTAAAAATTATTATCAAACGGCTTTAGGTCCTATGGATGCTTTGATTTTGGTGCGCAACTGCGACTATACTTAAAAATAGTTTTTATTCAATAAAAGGATTAATCATGCGTCAATTTTTAAAATGGATTTCGTTTTTTTCTGTGTGTGCGGTTTTAGCGGCTCTTGTCGCGTGCAGCAGTGCTCATTCGCCTAAAGGTGTTGCACAAGCGTTTTGGGACGCCGTGTTAGTACAAGATCAAGCGAAAGCGCGTGAATTTGTGACGCCACAAACTCAAGCCCTGGTCGATTTTAGTAAAAATACCATGGATTGGACAGGCATGACGGTTAAGCTTGGCACCACTGACATGATGGGCAGCAACGCCATTGTACAAACCCAAATCCAAGATAAAAAGACGGGTCTTAAATATTCCTTCTCGACCTATTTAGTGCAAGAAAATGGCGTATGGCGGGTGGATTATGGCAGGACGCGGCATGCTAGCTTAAATAGCGAAGTATTTGCTCATTTAATTCATAGTTTGCAAAAGCTAAATGAAAGTTTAGATAAAGACTATGCCGGCACGATGGAAGGCTTTAAAGAAGCGGCTCCTGATTTAAAGATCGAATTGGATAATTTGGCCGATCGCATGGCTAAAGGCGAACAAGCGCAAGCACAAGGGACAAGTGGGGCAACGCCGGTTAATCCTCAGGTTCATAAGAAATTTGAAGATTTAAAGCAGGCATTAATGGGGGTGATGGAACATACCTCTAAAGCGACGCCTGCTGCGGTAACTCCAGCGCCTGCACCTATGCCTGCACCCGCACAAGGTCAAGTGATCCCACAACCTGCTCATTAATCCGCACTGGACTTGCCCCCTTTGTAAAGGGGGCCGGCCGCTTCGGCCGGGGGGATTTTTGGGATCTCTGTTATCACATCAATACTCTGCTGTTTAAATTTTGTATGTGTTAAGCTTTAATATAAAATTCATTGGGCGCATAAAGATCGCTGAAATCCCCCCGGACGAAGCGTCCGACCCCCTTTACAAAGGGGGCAAGCCTATCGATCTCCCCGCACCTATGGCCAACCTTCTTTACAAATTATTTGTGTAGTAGAGTCAGCTTTATAAAGGGGCTAGTGCCTCTCTCTACATTCCCCGCTTCTTATCCTCAAAGCGTTCGGCTAATTCATTCATCAGGGCAATGACCTGGTTCTTATCTGGAGGTGGGACGGCACCCGGTGGGTATTTTGTGGCTTTACGTAAATCTTTTAATATCTTTACTGCGGCTTCGAGGGTTTTAGCACGTGGCACACCATAAAACCGCTCGATGGTTTCGACTTGACGACGGACTTCATTTTTATCTAACAATGCTCCGGCAAATGTGGGCATATTGAGTAATTCTAGCGGGTCAATATTTTCCATTTCTTCGAGGGAAGGCAGCGGCTGAGTGAGGATATCCATGCCTTCAATCGCTGCTTCTAATTCTTCATCGACTATAGGCGCGACATAATTTTGTTTGTCATACAGTGTTTTGACACTCACTAGGGTGCGATCTTCTATGGGGAGTTCCGCGTGTTGCTGCATGGTATTCAAAATAAATGCGAGATCTTCATCCATATGTGGGGTGATGTTCAATAATTCAGGCGTTTTAAAGACATTTTCAAAATGGGTGAGGCGATCCAGTAGCTCAATAATTTCCTCATCTGCAGGCGCTTTAACTTTTAAAAATTGATTAAGACGCATTTTTTTAGCCGGGATAGGGTTGGCGAAAAATGATCGGGCGCGGACAATTTTTGATTTGAAGAAAATATGCATTTCCCCCACATCTTGATCTTTTAGGTCCAATAAATCCACCCGGGCGCGTTTTTCTATTCGCGCACTACGCGTATCTGAGTAGGTATTGGTAAGACTGCGTTCATTGGTCTGGAAGCTTTCAGTTTGTGTGACCAGGGCTTCACCTGCAGTTTTATTGAAAAAGTCCCAGGTTTCTATCGGATCTTCCAGTTTCATGGCGATTTTAATGTTGGTGTTCGCACCGATAGATAAGGCCTCTTCTTTTGATGCCTTTTGGAATGCGGGCAAATCTTGCCCGGCGAAAATGGCCGAGAAACCTAGGGAACGTGCTTGCGCAGGTACCACAGCAAATCCTTTTACCGCATAGTAACCGTACTCATCTAAGATGCATAAAAACGGCGTGGGCGCGTTAGTGACTTTACGCTCAATCAATTCAGCATAGGTGCCTTCAACCGCTTCACCTAAACCTGAGGCCATCATCGCTTTTAAAGAAGCCACAATGATTTTACCTAAGTTGGCCAATTCATCAGGCGCTTTTTCCAGCGCGGGGAGGAGGGCAACTAAAATGCGACGATTTAACACCACGTCACGAAAATCTACTTCAGGTAAATCCACACGTAAAATATGACCATAAGTATCGGCAAGAGAGGTGAACACCCGCGTCAATTGCATGACAATAAAACCGTGTTGGTCAAAGACCTCACCGCGCTGCTTGCCCTTATTATTTTTATCAAACCCTGGCAAGGTATATAAATAGTTGGTGATCGGATCTAATACCACATCGGGGGCTTCCTCGATGCTGACACTGCGCTCATTATCCAGCGGGAATTTCTTATCCAGCACGATGGATTCTAGTTTCGGCAAATGGAAATATTGACGTATGCTATGGGCATCTAATAAAATATCGCCTCTGTCTCGCACATAACATAAAATCCGCATTAACGCTTCTACGAAAGAAATCGCGCGGCCTTTCCACATGTCGCCATCGGGCGAGGCGCCGGAGGAGTCCATCATGCTAATAACTAATTGCGCGCACATGCTGGATGATCCTAAAGAGAAGGGATTCATCGTATTGGAAATACGTTTCGCTTGTGGTCCGACAATATCGCGCGCCCCGGTCATGAAATTAACCAGCAGTACATCATCTTCGCGGCCCATCATTCTGGCCATGGAAAACACTTTCGCAAATAAAGCGTTATCACCTTTACCGTCGACATAAATAAAACCACTGCCTTGAACCAAGGCGTTATATGCCAGTGATACCAGCGTTTCTGTTTTACCGCTACCGGTGGAGCCGAAAATCAGCGCATGAGTACGCATGTCTTCGTTACTAAACCATAATTCTTCACCCGAGCTAATTTCATTGCCGTAAAAACAGATCCCCCGGGCAATATTGGGTTTCTTGGAATTGGGCTTCATGTCGTTATAATCGGGCAAACCTGAACGCTGCGGCAGACGAAATGGCAGTGCGGAGTGTTTTAAAACACTCATTAAAAATAAAATAATACCAAGGATGAAAATCATGTCATTGGCCATAGGAAAGAAATAGGCCGAAAGCGCAAGGCCGACTAGCAATAAAGTGGTATTATTGGGATCACGAATAAAATCAAAAAATCGTTTGGTGAGTGGACGCGTATCCCTTAACAGTTGTTGGGGGCGTTGTTCGTGTTTGGTTTCTAAACCGCGTACATGACGACTCATTTATTTACCCTTCGTAGGTTGAGGTTCATCTGGCGTATAGATAATATCTTTAATCGCAAGCTCTAGCCCTTTAACGGCAGCTTTGACCATGGGTTGTGTGAGTTTACGCCCCAGTGCTTTTTCTGCCAGCCAATGGCTGATGGCGCCAGCAATTTCACTCATGCAGGTGCGCCGCCCGACAGTATTGATGATATACCACATGGGTCTATCGTGAGGCTTTAACCAGATAAAATCGGAGCTACTGAGTACCCCTGCGGTCCGGGCCACTTCGAGTAAACTGGCTAAAACCCCGTAGAGGTAGGCATGGCTTTGCAGCGCTTGTTGGACAGGCTTAGAATTAAAGTGCTTTTTCATCACTTTATCGACATTGCTCAAATCAAGCTTGCCCTCAGCGGCAGAGCGCGCGAGTTGGGCGATAAGCATTTGGACGTTGCTTTTATCTTGATTACTATGGGCGGCAAAAACAGCCATCAGCGCACGCGCATGGGGAGGTGATTTTTCTATGCCGCGCCAAACGGGGCCTAATTGTTTAGAAAAAACTTGCTCCGCGCGGTCTTTAATTACTTTCACTTCAGGTTTTTTTTGGATATAGGATTTTTTCGGGTCGACGTGTTGGATTATCTCCAATAAATCATATTTTTTTGCAAATTGCATGGGGGAGGGGCTCATTGCCCACTTGCCGGTATCAATATCATCATTGATTAAATCTTCTTTAATGACCGGCGTAATTTGTGGCCAGTTGTTTTTTTCTGATTCCCGCAGACGTTTCATGTCGAAAACAGTATTAAATTTAAGCGTAGGGTGGGTAAAGTATATCCATGCGGCGAGAAAAATTAACGGCAGTGAGAGGACTAGGCGCATGGGGCGGCCAATTTGCGTAAACCATATCTTCAGTTGGCCTACGGTGACGCTCGTGGGATCATACAGGTGGACACTCATGGCTGCACGTGTCGGTTCAAGACTCGTGGTAAAAAAGCTAATTAATTTAATTTCAAATAATTTAATGTAAAAAATCACTTGTAAAATGGGGCCACGGGCAAAATACCACAAAGCCAGGGCGACAAGAATGACAAAGACCACGCCCCAGATGAGATCGAGTCCTTGATTCTGATCGCCGCCGCCTTGTCCTTGTGGGGGCATAATCTAATCCTGTGTTAATAATTTGGTCGAGGTTGAAAACACTTTTTCTTGGTACTTGCGATGTAAATGAGGTGTCCCGGAATGGTAATTTCCCACCCCTTTCCAAAAATCACCTTTGGCACGGTTAATATTGGAGCGGAGGATCCAGGCACCTATTTGTACATTCACACAACCATTGTAGAGGATTTGTGAGGGACTTACATAAGGCGCGAACTCTTGTAGCCAAATACTATTGATTTGCATCGGGCCGATATCAAAAGTGTCATTGGTATTTTTGCTCACTTCGCCCACGGTCCCCCCTTCAACTTCAAGTATGGCTTCCAGCAGCAAAATCGGGAGGTCGAAGCGTTCTGCAGTCTGGATAATGCACGCTTCTGTTACCGGAACAGGGTCCAGCGCAGGAATATCGTGAATGGTGTTTAGATCGAACATGTCAGGATCGCTTTCCTTTTAGTCATACATTAAATCATCTAGGGCAATTCGGCTTCTATCGGGAGCAGACTCGGCAAGTTCAAAGAGAATTTCAGTCACGCACATTAAGCGCATGGCATTGGGGACTTCATCATTATAAACGGGAATGACGCCCATACGTGCAGAGCTGGATTCTTCAAAGGTGAGCCCTAGGCCATAACCTAAGCAAAACGAGGAGAGTTGGTCTGAGCGTCGCAACAGCGCACACAACAAACCTTTTTCATCAAAGACTTCTTCCAGCGTGAGTGTTTTGCCATGTAGAACAAAACCGATTTTCATCTCTTGTGCGACCAACATGAGGGCCCGACCCATGGCAACCATAGTATTTCCTTTACTTATAGGAATTCAGTCCTAACTTATTTCTATGCTACTGGAAATTTATAACAGTTTTGCAGCGCTGACAAGTTATCTCTTCTTTGCAAACCCAAGGTCTATGGCTTATGATTACACTTGGCACAAGGATTGCTGCTCACTTTAATAAGAAAAAAGGAATTTTCGCGCATGAGGGTTTTTCATAAATTTCAGCAGAATCATACTCACTATCCTACCCGTTTGGCATGTACCTTGGGTGTGGTGATCTGCTGCCTATTGCTGGTGTCCTGTATGTTTACGCCACCGCCTCCCTCACCGCCTCCACCGGAATTAACCGCCAAGGCACAATTGGCAACGACCTCAACAGCGATAGATCATTCCGTCATTTCTTTGTATGAAGTCGAACGGGCGCGTAAACCGGAAAATTTATTTATCAAAGCAGATACTTATCCTGAGCCGGTATACCCTTCACTGTCACGTAAACTCAATGTGGATTGGAGTGGTCCGGTAGAACCTTTATTAGCAGAAATTGCCATGTACACTCAATACCGGGTGAAGGTGATAGGTCATGCGCCTGCCATCCCTGTATTGGTTAATTTGACGGATGATCATATTACCGCCCATGAGCTCATTCGTCATGCTCAGGCCCAGGTTTATCTGCGGGCAGATATATTGATTTTCCCTGAGTCCGGGGTGATAGAATTACACTATTTAGACGTATAACAAGGTATAAGCTCTAAATATTTATAGCATTTTGGCGTTTTAGGCTATAGGTCATGCTAGTAGGTCGTTGGGCCTATTGCATACACTACAATTGTTAGCAACACATATCACTAAGTAAATAATGAACAAGATACTGACACTTATACTGCTAACAGGGCTTTTGGCCGGTTGCGCCTCTGTAATGATAGATGGCCTACCTAATCCCGAGGATGAATTAGGTAATTTAGAGGTTTTACGGTCAGATGTAACCGAGAGTGATGAGGATAAGCCCAGTAACACCATACGCCTAGAAGCGATACGTGATACGGCAAGAAGTTTAGGTGCACGCAGTGGCCTGGCTTTTAGGGCAGAAGAGATTAATGAGTCCTTGTTTGAAGAAGCGCCTCAATTAGACCGAGTGTTTCATTTTCATGCGTTACTTCTAGAGGACAATATACTGCCACCGGTGTTAATAGAGAGTCGAGATTCCTTAACCCAATCGTCTCCAAACACACTGCGAGTGGCCGATAGAAACTATAAGATTATTAAACAGGCGCGGTTTGTGACATTAGCGCCGACTTGGCGGGATTATTTAATTATGGATGACACCCGTCCGCCCTTGCCCGATAAGACCTTATGGCCTAAGACGGAAGAAGAGCGAGAAATATGGGCAGAATATGTACGATTGGGTTGGTTTGAGGGCATCGCGCAAGCAGACCATATTTATACGGAAAATTTGGCCAGACTCAAGCGCGATTACCAGGGGATGATACGGTACCGGATGTTATTAGCCCAAAACATGGTGAGTGCGCCACAAGTCGCACACCGCGAGTTAGGGGTGACCGGTGGGGGTGAAGAGTTAGCGGTAAATGATCGCCTCCTCACCATAGAAGCACTCCCCGCATTACGGGCTGACAGTAAAACTTGGGAACCGGTAATTACCGATCAACCCGCACATGAATGACTTTTTCTCTTAACCCTTAAGAGAAAAAGCTTGAGGGAAAAAAGAGAGTAGACATGAGTAACGACGTAATAAAATATCCTAACGAGCCGACCCGGATCACCGAAGCGGATCTTGACAGTTTGTTATTATTTTGCGTGCGTAATGAAGCCTCCGATATTACCCTCCAAACGGGCGATCAAGTGGTTGTAGATATCCACGGTCGCTTGCGTCGTGTCACTGAACATAAACTCACCAATAGCGAAGTCGCAGGTTTACTCAATGCAATTTATGGTGCCAACGGCACAGCACAAATTTTAAGTGGTAAAGATTTAGATACTCATTATGAAATTAAACCTAGCCGCGGGGAGCGTTACCGGTTTCGTGTCAATGGCACGGGCTGTCATGTCGAAGGGCATGAAGGGATCCAAATTACCATGCGGACCATTCCTATCGATCCGCCTTATTTAAAAGACATGAATTTGCCGGAAGATTTAGTGGAAGGATTAATTCCTGCGCAAGGCATTGTGATTGTAGCCGGTGCGACCGGTTCAGGTAAAAGTACGCTTTTAGCCGGTATCATGCGGGAGATTTTAGAAAATGAAAATGGCAAAGTACTCAGTTATGAAGCCCCCATTGAATTTGTGTATGACAACGTGCCGCAACCCCGCACCTTGATTGCACAGCATGAAATTCCCGCTAATTTACCAAATTTCCCTGCGGCAGTGCGTAATGCGTTACGTCGCAAACCGAATTATATTTTAGTGGGTGAAGCACGGGATAAAGAAACGATTGCAGCGGTAATTGATGCTGCACTCACAGGACATGTGGTCTATACCACCGTGCACAGTAATGGTGTCGCTGATACCTTGCGCCGGATGATTGCGGCTTTCCCTGCGGATGAGCGCCACGGCCGCGGTGTCGATTTAATTGAATTAATTCGTGCTATCGTTTGGCAGCAATTGTTGCCCACTAAAGACGGTAGACGTATCCCCCAACGGGAATGGTTAGTATTTGATGACCAAGTACGTGAAGAATTATTAAAGACAGAGCTTAAGTAGTAAGGAGTAAGGATATGAGTGTATTTGATAGGGTACAGCGAGAAACCGTTCCAATAGAAAAGCTTGCTGACAGCCCAGCGACGCGTGAAGCGATCCTAAAGCAAGCAGGTGTTACTGCGCCTATCGCGGTGAGTGATCCTGCTGTGATTCAAAAACTTAGGGTAAATATGCAGATTTTGTCAGATCAGGCCGTGGCTGTTTTTGGAGATCGTGGATCCGTACAGGAATGGTTAACCTGCGTTAAAACCAGTATTTCAACACAAAATGCCCAGGCCCCGGTTCCTGCTCAAAAAAGTGCAACAGGCGCAGCTTTAGTCACAGGATTGGAAACCGCACGTCAAGTCACGAAAGAAACGAATAGTGGTGTGGCCCCCGCCGTGAAACAAGAGCAGGAAGTGCCCACGCCAGGACAGAGATAACATTAACTTTAAGGCATAAGGACAGCCATGAAACCCATCCCCGACACCGCCCATTGGCGTGACAGCGCCCGAACCGTACGTTTTTTCGTGGTCGATTACCGCGCGATGTTTCCTTTATTATTATGCTTATTTATCCCTAAACTCTGGACGTTTGGTCTTGCCATCCTCGCCATTATTTTTTTTGCATTATTAGAACATTATGGTTTCAGCGTGCGCGTTTTCGGCAGATTTTTACGCGGCGTATTTTCAGGTCCTAGAAAAGTGGCCAAGCCCTGGTGGTTGACGCGGCCTAGGTATTAGTTTTTTCATTTCTTGATGTAAAGCTAAGATCCAGTTGTTGTTTAAGTTCACTTAAATCCCCCCGGCCGAAGCGGCCGAGCCCCTTTACAAAGGGGGCAAGCAAGTCCTTTCCCCCCGAGCTAGGTGCGCGCCCCTTTATAAAGAGGGCAGTCCATCGGGAATAAAGCGAAGCATTGCCCCCTTTGTAAAGGGGGGCGGCCGTTTCGGCCGGGGGGATTTTGCGATCTTTGCTTAAAGGGTAATTTAAGACAGTTGCTGCCGGAGTTTTACAAAGAGAGTAAGTTTATTGGAATACTTTTTGCAAGTTACTCACAGCAGTGGGATATTCGGCTATTATTGAAATAATATTGTTTTTAAAGAGGTAATATGGCGACTGATCCCAAAGAACAGCGGCCTCAAGCTAAATCATCCTCCGACGGGTTTGATACCTTGAGGGGATTAGAGCTGGTGCGGTTACGCAATTATTTTTACCGAGACGGTTACCGTAACTCGATGACTGCCCTTTTGGGCTCGCTGCTGATTAATTTATTATTAATCGCCATCATCGCTTTTCAGTATTATACCAAGCCGGCGCCGGTTTATTTTGCGACGCAAACCGACGGTAAGCTGATTGAGATTCAGCCGCTGTATGAGCCGCTGGTCGATGAAGACATGTTGCTAACTTGGGCGTCGCGTGCAGCAATAGGCGCGTTTTCTTATAACTTTTTGGATTACCAAGATGATTTGCAGCAAATGCGGCAATATTTTACCCCCGGCGGGTTTGATAATTATTTAGAGGCTTTGCAGCAATCCGGTAACCTCGAAACGGTATTATCGAAGCGCTTGGTGGTGAAAGCTGCGGTGACCCAAGTACCGGTCATAGTGCAACATGGCTTAATTAAAGGCCGTTACGCATGGAAGATTGAAATTCCCATGCTGATTAGTTATGTGAGTGCGAATGAGAATTTAGAGCAACCGATTTTAGTCACCATGTTAGTCACACGTGTTTCGACACAGGATAAACCACAAGGGATTGCGATTGCGCAATTCGTGGTCGAGGATAGAAAGGGATGATCAAATTATTGATAGGGATGTCAGTATTTGCGGTGGTGACACTCCAAGCGTTGGCCTATGCACAAACGCCTGCACAGGCTGAACAAGTCTTATTACCTCCTCTACCTGGAGTGTCTAATGCCCAAGCAGCCAATCCTGCAGCTCATCCTAACGTGCCGGTAGTTTTTCCAGGTGCGGCCGATAATCCGCCGCCGCAACCCCCTGCACACCATGCGGGATTGGGCGTCCAAGGGCTACACCCTACTGTGCCCAATGTGGCCCATGCGATCGCTAACGCCGATATTAATACCGGTGCCAACAATGCCGCGAATGCGAACGCTAAACCCGCAACACCTGCAGAAGCATATAAAGATCCCATAGTAGAAGAGCAGTATTTTCAGGAATCCACCTATGGGACCGTGAAAGATCCGGCTTTCGAAAACATGCTAAAAAAAATGTACCCCATGTCGCCACAACAAATCGAAGCGTTACGTCAAGCGCATGAAACCACACAACGTGCCATTGCAGCCCCCGCACAGCCTGTTCCTGAACCGACACTTACGTCACAAAGTGTCAATTTATCGCCCGGATCGGTACCCCCAGTGATCCGTTTATCTACAGGGTATGTGTCTTCTGTGGTGTTTGTGGATGAAACCGGTGCGCCCTGGCCTGTCAGTGCTTACAGCATAGGTGCGCCGAATAGTTTTAATATCCAATGGGATCAACACAGTAATTTACTGCTGATCCAAGGGCATGCGCCTTATGCCACAGGAAATATTGCCGTCACCCTACAAGACATGCCTACGCCGGTGATGTTAACCATCGTCAGTGATCAAGGCATTGTTGATTATCGAATTGATTTAAGGGTGCAAGGACGTGGCCCGAATGCCCGCGGCGCCATTATTGCCGGAGCCTTACCTCAGAATTCCAATGTGGTATTAATGAATTTATTAGAAGGCATTGCGCCTCAAGAAAGTGAATTACTTAAAGTGACGGGTGGTAGTGCACAGGCGTGGTTATGGAATAATCAATTGTATGTACGGACGCCCTTAACCTTATTGTCTCCAGGATGGGTGGCTACGCTCTCGAGTGCAGATGGCACCCATGTCTATCAATTACCCGTGACCCCCATGATTTTAGCCTCGCACCACGGACAATCGATTACGCTAAAAGTAGAGGGCCTATAAAATGCCACAACAATTGCGCCGCATGTTAAGTCGATTCAGTGATATTAAAACGCGCACCCTACTGATTTTAGTCGGGATCATTATTATTGTGGTGGTGGGTGTCATAATCACGTCATCACGCGAAGCTAAACCGCCTGAAGTGGCTGCTGAAGTGAAAACCGCACGGATAGGTGAGATTGCCTCACTTCCAGGCACGGGCGAATACAATGAAGAATACGCCAAATTACAATTGGCTGAAAATGAGCGTGCGGCCCAACAAGCACAAAAAACCGGTGAAGCCGCTATCCCCCGCTTGATTAACCCACAAACAGAAGAGCAAGCCCGGCTTAGCTTTGGTCAAGAATTTTGCGCAGAATGTGTCTATAACGAGCAAGGTTATGATCAATACGGCTATGATGCCAAAGGTTTTGATCGCAGTGGCTTTGATGCGAACGGTTATGATGCCAATGGCTTTGATAAAGATGGTTTTGACAAAGAAGGTTATGATGCCAATGGTTTTGATAAAAACGGCTTTGACCGTAATGGATATGATAAAGATGGCTTTGATAAAGACGGTTATGATCGCGATGGATTTGATCGTAATGGCTGTAATCGTGAAGGTTTAGATAGAAACGGCCAACCTTGTTACGATGCATTGGGTTATAGCGCGGAAGGTTACAATAAACTGGGTTATGATAAAGATGGTTTTAACAAAGACGGTTTTGATAAAGACGGCTATGATCGCGATGGGTTTAATAAAGACGGCTGTAACCGTCAAGGCTTAGATAGAGCAGGAAAACCTTGTTATAACAAAAACGGTTTTAATGTCTTAGGTTATGACAAAGACGGTTTTGACAAGCACGGTTTTGATAAAAACGGTTTTGATCGCGATGGGTTTGATAAAGACGGCTACGATAAAGACGGTTTTAATCGTGATGGCTGTAATCGCCAAGGATTAGATCGTAATGGCCAACCTTGTAATGCTCTCAATATTCCTGCGGCCAATACGCAACAAAATGCAGAGGACGCTTACCGTAAATTACTGGAAGAACAGCAAAAAGCACGTGAAGCCCAGATGAAAGCGCAGAAAGAATCGCAAGATCGTGAACGTTATATGGCCGAACAACAAGCGATGCAACAAGCGTTTGAAGCGTTATTACAAAGCCAATCCACATCACTCGTAAGTAAATGGGCCCCGCCTACACAAGTGTATGTTCGAGGCACGCACGCGACGACAGGTGAAGGTGGCGCAGGGGGGGCTGGTGCGGGTGGGGCTGCGACTGAAAATCCGGGTACGGTGCTTTATAAAGCAGGATCCATCATATTTGCGGTATTAGATACCTCATTAAATAGTGATGAACCCGGTCCGGTATTAGCGACTATTATCCAAGGCCCGCTACAAGGCTCAAAAGTCATGGGCGACTTGCAACTGGTAGAAGATAAATTGATGTTGCGCTTTAGTTTATTGAGTTCACCTGATTTACCCCGAAGCGTGCCTATGGATGCGGTCGCTATTGATGGGGACACGGCACGTACCGCGCTTGCAACCGGTGTGGATAATCACTATTTTCTACGGTATGGGTCATTATTTGCATCATCATTCCTAGAAGGGGTGGGGGAAGCAATATTAGCAGGTATCACCCAACCCGTCGTAGAAAGTAATGATAGCCAAGTTTTGGTGGTGCAATCTGCGACCGTGTCCGCGGCGCAGGCGTTATTAGTCGGTGTCGGTACCGTGGGACAAAAATGGGGTGAGCATTTAGGTGAGATATTTAATAAGAAGCCTACGGTGACTGTGGATAGTGGTACCGGCATTGGTTTATTATTAACGAGCGATTTTGTCATTAATGAAAGCGGCGGGACACCGCCTCCGCCTGCAGGGACACCCCAAACTGCACAAGCAAGCGCAGGATCCGAAACTGCCCCAGGTGCTGGCATGGCTGCTATGACCAAAGTCAATGAACAAGAAAGTGCTCAAGCACAGGCGAGGTAAGTGTGATGGATGATGATAAAAAATATACCACGGATGATGAAACGAGCGGCACGAGGGAAAATCACCTTGATGCACTCGATCAGGTTGATTTTACCGATGATTTTCCTGAAGAGCTTTCGGCAGATTTCACACCTAGAAATAAAGTGATTGATCAAAACACATCCCCCACTCTACCTGAGAAAAATGAATATGTAGAAGATGATTTCTCTGATTTCATCGCGCCTCCCATCCATAATGAAGAAGCAGATGATTTTTCCGTAGAAACAGCTGAGAATAAATCTTACGTCGACGATGATTTTTCCGATTTTTCTACTCCGCCTAGCGCGCAAAATGAATCCATTGATGAATTCTCTTCTTCGCATAAACCTTATGTTGAAGATGATTTTTCTGACTTCTCAACTCCGTCGAGTGCTCAAAATGAACCTATTGAACCCATTGATGAATTTACTTCTTCGTATAAACCTTATGTCGAGGATGATTTTTCTGACTTTGCTTCAGAACCCTTGAACAAAACGGAACCTGAGACGGATGATTTTGCTGATTTTACGCCCTCTTCTTTTGAAAAAAATAATGAAATAGAGGATTTTTTCTCCGATCCTTTTGAAAGAAAAGAAGAACCTGCGCATGATGAGTTTGCTTCATTTGATAGCAATAAAAATGATGACAATATGTTTTCTTCCACTTATGATCAAAAACAGGAAGATGACGATTTATTTTCTCATGATTTTAATCCGCAGCAAGATAATACCGATCCCTTTGCAAAAAAAATCAGCCCCGATAATGATTTTGATGATGAGTTTTTGCGCGAAGAACCCTTGGGTGCAGCCGGTGCGGCTGCAGCAGCAGCGCCTCCTCCCAGAAATAGAGGGAATATTTTAAAACGACATCCCTTTATTGCAATTTTTGTGGTGATCTTGATTATTTTTGGCGGCTATCGCCTCATGCAACGTGCCGGCAGCACTGGGGAAATTACCCCTATCGAAGCGAGTGTCAAACCCACCCTGGTTGAACATCAAGTGGCCAAAAATGCCCCGCCTGAAATTCAGCAACTGGATCAACGTTTAGCTGCGCTGGAAAAAGGCATGCTGCAGATCAGTGAACAATTGCAGCAAATGCAAGGCGCCCATGTCCGTTTAGAGCAAATGGAACAAATGGTGACTACAATTGCTGAAGAAGAGCGTAATTTAACCACGACTTTGGCGCAATTGCAGACCTTGAGTCAGCAGGTCAATACCTTGACGCAGATGGCGCAACACATCAGCACCTTGGATGCAGAAGTAAAAGTCATAGCGAGTGAAGTAGAGCTGTATACCAAAGTTTCTGAGCAAACGCAGCGGGCGGCTAATTTGAGTCGACAAGCGATGCAAGCGAAATCTATGATCCCTGTGCCCATGGTGGTTCAGGCGGCCATTCCAGGACGGGCGTGGTTATTAAGTGAATTTGGCGAATTGATTACGGTCGCGCGTGGCGATGAAGTGCCCGGTTATGGCCGGGTACTCAATATCGACCCTGTGGCAGGCACCGTTACCATGAGCTCTGAGACCGTATTTCGTGAAGAATAGGCCCTAGTTTGGCCTTGGGTCGAATATCCCTAAGGGTTAAAAGATTGGTAGTAGTACATGTACAGAAATTGAGAAAATAGCTACTAAGTAAGCAAAATGATATAAAATGTAGTGTACGATGACAAATGATTTATTGGGGATGATCTTACATTTTGCTGAGTCGCTCTCAGGACTCAGCTATTTGATTACGGCAACCACTTATTTGGTAGGTGTGGCCTTATTAGCCAATGGCTTATATAAATTAAAAATGTTAGGCGATAGCCGTAGTATGATGTCGCAGCCCATGTCGTTGGGTGGCCCCATCATTAGAATGATGGTAGGCGCCGCATTTATTTGGTGGCCCACATTAATTGATGTCACGACATATACCTTTTGGGGCACGTCGAGTCCACTGTCTTATCAACCGTCTTTTGGTTATGAAGTGGATACGGTCATAGAAGTGGCTTTTCAGGTGATCCGTTTGATAGGGTTGATTGCGTTTATTCGTGGATGGTATTACCTTATCAAATCGGGTGAACAGGGACAGCAAGGAATGATGGGTAAGGGATTCACGCATATTGTGGGCGGCATTTTAGCGTATCATATGGGTGCAACCGTTCAAGTATTTTTGAATACATTTGGTTTTTCTGGATAAAAGAGGGAAGTGATGAAAATAAAATCGTACTTATCAAAATTAGGTGTGTTTCTGCTGGTAACTGTCCCAACAGTTGCTTTTGCCGAGGGTGATCAAACCATCGGAACATTAGCCGAACAAATGGTGACCTCCATTGCGCCGATCGTGGATTTAATCGTAGCCGTTTGTTATGTCGCAGGGATAGGCTTTGCGGGTGCCGGCGTACTTAAATTTAAGCAACATAAAGAAAATCCACAACAAGTGACCTTGGGTGTCCCCTTTATGCTGTTATTTATTGGTATAGCCTTGGTCTGGTTACCCACCTTGATTACGACTACGGGTGCGACAATGTTTGGTACTGGCGCAGAACATGGTACTGAAACCGGTGGCGATATCTTCGGCGGCGCGGGTGTTTAATGTACCCATTAGCTTTATCAGCCAATCTAGAAGGTTGGCGTATACATAACGCGCGCCGCAAGCACAGTGATTTTTTAAAAATTGCTCAAAAGGTGCTGGTGCGCGATAAGTATATGTGCCAATACTGTGGGTTTCGTGATTTGCTGCATCAAGAAGTCGCCAATGTGGATGGTAATTACCGTAATAATGATTTATCCAATTTGGCGACGTGTTGTGCCTTATGCATGGAATGTAATTTTTTAGGTGTAGCGGGGCGCGAGGATAGAATCATTTACCTCCCGCAGATCTCACAAGCGGATTTAATGAATTTTGTCCGGGTCTTGTTTTGTTTAAGCATATCTTCTACGAATTATGTAGAAACGGCTAAATCGTTATACCGGAATTTGCGTTTGCTGACGCAACCCATAGATGAAATTTTTGGAAAAGATGCCAGTATCTCTGATTTATTTGGTCAATCTTTACTGGATACGCATGGCATAAAGGCCGAGAACAGTAAAAAAGTCATGCGTACACTCCGGCTGTTACCGAATCAGCAGCATTTTAGTCAACAAATAGCGCATTGGTCGACGTTAATTCTGCCCAAATTACAAGGCAGTGATACCGATAGGGATGATTTTTAGGGCTTACTTCGATTTACAGGGATGATTTTTTATGGCACGGATCTTGGATTCTATACTAGATTCAGTCGACTCTTTTCTTGAGTGGTTTACCACCTCGCTTAAACAAACTACCGCATCCTATTGTGATTTAGAAGCCGTGGACAATGTGCATACTTTAGTCGCTAGAGACGGTTCACTGTTATCGGTATTTAGAATTGAAGGGGCGCAATTTTTAGTGGGCGCTGAGGAATTTGAGCGCCTGCATAGCGGTGTGGCGCATGCGCTACAAACGGCAATGTTACGCGCAGGACACGGCGCACAAATTTTATTTGCTTATGACAATGAAACTGTCAGTGAGCAAATTAAAGAAGTGTTGAGCCCGGCTGTCAGTACTGCCAAACGCTTGCAATTAGAAATGGATGATTTGTTTGCTGAGCGGATGACCACTTTGAGTCGTTATTGCGCTCAAGAGAAAAATTTTGTCGTATTATGGACTTTCCCAACCAGTTTATCCAATCAGCAACTTAAAGCGTCGACGCAACGCAAGTTCGATACCATTAAAAAATATAAAATTCCACCTATGCGTTACGCTCAAAGCGTAGTGGCCTCAACCCCTGAGCTGCGTGAAGTGCATGAATCGTTTGTGCGGGCAACATTGAATGAGTTTGAAACTTTGGGACTGGCTATTCAATTGCTCGATGCGCATACCATTGTCCGGGAAGCCCGTTTTACCGTGGATCCTGATTTTACTGACGTACAATGGAGCCCTTATTTACCGGGGGATCGCATCCCCATTCGTGAGTTTAAAACGTATCACCGTGATATTTCTGAAGTGATGTGGCCATCGATTTCATCGCAAGTCATCCCACGGGATGCTGAAAATTTAAATTTACGTTTTTGTCGCATCGGCGATAAAATTTATGCGCCCTTATTTATTGAATTATTCCCTAAAGAAGTGAAATCTTTTGCTTATTTATTTAACCGTATTGTGGCCGCTAAAATTCCTTGGCGCATTTCTTTTATGATAGAAAGTAATGGCATGGCTTCTCTGGGCTTTAAATCAACGATCGCTGCCATTTTAAGTTTTGCGGCCAGCACCAATCCAATGATTAGTGATGCAAAAAATTTATTGCAGTATTTTGAAACCAGTACGGATGATGCGGTCGTGCGTTTAAAAGTGGCCTTGACCACCTGGGCAGGAGCCACCGAAGAAGCCTTATTAAAAATACGTGCTGCTGAACTTGCTAAAGCGGTGCAAGGCTGGGGGTATTGCGAAGTCTCTGAAGTCTCCGGGGATCCCTTTGGCGCAGTCATGTCCAGTAGTCTTGCTTTAAGTATTAATAGTTTAGCTACGCCTTCTGTTGCACCTTTGTCTGATGTGGTTTATATGCTACCTATCGCACGTCCTGCCTCGCCCTGGCGACAAGGGGCGCTGCTATTTCGCTCCCCTGATGGCAAATTATGGCCGTATCAACCGGGCTCAGCCATGCAAACGACCTGGATCGATCTTATTTATGCGCGCCCCGGCTCAGGTAAATCGGTGCTCTCTAACGCGATTAATTTAGCCTTATGTTTAAATGCTGGACAAGAGCGATTACCACGGATTGCCATTATCGATGTCGGGCCTTCAAGCAGTGGTTTAATTTCGTTACTTAAAGAAGCCTTGCCGCCGAATAAAAAACATTTTGCCGCCTATCATCGCTTGCGCATGACGCCTGAATACGCGATCAATCCTTTTGATACCCAATTGGGTGCGCGTCTGCCTACGCCGCTTGAGCGCAGTTTTTTAGTGAATTTTTTAACGTTACTCGCAACCCCCTTGAGTGCCGCGCGTGCTTATGATGGGATCACCGATATGGTCGGCATGGTCATCGATGAAGTGTACAAACAAGGGATGGATACGCAAAATCCGCGGCGCTATTCGCCCAATGTCGAAAAAAGAGTCGATACATTATTACATACAATTAAACTGAACATAGACGAGCATACGTCTTGGTGGGAAGTGACGGATGCGCTCTTTGATAGCGATTACCGCCACGAAGCCATGCTCGCCCAGCGACACGCCGTGCCGCTGCTTGCGGATGTGGCCTCGGTGTGCCGCACGCCTGCGGTGGAAGATTTATTTGGGCGGATCATTGCGCCTACGGGTGAAACCCTGATTGAATCGTTTAGTCGGATGATTTCCAGTGCCATTCGTGAATACCCGATTTTATCGCGGGTGACGGCATTTGATTTAGGACTAGCGCGTGTGGTATCGCTAGATTTAGATGAGGTTGCCAAGACTGGGGGGGAAGCCGCCGATAGACAAACGGCAGTCATGTATATGATCGGGCGTTATGTGCTGGCAAGAGATTATTATTTAATCAATGAAAATGTCCAAGACATGCCGAAACGGTATCGTGATTATCACCGTGCGCGTATTTTAGAAATTCGTGAAGACCAAAAACGGATCGTGTTCGATGAATTCCATCGCACGGCCAAAGCAAAATCCGTACGCGATCAAGTGTTAGTCGATATGCGTGAAGGCCGTAAGTGGAAAGTGCAAGTGGCATTACTCTCGCAAGCCCTAGAAGATTTTGATGAAGTGATGGTTGATTTTGCAACCAGTATTTTTATTATGGATGCAGGCCCGGCTCAAGCGGTAGAAAAATCGGCTAAAACTTTCGGTTTATCTGCCACGGCAAAACAAGCGCTGCGCACGCGGGTGCATGGCCCACGCGCAGGGGGCGGTACCTTCTTAGCACAATTTGCTACCAAAGAAGGCATGAACACGCAATTACTCACCAACACGTTAGGCCCCATAGAATTATGGGCCTTTAGTACCACTGCAGAAGATGCATATGTGCGCAATGCCTTGTATGATCGGATTGGTCCAGGACCTGCGCGGAGAATTTTAGCGAATCTTTACCCGAGTGGATCGGTTGCGCAAGTGGTAGAGCGTCGCTTATTAGAAATGCGTGATGCTGGAGAATTATCAGATGAAGCGAGTCAAAACGTCCTGCAAAATATTATTCAAGAAATCTTACAGCAGTATCAAATAAATATGAATGTTTAGATGATGAACAAATATATACTTTATCTGTGTGTGATGTGTAGTAGTTTTCCTGTTTATGCATTCGTTTGTGAACAATCAAGCGGTGTGCTGCTTGAAAAAGCCCCTGAGGAAACCGCTAAATTATCGCAAAAATTCATTCGAATTGATCATATCGAAGTGTTACCCCTGACCTTTGATCTTACTCGAAGTCAACAGATTTTAAAAACAGTTCACATATTAATTTGCGGCGAACTTATTTCTCAAACGTCATCATTAGGCACGCGTCCTGGGCATGCATGCACTTTCGATAGCGGTTGCACTGCACCTATGCGTTGTCAGAATAACGTATGTGTCATGCCACTCACCCCTGCATCCCACTAAGCATTTATCAGTTACAACGGGTATATACTTAGAGGATAGGGATGCTCAATCTAATGTCTTTAATCTAGCCTTAATAATTATGCGGTAAAATACTTTTCTTTATTTTATCCGAGAGCACAAGACCATGAGACCTGAAGATTTAAAAGATATCCTATTGCTACTTAACGATAACAAAGAGACTGTCGCGCTAGAAAGGATCCGCTTCCTCATGGCAAATGCGGCTGCGCAAAGAAAAGTGATCTCTGAAGAAACGCGTAAACAGATTTATGGGTATTTATTTACCATTGCAAGCAAAACAGCCGATTTGTGCTTTTCTGCAATGCGGATGATGGCTCATCTGGGAACAAACGGCCCCACCATAGCGGTCTTTGATATTCCCAGTGCGCGTGTGGCGCAACGCGTACAAGAACATATCATGATCCTGCGATCCCAGAATACCTCGCGAAATCTGGATGATCATTTATCTTCCTTTATAAACCGTCTTACTGCAGTGATTGCAGAAAAGGCGCGCATGACTGATGACCCTGTGCCTAGCGCGCAGATCTTTCTTGCAGGCCAAAATGCAAATGCTAATGTCGGATCCGCCCCAAACCCTATTGTCGCCTCTATGGCCATGCCGAATAAAAATTATACCTTTCGCCGCAATGCGGGCTTGGGGCGCACCTATGACGAAATAATTGATGTGATTGAGAGCGATCCGGCTTATGCCCAAGTACTCATGCACTCTGTAATACCTGATACCGATAAGGATATTGCTGCATTGGTTCCGAACTATAAACAAGAATTAGAAGATTTTTTGATTAAATCGGCAGGTCTGCCTCATTTATTTAGCGATGCCATTCTAGGATTATCCCGACTTTCATTTTTTAAAACAGCCACCCTTAAGCAAATAGACAATATCTATGCTGTGATCATTCAACAAAAAGTATATTCTAGTGCCACTATTTTATTTATTCAGGAGTTAAATGCTTATATGGGCACTCATCATCAAACTAATAATAATGATGATGATGACGAAAAAAATAGTAAAAACTATGAGCGAGAAATGGCACAACTTGGAAATTTATTGGCTCAGCAAGAACTTAATGTAGACGAGGTCCGCACACTTTTGGCTTATTGCAAAGAAGCTTTAACTCATGATGGAAATAGTAGTTTTGCGATTCACTTTCTAAAGAATATACCGCAAATGCATGTGAGGGCTGCCCATGAGATGTTGCAGGAGGGATCGCATCTTTTATTCCATCCTGAAATATTATTGCAACTAGATTCTCATGGCAAAACAAATTTTTCACCCTTAGGACGATTTATTGTTAATCACTATGCAGGTGATTTAGACAAATTTCAACTAATGTCCAATATCTTAAAACAAAAAACTGACGTTAAGCATTTAAATGATGAATTAATAAGTGCATATTTTGAAGCTAAACACCCTTCAGGAAAAAAGAGAAATTATGACACCGCGCTAGGCAATCCTCCCTCTCACACCCAAAAACCTGCTTTGCCTGATTGGGTCGGTACCATTTACTTTGCAAGTGCGCTGCAGGAGCATTTAGTATCATCAAAAAGTGGTTATGTGCTAGGCAATAAAACCCCCAGTTTTCTGACTGCCTTAGCGCAAATGCTGAATAATAAAAATCGTAGCGAAGAATTTGATCCACAATCCTTAAAAATATCGCTTTTAAATAATCAAGACTTTGGAAAAGAGTATCGCGCAGCAGCACAACAAATTTGTAATGGATTAGGTATAAATATTCATATTATCGAAAATAATGACACGCGTTTAGTGCATCATTTAATTCAACCTGGCGTGTCCTCTGCACAAACGTGGAGCAACGTGGCGTATAATGACTTGAATACCTTACACCTTGCCGTAGACACGTCAGGATTTATTCCTTTATTGCTGAGTTCGGCAACTGTGAATAACACAGTTAACCATAACAATAATGGTACCAATAGTAATAATAGGTTTTTTTAATTTTAAGTTAAGTTTTACGACGTCACAATAATCAGTTGAGCAATGCCTAATTACGCAATACGACAGATGAACCTTGTTTCTCTGTTTCTTTGTTTCTGTTGGCGAGACCGAGGGAGCAGCCCGAGGATGAGGGAAAGGGAGCAGCCAATGAGGGTCTTAGCACACATTGTTGTACCACGTTTGCCGCAGGTTTATGCGCGAGAGGATGAACCTGCACAAAATAACCGGGGTCTTGAATAATGTGTTTTGGCGATAATTTGCCTAATTTGTCAATAAGCTGCGGATGTTCCTGATGTGGGTAAGCACCATGTACATGAGGATGCAATGCAACCTGCAGACCGTTATGGGTCAGATCATAAAGTACATATTTCACTATACCTAATACGGGATCGGCAACCTCAGTACTTTTCAGTTCAGGAAACCTGATCATTTCTTTATCATCATGGTGATACGCTTGGGTAGTGATCAGTTGTTGAGTCAATGCTTCTTGCGCCCGAATTAATTTTTGTTGCAATGCGCGTTCGCCTTCGTTATCCAGTAAATTATGCGTAGAGGTGCTCAGGTGCAGGTTAAGCTCCTCTGTTGGATCCCGTTCAATATAAAGTCCAAAGTCTTTAAAATGTTGCGTGCGAAAAAAGTCCTGCAGCAAATATCCGGCTGCGCGATGATGAGCCGCATCTCCGTAGGCACCGGGCGTCACCTTCATGCTTGCAATATGCAGTGAAGTCCCTGGCACGGCTTGCCAAAGAAAACCACTGCGTATGACTTGGAAAAAACTACTGAGCCCATGAATAATGTTTCCTGTGCCTGGCATGATATGACTCCTAATGAATAAAGAACTGATGTTAAATGAGCGGAGTAGTTTTGTCACTAGTCGTCATGCATTATTTATTCTAAACCAATAAACTGAATCTATTGAGATCTTTGTTTAATTATGTAATCATAATTACTAGATTAATTTATTAAGCGAGTATTAAGATGGCAAATGAAATAGTGGCGACTATCGATAATGACAATGATGTGTTAGTAATAAATTTTGCAGACTCAGTATTGACTGAGCAGCAGGCTGGCCCCACTACCCTTAGTGCGCTTACAGCACGTGGCGCCACGGTGGCTGCAACGTTAGATAAAATTTTTCCAAAACCTGCTGATTTTTACGATCCTATATATACTTTAGCCCATAATCCCAACACTGAACTTTTCTTCATCCAACGCATCTCTTATTATTTGAATTCATATCGGATTAGACTTTTGACTCAAGCCCAAGTTGATTTTGCAATCCGTGTAATTAGAGAACTTCATGAAGAGCAATACATCGATGCCACTGCATTTGCAACGCTGAGCGCAACCCTTGCGGCACAACCTGCTAAAATCGCTGCAGCACATCAACTAGAAGCCGAGATTAAAGCGGTGTCTGCAGAGTGCACGCTTACCCTCAATAGCGATAATCTAGAGCGTGACCTGCAGAAACTGACAGCCCTTAATAATAATGAGCCACTGACTGGGATAAGCACCGACGCCACAACAGGCACGATCACGCTCCCATTATTACGTGTAAACGTTGAAGCGCTGTTTAAATATATTTCTACGCAAGGAAGAAATGACAATAACAAAAATTTAAAAATCATTAGCAAAAAGAGCGCTTATGATTTTGCATTTTTGCAAACCATGTTGAAAAAACATAATAAAGGTGAGATGCCTGATGGGGTAACGATAAATGAGGGCGTATTAACCGCGCCACTTTCATTAAACACTTTTGAACCCTTACTTTATTTTATTAGGGCTGCAGCAAAAAATGATCCTACCCCGCTTTACACGCTACAGCATAATGCGAATGATAATACCCTTAACATTATTTACAATCGCAGCAGTGATGATGAATGTGACTATACGTGGCTAGATAAAATGCTGAAAGAAGCTAACAATAATAAAATGCCTAGCCCAGTCGGTATTACGGCGACTACGCGATCGATTCCTTTAACTCCAGAAAATGCTAAACCCCTATTTCGCTTTATCAAAGAAATGTGTGGGGCTATGGCCATAGCTGATCTTGCCGCCTGCATGAAGGCTTTGGCACCTATATTGCCTCGCGAGCGGTCCGATTCTTTTTCATATGAAAACTATGCCCAATTTAGTGCAGAAATAAGCTCTGCTAGTTCCACAAATAACAATAATAACGTAGGAAATGTTGTAAACGAGTCCACTACTTATCAAATGTAGGTGGGCAGGGTGACAGAGCTGTTTAACAGCAACATGCCTTCACGCATATCAATAAGCCTTAGCAAAGACCACCTGTCGGGTGGTCGTTTGCCCGGTAAAAATACATAAGCCTGGGTCGTTAGCTTGCACTAACGGCACACAGCGGGCGGTGACTTTCATGGGTTTAATTATGTCTTCGACATCATCGGGTGCGCAATAACATAGGGCAAAGCCGCCACGACCATGCTCTGAAAAAAGATCATTAAATTCATCTAGCGTTTTAACGCTGTGCAAATGATCTTGTTGAAATTGTTTAGCTTTATTGAATAACTGAGTTTGAATTTCATCCAAGAGGGTTGCGGCTTGATTGATAAACTCATCGCAAGTCAGCGTACGTTTTTCTTTAATCCCTAAATCACGTCGTGCCATAAATACACTGTTTTTTTCAATATCACGTGGGCCAATTTCTAAACGAATCGGCACGCCTTTTTTGATCCAGTGCCAAGATTTTTCTCCACCGTTCATCTCTCTTACATCGACTTTGCTGCGTATTTTTTCATGATTGAAAGTAAGGCTTGCTAAGCGTTGATTGAGATCCTGACAATAATTCAATACTTTTTCTTTATCTTGTTCATCGCGATAAATCGGCAGTATCACAATATGAAGCGGCGCAAGCTTAGGCGGTAACACTAATCCATCATCATCGCTATGCGTCATAATTAATGCGCCGATCATGCGGGTTGTCATGCCCCAGGACGTGGTCCAGGCATATTCTTGTTTACCTTCTTTATCTAAATATTGAATACCAAAAGACTGCGCAAAATTCTGACCTAAAAAGTGTGAAGTGCCGGATTGCAAGGCCTTTTTATCTTGCATCATCGCTTCGATGGTATAGGTATTTACTGCGCCGGGAAAACGTTCAGCCGGGGTTTTCTCACCTTGGATCACGGGTATGGCCGCATAATTTTCCGCAAAATCTGCATACACATTTAACATTTGTTTAGTTTCGGCTTCCGCCTCATCGCGCGTGGCATGTGCTGTATGCCCTTCTTGCCATAAAAATTCACTGGTGCGTAAAAACATCCGCGTGCGCATTTCCCAGCGCATGACATTGGCCCACTGATTAATCAGCACCGGTAAATCACGGTAGGATTGGATCCATTTCGAAAATTGTACGCCGATCACAGTTTCACTGGTGGGACGAATAATATACGGCTCTTCTAATTCCCCACACGGACGCAAACCGCCTTTGCCGTCTGATTCTAAGCGAGTGTGTGTCACGACAGCACATTCTTTCGCAAAGCCTTCAACGTGTTGCGCTTCTTTTTCTAAATAATGTAAGGGAATAAGCAAGGGAAAATAAGCATTTTCATGACCCGTTGCTTTAAACTTAGTGTCGAGTATCGCTTGCATGTGCTCCCAAATCGCATAACCCCAGGGTTTGATGACCATGCAACCACGCACCGGTGAATTCTCCGCTAAATCGGCTGCCGCGATCACTTGCAAATACCATTCAGGATAATTTTCTTCGCGCGTTGGAGAAATGGCGTGTATTGGTTTGCTGGACATAAAAACTCCTGTAATGGGTAGGGCCTATAAGCGGCGTATTATATCGCATAATAGAAGGTGTGACACAATAGAGGGAAGATATCTAAACAGAATGAGGGCTGATGAAGAAGGTTGCGGATTGTTTCCAATCCGCAACTCAAAAGAAACTATGGGGTAATGGCTAACTGATTATCTACGCTCTTAACACCTTTGACAGACTGAACGATTTCAGCGGCTCTGCCTTTTTCTGCTTCGGTTTTAACGTGACCGGTTAACAGTACTACGCCTTCTTTAGTCTCGACATGCACATTCAACGGATTAAAGTTTGCACCATCAAATAATTTCTTTTCAAACAACATAGTTTTTGCTTCAGTGGTTATTGCAGTATCTTCTGTGGCTTGGCCGACAGTCGCAAAAGCATTAGTAGATAGTGCTAACATTAAAAACAAAGCAGAGACGAAAGACATTATTTTTTTCATAATAGTTCCTTAGATAAATTAAAGTTTAAAAAACACACTCCGAGCACAACGTATAGTGCTGAGTCGAAATTGTCAAATATTAAGTTTATTTACTTAAGATGTTTTATCTATATGACTTTTATTATTAACCACTCCACATTGGAAAGTAAATTTATGTATGAAATGACCGTGCCAAATTTTCCCAAAAAAATGGTTTCATTTCAGATAGAATGCTCTTCTAGAACGAAGCATTAAGAAATTAAGGATACGACTTACGAAAAATACAGCTGTTAGGGTGTTTTTTTGCTCATGGCTGTCGCAAAATCGCCCAAAAAATACCCTAACAGCTGTATTTTTCGTAAGTCCTAAAGGACAACTCATGGCAAAAACTCAATACACCTGCGAGTCTTGCGGCGCGATTAGCCCCAAATGGATAGGCTGCTGCCCCGATTGCGCCAGTTGGAACAGTTATGTTGAGACTGTAGTAGCAAACAAATCTGTCCGCCATCAAGGTTTGGCCGGTGGCATTCATCACGATGTCAAAAGTCTGCTTGATGTGAGTGTGATTGAAGCAAAGCGCACCTCGAGTGGCTTAACCGAGCTTGATCGGGTATTAGGCGGTGGGTTAGTGCCAGGCTCGGTCGTGCTCATGGGCGGTGATCCGGGCATAGGTAAATCCACCGTATTGTTACAAGCCATTAGTCATTTAAGTCAGCATATGCCGGTGCTTTATATCACCGGAGAAGAATCTTTGCAGCAAGTCTCCTCGCGTGCGCACCGTTTAGGTTTGGCGCGCAAAGAAATTCGCTTGTTGGCTCAAACGCATATTGAAACCATTTTAGAGATTATTGTTAAAGAACAACCGACCGTGGTGGTGATCGATTCCATTCAAACTGTCTTTACCGATACGCTTAATTCCGCGCCAGGTTCCGTGTCCCAAGTGCGTGAGAGTGCCGCCAAACTCACGCATTATGCCAAGCAAAGCAACACCACATTATTTCTTGTCGGTCATGTCACCAAAGAAGGCGCACTGGCCGGTCCGCGCGTGTTAGAACATATGGTGGATACCGTTTTATATTTTGAAGGCGAGCGTGATAATCGCTTTCGCATCGTGCGCGCAGTAAAAAACCGATTCGGTGCGGTGAATGAATTAGGTATTTTTGCAATGTCGGATAAAGGCTTGCGCGAAGTGGCTAACCCGTGTTCCATATTTTTATCCCGTTATGAAAAACCGGTCGCAGGCAGCAGTATACTGGTCACCTGGGAAGGCACGCGTCCGATGTTGGTTGAAATTCAAGCGCTGGTGGATAGTTCGCATTTAGGCAATCCCAGACGCGTGAGTGTGGGTTTAGATCCCAATCGTTTAACCATGCTGCTGGCAATCTTAAGTCGTCATGGCGGTATCGTGACCGGCGATCAAGATGTGTTTGTGAATGCGGTGGGCGGCGTGCGCGTCTTAGAAACGGGCAGCGATTTAGCGGTTTTATTATCCGTATTATCGAGTCTGCGCAATCAGCCTCTGCCTAGCGATTTAGTGGTATTTGGTGAAGTGGGTTTGGCCGGTGAAATCCGTCCGGTCCAAGGCGGCCAAGAGCGTCTGCTCGATGCCGCCAAACACGGCTTTAAACGCGCAATCGTCCCTAAAGCCAATATGAAAAAGACCGAGTTTGCGGGCATGCAGGTTACTCCTGTGCAACATTTGGATGAAGTATTGCAAAGTCTATAGGACAATGACTACCTACACCCTTGATTGCACACAATCTCTATCACGCTATACTTCGAAAGGCTAAAAAGAGAAGCAAACAACGTGGATTAAGAGGAAGCGATCATGGATACGCAACAAAAATATGTACTTGCCCTATCACTATTCTTTTGTGTGCCCGTCTGGGCAGCCTTGGGCGAGCCTTTGACTTATACCCTGCCTGTGCCGCCAAATGATTTTGCAGTGGATGAGACGCCTTTTTCCCTCCCTATCCCGCCGCGGCCAGATGCTTCGCCTTCCGATAAAATGAATGCTGCAACCGGACTGCAATTACAATTAGATTCCCTACGGCCACCGCAAAAAAAGAAAGTTAAAATACGTAATTCCGATGGGGTCAAGGGTTTACCGGTAAGGTGTGACTACGAAATGAAGAATACGTTTTGTCAGGCCAACACCCTACATGTCATGAGCGATCGGGGCGAATTTATTCAAAGACACCTCGAGCGCTTATCGCCCAAATCTTATCTCATCGTCAGTGATTTTGTGGATTATTTTTATCTGGAAATTCAAGGGACTACCCCATGTAAACTGGATGTCAGTTGCACTTATCTTAAGACCCAATAGGGCTCATTTTTCCAATCCTTGGTGAAATCAGGTAGAATGAGGTACTTTTACTGACACACCAAGGAGTCCACCCATGTACCCTGCACATATGACAATTGCCGATTTTGATCCGGAATTATGGCAAGCCCTGCGCGATGAAGCGCAGCGCCAAGAGGACCATATTGAGTTAATCGCCTCAGAAAATTACACCAGTCCACGGGTATTGCAAGCTCAAGGCTCCTTACTCACCAATAAATACGCAGAAGGTTATCCCGGACGGCGCTATTACGGCGGCTGTGAATATGTGGATGTGGCTGAAAATCTCGCCATAGAGCGGCTCAAGAGTTTGTTTAAGGCAGGGTATGCCAATGTGCAACCGCATTCGGGCTCACAAGCCAATGCGGCCGTTTATTTAGCGCTATTAGAGCCCGGTGATACCGTATTGGGGATGAGTCTTGCCCATGGTGGGCATTTAACCCATGGGTCCCCAGTTAACTTTTCCGGCAAGCTGTATAAGTTTGTCAGTTATGGCTTGAATCCTGACACCGAACGTATTGATTACGATGAAGTGGCAAGATTGGCTAAAGCGCATAAACCTAAATTAATTGTCGGTGGCTTTTCTGCCTATTCGCGGTTTATTGATTGGCAGAAATTTCGTGAGATTGCCGATAGTATAGGCGCTTATTTTATGGTGGACATGGCCCATATTGCAGGTTTAGCTGCGGTTGATGTGTATCCTAATCCTGTGCCGATTGCAGACGTGACGACCTCCACGACCCATAAAACATTACGTGGCCCCCGTAGCGGTATTATTCTCACACGTGAAAACGGTGAGATTGCGAAAAAAATCAGCTCAGCCGTATTTCCCGGCAATCAAGGCGGCCCATTAATGCATGTGATTGCCGCTAAAGCCGTTGCGTTTAAAGAAGCCGCGCAGCCTGAATTTAAAACCTATCAGCAGCAAGTGGTCAAAAATGCCCAAGTCATGGCTAATACCTTTATGGCGCGTGGCTTTAAAGTGGTCTCAGGCGGTACAGATAATCATTTACTATTGGTTGATTTACGCGATAAAAACATTACCGGTAAAGATGCGGAAAGTGCGTTGGGTCGTGCCAACATGACGGTGAATAAAAATTCTGTCCCTAATGATCCGCAATCCCCGTTTATTACCAGTGGTTTTCGTGTAGGTTCTCCTTCGATTACGACGCGTGGATTTAAAGAAGCAGAAGCCAAAATCATTACAGAGTGGATGTGTGATATTTTGGAAGATATCAATAATGAGGCCTTAATTAAACAAATAAAACAACACGCCTTAGACTTATGTCGAAAATTTCCCGTGTATACTGGAGAAATGTATTAATTAAGTCGCAATGCAGGAGAAAAAATATGCGTTGTATATACTGTAGTGCGCCGGATACGCGCGTTATTGATTCACGCTTAGTCGGGGATCAAGGTGAGCAAGTGCGTAGACGCCGTGAATGCGTGAAATGCTTAGAGCGTTTTACCAGTTATGAAACCGCCGAGTTGATGTTGCCGCGTATCATCAAACGCGATGGTTCACGCGCACCGTTTGATGAAGAAAAATTACGCCGTGGATTTTTGCGTGCACTTGAAAAACGCCCCATTGCATCCGAACAAGTAGAAAAAGCCATTTCTAGGATCCGTAAACAACTTCAGGGTATCGGTGAGCGTGAAATACAATCTTTACTCCTAGGCGAGTGGGTGATGAATGAACTCAAAAGTATCGATCAAGTCGCTTACGTGCGATTTGCTTCCGTCTACCGTAGTTTTGAAGATGTCCATGCTTTTCAGCGTGAAATTGCCAGTCTCCAGGAACATTAAATGTATAGTGTAGCCGACATTGCATGGATGAAAAATGCGATTCAGCTTGCAAAAAATGGACTTTATACCACGGGCGTGAATCCACGCGTGGGCTGCGTATTGGTTAAAAATGGCCAAGAAATCGCCTCAGGTTGGCATGAATTTCCCGGTGGCCCTCATGCAGAGGTCAATGCCTTGGCCAACAGCGATGCGCGGGGTGCGACCTGTTATGTCACGCTGGCACCGTGTGCACATTACGGTAAAACGCCGCCCTGTGTCGATGCATTAATAGCCGCAGGGGTTACGCGCGTAGTCGTCGCGTGTGAGGATCCCAATCCTTTAGTCGGCAAGCAAAGCCAAGAACGCTTGAGTCAAGCAGGGATCCACTATGAATCAGGTTTATGTGTTGATGAAGCGTTTGCGCTAAATCCTGGATTTTTTATGCGCATGCAAGAAGAGCGTCCCTTTGTGCGCTTAAAAACAGCGATGAGTTTAGATGGACGCACGGCGATGCAAAATGGCCAAAGTCAGTGGATCACCGGGCCGTTAGCGCGCAATCGAGTGCAAAAATTACGCGCGCAAAGCAATGTCATTTTAACGGGTATCGATACGGTATTAATGGATGATCCTAGTTTAACAGTGCGTGATGAAGAAATTTTAAATTTACCGCATTTCAAACAACCTCATCGCGTGATCCTAGACACTGAATTGCGTATGCCGCTTAATGCCAAATTACTTAGCCTGCCCGGTGAAGTGTGGATTTACACGTGTAGCGATGATGAGGAAAAAAAGGCGGCCCTTTGCGATTTAGGTGCAAAAGTATATGTGATGCCACGTCATGAAAAGCACGTGGATCTCCATTTCGTGATGACTCATTTAGCGCAGCAACAAGTCAATGAAGTCATGGTTGAAGCGGGCAGCCGCTTGAATGGCGCTTTTTTACAAGCCGGTTTAGTGGATGAATGGCATTTGTTTGTCGCACCGAAAATCATGGGTGATGCTGCGCGTCCTTTATGCACGCTCCCTATCACTGAATTAACACAGGCGGTAGCGTTAGAGATAAAACAACAGTTTCAGGTGGGCGAAGATTGGTGTTACATTGCACGCGTGAGGAAATAATCATGTTTACAGGCATCATTACCCATTTTGGTAAAATCAGCAGAAAAGAACATCTCGGTCAGGATTTACGCTTGGTTATTCGTGCCGATTTTGCCGAGGTTGAATTAGGCGAGAGTATCGCGATTAACGGCGTGTGTTTAACCGTGACTCAATGGCAAAACAATGAATTTAGTGTGGATGTCTCCCAAGAAACCCTACGCTGCAGCGCGCTTAAAAAAATAAACGTCAATGATAAAGTGAATTTAGAGCGCAGTGTGCGCGCAAGTGATCGCTTAGGCGGACACTGGGTCAGTGGACATGTGGATGGCTTAAGTCGGATCCTCGAAATACGCATGCAAGGTCAATCGCGATTATTGCGCTTAAGTATTCCGCAAGGACTAGCTGCTTACATTGCCGCGAAAGGATCGGTGACCTTGGAAGGCATAAGTTTAACCGTGAATACAGTGACGCACAGCGAATTTACCGTCAACATTATTCCTCACACTTGGGATCAAACCACATTACACACAAAACATGTGGGCGATGAATTGAATTTAGAAATTGATGTGCTCGCACGTTACGTGCAGCGCTTACTCAATATAAAAGAGGGATTAGGCGCATGAGCATGCAAGAAAATCATCATTTAAATACGACCCAAGAACTGATCGAAGATATTCGTTCAGGTAAAATGGTGGTCTTGATGGATGATGAAGACCGAGAAAATGAAGGGGATCTTATCATGGCTGCCACACACGTGAGTATGGAAGCCATCAATTTTATGATTCAGCAGGCACGGGGTTTAATTTGTCTCACGATTACGCCAGAGCGGGCAAAAAAACTTAATCTTCCAACGATGGTCGCCAATAATACTGCACATATGGGGACTAATTTTACAGTCTCGATTGAAGCGGCAAGCAATGTGACTACTGGTATTTCTGCGGCCGATCGGGCCATGACCATATTAACCGCTGTGGCGCCACATGCTAAACCTGAAGATTTAGTGCAACCCGGGCATGTCTTTCCCATTATTGCCCAGCAAGGCGGCGTGCTTGCGCGTGCAGGTCATACCGAAGCGGGCTGTGATCTCACTGGGCTCGCAGGTCTTGAGCCTGCCGCAGTCATCATTGAAATTTTAAATCCAGATGGCACGATGGCGCGCCGCAATGATTTACAAAAATTTGCCAAGCAACACGGTATAAAAATAGGTACGATTGCAGATTTGATACATTATCGTTTAGCCCATGAAAAACAAATTGAGCGCATGCAAACCGGGGTATTGAACACTTATTTTGGCGAATTTACCTATTATTTATACCGCGACAAAATTCAGGGGCACACCCATTGTGCACTCGTTAAAGGCACGCTTGCCTCTGAGCCGTGTTTAGTCCGCGTCCAAACAGCCCATACCCTGGATGCCTTATTGGCAAAACCGCAAGATGCGCGCTGGTATTTAGCGCAAGCACTCGAATATATCGCGAAGCGGGGCAATGGCGTCGTAGTATTGCTGAATGAATCTTCCAGTTTTGGCGATTTAGCGCAGCAAATTGCAGCCATACAACAACCGCAGCCGGGTGGGCATCACAGCTTGCGTCATATTGGTATAGGCAGTCAAATTTTAGTTGATCTTGGAGTCAGTAAAATGCGCTTATTGAGCAGTCCAAGAAAAATGAGTGCATTATCAGGATTTGGTTTAGAAGTGGTGGAATACGTACAATTAGAAGAGGAACAGTCATGAACATTATGCAATTTATAGAAGGGCACACCCACACAGATGGCAGTCAAATCGGGATCATTGCCTCACGATTTAATAGTTATATTGTTGATAATTTACTTAAAGGTGCGATTGATAGTTTTAAGCGCCATGGCGTGGTGGCAGCCGATCTTACCATCGTACGCTGCCCGGGTGCATTGGAATTACCGTTAATTGCGCAAAATATGGCTGCGCAAAATAAATATTCAGGTATTTTAGCTTTAGGCTGTGTGATCCGTGGTGCAACGCCGCATTTTGAATATGTGGCCAGCGAAAGCATTAAAGGCTTGCATCAAATTTCTTTGGCGTATAACGTGCCGATTATTATGGGTGTCTTGACGACCGATACTGTAGACCAAGCGATAGAGCGTGCAGGTGCAAAGGGTGGCAACAAAGGTGCAGAAGGGGCTTGCGCACTCCTAGAAATGATTGATTTATTAAAGAAGCTACCCCATGAAAAAAAGTAATTTAGGTCGACATAAAGCGCGACGATTTTCGCTGCAAGCGATTTATCAATGGCAAATGAGTGGGACTTCTGTTAAAGAAATCCACACCCAATTTTTAATCGAAAAAAACAATAATACTACCTTTGATAAAGCCTATTTTGAGCAATTATTAACAGGCGTCGTTGCGCATCAAGCAGAACTGGATGAATTGTTAATCCCCTTCATGACCCGTGAGATCAAAGCGGTTGATCCGATTGAACGTGCTGTATTACGTCTAGCTGCCTATGAATTGGTCTATTGCTTAGAAGTCCCTTATAAAGTTGTGATCAACGAAGCCTTAGATCTAAGCAAAACGTTTGGCACAGAAGAGGGGCATAAATTTGTCAATGGCGTATTAGATAAATTAGCGCAGCAAGTCCGCAGCGTAGAGATAAAAGCACTGTCATCGCACGAATAAGGTGAGCTTATGTTAATTAAAAAAACGTTACTTTTTCTATTTTGGTTAGTGCTGGGCTTAAACAATGCTTATGCGTTGGCCTTAAATAAAGATTTGCAAAAAATTGTTAAGGACGGCAAGCTCACGGTGGCTTTTGTTACCAATCCACCTTCGCCTTACGTTTCTTTTGATGATGCGCACCAGTTGCAAGGTTTTGACGTGGAATTAGCGAATCAAATTGCGCAGGCCTTGGATGTTAAGCTTGAACCCGTATATGCAGCCGATTTTAATGCCGCCATTGCAATGGTAGCCAATAAGCAAGCGGAGCTGGTGATTTCAAATATCACGCGGACTTATGAGCGTGGAAAATATGTGCTCTTTTCCCGGCCGTATAATACGGGTTATTTAACAGTCATCGAAAGTAGAACTAATGCAACTGCCACAGACATTACACGAAATAATATGATCAATAAATATAATCAGTCGGGTTATATTATTGGCGTGCAAGAAGGCACCGTATTTAGTGATGTCGTAAAAGAGTATTTTCCGCTTGCAACGATTGCAAGCTATAAGGATGATAAACAAATACTCTTAGATATTTCAGCTAAAAAAATTAATGCTGCGATTACCGATAATGTGGTCGGAAAATCCTTAGTGCGTAAATTTCCTGAGCTTTCATTATCGGTCACCACGACCAAAGTAAAAGATTGGGGCCTTGAAGATGCCATCGTGATGAATATGGATGATCTGTATTTGCTGTACTGGATAAATTTATTTCTAGAAATTCACGAGCAAGACGGCTCGCTCAAAAGAATGCGTGCTCATTATTTTGACAGTAACAAAGTGGTGCAAAAATGAAGTTTGAAAAAAAGTACTTATTAAGTGCCTGGACTTTAGTGGGCGCCACCACCTTCGGGATTTTGTTGGGCATTTTTTTTAAATCAGAGGCTAAGCACATTGAGATCATCGGTAATCTGTTTTTATCCTCCATAAGCATGTGCATTCTGCCGTTAATCTTTTTTTCTATGGTCAGTTCATTTGCTAAAGCAGTTAAAAATCGTGAAGAAGGTAAATTCCTCATTCATTTTTTAACGATTGCTTTTTTAGCTATTATTTTTACTGCTTTTTTAGGCGCGCTTACCGCACTTTTTAGTAATTTATCCGGTGTAATCGATGAAAAATCTAAAGTGTTTGTCGGTGAATTATTAGTGATGGATGACGTGGGTTCCAGTCACGTCCATGCAACGGATTCGAGTGAAGTAAGTGGTCCTTTTGTTACGTTTATAGAACATATTATTGCCCCCAATATTCTCAATAAAATCATTGAGGGTAATTATTTACCGTTGCTGTTTTTTTCTTGCTTACTCGGCTTATCCTTAGGCTCTGTTAAACGCTCAACAGATACCACGGTCAAATCATTTGATGATCTCTATTATGCAGTCGTGACGATTATTGCGGGATTAATGTATTTTCTGCCGTTTGCATTAGTCGCCATATTTGCTAATTTCGTTGCCGAACATGGTTTTTCTGTGATCTTAAATGTGGCCAAAATGCTGATATTTTTATTCCTGGTAGGCGTACTGATATTTTGTATCCAAATCGGTTTAGTCGCATGGGTCTATAAACGCTCTTTTTTCTCCATACTTAATGCCGTGAAACAACCCGTACTGATTGGGTTTATGACCAGCAGTAGTCTTGCGGCGTTTCCATCGCTGACCCACGTGCTCGAGAAAGATTTTAAGATCCATAAGGATTTTGTGGAATTGGCGACGCCTTTAGCATTATTTTTAAATCAGCAAGGGACGACGTTTATGGTGACTTTTATCACCTTGCTGCTTGCGAATCTGTTCTTAATTCCATTGTCTGTCGAGCTCGTCATCGTGATCATGTTTTCGGCGGTATTGTTTTCCATCGCTTGCTCAGGCGCGCCTTTTATTGCAGTCGTCGCCCTCTTTGCGATACCGCTTGCGCCGCTGGGGATCCCACTGGATAGCGTATTTGTACTGTTAATTATTATTTTCTTGATTGCAGACCCAATGGTGACGGCAATTAATGTCAGCAGCAGTATTACGATTACCGCGTTACTTAGTCGGAAAAACCTTACATTTAAATTAAAAGAGATATTGACATGACAAACAATAGTCTTATGAATGCTTCTTCGATTCATATTATTTCTGGAGTTTTTGCCATGTATTTAATTGATCTAAAGTAATGCCCAGCCCAGCAATGCGACTCGGCCCGAGTGTATCTAAATCTTCTTGTATTGTTTTTATAAAGCTTGTTTGATCTATTTTTGGGATTGAAATTATTGTTTGTTGTTCAATATAATGATATATGGCCTCCCCAGTTAATTGCAAAACGATAATATTTTTCAATATCTCTCTACGCTTATTACGATAAATAATGCGAATTTTGTCAAAACCTAATGATTCAACTTGCGCATTATATTGTTCACAGGTTCTTTGATATGAAAAGCAATATAATGATGCCAAAGGATGAATATCATTAAGTTCATAAGAAATTATCATTGCAGTATTATAATCATCTTTTGAAACATCATTAAAGGACAATGGAACAAGATTATTTTTGATTAAAGAAATGTTTGCGCTTAGTCGAGCTGTACGTTTATTGACATCTTCGAATGCTTGTAAATAAGCAATGTGGAATAAAAGAAAAAAACTTTGTTCGTGAGGATCATTAATTAATGCGGCTTTACTACAAATCTTCACCAAGATTTGTTCAAGTTGCAATTTATTATCTAAAGGAAAATAAGTAGAACCACCAATTTTTACACTATGATCTCGCATAATGCCTGTTCTTCCAGGCAATAATAAACCATCCGCAAGTAAATAATGTAATGTACAAATAGTCTGAAAATCTATCGTTATTTTTTCAGCATTATCAATCAAGTATCGAATTGCTTCTTTATGATTTAAAATCATTATCTTTTCAGTATCAAGTTTTCCTTCTGCACTCAGGCCTTCAATAATTAATTTCTCGGTATCTAATAACGAATAAGTATTTCCTTCTAAACGAGAAGAATTATAAGAAAGATCAATTAATAAGCGATTGTAAATATGACGTGCATATGTGCCGGCAACAGCATGGTGATAAGATCGTTCCCCCTGTTCCTTGAGTATTATCCGTTGGGCATAAGATAAGTAAAAAGTTTCATTGGGCAGATAAGCCTCAAGCCACTCCTTTTGATAGGATATTGGTTTTCGCAAATACAAAGGTTGTTTTATATAGGTTAGCAATTCTGTATATTGTTGCGTAAATAAACTTCGCTGCAGCGCTTTTAAAACGGGAGTAGGATTCATTTTATAAAGGGTTGCTTTTTTTTGGCCCTTTTTCTCAACAAAGCCTTCACCTACTAGATTATTTAGCCAACGTCTCACTGAGCGTTCTGCAAAATCCTCACCTAAATAAGTCAATAATTCGGGTAGTGATACCCAATCTTGCATATTCTCAACAGCTGTAAATACGGCCATTTGTTTGTCAATTTTATTCATTTTACGGCCAAAATAAGATTAATACGGCCAATAATAACCTAAATACGGCCAAAAATCAAATTTACGGCCACTTTTAATGGAATACGGCCATTATTTAACGGCTAGCCTTCTATCCTATTTTAAAATGCTCAGGATTAACCGAACTCAGTTCAGCTCTTTGAGCCACATTGGCCTGTATGCGCAATAAAACTCATTAATAATTGCTCTAGTCGGGCATGGGTTTTTGCATCACTCAATTGATTATTTTGATCAAAGGCCTGATATGAATTTGCCAGAGAAAACATATCGGGATAAACAAAGCTCCCACAATACTCTAGCGGGATACGCGTTGCCCATAAGCCGCGATTGCCTCCAACCACACTGGGGGAGGCAGATAGTAACAAGATATACTGATTTCTCCAAGGCATAGGCGAAATGCGTGACACCCAATCAATTAAATTTTTCAAGGTGCCGGGGATAGAGTGATTGTATTCGGGGCTCGCAATAATAAGCGCCTGGGCTTGCTGCATGCGGATTGCAAATTGCTTTGCCACTTCGGGGATCCCTTGCTTTTCTTCCACGTCGCCATCATAAATGGGCAACATAAAATCAGAAAACGAGGCCACATCGACATCATGTTGCGCATTTTTTGCAAGGGTTGCTGCGACTTTAATTAATTTTTTATTGCTTGATTCTTGACGCAGGGCTGCGGCACACATCAATATACGCATTATGTTCTCCTATTTAAATACTATGGTTTTATTGCCATGAATACTGACTCTGTCTTCTAAGTGGTAACGCAAACCCGTAGCGAGCACCCGTTTTTCTATCGCTTTGCCTTCGCGGATTAAATCTTGCTTGCTGTCACGGTGACTAATGTCTATGACATCTTGGCTAATGATAGGGCCTTCATCCAGCGTTGGGGTCACATAATGACAGGTAGCGCCGATAAGTTTTACGCCGCGATCAAACGCTTGCTGGTAAGGATCGCCTCCAGCAAAGGACGGCAGAAAGCTGTGATGAATATTAATCATTTTTCCTTGATATTCCTCGCATAAATGAGCAGGAATGATTTGCATGTAACGCGCTAATACGATGACGTCCGGTTGATAGTGGTGAAATAATGCGCTGAGTTCATGTTCATCCGGTTTAAGTGACAGGGCATGGTAGGGCAGGTGATACGGTGCTACTTCAGGCTGCAAGTGATCATGATTTGAAATCACCGCGAGTAGGTCACAAAATAAATCACCCGCTTTAACCTGGTGAAGAATTTCCACTAAACAATGAGGGGTACGTGAGGCCAGGATCACTACTTTTTTGGGAATATTCGGATCGATTAATTGCCAGTTTATCTGTAATGCGACAGCCAGTTGTGTTAAATCCGCTTTAAATGCCTCTAATTGGTCTTTGATAGAATCCACTTTAATTTCATAACGCATAAAAAACCAATTATTTTCCAGATCGGAATGTTGGTCCGCTTCTAAAATCCAGCCGTGGTATTTTGCAATCAAGCCACTGATTTTGGCGATGATGCCACTTTGATCGGGGCATGAGATGATAAGTCGGTAATTTTGCATACAGATCCTTCTATCGATTATACTATAGGACGCAGTTCGTTCATTTTGTCGATTATGGATATAGTATAATCATGCTCAACGAATTTGACATTATTAAACAGTATTTTACCCAAACGAAAAACACTCATCCAGAAATCATCCTAGGCATAGGGGATGATGCGGCCGTTTGGCAGCAAGGCAACGCAACCTTAGTGGCTTCGGTCGATACCCTGATTGAGGGCAAACATTTTTTATCGGTATGCAGACCTGAGGATATTGCTTATAAAGCCTTGGCTGTCAATTTAAGTGATTTTGCCGCGATGGGTGCGACTCCCCGCTGGTTTACCTTGGCGCTGACCTTGCCCATTGCCCACAGCGATTGGTTAGAAAAATTCAGTCACAGTTTATTTGCTTTGGCTAAGCAATACGATGTGGTGCTTATAGGTGGCGATACGACTCAAGGTGCGCTTAGCATCACCATCCAATTAATGGGCACTATCGATAAAGATAAAATGCTGTTGCGCAATCAAGCGAAGCCAGGCGATGAGATTTACGTCTCAGGCACCTTGGGTGATGCCGGATTGGCATTAAGGGTTTTACAGAAAAAAATCACTCTACCTGAATCTGTGGCACTTTTGGTATTACCTAAACTCAATCGCCCTGAGGCGCAAATTCCGCTGGGTTTAGCATTAGGCGGCGTGGCGCATGCAGCGATTGATATCTCCGATGGTCTTGCGCAAGATCTGGGTCATATTTTACAAGCAAGCAATGTGGGTGCCGATATTTATTTAGATCAATTGCCCTTATCCGAGAGTTTAACGCAAGCCCTTTCTCGTGTGGATGCTGAAAATCTAGCATTAACCGCAGGCGATGATTATCAACTTTGTTTTACCCTCGCGCCTAATCATCCCATAATCAGTGAATTAGCGCCCACCCATACTCTGACCCGGATTGGCGAAATTACCCAACAGGGCGGATTACGCATCCATCAAAAGGGTCAATTAATTAGGCCACAGACTTTAGGCTGGCAGCATTTTAAATAAGTTAGAATAAATTTTCACATCCATTCTTTAATATTGTCGAGTAGAATCGACGAAAATTAATTTGTCGACTAGTGTTGACAAACTTTATGCATGGGCTTGAAACATATCATGATGTGCGCAAATTCGCATTCGCATTCGCATTCGCATTCGCATTCGCATTCGCATTCGCATCCGCATCCCCATACCACTTATCCACCATCACACTGATTGCACCGTCTCCGGTAACATTCGTTGCGGTGCCAAAGCTATCTTGGGTCATATAGAGCGCAATCATCAAACCGATGGCATCTTCATTAAAACCGAACATCAGCGTCAATATGCCTAATGATGCCATCACGCCGCCACCTGGTACGCCTGGCGCTGCAATCATGACTATGCTTAATAAGAATAAAGTCATTAAAATTTGCGTTAAGCTGGGTTGCTCTAATCCGGGTACTAAATGCAATACTGCTAGGCTGCAGGTGATGATGGTAATAATGCTTCCGGATAAATGGATAGTAGCGCACAAAGGCACGGTAACATTGACTACCGATTCATGCACGCCATTATTTTTATTGGCGCGAATACTGACGGGAATGGCACTGACGCTGCTCATGGTCGCAAATGCAGCGACATAGGCAGGCAACATATTGCGCAGTAGGGTCCAGGGATTTCTTTTGCTGACTAGACCCGTAATACCATAGAGGATCACTAGCCATATGGCTTGCAGCACGATCACTAATGCCAAGACACCGATATAACTGGTAAAAGTATTGACGATAATGCCACTTGCAGAAAAATTAACAAAAATACTTAGGATGTAAAGCGGTAAAATAGGGATCACAATATTTTTTAATAAGAGTTGTAAAATATGTTGTCCTTCATGGACCACATGCTCGAGTGTTGCCGCATGAGTCGTTTGGATGCCGATGCCGATAATAAAGGATAAGATCAGTGCGCCTAGAATATCCATCATCGGTTCTAAAGGCAGTTGAAAATAAGGGGGGAATTGGCCGCTGTGGCTGATTTGAACCGGCTCAAAAGTAAAGAGTGGGATCACTTCTAAGCCTAACCCTACCGCTAAAAGTCCTGCGCCTATAGTCGATAAAAATGACAGCAATAAAATGCTCACCACGATGTTGTTAGATTTTTTTTGTAATTGCGCAAGACCCTGGGCAATAAAAAAAATAATAATAAAGGGGATTAAAAATTTAATGAAACTTTCAAACAACATGCTCACGGTGTTAAATCCCCGTACCATCGCTTCCGGTGCAAAAACGCCAATACCGGCACCCAGCAAGGCGGCAAGTAAGATCCTGAGTATCAGTGGCATGTAAAGTTCCTCTCTAAAATAAAATTAAGGGGTCAACACACAGCGTGCAGCCCGTACATTTTCTTGCAAATGGGCAGGATTAATCGTGCCTACAATCACGCTACTGACACCGGGTGTGTTGAAAATAAAATTCATAGTGGCGCGTAGCGGATCTTCCGCGGCAATTTTATTTAAATGGCCACTTGCTAAGGCCTTTTTGATTAATATCCCTTTATGTTGTTTAACTGCGGTATCAATAACGGGTTTTTCTTCAGGCGCTATGGGATTATAGGTGATCATGGCCACATCGGCATGCTGGAGGGTTAATAATCCTCCAGCTATGGTTTTAGTCGACATGCCAAATGCACGAATTAACCGTTGGGATTTTAATTTTTCTAGCGTTTCAAATACTCTGTGGTGTTGAATAATATTCACATCATCACCGTTAGAATGAATAAGCATGACATCTAAATAATCTGTATTTAAATTTTTTAGACTGTGCTCGATGCTACGTTCAATAAAATCGGCGTTAAAATTATAGTCAGAAACACCGTCGATAAAGGTTTCACCGACTTTGCCGATAATCACCCAATCTGAGCGTTTGCCAGGTAATAATTGTCCTAACCGCGCTTCGCTCGTCCCATAGGCAGGCGCAGTATCCAGCGTATTGATGCCGAGTGTGCGTGCCGTGGTTAATAATTCTACAATCTGTTCATCCGTAGGCAACTCAAAATGTGCGGGGTATTTAACGGCCTGGTTGCGGCCAAATTTCACCGTGCCTAGGCCAAGAGGTGAGACAGCTATGCCAGTTTGGCCCAAAGGACGTAAGGGGAGTTGCGTGGACATATGATCTTAATATCTACTTAAATAGACAATTATCCTGGGTTTTTGTGCAGAAGTCTATGGGCTCTGGCAGCGCATTACTCTCAAAACATTTAGGCAATATGATCCCAAGGGGATGTTGCGAGGGATGGTTTTGGCCAGGTGGCTAATAATTCAAGAGGATACGGTGTAGAGGGTTGTTGCAATAGGGGTATTATTTTTTCAGCTAAAAGGGGTGCAAACGTTAATTTAGTGGGCCAAGCCATGATCACATTATCCTGCCTTGCTATCATAATACTCTCAGGACGCTTGCCGCCATTTTCACCTTCTGCGCGGTTGATAGATAAGGTTTCCCAACGGGGATTTTGCGGCGTAAACCACGGGAATTGCTGCGTAATTAAGGCTTGTGCGGCATTAATTTGTGACGCCTTATCACGATGTATGCCTTCTTCCGCGATTTGGCCACCTAAATACCAGATGGGTTTGCCTGTGTGGGTCATGTGGCTAGTGATCGTTAATACCGGATTGGTGCTCAGTGTGACGCAGTGTACAAAAATAGCAGGCAGATTATCGGCTGCCAGCATCACCATGTGCAAGGGTCTGGTTTGCATGGGGGCTGCTGGGAATAATTGATGATTCCCTTCCCCTGCGGTCAAAATGATTTGGCTAGCATTTAGCATCAGACTTTCATTGGATTCATTGGTTATGATAACAGCGTACTCACCTTTATCTTTTTGTAAAAGGCAATCGCTTACCTTGAAAATAAACGGCAGCATATTTTGGGCTAAAGCGTTTATCAGCGAGGGGACATCTAGCACGCATTCATGCACACGCGTAAGTAATCCGGAAAATTGTTTAGTTTGAAAAAACTCAGGATAATCTGCAGGATTGAGCGCATCACTGTCACTGCATAGCGCTTTTTGGGCAAAAAACTGCGTGACACGTTGGGTAATTTTTTGTTGTGAACATAAATAGTAATGGGGAGAGAGTAGTTTCACTGCGCTTAAATCAAGACCGCCCTGTCCTTGTAAACACGCTTGCCAAACCCTAGGCATATCGCTGATGTGCAAGCTACTGTTAGAGACTTCACCCGAGAGCGCATATTTTATGCCACCATGGATAATGCCTTGCGAGGCTATCGTCTGGCCAAATCCTAGCGCATTTTTTTCTAATAAAATCGCTTGATAACCCTGCTTGCGCAGGTGATTAAGGATAAAGAGCCCGGCAATGCCGCCGCCAATAATGACGATATCCGTTTTAGCACTTAACAACTACGCACCTCAGGTTCCTTGTCTTCATTGTCTTTTTGTGGAAATGTAGCGGGGAGCATGCCCAGTTCGCTGGCTTCTTTTACGAGTGCCATCAGATCACATTGCATCACTTGATACAAATCATCGAGTCCATTTAAAACAAAATAAACGGTTTGCATGATATCATACCGATAAGGTGTGCGCAGCATGGTTAAGATATCAAACGGTTTACGCTCAGGAATAGGACTGTCTAGGGCATAAAGCGTCTCGCCATAAGAGGATAAAATACCGCCGCCATAAATTTTAAGGCCAGCAGGCGTTTGCGTTAGGCCAAATTCGACAGTAAACCAATACAAACGGGCCAAATACACCCGTTCTTTAGTGCTCGCTTTAAGACCCAGTTGGCCATATTTATGAGTAAATTCAGCAAAAGTAGGGTCGGTTAACATCGGGCAATGACCAAAGAGTTCATGAAAAATATCAGGCTCTTGCAAGTAATCGAGTTCTTCAGGAATACGAATAAAACTCGCCGCAGGAAATTGTTGTGTGGCTAATAATTGAAAAAAAGATTCGAAAGAAATGAGTGCCTCGACCGGAGCTACAGACCATCCTGTCGTGTCTTGAAGAATTTTTGAGACTTCAACGCATTGGGGAATGCGCTCATTATTTAATCCCAACACGGTTAAGCCTTTTAAATAAGCCGGATGCGCGCGCTCTGCCACTAGGGGGTATTGGCGATTATATAAAGCTTTCCATACGGCATTTTCCGCATCCGTGTATTGGATATATCCATGCGCATCAGGTTTTTTAGCGGTATATTTTGTTTTTGCGTGCATAATGACTTCCTATAAATTACCTAATACTAAAACAATAATAATAATACCAATCAGGAATATAAATGCGGGCGTAAACCAGCCGCCTGGCGTTTGATAAGGCAGGGGTGAGGTGGCACGGGTGCGGATCCGATACACCATCAAAGCAGGGAGTAAGCATGCAAGCACGGCTAAAAACGCGGCCGCATAGCTTAATAATTGCGTGAAACCTTGGGGAGACACGATGGCTAAGACTAGCGGGGGAATAAACGTTAATACGGCCACATTTAATCGGGTATTTATTTTATTTTTAGGCAGAATATCGCGTAAGAAATCAAAAATACCTAAGGTCACACCCAAAAATGAAGTGATAAGGGCCACTTGCGCAAAACCATTGAGGATCAGGGTAATACTCGGTTTATTAATTAAGTTACCCATTAACTCAATAAAATCTCCGACAGAATTGCTATTTAAGGTGGTAAAGCTTTGTGGGCCTTGAGGCGGAATAATGCCATAGCTTAATGTTTGCCACAGTAAATAAATGATTAAAGAAATACCACTGCCATAAAGAATGGCACGTTTTAATACTTGAACATTAAAATCGGCATACTGGCTTAATGAGGGAATAATGGTATGGTAGCCAAATGCCGTGAAAAATACGGGGATCGCTAACCACAAACTACTAGGCTCAGTCACGGTATTTTGCATTAAATTTACCACATCTATTTGCGGCACACAGAGAAAAGCCACTAAAACCAGCAAAACAAATTTAATGGCCATAAATCCACGGTTTAACAGATCCGTTGCTCTTGTGCTGGTGTAAATAAAAAATCCTAACACCACTGTGAAAATAATGGCACTGGGTAAATTAGCTAATTCTATACCCGCAAAATGTTTCAAGCCGACAGATAGCAATGAGCTTCCGCCGTTAATGTAGGCCACGGTCAGCGCGTAGAGTAGACCTAAAAAACTGAAAGTCATCACGAACTGCCCGAGATAGCCTAATGTTTTTGAAGCCATGGTATTAAAATGTAAATGAACTCGATCTGCGAGGTTCGCTTCAAGAATTAAAAACGCAGCGGTGATCGTGACCATCCACATCAACAACATTAGCCCGACACTCGCCCAATACCCTAAACCGATGGCGCTCAGTGGAATGCCCAACATTCCCGCGCCGATAGTCGTCCCGGTGACCAGTAATATGCAGCCAGTGGCTTTATTATTGATAAGCATGATAGAGATCCTTAAAAGTATGAGTGCACGGTATTAAAATTAAAAAACAGGTTAGATAGCGTCTTAAAAGACCAAGATTAGGCGGAGAGTCGGTATCGGTGTATATGTAGTGTATGCATGGTGTTAGTGCTTTAGATAATTGTAAAACATATCTTTTTTATCGCAGAATGTCAAGGCGAGTCAAATTGTCGCAACCAACCTTTAATAATGCCATAGATGTTAATGCGATCTTTTACATAAGCCCGAGGCTTATTATCTAAATGGGGACAGCTGAGGCTAATAAAATCACCGTGCAAGGTCTGGACGCGTTTGATAATCGGTGTGGTGTTATCTAAATAAGCCATAATGACATCATTGGCTGTCGCACTCGTGCTCGGGACATACCATAACGTATCACCGGCATAAAATCCTTGGTCACTCAAGCGGTCATCTTTAATATGCATGCTATGACAATGTTGAAATTGCATGAATTTTGAGGTTTTGCCTATCAGTGCAATCACACTATGATCATGAGGATGATGCGGCGTAACGGGCGTAAGACCACGGTGTTTATGCGGCGCTTTAGCCAAATAACCGGCTTCAATTAAAGTATTAATATAGCGGCTTACCGTGCCTTTGCTGGTAATGCCAATCCCATGTGCGACTTCAAGCAATTTAGGCGCTTGCCTGTGGGTAGAGAAATAATGTTCAATAAATTCTAATGTGCGCGTTTGAGCTGAAGTAAGCATATCTATTCCTTTCATAAGTCCTATATAATTGTAAGATGCATTTTTACGGGGTCAAGGAAAACAAAGATGAATTATCGTCATGGCTTTCATGCGGGTAATTTTGCGGATGTGGTTAAGCACACCGTATTACTGCAATTGCTTGATTATTTGCAGCAAAAAGCGAGCCCGTATTGCTTTATTGATACGCACGCAGGCGATGGTTGTTATGATTTAACCGCGCTGCCCACGCAAAAAACGCTAGAGGCCGAACAAGGCATTTATCGCTTGCTGATGATGAAACCGCATCCTGAAATGTTAGAACAATATCTTGCTATCGCATGCAAAGAGCAGAATTATTTAGGATCACCGCTGCTGGCCGCACAATGTTCACGTCCTATCGATCGCATTATCTTAAACGAAAAGCATCCCGAAAGTTATCTAGCCTTAAAAAAAAATGTGCAGGGCTATACCAATGTCGCTGTTCATGAGCGGGATGCGTATGAATTTTTACCGGCTTTACTGCCGCCGAAAGAAAAACGTGGTTTGGTATTGATAGATCCTGCATTCGAAGACAAACAAGAAATGCAGCATTTAATAGCGTGTTTAACCCAATGCATGAGGCGCTGGCCGCAAGGCCTGTATTTAATTTGGCTGCCTATTGTAGGGCGTAACGATTATAAGGTGCGCGATTTAACGCATATCGGCTTTGAGAAGTATTTAACCATAGAATTTTATATTAAAACCCCAAGTGTTGATGCGCCTGGATTAATCGGCTGCTCATTATTACTGATCAATCCGCCCTGGCAAATTGAAACGCAGCTGCATCCGTTACTGGATTATTTATGGCAAGTCTTGCATAAAGATCAAGCAAGCACTTGGTCAATAAAGGTACACACCGATTCCAAAATAAAGTAATGCAGTAAACACCGCCATGACGATGGCATAAGGCAGCTGCGTGCGTACATGTTCCAAGTGATCACAACCGCTGGCTAGCGATGCCATTAAGGTGGAATCTGAAATGGGCGAGCAATGATCCCCAAACACGCCGCCGCCTAAAATCGCTGCCAGCGCGAAGGCGGGGGCGACGTCTAAATTCATCGCAAGTGGGATCCCAAGTGGCATCATGATCGCAAAGGTGCCCCAGGACGTGCCGGTGGTAAAGGCGATAAAGCCGGCACAAATAAATAATACCGGTGCCAGGGCATAAGGAGGGAGAAAATCACCCACGAAATGGGCCACATAAGCCCCAGTCCCTAAATCGATACACGCCATGCCCAATGCCATGGAGAGTAAAACAATAGTCACCAGCGGCAGTAAATCGCTCATGCCCTTAAAACTATTTTGAATCATTTCTTGGGTGTTCATTTGTTTACCGAAGTAAACCAAAACTCCACAAGCCAGTAGCGCAATGCATATTGACCATAAAACAGATTGTGATCCGGATCCTTGTAAGATATGTCCTCCTCCGGTATAGAGCATGAATACAGGCATACCTATGACTAACACAATCAAAGGCACAATAAAATAACGTGATTTGCTGGCAGGAGGCTCTTCTTCTGGAGAGATATTAATTTTGCTTTGCGCGTGCTTCATGGGACCTAATACTTTCCCGGTGATGGCGGTAAAAAAAACCACGATCACTGCGATTAACGCATAAAAATTAAGTCCTATCGAGAGGAGTAAGGTTTGCGTCGTGCTTTCTAGGCCATAGCCTTCGAGTAAACCTAAAATATAGGCGCCCCAGCCATTGAGTAAAATGAGTACACTGATGGGGGCGCAGGTCGAATCGATGATATAGGCCAGTTGTGCCCGTGAGAGTTTATATTTATCGAATAATTTTTGTGAAATAATGCCGGACGTTAAAATACTTAAATTGGTTTCAATAAAAATGAGTGTGCCCGTGATCGTCGGCAACAATGCAGCTCTGCGGCGTGTGGTCACAAAGCCTAAATGTGTCAGTTGATAGATAAATGCGCTGACGCCGCCGCTCGTTCGAAATAAGGCGAGGAGGGCACCCACCAATAAACTGAACAAAAGGACTCGGGTGCGTTCCGGATCTAAAAATACCGCGACTAGGCGTTCAAATAAAGCCAGTAAGCCTAACCCGGGATTCAGACCGGTTAATAAGGTTTCAGCTAACCATAAGCTTAGGATGAGTGCAAAGATGATGTTACGCTGCCAGATAGCAATGGTAATGGCCAATAAGGGGGGAAGTAGGACAACCCAGCTGGTTAACATAATAAAATCCTACAGATACGTAATTAAGAGCAGTGATTAATTATATGAGGTATGGCAGAATAGGCAACTGATTAGGTGAGCAAAGGAAATAATGATGACAGATATGATAGAAGAATTGACAGTTAATTATACCGAAGGGGATCAGCTATTAGTTAAAGAACTTGATAAGCAAGTGCTTTCTAAAGGGGCTTGGTCTACGGTTATTTTTCGTTATCAAGATTGGGATGCCAAGAAGCAAGCCTATAGCGCAGATAAATACACCATCCGCCGTTACCAGAAGAAGGACGGTGAATACAAGCAGCGCTCTAAATTTAATATCTCTAGCGCTGATCAAGCAAAGAAAATCATTGTGGCTTTAGAGAAGTGGTTGGGGGAAGCGGAGTAGAGATATACCTGTCATTTTTTATTGCGTTTTGAAATGACAGGTATTGCGCGATAAGCATTTCATAAATCAAGCGAATTGAATATGGTACACTCAGAATTTATGATTTTAATTTCATGATAAAACAATGAATGCAACTAATTTAAATGATGTTTTTTCAGACCTTAGCCAGGGATTTAAAAGTTGGCGCATATGGATTTTATTGGGATGGCAAGATATTCATTTGCGCTATCGCCGGTCAGTTTTAGGTCCATTTTGGCTGACCTTAAGTATGGCTGCGTTTATCTATTCCTTGGGATTTTTGTATGCTCAGCTCTTTAATGCTGAATTAAGCGTTTATTATCCATTTATCGCAACAGGTCTAGTCTCCTGGACGTTTATTGCTGCTACTATTAATGATAGTACCGAAACCTTTCTTAATGCTACTGAATATATTCAACAGATTAAGCTTCCTTACTCAGTCTATGTTTTGCGCTTGATATTTAATAATGTCATTATTCTTCTACACAATGTACTTGCAATTGTCCCTATACTCATTATTTTTAAAGTGGGCCCAACTGCATTTTCCTTCTTAGTATTACTTAGCAATCTAATCTTAATTTTATTTTGCTTATTTTGTTACAGTTTCATCCTAAGCCTAATCGGTACACGATTTAGGGATATCAAACCTATAATCAATAGTGTATTACCGATAGTTTTTTTGCTGTCGCCTATTTTGTGGATGCCTGAAATGCTACCCGAGAGATTTAGCTATCTGGCAGATTATAATCCATTCTATCATTTGGTTAATCTGATACGAGAGCCATTTTTGGGCCAACTGCCAAGTGTATTGAGCTATCAATTCTCGATCATGATCACGCTGTTTGGGTTTTTTATGATGCTGTTTTTATTATGGACGAATCGTCATAAAATTGCCTTTTGGTTATAAGAAAGTAATGTCTGATGTCTAAAAAAATATGGTTCGTTCATCATTATGCAGGCTCACCCCTGCTCGGCATGTCTTATCGTGCTTATTATTTTGTGCGTGAATTCAATCGAACTGGCCATGTGGCCCATGTTATCGGTGCAAGCCATCATCATTTATTGATGCACGAAAAAACAAGTCAAGATGAAAATGTTACTTTCCAACTCATTGAAGATGCTCCTTTTGTGTTAATCAAAACCAGTAAGCACGCTTTGGGCAATAAGGTGAAGCGTTTATTAAATATGTTTACATTTATGTATCGTTTGCGTAGAGAGTATAAGAAAATTATTCAGCAAACAGGAAAGCCGGATATTATTATTTGCTCTTCTCCGCATCTGATGACTTATTTGGCCACTCAATATATTGCAAAAAACTGTAATGCCAAACATATTCTTGATGTACAAGATATTTGGCCGGATAGCATTACGCAACTGCTAGCAGTGTCAAAATGGCATCCCCTGGCGGTTTTATTGCGACGGATTGAAAAAATATCCTACGTTCAATCTGATGCCATAGTTACAGTTTTGGAAAATTTTAGCACTTACTTGTCACAGTTTAAAATAACTCATCAGAAGCATTATTATATTCCTAATGGAATTGATGAGCATATTAATGCATCAGTGCTACTGCCTGAAAAAATAGTATCAAAGATAGCCCTGTTGAAAAAAAATGGAGCATTTATTATTGCTTATACTGGAAGTCATGGAATACCCAATGCCTTGGATCAATTTATCGATGCCGCCAAAATAGTTAACAATGATAATAAAGCTAATATACATTTTATATTAGTAGGTAATGGTTCTGAAAAGAAAAGGTTAGAGCATAAAGCTGCTTTATTAAATAATATGTCATTTTTTGGAACGATAAGTAAGGGGGCAGTGTATAGGTTGCTTAATCAAGTCGATGCTTGTTATATTGGGTGGCAGAACAAAAGTATCTATCAATACGGTGTTTCAGCCAATAAGATTTTTGATTACATGTTAGCAGGAAAACCTATAATTCACGCAGTCAATACAAACTTTGATCCAGTAAAAGAAGCCGGTTGTGGCATTATAGTTCCTCCAAATCAGCCTGAACTACTGGCTAATTCATTTGAATATATTGCCACATTAGATAAATCTATACTTGAAGCAATGGGTAAAAAGGCTAAAAATTTCGTAATGGCAAATCATACTTATAAAAAACTGGCTGAACAATATATGTGCTTATTTTAGTTTACTGAGAGCTTGCGTTATAGAAAGCGATGCCTTCATCCGTATCACCAAAAAAAACCATCTCTCCTGATTTTAATACAATAATTTTGTTGCAAATGGCTTTTATTGTAAAACTATCATGGCTAGCCAGAATGAGTGATTTTGATGTATTGATAAGCCGGTGAATTCTTTGTTGGGCCTTATTCATAAAGTGAGCATCACCTGCACTAATCACTTCATCTAAGATTAAAATTTCAGGCTCAATGGCTGTTGCAATTGCAAAAGCTAGTCGAACACGCATACCTGCCGAATAGGTGCGAATAGGCATCATAAGATAATCATCAAGCTCTGTAAACTCTGCGATCTCTGATTTTCGTTGTTGAATTTCTTCAAATGACATGCCTTGTAAAATGCATCTTAATGTAATATTTTCAAAACCATTTAATTCAGGATTAAGGCCTAACATAACATTAAGTAAGGCAGAGACTTTTCCTTTTACGTTGATGTATCCAGAGGTGGGCTGATAGATCCCAGCGAGTACGCGTAATAAAGTGGACTTACCTGCGCCATTTGAACCGATAAGGCCAATGCGATCGCCTTCTTGAATTTTAAAGGTGATATCCCTTAATGCTTGAACCATGAGCACTTTGTTTTGGCCACATTTGATGAGGCCGCCAGTGGTCACATGAATAATTTTCTTTTTAAGTGACTGCATGTCAGCACCGTATATTGGGAAAGAAAGATTTACATGTTTTAAATTGATGATGGTCATTGTGTTCAATCCTAACAATATTAATAAATAATAGATATTAAATGTTATCTAGTGTAGCAGACCTTAATTCTAGAAATTCAACAAAACTGCCTAGCCTGTAGATGCATGATAGTGTTGGACATAATTGTGCAATTCTTTCTTTAACAGTATTTTTAATTTCATTGACTTTAGCACATTGATAATCATTCATGGCCACATCAAATGCCATATAAAAATCTCTAGGTGTAAAAACAAATCTAGAAACAACCATGTGTTCATAGTGCGCATCTGCAGTCTGATCAAGTATGATCATTTGTGATAAATATTGCTTTTCACTCTCTGAGGGCGATGGGAATAATGCATTCTTGTTTATTTTTATATTGACAACGCCATAATCCTTAATTTTTTTGAAAACCTCAATCAGTTTCTTAAGATTCATTTGGCTCTCGATTAAGATAAAAGCATTTCCGAAATGGTTGCTCTGAACTTCATCAAAGGAATCATTGAAAGTATATACTTCATTTGCAAATGAAGTAAGGTCCTTATCCAAACGCTTGATCAGTTTATTCTTTAAATTCTTATAAACACTCGTAATAAGGCGTGGCCATGTAGGCTCTGGAAATTTAACATTTTCCACTGCATAAAGAAAAGGATTGTGCTTATCATTTTCAATATGAGATATAAAATTATCAAGTTTATATTTAGAGAAAAAATTAGAGACTTTAATCTTATCACTTGATAAAAATATATCAGAAAACTTTAGAAGACTATCAAAATGATTGTAGGGTGAAAATAATCGTGCTTCCATTTTCTGTATTTGGCTCACAACCTTGCAAGATAATTCAGGTTTATTGCTTTTTTGTGCCATGCATAGAATATTCAATCCAGGTAATTCAGCTAAGCTATCTTCAAGCGACATAAGGGGAGTTCGATATTCATCGTCCTTCAGGTAGGTATAAAGATAAGATATTTTTGCACCGGATACAAATTTCTGCACTTCAAAAATTTCAGCTAGCTGATATAAAAACTGCTTGTAATCAAAAGCAATATGATAATCATGAGGTGCAGGCTCAATAAACTGATTTGAATTATTTTGTATATTTATTATATTATTTAAACAGGAGTGAGCAAAGGCTATCTTAGGGAATAATGCTGAAAAATTAGTTTCATTAGGCTCTCTGCAAAACAATAGCCCTTCTTTCTTTAATACACGGTTTATTTCATGTAAAACTGCATTTAGGTTATTAAAATGATGCAGCACTCCGCTGCATAAAACGATATCAAAACTCTCATCTTCGAAGTCTAAATTTTCAGCATCGCCTTGTATAAACGTAATATCTGGGTGCTTTGATTGGGCAAGATTTACCATGTCTATCGATAAATCAACTCCAACAATTATTGAATTTGGTATCAAATTTAAAAACGGAATCATTGACCCTGGGCCGCAACCTAAGTCTAAAATCTTTGGCTTTAGTAAATGTTTAGTATTATCAAGTATAAAATCTCTAATGTCTTCATCCATCAGCTTATAAGCTTGTGCTTCATGGTAGGTTTGGTCATATACTTTTGAATACTTTTTACCATGCTCAATTTCTAATCTTTTTTGACGTAAAGAATGGAAGGTTGTGTTTTTAAGAGACTTTATACCTATGACCTCTTCAATGACTGCATTAAATTTACTGGCTATTATTTCTTTTGAATGGTGTTTTTCTATCCATTGCCTGCTCAGTGATCCGAGTTCTAAAAACTTTTCTTTGTTTAACATGCAAGACTTCAGTGCTTCATAAATTTCATCAGTCGTATAGGCATTAAGAAAGGGGGGCATTTGGGAAAAACACCATTGATGCATCGCCTCGTCAAATGCGATACAAACGGGAGCACCGCAGGCCATCGCTTTAGGCGCAATGAGGCCAAATGTTTT
>Ga0206845_1005_pt1 | contig 92215 bp, 101 predicted proteins | sample Alteio_BWOrgCont_19_FD_152887 | JGI IMG/M metagenome (GOLD analysis project Ga0206845, IMG submission 152887) | Enriched cells from forest soil in Barre Woods Harvard Forest LTER site, Petersham, Massachusetts, United States -... | ecosystem: Environmental > Terrestrial > Soil > Temperate forest >...
TGCCATTCGATAGCCAATCCTGATGTAATTGAGCAGTTTCTTCAGTAGAGGGCATCGCTACCTCGTCGGTATCGATAATATAAACGTGCTTTTTTGAGGTTTTGATCATATTTGCAGGGTGCATATCATAATATCGAGTCTCTATGGCTGCGCGATAGATCTGCTGGGTTTGTTGAAGATCCAGTTCAATACCTTGTCCTGTTTGTCCTTCAATTTTCTGAGCAATAACAACACTATTCTCATTCGTAGGAGTACTAGTACCTTGATCGAAAACTTGATATACATATTTTTCGGGTACACGCAGTACATCAAGATTGTTTTTTGTTATTACTTCTTTTAATCGCTGAACATTCTCAACTCTTTTTATACCATATTTAATGATATATCCAGAAAGCCATGATACTTTGGCTGTGCGCCCGCCAAAAACGCCCGGCAATTGAGATTGTTGCCATTCTTTCAAGAGCTTGGTCAATTCTGCAGAATGTTCATCAAGAATGGCTTTGATTGTTGAGGGAAGTTCTGATCCCTGTAAACTGATGGTTATACAAGAAAAAATTATATACCAATGTTTTTTCATGAAAAAGCATCCCTTAGAGTGCGTGAAAAATCCCCCCTAGATGAAACAATATCATAAATAATCATACCTGTAAATATCATGAGTTGAGTAAAGTTTCAGTGTTAATATTAAGAAGAGGTGCGCTGCTTGGATTAACTATTCAAGGTCCTCATTCAACTCTATAGCAGGATGATATCACTATGGAGAAGGCGAATTGACATGCAAGCAAACCCGTTTACGACATGTAAGTATTATTGAGACAATTGGAGCACTGCGCAAAATTTACGGTGTCATTTTCTCGTTTGATGCTGATGAGGACGGGTAAAAAAATAATTTATTCTGAGCAGAGCCAATCTTTGCGTATAGTAAATTGCTCCAAAAAATTTGTTTTCTGGTGTGGATCAAGCCATGACCCTAATCGAAAAAGAGCCATGCCACTGCAATAAAACAACCCTCCTCCTAAGCTTAATCCTGTCCCCCAATTAAACATGCGTTGAGCTTCATTTAAATTTTCATTAATCGAAGAAGGATCTGTATCGAAAGGTCTGCCACATTCTTGTGCCCGCTCCATACCCCGTTGTGTGGATATTCCTGTCATCCATGACCAAAATCCCGGGATGAATAAGGCTGTTCCCACGCAAGCAACGTTTACTCCTACTCGTTTCAGCATATTGCCGGTGGTTTTTGCGATAAGAGCTTGGTTAAAAGGTGTGCAATCGACATCTTCTTTCGGTAATATCTGTTGTTCATTGGTACTGGATTCTTGATCATTATTATTCGATAGAGCAATATAGCAGGTATCGTTGCTATCGGGTGCATCAAGTGCTACGTCGCGTCCGCTTATTGATGTTAGATTGTTACTCAGTGGTTTGCAGAGTTTGTATCCATATGTGCGTATTCTATCGCCTATATAGCAAGTACATAAAAACACTAAAAGCGCTTTATTTGCTGTGCAAAGGCGGTCGTATCTATTTTCCAGAATAACCCCTGTCTCTCTTCCATCTGAAAAATAGGGAAATGAACAGGTTCTCAGAGATCCTCGACGAATTGCTATTTCAAGAGAAATCCAAAGACTTGAAAGGGCCGTTGTTACCGAGCCGACTCCTGATATACAGGCTACTGGTCGACCAATTTTTTCGAAACAATTACCAATTACTCTATTCGCTTGTTGCCTGCTTCTATTTTCTACTTGTGCTTGATATGTCAACGCTTTAGTATCCATTGAAATGACGGAAAGATTCCACAAGATCAAAGAGGCGATCACATGTTGTCCTACCAATTTCCAAACACTATATTTCATCGAAAATCCTTTTGACCGCAGTTTCACTTTAATCACCTCAATACTATTTCGCTAGCGCTAAAAGTCAATAGGGGTTTAACGTTGAGCAAATGAGGAAGGATTTTATCTCTCGCTCGACTCCACAAATGAGGCGGATATTTTTTTTAAGCCTTCTTTAAACTGAATGGTAAGCTTTGGTGTTGTTACTCCTACGCTTTCTACACAAATGATAGTTCCAATGCCAAATTGTGGATGTGATACTTTTTGGTTAATTTTCCATGGACAAGCAAGGTTATTTTCCCGCATTGCCGCTGGTGAGGAATGTTTGGTAAAAGCGGGTTTCTGTGGTTGTGGATAAGCCTGCTGATACGACGACAACGTTGGCTTATTGGTTATCCAATGTTCTATGTCGGTTATGATGCGCGTGCTTGACCATGTTGCTATATCAAAGACCGGTGCAATCTCCGCGGGTATTGTGTCCAAAAAGCGCGAGGCGCCTTGATTGGTTACACGACCAAAAAGATATCGTGTTGCGCTGTAGCTTACAATGAGCCGTTCTCGCGCTCGGGTAACGCCGACGTAGAGTAAGCGGCGCTCTTCTTCGACACTTTCTGCGCTCCATGCATGTGCGCTCGGTAAAAGGCCTTCTTCGACACCGGGAATAATGACCGTATCAAATTCTAATCCTTTAGCGCTGTGCAATGTCATCAGGCGTACATAGTCAACGGCATCGGATTTATCTTCTATCTGGTCTTGAAGCAGGGTGACTTCTTCTAAAAATTGAGCAGGACTTGTTATGCCTTGTAATTCTCGTGCACGTGCAGCATTAAGCAGTTCATGAACGTTAGCGATACGTTCTTGCGCTTCTTTTGGGTCATACGCATTGGTAAGATACGTAAAAAATTGTGTTAATGTGGTAACTCGTTCAAGGTACGCACTGACGCTTTCTTCGTGATCTAAAGGTTTTACGATCTGTAAAAAAGTATTCAGAGCATGTGCTTTTGATGGTGTAACCAGTTTGTTATTAATAATATGCTGTGCAACCTCAATGCATGATGATGCAGGAGTTTGATCCCAGAGATTGATAAACATTTCGACGAACGATTCACCGAGTGATCGTGCCGGTGTATTAATACACCGTTTTAAGGAAATACGATCGAAGGGATTTACCGTAAGGCGAATATATGCAAGAAGATCTTTAATCTCTTGTCGATCATAGAATTGGGTGCCACCGATTATTTTATATGGAATCGAATGGCGGATGAGCGCTTCCTCCAACATTCGTGACTGAGCATGGGATCGATAGAGGATGGCAAGCTTAGAAAGTGAAGCGTTTCGTTTGAACGCGTGTGCTGCGCCAATAATAATATCACCTTCTTGAAAAGCAGATGAGCACGAAATGACACGGATACGATTCTGCGCAGGACGATCTGACCAGATTGTTTTTGGCACGCGTTGACTATTCTGCTTAATAATATCATCTGCCATCTGTAATATTGGCTGTACAGAGCGGTAATTCTGCTCGAGTGTTATTGTTTTTACCTGAGGAAATTGTGTAGGAAATTTCAAAATATTTGATATGGTTGCGCCACGCCACGCGTAAATCGATTGATCTTCATCCCCTACAACACACAGTGATGTCAGCATGAACTGCTGTTCTACCGAAAAGCTCATCGTATGAATGAGAGCATGCTGAATACGATTAGTATCTTGATACTCATCGACGAGAATATGTTTAATACGCTGTTGAAAGTGTGCTCGAATGGTATCATCACTTTGAAATAATTTGAGCGTTTCGAGTAAAAGGTCATCAAAATCAAGACAATGCGCCGCTTTTTTTTCTTGCTCATAGGCGAGATACAGCTGTTGGTACTGCGAATCTCCAGGAAGTGGCTGTGATAATTGAGCTAACGACTGAATATCATTTTTATAGCGAGATATTGCGCTGCTGATATTTTGCGGTGTTATTTTTTTATGAACATTCGATTTTTTAAGAATATCTTTAATACATTGCTCGCGATCGTGAGTGTCCATAAGCGTGAATGGTTGTTTGCGATACTGTTTAAGAAATTGTAAACAGAATGAGTGAAATGTTCCTATTATCGGGCGAGGCCATTCGGGAGGAAGTGATTGCATAATACGCGTTTTCATCTCATGCGCCGCTTTATTGGTAAAAGTAAGCGCGAGGATCGATGATGCAGGAATCTGTTCATTCAGTAGAAAATTGGTAACGCGTGCCGTAATGACACGTGTTTTTCCTGCGCCTGCACACGCGCGAACAAGAATAACGCCTTCTTTATGTATTGCTGATTCACGCTGTAAGGGTGTTAATTCATTACTCAGAAAATGAGCGAACTTGCTTTGATACTCTTCTGTTATATTCACAATAGGCTTCTTGTTAGGGCACACTTTTTATGTTTGCCTTAGTTTACTCGAGCATCATGAAATCCGCAATTACCGAATATTTTTTTATCGAATATCATCACCATTTTGTTCTTTATGATCCTCATCAGTTTGTGAAGTATTATAGTGGTTGCGCACAGGACTGTATGGCTGTTTTCCTCGATCACCACCGCAACCGAAAAAATCAAAGAATCGTAAAAGAAATGACATGAAGGGGGATATTTTAATCTGTTCTGATCGGATTTCTATTGCGTCACGAAGTGGCGGCGTGTCAAGAGAAACATCAAAAAGTTCTATCGCGGGATCGCGATGGCTTGGATTGCGTAATGATTTGAGCGTTGTCGTTTTTCGTTCGGTTGACTTCTCTTCTCCTGCCTGCATCAATGAACTGATACAAAGCATCACCGAGCATACATACATTATTCTCATATACAATCCCCCCTTATGAGTATCTTGTATCATCATAAAAGGGGGGATATTTTTGAAGCAATGAACTGAATGAAAAGAATGGTATACTGCTTATGATTCTTCTTCCACCCAATCTTCCTCATCCAAGGGCCGAGGCGAAAGTTCTTGATCTGGTGCGGTATGAGGGGTAACAAGACTGTTGTTGGGAACGGAAGTGACTGGCGCATTGGTCAGTGAATGAAAGGATGATGAATCTCCGTGCTCTAATGTAACCTCAGACAATTGAAGAAAAGACTCTTCATCGACTGGTGCTCGAGGTTCTTCGTCTGATGATGTTGAATAATCTGAGAACGATGAAGTTATGGAACTACTGTTGCTTCGAAATTTTGAACCCGTTGGAAATGATGAGGAAGAACAGGAGCTGCTGCTTGATGATGATGAGCATGTGGATGATACGGTTATAACTGATGGTGAGTATGGAGTATAGAATTGTATTCCTGAGCAGGTAAGGTCGCTGTAAATTGATGATGAAGAACATGATGAATTATTGCTGGAACAATGTGCGAATAGATCGCGGTTACCTTGCATTAATGCAATCTGTTGTTGAAGCTCGCGTACAAGGCCGCAGTGTTTTGTAAAATCTTGGCGTAAAGCTTCTATTTCCCTGCGGAGACCACTTATTTCCTTAAGGCGCTGAAGATCTCTTTCATTTGCTTGGGAGCGTTTATTTTCTTGATCACCTCTTCTGCACATCTCTAAGCATGATCTACGCTCTTGGGGAGGGGGCGTTTTGCGGGGTCCATAGCAGAATAGTGTTGCTATCGCATCAAATATTGATGGTGATTGTGGTTTTGCTGATTGTTGATTGTGAGTATATGTTGGCGGGGCCTGTCGTTTGTGATTTCGTTGAGCTCCCTGTAATGATAAGCAACAGAGCAGTGTGTACCATATATATACTGTCATAGTAACTCTCCAGCGCAGGGCATCTCCCTTCTATGATTATTATGTTCATCATAGAAGGGAGATGCTGTTTAATACAATAAAAATGAGCAATAAATTCTCCGTGAACGGGTCATTAAACTCTTTCAACTATTTCAAAGTCATGTTCGTTCATGTCATAAGTGGTTTTGCCTTCGATACCTTTTTCTTTATTTTCTAAAGAATCGGTTGAGTTTTTCATGGAGGGCGAAAGTGGAAGGTGTAATAACAGGCGAGAAAGCTGAGGAGCTGACGATACGCGACGCATACGAGTGCTGCCTTGCGCATTTGGAGGGCTGGCAACCAATGCGCTTACGTTTGTTGTTGTAGGCGCTGATGAAGTAGATACGTTGCCAGCTGAAATGGTGCTGTTATTTAAGGATGATGATGCAGTTTCAGCAAACGAACTGTCGCATGAGCTGCTGCTGGAAGAGCAGGGTAAAGATGCGCTGGCAAATGATAAGATGCCTGTTAATGAACAACTGCTGCTCGAAGAGCATGAAGAGGGTGATATACGACGGCATGTTGTTTTTCTTTTTTTTGTTTTTGTTTTTACAGGCGTTCTGTTAATCTGTTTGCGCCAGTTGTACAAGCCTAATAAATCCTCAAGTTTTTGGTATTCTTCAACGGTAGGGTTACAAGGCAATCCGTATTCTCGAAGAGTCTTGAGAAATTGATAAATTTGTTTTTGAGTAAAACATCGTTTGTGTGTCATTTGTTGAAGGAAACGATGCGGTGATACGCGCCAAAATCCTTGAAAGTTTGTTATCTTTATTGAAGCATCATATTGACATCGATGGTCCAATTCTCCAATTAAGTACGCGGTCGATTGAGTGTTCTGAATCGACTGATCCTTAATTCCCTCGATTGATTTTTCAATAGTGTAAATGGTTTCATCGCCTTGTGCCTCAACGACTTGAGCGCACCGGGTAATCCCGCCAAGGAGAGTATGTTCGGTTGCTTTTAATCGATCAGATATCGCTTGTACCACATCTTGTTCTTGTTGTGCTGCATCACTACTATATTTAGATTCTTTATCTGCCTGCAGGAGCTCTTCTGTTTTTTCTCGATGCTTTTGTATGAGTTCCCTTTGGTATTGAGCATTCTTGAATAATTCACTCGCAGATTCTTGAAGTTTAGCGAGAATGGCAAATATATGGTTTGTCGTGATTCGTTTTTCGGGCATTTTGAGGGCGATAGGCAAACTACAAAGACTTGCAAAAGCTCTATTGGTCCGTCGAATGGCAGGTACTTTTTGGGATCCTAAAAGGTTGAGGTTGAGTATGGTAAATAATATACCCGAAAGATACATGCGTTTCATCATGATAGTGATATCCCCGTTTAGAACATAACGTGTTTCGGGTACAGTACCATAATTACATGAATAAGGTCAAGCTGGCGTATCAATTACTTTTTGGTGGGATCGATGCCAAGAAAGAAGAAAATTTTTGAGCTCATCAAGTCCTGTTTGCGTCGTTGTTGATGTGAAAAACACCGTTTCGCCGACAGGAAGATTTTGCTGGCGATGGAGTAGTTCTTCTTCTGAAAGATTGTCTGCTTTGTTGAGAAGATAGATCATCGGTTTATTAATGCGTAACTCTGCGATGGTGGCGTTAACGAGTGCGATATGAAGACGCCAATTTGGATTACTAATATCAACGACATGTAATAAGAGTGTTGCGTATTGTAGCTCATAGAGTGTTGATTTAAATGCTTCGATCAGTTGGTGCGGAATATTTTGAATAAATCCTACCGTGTCTGAGATAAGACCCATTTTTTTGTGCCCGATGTAAAGCTCTCTTGTTGTCGTATCAAGTGTTGAAAAAAGCTTATTTTGTACAACGACATCGCTATGAGTAAGCGCATTAAGGATGCTTGATTTTCCTGCATTGGTATACCCAATAAGACAAAAGTGAGGAACGTTATTAATCATTCTTCGCTTTCTTTGGGTAATGCGCGATTGTTCAACGCGTGCTAAGTTGCGGCGCAATTTAAGGATCAGATGTTCAATATGTTGCAAATCACGTTCTTTTTGTGTCTCTCCGGGTCCTCGCGTTCCGACATAACCACTTTGTTGTCCTAAATGAATTCCTTTGCCGGCAAGCCGAGATTTTTGGTGCTGAAGCCAAGCAAGTTCAACTTGTAGTTTTCCTTCAGCAGAGACTGCATGCTGTTGAAAAATACGAAGAATAAGCGTTGTACGGTCAATAATATCGCAGTGGAATAGGCGTGAAAGATTACGTTCTTGCTGTACAGAAAGTGGTTCTGAAATAATAATCTGTTCTACTCGTTCTTGCTCACAGAGTTGTATGAGCTCTTCGAGCTTTCCTTGCGTGAAGAAATAGGTGGTATCCACGGTGCGTAGGCGAACTTCTTTGCAAAAATCAAATTGAATGTTATTTGAGGTTACTAAATGTAAGAATTCATTGAAATATTCCTGGACATCGCCTGCCGGGTTGGTGGGAATATGTACCGGAAGGAGCAATGTTTTAGGATATTCGGATGTTTCTCTATTGATTCGTCTGGTCATTGTTAAATTTGAAGCCTCAAGCAGGAAAAGCTAAACTAAGAAAAAGATCTCATACATTCGGTATATTTTTTAATTACTATAAATCATGAGCATCTTTAATAATGACAATTTTAGCATAAAAGATAATGAAGGAGAAGGTATGTTTGATGGGTTTACCAGTGCTCTTCGGTCAGTAATTGATCGAGTCCGTGGCAAGAAAGGGATATCGAAACATGATTTTGAAGGGGTTGCCGCACAACTGAGAACAGCGCTCTACGATGCAGATGTCCCTCATTCAGTAGTAAACAATTTTTTGGAGAGTGTTCATGAGCGTGTTATAGGGCAGGAACTGCTGAAAGGGGTAAGCGTTGAGGAGCATGTCCTCAAGGTTATGTATGATATTCTGTGTGATTTTCTTGGAAAAGCGTCTGCTGTGTCGCTCTTACCTGAAGGAAAACGGCCGCTTGTGTGCATGATGGTTGGGCTGCAGGGTTCCGGTAAGACTACCACCATTGGAAAGCTCGCTCATTTGCTGCGAGAAGAGGAAAAGCATAAAGGGAAGGTTCCCCGTATCCTCTGTGGTTCAGTGGATTTTCAAAGGCCTGCTGCGATTGATCAACTAGAAATTGTGGCGCAGCGCGCAGCGTGTCATTTTGTACGTGCACGCAGTCAACATCCGCTTAAGGCCGCTGAGGAATTATATCAATATGCCCAAGAAGGCAATTATGATATCTTCCTGCTGGATACCGCGGGGCGGCTTCATACGGAAAACACTCTCTTGGATGAGCTTGAAGCGATAGCGCAGCGGATTCAGCCTGAACATCGTATTTTAGTGATCGATGGCATGATCGGGCAAGAGTCTCTGCAGGTAGCACAAACATTTCATGCCCGTATCGCTTTGACGGGAGCGATTATTACTAAGTTGGATAGTGGCGCGCGAGCAGGGGTTGTGCTTTCATTTCGCAAGGTTGTTCAGCAGCCTATTCTCTATGTGGGTGTAGGAGAAGGGCTTGATGATCTTGAAGCATTTGTTCCGGATCGGATGGCGCGACGACTGATTGGTGAAGGTGATCTTGCTACGCTTATTGAAAAAGCGCGGAGGCGTATTAGCGAGGTAGAGCAGGAACATTTGGAACAGGCACTTATGCAGGGCACATTTACCCTGGTTGATTTTCAGGCGCAATTGATCATGATGAATAAATTGGGGTCATTAAGCTCATTGATTCGATATATGCCGGGAGGAGTCGGCAAGATGACCAATGAACAGATTGAAAAGGGAGAAAATACCTTTAAAAAATTTAAAGCCATTATTAACTCTATGACCCGTAAAGAGCGCATTCTGCCGCGTCTTCTGAATAATTCCCGGAAAAAACGTATAGCCCGGGGGGCGGGGGTAGCGGTTGCTGATATCGCTGAACTTTTACGTGCATTTGAACAAACTCAACAATTTGCTAAACTTATGAAAAACCTTGCAGGATCTCAGAAGAGTTAGTTGCAAGGAGTTGTTGTGTCCTTTCTTATACACTCAGGGAAAAAATGGCAGTTAAAATTCGTTTAGCACGTATTGGTAAAAAAAATGCGCCTATTTATCGTATCGTAGCGATTGATAGTCGCAGTAAGCGCGATGGAAAAACACTCGAAATCTTAGGGACTTATAATCCAATTCGTAAAGAAATTATACAGTTTCATAGTGATCGAATTAAATTTTGGCAGGACCGTGGAGCGGTCATGTCTGATGCTGCTACAAAAATAGAGCGTCTGCACGGAGTTTCTAAACGCGAAGTTGCTTCATAATTTTTAGAAGGAATGTATGGCCCAAGATTTGGCTACATTTATTGTTAAGAGCATTGTTATTAATCCCGAACTGGTATCAGTTGTTGAGAGTGAGCGGCATGGAAGGCGGGTTTTACGCATTCGTGTTGGTCAGAAGGATATGGCTCGTGTGATGGGAAGTCGAGGGCTTGTTATTCGAGCTATTCGTACGATTGTACTATCCTCGGATCCTGATATCGCTGAAGTTATTGTGGATGATCCTGAGGCGTAAGTGGGCATTATGCTTATTTCGATTGTTACGCTCTTTCCCGAATTATACGATTATTTTTTGCGCCATAGTTTGATCGGCCGAGCTCAGGATAAAGGCATTGTAAAGTTTCAGGTATGCAATATGCTTGAAACGTGTAAGCCTAAAGAGCGAGTAGACGGTCCTGTTTTTGGTCATGGCGCAGGAATGGTGATTAAGCCTGAAATTATGGAGCGCTTGATCAATAATCAAGAGATGCACCATGGGGAGTCTCTCAAAATATTTTTTTCTCCACGCGGTCGCCTGCTGGATCAAGATTATGTACGAATCCTCGCGGAACGTATAGTGAAAAGCTCCCATACCATGTTCTTTGCTGCTCGATATGAAGGTATGGACACTCGTATCGAAGATGAATATGCCGATGAAATTGTTTCTATGGGAAACTTTGTACTTATGGGGGGAGATCTTCCCTTGCAAATGACCCTTGAGTCGGTTTTAAGATATATTCCTGGTGTGGTAGGAAAGTCTGAGTCGGTGGTCAATGATTCCTTTACCGGAGCTTTGGTTGATGCTCCTGCTTATACAGCGCCCGTGGTGTGGAAGGGGCGTGAAGTTCCTGAAATACTACGATCAGGGGATCATGCTCGTATTCATGCATGGGAGCAAGATCAGGCGATACGTGATTCGGTAAAGCATCACTTTTCTTGGCTGCGATCACATAAAGTTTCTACGGCGCAAAAGCAAAATATTCTTCGTGCAATGCCGCCGCACTATGTTGCATTAATGCATGATGAGGTGCTTTTGCCGCACGGGACTGGAACAACGTCGGTAACATCGTTAGACATTCACGATATTGCTCGATCTTCCAAAACATATGGTTTTCAAGTTTTTTTTATCGTGACTCCCTTGAAGGATCAGCAGAAAATTGCTCAAAAGTTGCTTTCATTTTGGCAGCATGAAGGGGGTGGGGATTACAACCCTGACCGGCAGGCTGCTTTGGCTACCACGTCGGTTGTCTCTTCCTGTGATGAGGTAATTGCTTATATTGAAGAACGTCATGGAAAGAAACCGCTTGTTATTACCACCTCAGCGCAGGTAATCTCAGCTGTTCCCTTAATTTCTTATTATGACCAGGAAGTTGTTTGGAAAGAGGACAGGCCGGTGCTTATTTTATTAGGAACGGGAAGAGGGCTGGCGCCGCGAGCATATGAGCGAGCAGATTATCAACTGACGCCCCTTGAGGGATATTCGGATTTTAATCATTTATCAGTGCGATCAGCAGCAGCGATTATTTTTGCGTATTGGTTGGGTATTAATCTGAAAAAACCGTAAATTATACGTGACGAACGCGAAAAAATAAGCTAACATGGGGTATAAGACTATCATTTTAATGGTAAAATTTAAAAAGGAATACAATGAAAGCATCGAAATATACGCGTGAGACAATTCTTCAACTAGGTGTATATGATCGAGGGTTTCCTGAACTTAAAGTAGGGGACCGTGTTCGGGTAACGCAACGTATTGTTGAAGGTGATAAGACTCGATTGCAACAGTTTGAAGGTGATATTATTTGTATACGTCATCATGGCATTGCAACTAATTTTACCGTACGAAAAATTGGTGCTGGTTCAGTGGCTATTGAGCGAGTATTTCCTTACTATTCCCCTTTTATTACCCAAATTGCTGTTATTCGTCGAGGAACCGTACGTCGTGCGAAACTCTACTATGTTCGTCATCGCGTTGGAAAAGCAGGGCGTATTGAAGAGCTTATCGTAAAATCAGACGATCATAAGACTGCAGAGACTGCTCAATAGTATTCTCACGCTTTGAGTTATGAACTTCTTTACTGTAATACCGCCGTTATTTTTATTGATGACATTGGTTTCATGTTATCGTAAAGATAATACTGAGTCCTTAAGTGTTCCTGCGTATGTTCAAGAAGTATATTGCCAGCAGGATATTGAATATCTATTGGGGGATATAACATTACCACTTGCGATTACTATAACGTACGTTGAGCGGAGTGAACATTGTGTTATGGTAAAGTTCAATTCCCAGCAATCACTCAAAGCACTTCGTGATTTTTACCTTCTTGATTGTGAGCGGTTAGGATGGAATAATATATCTAATTTTTCAAACAAACAGCAGACAAAGTTAGTATTTGAAAAACCGCAGCGTGTGAGCACAATAACATTGTTTGATACTGAGACCGGTTGCTCTGTTGAAATATACGCCGGCGAACGTACGCGGTCTGTTTATGGATCATCGCTCAATGAGGCCTGAGTACTATTTCTCTTTCAAGTTTATTTTATACAATTTCTTTTTATTAAGAGATGACGCTTCCATTATTATCTGCCACATTTCCTGAAGTGATATCAAAGTCAACCACATATCCGAACATATTGGTGACGAGATGTAATGTGAAACCAAAGAGCCATCGAACTGATGTGCAAACTTTAGCTGCAATTTCGGAAAATATCTTATGAGACGAAGCTCTTCGTATGTGACTTACGTCCAATTTTGTACTATCAATATAGCTCATTCCATCACATTCGACAGTACAAAAAATCTTTGCAAATACCATGAATTGCAAAACTAATTCGTTACATAATTCAACAAATCTTGAATAGCTTACCAGTCGAGGAAAATACCCGATGAGCTCAGCTCTATTTCGTGTAAAAAAGTCTTTAACTGTCTTGTATCCCGACGTATGATACATTATTCGTAATTACTTCTGATGGGAACAGCGCTCTTTTCCTTGAAAATACTTTATCTTTTTCAACCAGATATTTTGCAATTTCTTGATCATACACTTTGCAAAATTCGTCAACTTGGTAGAATAATTCTACAGGATCCATCACGCACTTCTCTTTTTAGTGTTTTTTTCGTACACAAAAGTTTAGTGGCTTGGATCCTTTTTGCAACTTATCTCATCATCGAATTCGCGTTATTCTAAGAAATTTTCACATGCCAATGAGGTGTGTGTCAAGGCTATTTGAAACGAGTACGAAACGTATGCATGCTCTATAAAATTTTGAGGAGAGGTAGCAGTTTTCTGTTCGGTCGCGTGTCTTAATAGGTTGTGTTGAGCGTTTTTTGTAGCGCTTACTTTTTTGAGCAGCTTCTTGACAATGGCAACCAAAATCAGGAAGAGATTTCCAACGTTTTATGTTTTCGACGTGTGATAACAGGAAAGATCCATCTTCAAGGGGTGTTATGATGTTGCTACGCCAATTCGTATTAGTTATCATTTGAGTACGATGTTTATTAGTGCAATAGATATTGTTGAAGTTATCTTGCCAAATAAGTGTGCCTGAGCGGGTAGCGGCAAGTTTTATGATGATACTATTCCCAAAACTAAATGTTTTAATACAATTTCGTGCTGCTGAATTCCAAATTTTGATCGTTCCATCTTCAGAGCCAGACGCGAGTGTGCCATTGGGAAGAATAATAAGATCCGATATACGCGCAGTATGTTCATTCAATATTCCTATGCGCTCTCCCGATGCGGTATTCCAAAGATTGATTGTCCCATCATGAGATCCGGATGCGAGTGTTCCATTGGGAAGAGCAACGAGTGAAGATACCATTCCATGTAATGTTTTAAAGCACTCTCCTGATTGGAGATCCCAAATCTTAATGGTATCATCGATAGATCCCGATGCCAGCATGTTATGAGGAAGCATAGTAAGAGCTGTTATCTTATGTTCATGCCCTTCTAATGTTTTTATAGGTGTATTTGATAATAAATTGTAAAGAGTGATATCACTCCGGTGATTAGTGATATCACTCCATGAAATCACAGCAATTGTTTCTGGGGAAGATACAGCAAATTTTCCCTTTGAATGACGATTAACGGTTAGAGTACGCTTTAAAGTATTGTCTTGCCAGTTATAAATATGTAAGGTGTTTATTTTGTCTTTTGCGAGGAAGATAGGTGCCATTTTTAGTGGAACACATTCGTTTACGTATGGGAAAGGAATTGTTTGTATGACACGCCATGTTATTCCGGTCAATGTGAGAATTTTGTATAATATTTCATTCGGAAGAGCTAGTAAAAGACTACATTGTTCTTGTTTTGATGGGGTAATGCCCGTGTTTCGGAGCATCTTTTTGACCCGTATTTCAACCAATTCGCGTTCGTGGTGTTCTTTGCGTTCACAAGAGGTGATGATCTGTTGCTGTGCTATGATGCTCTTGGGTGAATCTTCATATTTGGCAGTATCTATTGTTGATGGTATCGTTGTTTCACTCGTATAGGCCGGGGCTGCTTGAGGTTGTGAGGTTAATTTCTCAGAATGCTCGATACTCGATAATGTTATCTGCTGGTGAGGGGTGATTTGTTGACTATAATCTGTGCCTGGTTCAAATTCTTGTGGATAATCTGGGTTTGCGGGAAGCGAATGACGATCGCCTGCAAGAGAATACAGTGAATCATCTTCAAATTCTAAGTCTTCTTGCAGCGATGTGGTATAGTTTTTTATTGCGTGCGATGCAGATTGGTACATATTTTGAGCGTATGTTCGCGTGCTGCGCATGAATGATAGTGTCCAAGCGCTCTGTATAGGTGTAGTAGCTATGCAACCGAAAAAGCTCAGTATAAGCCATTTAAGGATACATTTTTTAATAGTTTTTATCATATTTTTCGCTTCTGATTTGCCATGTTTTTCAAAAATTTAGTCATAATGTACATCATTGTCTAATGTCTTATTTACAAGGCATCTCTATAATTGTAGCCTCTTTGGAAATTATTTCAAAGAGGATGTGAATGATAAGGCCATTTTTATCCTGTAAGATCTCGTAAGGTTTGTGATGGGCAAAAGAAGTAATTTGAAGATTTTTTAGAGGATGAATTCTGCAGAGAAGCTGAGGTGATCTCTCTTTTTACGTGTTAGTTAACTCTTCTGCAATTAAGACCTCAAGCACTTTGTTAATTTTTCCAGCGCCAAGGCACAAGATAAGATCACCAGGTTCTGGTTGTAAGTTTTTAATTGCTTGCGAAACCGCATGCCATTGTGGTTGGGCTGGTTGATACGAAACGGTATAGGGTGTTTTAAGGCTCTCAGCAAATGAGGCGGCTGTTATACCGTTAATAGGCTGTTCTCCGGCGCTATAAATATCAGTGATAATGAGATTATCAAGCGTATGGGCGCGAAACACATCGATAAATTCATTCCATAATCCTTGTGTGCGAGTGTATCGATGTGGTTGGAATGCAACGATAAGTCGCTTTTCTGCTCGAGCGCGTGCGACGTTAAGTATTGCATCGATCTCAGTAGGATGGTGCCCATAGTCATCGAAAAGTTCTGCTCCATGGAATGTTCCGCGGTAAGTAAACCGTCGATCAACTCCTGAAAAGTGTGAAAGAGCGTGTGTTATTGTATGAAAAGGAACGCCCAGTTCAAGTGATACCGCAATCGCTGCAATGGCGTTGAGAATATTGTGTCGTCCGGGAACGGTGAGAAAGAGTGTTCCGAGTGGTACTTTTACGGTGCGATGCCATATGGTACAACTACTGTAGCGACTTTTTACAATAATATCGCGCGCACCGATATCAGCATCTTCAGAAAATCCGTACGTAGTAATTTTTACATCAGGTAACGGAAGGAGTGATCGAACATGAGGATTGTCAATACAAACAAATGCTGCTCCATAAAAAGGTATATTGTGAAGAAACTGCAAAAATGCTTTTTTAATGTCGTTAATGTCCCGATACACATCAACATGTTCTAAATCGATATTCGTAATAATAGCAAGAGAGGGATGGAGCTTAAGAAATGATCGATCACTTTCATCCGCTTCGGCGACAAGGATGTCTCCTTTTCCTAAACGAGCATTAATGGAAAGATTTTTAAGATGACCTCCTACAATAATGGTAGGATCAAGATGTGCTTCTAGTAAAATATGAGCAATCATGGAGGTCGTTGTTGTTTTTCCATGAGCGCCTGCAACGGCAATGCTGCATTTGGTTGTGCGCAGTAATTCCGCCAACATGGTCGCTCTCTGAATGGTGGGGATACCCCGTTCTTGCGCTGCGATAATTTCAGGGCTTGATGATTGAATTGCGGATGAATAGACAAGAATATCAATAGAAGGGTCATGACATGAAGGAGTATTATTTCCCTCGTAAATGAGGCAACCGATCTCTTTTAATTGTGCAATACTCTTTTGATGAGTGTCCGTATCACATCCTGATATGGTATATCCTTTGGCTCTCAGAACGGTAGCAATGCCGCTCATACCAATACCGCCGATGCCAACAAAATGTATATGTTTATTGATTTGTTGATACACAGTAGTGACGCTCCCTGTTTAATTCGTATATGTTTTTCTCCTATCATAGCATATACGGGGCGTCTGAGCGACTATGATGGTATCAACGTGCGAATCCTTATGAGCTGCTCTCTGAGGCTACTAATTCTTTGGAGGAGATGAGTATTGTGAGGCATGTCATCTGAGGATATTTTTGCGGGCGAGATGTTGGTATTTGTTGCATCAGAATTAATTTTTTTAGGCGCTGGTGAAGATTTATGTTGCTGGAGGTATTTTTTTGCGCCAGCGATGGTGAGACCATTGTCATAAAGGAGTTCTTTTATGAGAAGAATTCTTTTCATATCTCGCTCATTATAAAACCTTTGGCCGCCGGGAGAGCGGTGAGCTTTAAGTCCGAACTCACGCTCCCAGAATCGGATGACAAACTGCTCAACATTAAGTCGTTTTGCGACTTCTCCAATGCGAAGCTTTTCTGATCCAGCTTTCATAATAATGCTCCTTCTTCAATGAGTACTGTTCATTCGCCTTTTGTTTGCTTTTTTGGTACACTATCTTTCATAAGTACGCATCGAAAGCGTAGGCTTATCCTTGTTGAGCGTAGGTAAATTGCATTGAAGGTTGCAAGGGTTTTGGTATGATAAATTTTGCACAGGTTAGTTTTGCTTTAATGATGCGGATTATCGTTATTGCTTCTATCGTTACTGTCTTACTTCAATCGGAATTAACACATTGGCAGCGTATGGTGACGCTTATGTTTGTGATGAGCGTGATGCTCTTATAGTAATAAAATAATTAATTTGGTTTTTATATAACTAAGAAGGGTTGTACTCCATGTTTTTGACTTCTCATATGACAGAAATGTTGCTTCAAATGGCTTTGATTATAACGTTAATTCCCATTTTCAGGAGTACACGATTATCTGCGCTTCAGAAGGGCATGCTGATAGGCCTTCTTGCAGCGTTATATGCGACAATCGGATGGTATTTAGGACCAAAAGATGAGGTTGTTGTGTCCGCGCCTCATCAGGAGCAGGTGGTCACGGATGAAAAAATATTATCGCGGCCATTATTGAGAGAAATTCCCGGTTGTGAGATTGGTGAGGGGAAATTGGCTCAATTTGTGGATATTGAGACGGGTCTTGCACATATTACTTTTTCGACCCAGGGTGGTGTTATATCTCGATTCGCATGTAAGCGACAGGTTGATGGAAAGTCGGGAGAGTTAGCAATTTTTCAACCACTCTTTGGAGAGAGTAATCAAATTGGTGATTTCTTAATTGCATTTGCAGAATCAACACCTCTTGAATATGAATTAGTGTCACATCAGCGCGATATGGTACGAGGAAAACAGCAGGTTGGAGTGCATTCAGTTGTATTCCGTGCAACAACACCTGTTGCGTTAATCGAAAAAGAGTTTGTAATACATAATGATTTGTATAAAATTGACCTTTATATGACAATTAATCCATTGGCAGGAAATGTGGTACGACCGCGTCTTTTTGTACATGCACCATCATTGCTCGAAGGGCTTTCTGACGATGTTGTAAAAGGAATTGTTCTTGTTGATGAAACACGAGGATCTCTCGAAAAGCATCTGCCGCGTGATTTGGATGGTCGGCTGTGGACTAAACAAGCTCTGTTCGGCAGTGAAGATCGCTATTTTGTGAGTGCTCTGGTGAAGGACAGCGATCGATTTGCTGATCGAGCGTATTTTGATTCAAATGGTCCACGGTCTCTCGTTGCTATTTTTGAAGGGCCTGAGGTCAGTAAAGAACGAACATGGAAGCTCGAGTTTTATGTAGGGCCAAAGCAGGCGACAGCATTTGAGAAGGTTGATACTCGATTGTTATCAACACTTGATTATGGCTGGCTTAAACCAATCTGTTCATTTCTTATGGTTGTTTTGCAAACAATTTATCGCTATGTAGGTAATTATGGTGTTGCAATTATCATTCTCACTATATTGCTTAAATTGCTGTTGCTTCCATTGTTGATCCGCTCTGATAGAACGCAGCGAAAAATGTCGGAATTGCAGCGTAAACTACAGGCGCTTGAAAAGCGCTATAAAGATAATCCTGAAGCTCTTGAGCAAGAAAAAATTGAGCTTATGAGAAAATATGGATTCTCTGATATGTTGTTATTTGGATTTCTGCCGCAGATTGCGCAAGCGTTAGTATTTTTTGGCATCAATCGTATGCTATCCGTTTCAATCGATCTTTATAGAGCGCCGTTTTTTGGATGGATTCATAATTTAGCGGCGACCGATCCTTATTATATATTGCCGATACTTGCAGGAATAGGATTCTTCTTATTTATGCGGCGTATGCACGATGTAAGACAGGTAGTTATGGCGGTTATGATGGGACTGTTAATTATAGCGATCATGGCAAATCTTGCAGCTGGCGTTGTGCTTTTTGTATGCTGTGCAGCGTGGTTTGATATGGCGCGTGTATATATAACACGTAAAGAAGCTTAGATACTATATAAAGGAGTTTGGTGTGGAGCAGTTGCCCTCTTTGCAGAATTTTCTGAAATATTTGCAACAGGTTCCTTATCTCGCTTCCAAAAATCTCTATCGTGTAGCGCATCATTTTCTTGAAATGCCGCATGATCGTCGTGTGCAATTTATTGCTGCGCTGCAATATGCCTGTGAACAGACGCAGCAATGTGAGACATGTTGTTCATGGCGCGAAAAAGAGCGCGGTTGTTATTGGTGTACCAATGCTCGTCGTAATCAGCGGATTGTTTGTGTGGTAGAAACATGGCACGATCTTTGTGCAATTGAGCGTGCGGGTGGTTATCAAGGAGCATTTCATGTGCTTGGAGGCGTTATTTCTCCCCTTGAAGGCTTAGGGCCAGAAGATCTTTCAATTGATGCTTTGGTAAAGCGTGTTTCGCAAGGAACGGTTGAAGAAATTATTTTGGCAACGAATCCAACACTTGAGGGTGAGGCTACCGCAATCTTTATTTTTCGAAAATTAAAAGAATTTGGAGTACGTTTTACCTGTCTGTCGCGTGGACTGCCAACCGGTTCATTAATGGAATCTATGGACAGGCTTACGGTTGGTAAAGCGGTTGCTGAGCGACGTGTGTTTGAAGGAAGTAACCGCCCATGATGTATCGTCAAAGACGATTAGAACTTTTACAGCGCGTACAAGCATGGTATCCGAATATTACCGGAAATATTGTTATCGCGGCAAGCTATGAAAATCCGCGGGATACTTTGTGGCAGGATAGTACCTTCTGGTATTTTACTGGCTTGAATGAACCAGGCGCTGTGGTGGTCATTTCTTCTGAAGGAACACAAACATTATATCTTCCCGAATATGGTGAAGATCGTACTGTGTGGATGCAGTGCGAAGGAGATATCACACAATGTGGTTTTGATGAGATTCGGCCACTGGGTAATAAGATGCGTGGCTATCAACCAACCATGTGGTTTGCCGCAGAGGAGCACGTAAATATTATTGCTGCACTGAGGGGTGGCCATATTTTTGCCTGTATTCCTTCTTATGCGAATAATAAATATATCGCACAGCGTTGGATGCTTGAACGATGGAGCTTATTTATTCCTGATATACTCCAGCGATGTCATGATATATCTCCTTGTGTTGCTTCTCTGCGTCGGTGTAAATCTTCTTATGAGATTGAGCTAATACAGCATGCGGTGAATATCACGCTTGAAGCGCAACAATCTGTTGCTCAAGCCCTCTGTGATGGAATTTTAGAATCGGAATTACACGCGTTAGTGATGTATACTTTCATCAAACATGATGCGCGAGCAGCATTTCCACCCATTGTAGCAGGCGGCCATCGCGCTACCATCTTACACTATCATGCAAATAATCAACCGATTCATGCCAATGAATTGGTGGTGGTTGATATCGGCGCTTCGGTGCAAGGTTACGCAGCAGATATCACTCGTACGTTTGCGATTAATAATACCTTTACTGATCGACAACGATATCTGTATGATATCGTTTGTGAAGCGCAAACATCGGTATTTCAGCATGCGCGTCCTGGTATGTGGTTGTGTAATACGGCGGAGCCTGATCGCTCATTACATCATCAGGCAATTGCGGTATTTAAGCGATATGGTCTTGAGCGTTACTTTGTTCATAGTATCGGTCATTTTCTGGGCCTTGATGTTCATGATGTTGGTAATGTGCAGGAGCCGTTACGCGCTGGTGATGTTATAACAATTGAACCGGGTTTGTACCTGCACGAAGAAGGTATCGGTATTCGTCAGGAAGATGACTATCTTATAACCGACCACGGCGCACGGTGCCTTTCTGGTGAACAGCGATAGAAGGTTGTTATGATTGAAAGCGATTGTCACCTGAAGCGACCGTTGCTTGTCTATCGTGTATGGTCTATGTATAGCGTGGTTATTTTTTCTTTAACACCGGGCGCTGTTTATACAATGATAGAATCGCATTGTCAGAGACGTTGTCTGTCAGATCGCGTTATTAATCATTCTGAATATAATGAGGCGCGGATTAGAATTCTTGAAGCTCCGTCAACATTTGCGCAAAGAGCTGTATTGTTGAATGAATTTTTTCCCGGTGTGCTCGCGCAGCTCATTGTTGAGTACGCTGGTAAAAACGATTATGGTAATCTTTATCAGCATATGACGATACAGTTGACCCAATCGTATAATCACGGAATTGCAATTACTTCGTTAGTGGTCGATCACGATTGTATTATTGCAGGATCGAGCAATAAAATCATTTGCATGTGGGATATAGATTCTGGTGGCATTAAACGAGTCTTATGGGGGCATAAAGATACCGTTTCTTGTCTTGCTATCAGTGGTGGATTATTGGCGTCTGGATCGCATGATAGGACCATAAGAGTATGGGATAGAGAGCGTGCTACTTCTATTCATACCCTGATCGGTCACGTCGGAGTAGTGAGAGCGCTTGCAGAAATGGACAGTGAGGGAGTAATTGCTTCGGGTGGTCAGGATAATCAGATCAAGATATGGAATATCAAAAGAGGAGAGTGCTTACGCACGATGGCAACTCCGTGTGGAATATCTTCATTACTGAGTATACCGAATAAATATCTGATCGCCGGTTGTCACAACTGTGTTAGGATTTGGAAAAGCATTCATCCTCCAACAATATATTCTTTGCATGCAACACACAAGTGTTGTATTGCTGATATTGCGATATATAACAACCATGGTATTATATCAGCTTCATGTGCTGGCTTAATAGAGGAATGGGGCTGTAAGTCTTCTCAGCGCTTAGACGTGTATGAAAAGGGCCCTGGTACAGGTCGTGGTATAATGGTTGACGACAACGGGTGCATCATCGCGGGAGGAGGCAACGGTATTTTCGTGTACGATCCTATCAAAGGGGTGCATATTCCTATCGATAGTGAACCTTTAGGGATACTGAATCGCCTTGCATCAAGGCCTGGTGGTGAAGGATGTGTAACTGTTCACGGTGACACATTGTGTATATGGAATCGAGACATTCCCTCTTCTTAAACCGTACATATTGAGCACCTGTACAACTGAACGTGTATATCAAACGAATATAATGCCTTCATAACGGATCTTCTGAGTTATAGAGCGGTTGTAAAAAATCTCACCTATGATATCATTAAATTACATCTATTTTTCAATTAGACTTATAAGATTAAGCGGTGGGGTTTTGATTATGATTACATTTCGACATATTTTTTATTTAATGATTTTCGCGACGTCTTATAAGGTGCAATGTTCTCAACTATCTACAAACAAGATGCTGCCTCTATCAATGTCACAGTTTGCTGTATATGGTTCCTATGGTATGGCTGCTGGGGCAGTAATAGGACTTTCCGGCGCCTTAATTGAGCTTTATTTCTATCCCAAAAAATATGCTACTTATGCTATTTTGGCTACATTGCAACAAAAATTGAATAGCATGTTTGCTTCACACAAGAAAGTCGGCGGTGTTGTCCATACCGTGGTTGATAAGCCTATTGTGCGTTTACAGAACAAAAATGAGCCAACATTTCATAAGCCCGGTGTTTATTTGTTAGTAACCGGTGCGGTTATTACAGCATGTAGCTTGATCATGTCAGCTTTTTAATCTTTATTTTAGAGAGATTTTGATATTATGGAGTTTTTAATGAATAGAGTACGGTATATGCCTTTTTTATTTTTTGCCCATGTTTGTCTCGGGGCAGGTAATATTCAAGTATTTTCTGTTACGCCTCAGATAAAGCTTGTTATTCAACAGGGTGACATTACGCACTGTTCTGTTGATGCCATTGTTAATGCTGCAAATGAACAGTTATTGGGTGGTGGCGGTGTATGTGGTGCGATATTTAATGCGGCTGGGTGGGATGAGCTTCAAAAGGCGTGCCATCGAGTGCCTCGAGTATATCCCGGTATTAATGATGTTCGATGTCCTGTGGGAGAAGCGCGCATTTCCAAAAGTTTTAAGCTGGCAGATCGTGGTATACGGTGGATTATTCATGCTGTCGGTCCTGATTGTAGAGTGATTAAAGATGAAAATGAACAAAATGATCGTTTAACAAAGACATATCAAAGTTCTTTACAGTGTGCGCTTGAGCTTAAGGATATTCATTCTATAGCATTTCCCTTTATCAGCTCTGCTATTTATGCTTTTCCCCCAAAACGTGCAGCACGCATCGCGATTGAGGCGACAATCACCTATCTAAAAAATCATCAGTCGGATTTAAAAGAAGTTCATTTTGTTCTGTTTTCTCAGGATGACTATAAATTATTCTGTGATACAGTAGAACAAGTTTTATAGTGAACAACCGAATAAATACTTTGATATTCTGCCCGCTCTATCAAGGTTGGTATTGGGGAAGAAGTTTGTAGACATTATACCATGTGTCAAAAGTCACCAGCTCAACAATACAAAAATCTTTACACAAATCAATCGCATGATAAATTGCCGTATTAAAGGAGACCGCTTGCGCAGATGGTTCAGGAGGATTTACCCTAATCAGTGAAAATGCTCTTGCCGTTGAACGTACTCCGATCACGAGCGCATACCATTGATCGGCAACCTTACAGAGCACAGGATAATTAGCTCTCTGAATTAGCTCTGGAAATCCCTGTGCCATTGATGAATTCAGCAGTAGATTGATCGTGACATCGACAGAAAGTTCTTGCAATGGTAATGTCTTGTTCTGCGCAAAGAATTGAATCCCGCGAGCTTGACTCTTTTCAACCATTTCTCTTACATGACTTATAGTATCATTAACCAGTAATGTTACATCAACTCTCTGCTGCCTCGGCTGAATATGTTCTTGTGGTTGAAACTCAGGGTACAGGTTTGCAGCTCGGTGATACAGATCTTCATCTTCCCCTTCGTCACATGTTTTGAGCCATAAAATCTCATAGTCTTGAGATAATGAAAATAAGATTGGTATATATCGGGCAAAATCGAGAAAGTCATCTTGGAAATACCATTTCCCACCACTTACAAACAATGAAAGATTACAATACTTTTCTCTCTCACTAAATGATAAAAAAACAACTGTACCCAGATAGTTCACTGTTATCGATGCGTATCTTTTTAATGGCGAATTATCTTGTTGAGAATCATTGTCAAGCTGGCTCATAATGCCATTGACCATCTCTTGCAAAGAAGTTTTATCAAGCATCCTATCCGATGCTTCACTCATAAACGTGCATCCCATACTCTCTGCACGGGCTAACACCCTCTCGACGCACAATGTATCCAAAACCGTATTAATGACTATCTGTAAAGAATGATAGATGCTCATAATTGTATTTCTATTAAAATCCATTAATTAATTCAATATCTAACGTTATCAACTCATTATAAACAGGACTTCCGCAAAATAGATAAGTGTAAGACTGGTTTTGACTTTTGAACAAAAAAATACTCTCCTAAAGAGGAACAGTGAGATTGGCGAGATATAGATGGAATCCAAAGGAGTAATAATTAAATTTACACAAGCACTTCTGCCATAGTGACATCTGAGGAAAATAGCGCGTTGGATTTTTTAGCGTAATTCCAAGAAATTCTTGGGCATGTATTCTGGTAATTTTAATGTCCTGAATATCATTCCATTGAATCAGAGGATAGGGATAGATGGTGAGACCATCGTCGCTGATAATTGCTCGCGGTGAATTCTTAATGAAATGCCACAATGAGAGAAAGGTTGTAGTGAAGAAAAAGAGAGCACAGGCGATACAGATCAAAAAAGGGATATGGGTCTTTCACTGTGGATTAATTGGTAAGAATAACCCCAAGGAATTGCGATCGTTTGAAGAGAAGTAACAGTCAATGAGTTACTATCGTTTTTTGTATATTTTACTTTGAGCAATATGTAAAAGAATCATTAACACGATGCATCCTATAATGACCCCTAAGCTGTTGTACCATGTTGGTTGGAATTGCGCTAGTATTAAAAATCCGATTGCAGCGCTTGCTAGTGGTGGAATGCTGTAGGGAATGAGTGTGCGAATGTGGGCAATTGGTGTTGTTCCCGCAACTGTTGAAGATATTATTGCAGCATCTGCAATGGGCGAAAGCTGTGGTCCCGCAGCTGCTCCCGAAAAGAGAGCCCCGAGGGTAGGAAGAAGGAGGGGAAAATCTTGAAGATTGCCGGTAGTTGATGAATATAATGAAACAACAAGCGGTACAACAAGTGGTATCATAATTCCCATCATTGCCCAGGAAGATCCAATGCTTGCGGTAATCATTGTTGATGCAATAAAACAGGCGAATGGAATAATACTCATTGGTGCTTGTGAAATGATTACTTCTGCAAGATAGTTTCCCGTATGAACATGATAACGAAGGAGCGTGCTCAAGGTCCACGCTAATATGAGCAGTGTGATAGAGCCTTTCATAGAAAGAGCGCCCTCTTTGCAGGCGACAAGCATATTCTTGTACGGCATAAATCGTTTGAGACTAAAAAAAATAATAGTGACAATGAATGCGCTTAGGCTTGCCCACCATAATGCTGCAAGTAAGACATCAGCGTTTTGCAATGCTTGAAGCGGTGAAAGGGTTTGATGTCCAGGATGCCAGCCAGCGCATACGAGCATACTAACAGGGATGGCTATCAGGAGCGTGGCGAGTGGCAAGAAAAAAGCGATTGCGGAAGTATTGTTGTCTTCATGAGCGTCTTCTCTGTGTTTATGAGTGCTGTGCTCCGCGGTATACATAGGTCCATAGCTTATTCTGCTTCGTACGATAAACCATGTAGAAATAATACTTAAAAGAGGAAAGAGGAGGTAAGGGATTGTTGATGCATAGAGTGTAAAAGGATCAATATTAACTAGTGATTTGTGTGACGCTGTATGGCCGACTCCCGATGCATGTAACTCAGTCAGAATGATAGCAAGCCAGCTTGATGCAGGAATGAGAAGGCATTGAGAAGAGCTTACCGCATTTAATATGTATGCAAGCTTTTCACGAGCGAGTGAGAATTTGTCAAAAATAGGGCGCATGATGGAGCCGTTAACAAGGTTGTTGAGATAGTCGTCTAAAAAGAAGAACGGGCTAAAGATGAGTGACATCGTTTCCGCTTGTCGAGGGGTTTTAATAAATGAGCGAATAAAGCGAGCGTATGCCGATATACCACCCGATGCCTGCATTAATGCAATAATCATCCCCAAGCAGATGAGGAACCCAAAAACATATGCATGATCATATGATCCTGTGCGATAGTAAAAATCGGGGAGCGAGGTTGAAGCTAGAAGTTGGGAGCCCATCAATTTTAATGAATTGATAATATCTCCCCCTGTTGCAACAAGGCATGCTGCGATGATGCCGCTTGAAAGGGAAAGTGGTATGCTATGCGTCATTATTGCGCATACTATGACAAGAAGGGGTGGAAGTACTACGATCCAAGAATAATTCATGAGAGAAATCCAAAATGAGAGATTGACCAATGCTGTTATTTTTTTTAATCTGTTAAAAATAAGTATGTGCGATATTAGTCTAAGATATCGCGCTAAAGTTTATCTGTAATTTCATTTTTAATCAAGGAATTTTTATGGCCGCCACAAAAAACATGAATCGCGCTCACTTTGCCTCTGAACTGACACAAAAGCCGCGATGGCGTGTTATTGATGCTCAAGGAAAAATTGTTGGCCGCTTGGCATCTGAAATTGCGATAGCATTAAGAGGAAAAGATAGGGCCGATTTTACGCCACATGCTAATATGAACGAGTATATTGTTGTTATTAACGCTGAAAAAGTGGTATTTACCGGCGATAAAATGACTGAAAAGGTATATGACTGGTATACCGGCTGGATTGGTGGTCTTAAGCATGTGACTCCCGAAGAGTTGCTTAAAAAGAATCCCGGAGAAATTATTAGAAAAGCGGTTGTAGGGATGTTGCCTAAAAATAAGCTTTCACGGGCTCTTGAGCGTCAATTAAAAATTTATGCGGGCTCACAGCATCCTCATAAAGCTCAGGTATCTACGGCAGCGGCAGCTTAAGGAGCGGTCGTTTTAAAGATATTGTAACGTTAAGGTGGGCGGTGACCTCGTGTTAGACGCTCACCTTTTTTCTGTATATTATATATAGTTTTGGTTGAAATAAAATGCTGTTGTTTGATGCTGCTTGTTAAAAAAATGTACTGGGAGGCAATCTTTCCACTTGAAAAAATTTTCAGGAAAGATACACTGAAGACGAACATGATTTTTTTAAGTAGCTTCGGTTGGAAAATATTTTACAAAAAAGGATGATTTAATGCCAACAATTAATCAATTGTTAAAAAAAGGTCGCGAGCGGGTAAGAGCAAAGTCTAAAAGTGGTGCCCTCAAGGGCTCTCCTCAAGTTAAAGGCGTTTGCAAACGTGTTTTTACTCAAACCCCTAAAAAGCCCAATTCAGCTTTGCGTAAAGTCGCGCGTGTGAAGCTTTCGACAGGGATTGAAGTAACGGCTTATATTGGGGGTGAAGGCCATAATCTTCAAGAGCACTCTGTGGTGCTCGTGAGAGGCGGCAGGGTAAAGGATCTTCCTGGGGTAAAATATCATATTGTTCGTGGGGCGCTTGACACAGCTGGTGTTGAAAATCGAAGGCAGGGTCGCTCTCTGTATGGCGCTAAAAAGCCGAAAAAATAAGTTAAGTAAGGGTAAGGAAAGATTATGCCAAGGCGCAAATCAGTTAATCTTATAAGAGATATCGGCGTTGATCCATTGTTTGGTGATCTACGGGTCCAGAAGTTAATTAATGTAGTAATGAAGCGCGGTAAAAAGAGCATTGCTCGAAGTATCGTCTATGATGCGCTTGGGCTCATCGCGAAAAAGCAAGGCGGTGCTGATAAAGTTTTGAAAGTTTTTCACCGGGCTGTCGAGCAGGTTGTTCCCGTTGTTGAGGTAAGGGCGCGCAGAGTTGGTGGCGGTGTCTTCCAAGTGCCTACTCAGGTAAGAGAGCACCGTGCTTTGTCGCTTGCCTATCGGTGGTTGGTAAGTGCTTCTGCCCAGCGTCGTGATAAAACAATGGGACAGCGTTTGGGGTATGAGCTTTTAGAGGCCTATGAGGGTCGCGGAAATGCTGTTAAGAAAAAGTTGGACGTTCATAAAATGGCCGAGGCGAACCGAGCGTTCTCTCACTATGCATGGGTTTAGGGTGGTGGTGTTATGAGCATTCCAGTCAACAGATATCGTAATATTGGTATAGCAGCTCACATTGATGCGGGAAAAACAACCGTTACTGAGCGTATTTTGTTTTATACCGGCGCTTCGCATAAAATTGGTGAGGTGCACGAGGGTGCGGCGACAACCGATTGGATGGAGCAAGAGCGTGAGCGTGGTATTACTATTACCGCTGCAGCGATTACCTGCTTTTGGAAAGATCATCACATTAACATCATCGATACTCCGGGGCACGTTGATTTCACTATAGAAGTGGGTCGATCGCTGCGGGTCTTGGATGGTATGGTTGGAGTGTTCTGTGGCGTTGGCGGTGTTCAGCCTCAGTCTGAAACAGTATGGCGCCAGGCTAATCGGTATCGAGTCCCGCGCATTGTTTTTGTTAATAAATTGGATCGTATTGGTGCAGACTTTATGCGTGTTGTCAATGATATCAACGCGCGTTTAGGCGCTAATGCGGTTGCTATGCAGATTCAAGTAGGAAAATCTGATGAATTCAAGGGAATTGTAGATTTGCTTTCCCGTCGCATGGCTACCTTTAGCGAGGATAATACGTTAGGATCTATTGTCGAATGGCAGGATGTTCCTGAAGAGTATAAGGATCAAGTTGAGGCTTTGCGCGTGAAAGTTATCGAGCATGCGTGTGATGTTGATGAAGTGCTGGCGGAAAAGTTTTTAAATGAAGAGCAGATCGCCGTTGAAGAGATAAAAGCTGCTTTGCGTAAAGGTGTAATTGAGCGTAAATTGACGCTTGCTTTTTGTGGCTCTGCCTTCAAAAATAAGGGCGTCCAGTTGATGCTTGATGCGGTTATTGACTACCTTCCATCCCCGGTTGACATTCCTCCGGTTGAAGGGATTTCGTTGAAAACAGATGCTTCTGAGCTGCGTCGCACGAGCAATAGTGAGCCATTCAGTGGATTAGTTTTTAAAATCATGACTGACCCGTTTGTTGGTGTATTGAGCTTTGTGCGGGTGTATTCTGGAATTCTTAAGGCGGGCTCTTATGTTTTGAATGCTACCAAGAATTCCAAGGAGCGTATTAGCCGATTAGTCCGTTTACGTGCTGATAAGCGGGAAGAGATCTCTGAGCTGTGTGCTGGTGATATCGGAGCGGTTGTTGGTTTGCGAGATGTTGTTACGGGTGATACAATTTGCGATGAAAACGCTCCTATCTTATTAGAAAAAATTGATATTCCTGCTCCTGTTATTTCGTCTGCCGTAGAGCCTAAGCAAAAAGGCGATCATGAAAAGATGATTATAGGGTTGCGTAAACTTATGCAAGAAGATCCATCATTTCAGTTTAGCTATGATAAAGAAACAAGCCAGACAGTTATTCGTGGTATGGGTGAATTGCATCTGGAGATTATTTGTGATCGCTTGAAGCGTGAGCATAAAGTTGAAGTGACGCAAGGTAAGCCTCAAGTTGCGTTTAAAGAAACGATTCAGCAGCCTGCTGAAGCTCAGGGTAAATTTATTCGCCAGTCAGGTGGTAAAGGGCAGTATGGTGATGTATGGCTTAAGATAGAGCCTTTGCCTCGTGGTGCTGGATATCAGTTTGAAGATGATATCGTTGGCGGATCTATACCACGCGAATTTATTCCTGCGGTAGAGAAGGGCTTACTTGAGGTTCAACAGACAGGTATTTTAGGAGGATTTCCTGTTGTTGATTTCAAAATAAGTCTTTTTGATGGCTCCTATCATGATGTTGACTCTTCTGAAATGGCCTTTAAGATTGCGGCTGCGCTTGGTTTTAAAGAGGCTATGCGTAAAGCAAATCCTGTGTTGCTTGAGCCAATTATGAAAGTTGTGGTTGAGACTCCGGAAGAATATACCGGCGATGTGATGGGGGATCTCAATGCTCGTCGTGGTCGTATTCTCGGAATGGATACTCATGTTTCAGGACAGGAGATTACAGCAGAAGTGCCGTTGTCAGAAATGTTTGGATATGCAACACAATTACGATCGATGAGTAAAGGACGTGCTACCTATTCGATGTTATTTGAATGCTATCGTGAAGTTCCAAAGTCGGCGCAAGAACAGATTTTGAGTCAGGCTAAAGCTGCAGCGTGAGGATGAAATGGTAATAAGGTTATTAAAATGGTTGTTTAATGGTAAGTGAGGAGTGATAAATGGCAAAAGGTGTGTATGAACGTACAAAGCCCCACATCAATGTTGGGACTATTGGGCACGTTGATCATGGTAAAACAAGCTTAACTGCAGCAATTACAAAAGTCTTGTCGGAAAAAGGACTTGCTGAGTATACGCAATATTCAAATATCGATAAGGCTCCTGAAGAGCGTGCTCGTGGTATTACTATTGCGATTGCTCACGTTGAGTACGAATCGGACAAAAGGCATTATGCCCATGTAGATTGTCCTGGGCATGCTGACTATGTAAAAAATATGATCACTGGTGCAGCTCAGATGGACGGTGGCATCTTGGTGGTTTCTGCTGCTGACGGCGTAATGCCTCAAACGCGTGAGCATATTTTGCTTGCGAAAAATGTTGGTGTTCCTGCGCTTGTTGTTTTCTTGAATAAAGTTGACATGGTGGATGACGCAGAGATGGTTGATATGGTTGAAGAGGAGGTGCGCGATCTGTTGAAAGAATATGGTTTCCCAGGAGATCAGATTCCTGTTGTTCGTGGATCTGCATTAAAAGCTCTCGAGAATGATCGCAGTGAAATAGGTGTTCCTTCTATTCTTAAGCTTGTTGAAGCGCTTGATTCATACATTTCTGCTCCTCCTCGTGAAGTTGATAAACCATTCCTTATGGCGGTTGAAGGCGTGTTCTCTATTTCGGGTCGTGGAACCGTGGCGACAGGACGTATTGAGCGTGGCAGAGTTAAAGTTGGAGAAGAGGTTGAAGTCCTTGGACTTGGTTCTAACGCGGTTACGACGGTCACCGGTGTTGAAATGTTTCGCAAAACCTTAAATGAAGGCGAAGCAGGAGATAACGTTGGTATTCTATTACGTGGTATCAAGAAAGAAGAGATTGAACGAGGCATGGTTCTTGCTAAAAAAGGATCAGTAAAACCTCATAGTAAGTTCAAATGTCAAGTTTATATTTTGACAAAAGATGAGGGTGGGCGTCATAGCGCATTCTTTACAGGGTATCGTCCGCAATTTTACTTCAGAACTACTGATGTGACAGGTGTTGTTACATTGCCAGAAGGACGTGAAATGGTGATGCCGGGTGATGATGTTAATTTGTCAGTTGAGCTTATTATGCCAATTACTATGGAAAAAGATGGAAGATTTGCGATTCGTGAAGGCGGTCGCACAGTGGGCTCAGGTGTTGTTACTGAGATCTGCGATTAAAAGGTGTGGATGAATCGGATGGAAAAGCATAAAATTCGTTTGACATTGAGTTCGTATGATCCACAGCAGCTTGAGAAAGCTACTAAACAAGTTGCATCTACTGCAAAACGCACGGGATCTGTAGTTATAGGTCCCGTGCCTTTACCAAATAGAAAGCGCACTTGGACGGTATTGCGTTCTCCGCATGTGGATAAGAAGTCGCGTGATCAGTTTGAGTTAAAAACACATCGAAGGTTGATCGATATTGTTAATCCGACTGATGAAACGATGGGAGCGCTCATGAAGCTGAATATTTCGGCTGGTGTCGATGTAGAGATTAAGTGACAAAGGGCGAGAGATAAACATGCAGGGGCTTTGGTTTAAAAAAATAGGTATGTCGCAACTGTTTCAAGAAGATGGAGCACTTGTTCCTGTGACCGTTTTATCGACTGGTCGTTGGATAGTGCTTCAAATTAAAACAGTTGAGAATGATGGATATGTTGCGTTTCAAATAGGTAACGTGCGTGATCGCTATGTAAGGGATGAGTATAATCCTGAATGGTTAAAGCGTAAACATGATTACTTTGAGCGCACCTGTGAAATTGGTCTTGCAGATGAAAATGCAGATGTGGCAGTTGGTATTGATATTAACGTAGAAACGTTATTTGAGAGTGCCGGTATAGTGACAGTTGTTGGTTATACCACCGGACGTGGATTTCAAGGTGGCGTAAAACGACACGGTTTTTCTGGCGGCAGAGGCAGTCATGGCGATAAGCTTGGTCGTAAGCCTGGTTCTATGGGTTTTATGCGTTCTCGAGGGCGTGTCATCAAGGGATGGAGGATGGCGGGCCATTATGGTACAGAACGACGTACTATTCATAATATGCTTGTTATTCGGAAAGAAAAAAATGAAGATGGTTATCATCTCATGATTAAGGGTTCCGTGCCGGGAAAATCGAAATCATTCATATATGTGCAAAAAGCGTAAGTGAGAAACTTTTATGGTACAAAAAAGAATAATTCCTGAAGGTGGTAAAGTTTCTGTACGTGTGCCGTCTTTGAGTGATTTGGGATGGAACGCAGAAGATGCTAATGTCGAGTTGGCCGCTCCTATTAGCGTTGCGGAATATATTCGTGCTTTGCGCCAGAATGGTCGGCAGGGTACGGTTGCGTGTAAGGGGCGCAGCGATGTAGCGTATGCTAATCGTAAGCCGTGGAAGCAAAAAGGAACAGGAAGGGCTCGTGCTGGATCCGCACGATCTCCACTATGGAGACATGGTGGTGTTATACATGGTCCACAGGCACGGGTAAGAAAGTTGACAGTGCCTCAGTCATTACGACGCAATGTAATGCGCTCTTTCTTGTTTGATGCTCTTCATAGCGGAAAAATTAAGGAGCTTGCGATTGGTGATTTATTTCAAAATGGTCCTTGCACAAAGTTTGCATTTCATATGCTACAACAAGCAGGGTTGTTAGGAAAGAAAGTTGCTTTCTTTACGCGATTCGATAATTTTGAGGTGCATGCTTCGTTAGAAAATATACCTTCAGTGAATCTTTACCTCTTTGATCAGCCAAATGCTTATGTGCTCGCGCATGCTGATTATTGGGTATATTTGTCTGAAGATGTTGAATTGTTTCAAAAAATGGTGCAGCAATGGAAATAGATATTCATAATATTATTATACGGCCTCGATCGCGTAAGCTTAATCGATCGAGTCAGGCTTCGGATACACTAGAACTTGAAGTTCATCCGAAAGCTAATAAGCCGCAAATTAAGCGTGCATTGAAAGTGCTTTTCAATGCAGAAGTGGAGCGCATCGGTACTGCTGTCATAAAAGGCAAAGCGTATCGAATGGGCAAAAGAAAAGATAGAAAGAAGGCGTTTGTAACGTTGAAGCCTGGAAGCGATAGAGGAGCAATGGATTGGTCTTCTATGGTAGCGCCAAGCGTACAAGAGCCTGAAGCTGGCGAGTAGGGGATCATATGGCAATTAGAACGAGGCGACCGCGGAATGCATCATTACGATTTCAAACGTTTCTTGATCAGTCGCATTTAACCAAAAAGCGGCCTGAGAAGCGATTAGTTTCTGGTGCAAGTAAGACGGGAGGGCGTAATGCATACGGACGTATTACCAGTCGTCACCGCGGAGGGGGAGCTCGGCAAAAATATCGTATTATCGATTTTAAACGACTTGAACGTGATATTCCAGGAACTATTGTAGCTGCAGAATATGATCCGAACAGGAATGTTCCTATCGCGTTGGTACAATTTAAAAATGGGGCCAAGCACTACATACTTCTTCCGCACACGCTTAAAGTGGGTGATTATGTTATTGCAGGAGAAGATGTTGAGTTGCGCACGGGTAACTGTTTGCCACTCCGTAAAATACCAGTCGGGTTTACGGTACATAATATTGAAATAAATCCAGGAGCTGGCGGTGTTTTAGCGCGTGGAGCTGGTGCTTCGGCGCAAATTATTTCTAAGGCCGAAGAATTTGTTACTATGAGGCTTCCATCCGGTGAAGTTCGATTGATACACATAGCGTGTTGGGCTACTATTGGTGAGTTGGGTAATCACGACTATAAGAATGTTACCCTTGGAAAAGCTGGTAGGACTCGTCATCGTGGCCATAGGCCTTCGGTTCGAGGAATGGCCATGAACCCTGTTGATCACCCACATGGTGGCGGAGAAGGAAGGTCTAAGTCTGGTTCTCATCCAATGACTCCATGGGGTAAACCAACAAAAGGAAAGAGAACGCGTCTATCACCAAACCGTTGGGTTATTAGGCCGCGTAAGTCGAAACAGAAAGAAGGTTCAAGATAGGTTGGAGATAAATTATGGCACGATCTACAAAAAAAGGCCCGTTTGTTGACGATCATTTGCGTGAAAAAGTGCAAAAGGTAAAGTCTTCGGGAAAGCGTGATGTCATTAAGACGTGGTCGCGAAGAAGTACGGTAATCCCCGATTTTGTGGGGGTAACCATTGGGGTGCATGATGGTAGGAAATTCCAGCCTGTGTATATCACTGAAGATATGGTAGGCCATTATCTTGGTGAGTTTGCTCCGACAAGGACGTTCAGATTGCATAGTGGTCAACGAAAAGCTGGCCTTGCTGAGTAAGGTTTCTTTGAGTAAACTAGGTATGTAAATTGTTTTTTAAAAAGTAAGGGTGCGAAAAAAATGCAGTTTAAAGCGAGTGCTCGTAATATTTCTGGATCTCAATATAAGCTGAGACCAGTTGCTGATGTTCTTCGGGGCAAGCCAGCTCGATATGCTTTAGCGTGGCTTGCAACAAATCAATCGCAGAGAACGCAAGCTCTCACAAAATTATTGAAATCAGCCGTCGCAAATGCGAACTATGTGGGCAAAGTTCCTCAAGAGCAACTTACGGTATCGAAGATTTGGGTTGATCAGGGGCCAAAAAGACGCTATTTTAAGCCAAGCGCTCAAGGGAGAGCAATGCCGCAACAGCGCCGATCATGTCATATTAATGTGGTTTTAGAAGTACAGCAAAAAGAGGCGAGTCGTGGGTCAAAAGGTTAATCCAAAAGGATTTAGAGTAGGGGTTTATCGACAATGGGATTCTCGCTGGTTTGCGAGGAGCGATTCGTATGCTAAGATGTTTATGGAAGATCTTCGTATACGAGAGTTTATTTACCGACAGCTGCCAGGCGCTGAAATATCGCACATTGAAATCGAAAAAGCAGGCGAAAATGTTCGCGTTGTTATTCATTCTGCGCGTGTAGGTGTTGTTATTGGAAAGCGCGGTCAAGATATTGATACGCTTCGAAGGAATCTGTCGCACTATCTCAACAAGAAAAGTGTTGAAGTTTCAGTTCAAGAAGTGCGTCAGCCAGAATTGGACGCTATGCTGGTTGCTAAATCTATTGCTGAGCAAATTGAGCGAAGAGTGAGCTATAAGCGTGCTATGAAGAAAGAAGCAACTAATGCAATGCGCTCTGGTGCATTAGGTATTAATATAGCTGCTTCAGGCCGCTTGGCAGATGCGGATATTGCTCGACGAGAAATGGTTCGTGTTGGTGTTGTTCCGCGTCATACGCTGCGTGCGGATATAGATTATGGAACTGCGCTTGCAAAGACGACTTTCGGAATAATTGGTATTAAAGTATGGATTTATCGTGGTCCGTTCAACATAGCAGAACGTACTACAAAACAATAGTGGTGGGGTGCTTTAATGTCTAATTTAATGCCTAAAAAGACGAGATTTAGGAAGGTTCAAAGAGGGCGAATGACTGGTCGTCCTCGTGGTAATGGTGCGCGAGTTGTATTTGGGGAATTTGGTTTGCAGGCTATGGAGCCGGCATGGGTAACTGCTCAACAGCTTGAAGCTATTAGAGTTACTATGTCTCGTAAACTAAAAAAAGTGGGAGAATTATTTATTCGACTATTCCCTGATAAGCCTGTTACCAAGAAACCTGCAGAAACTCGAATGGGTAAAGGTAAGGGCGGTGTTGAGCAATGGGTTGCTGTTGCTAAAACGGGAGTGATCCTCTGTGAAATTGGTGGAGTTGATGAAAAAACCGCACGTGAAATTTTAGGTTCCGCTCGTTATAAGCTACCTATGCGAACGCGTTTTGTAAAGAAGGATGTAGTTTCAGATGCAGCTGAAGCGGCTTGATGGGGATAGATAAGATGAACATTGATAGTCAGCAGCTGCGTGAGTTGACAGCTGATCAATTACACATAAAGATAATTGAATTAAGAAGAAAATTGCTTGAGCTTGTGCTTAACGCTACAACGACTCACGTAAAAGATTTTTCTTCTCAGCGGCGTGATTTACGTATGTCAATTGCGCGTGCGCTAACAATTCAACGAGAGCGAGCATAAATGGTTGATGTAAATAAAAAGATGCAAGAAAAAGGGCGCTTGCTCAGAGGAACGGTTGTTTCAGATAAAATGGAAAAAACTCTGGTAGTTAGTGTGGGACGCACCTATATTGATCCACGCTTTGGAAAAGTTATTCGTAATGAAAAGCGCTATAAAGTGCATTATGAGGCAGAAGAGCCGGTCAGCGTAGGTGATACCGTAGAAATTATCGAAGGTCGTCCTATATCGAAGACTAAGTATATGTATGTGACTAAGGTTATTGCGAGACATCATGATTCAAAAAGAGACTGAACTTATTGTTGCTGATAATTCCGGAGCAAAGGTAGTCCGTTGTTTTCATATTGTAGGAAGCACCGGTCGTAGATTTGCCTATGTTGGCGATATTATTATTTGCGCGGTGAAAAAAGCAATTCCCGGTGGAAAAGTTAAAAAAGGTGATATTATCACCGCTGTTATTGTTCGTGTTCGCAAAGAATATCGGCGGCGTGATGGTAGTTATATACGATTTGGTGATAATGCGGTTGTATTGATACAATCGCTTAAAGAACAGGTGCCAGTTGGAACGCGTGTATTTGGTCCTATAGCTCGTGAGCTACGTGATTCATCATGTCGTGATATTGTTCCATTAGCCCCTGAAGTATGGTGAGGTAAGGTCATGCAGCGCATAAGAAAAAATGATACTGTTGTCGTGGTAAGCGGCAAAGATAAAGGTAGGCGTGGTGTGGTGCTTGAAGTTGATGCGAGACAAGGGCGTGTACGTGTACAAGGTATTGCCGTTGTTCATCGTCATGCGAAAGCTCGTCGTCAAGGTGAATCTTCTCAGATTAAGAAATCTGAAGCATATATTCCTCTTGCTAAAGTAATGATCTTTGATGCAAAAAATGGACGTCCATGTCGTGTTAACTATTTGATTGGCTCTGATGGCGTAAAGCTTCGTACGAGCAATCTTTCAAAAGAGGTAGTCTAGCATGATAGTGATATTTAAGGGGGATAAGTAATAATGGCTAAGCAGACAGTTGCTGACAATAATAAGCCTCGTCTTGAGCAGCAATATTATGAAAAAATTCGACCATATCTTAAGCAAGAATTACAATTAAGCAATGATATGGCTATTCCGCGACTTTCAAAAATTGTACTCAATATTGGTGTAAAGCGCGTAGAGGGTGATACCAAGACATTTCAGATGATAGAGGAAGTTGTTGGAATGATTGCTGGTCAAAAACCGGTAAGAACACTTGCTCGTAAGTCTATTGCGAGTTTTAAACTTCGTGAAGGCATGCCTGTTGGGGTATGTGTAACGCTTCGTCGGCGCAATATGTATGAGTTTCTTGATAAGCTCATTAGCTTGAGCCTTCCAAAAGTAAGAGACTTTCAAGGGGTTCCTGATAAATTTGATGGTCGAGGTAATTGTACGATTGGTATTAAGGAGTGGGGTATTTTTCCTGAGGCGGATGATCTTCCTTCAGGCAATAAAACCTTTGGAATGAGTATTACATTGCATACAACAGCGCAAGACAACAAAGGTGGACGTGTTCTTCTTCAACAGTTCGGAATGCCGTTTAAAAGATAGGTAGAGTATGGCAAGAAAGTCATTAATTGAAAAAGCAAAACGGGTGCCTAAATTTAGTACTCGTCAAAGGAGCCGCTGTAGCTTGTGTGGAAGGCCTCGGGGGTATATCAGATTCTTTGATATGTGCCGATTGTGCTTTCGTAAATACGCAACAAACGGCGATCTTCCTGGTATAAAGAAGAGCAGCTGGTAGAGGGAGTCAAAGTTATGGATATGATAGGAAATTTTTTGACCTGCATTAGAAATGCAATTCAACGGTCAAAGCCATTTGTTGTAGTTCCTTATTCACGAATAAAGCATCAAATGGCAGATATTTTGCAAAGTGAAGGTTTTATCCGTAATGTGCAAGTATCTGAAGATGAGCGGCAACATAAGCAATTGGTGGTAACGCTGCGCTATGTTGATGGTGAGTCAGCGATTCATGCAATTACAAGAATAAGTACGCCGGGAAGACCGGTTTATGAAGGATCGAGTAATTTGCCGTCAATCGCTGGTGGTTTTGGAATTGCAATATTGAGCACTAATCGAGGAATAATAACCAACAAGCAGGCTCGAGAATTTGGTATTGGAGGAGAAGTCCTCTGCTCAGTATGGTAAGGTGTGACTTATGTCGAAGATAGGTAGAAAATATATTGCAATTGATCAAGTGAATGTTGAAATTAATGGCTCCGAGATCCATTATAAAGGATCTAAAGCAGCAGGAATTCACCTTTTGCCTGATCTTTTAGCAGCAGAAAAAGAAAATAATTATCTTATTATTAGACCTGCTATGGAGCGGTCAGAGCGTGGATACTCTTCATTAGTAAAAGAACTGTGGGGACTGCATCGAGCGCTTTTGGCAGCGAAGCTTGCGGGAGCCGCGCAGTATTTTACACGCCATATTGAAATAGTGGGTCTTGGGTTTAAAGTGATAGCTAAGGGATCAGTTTTAGAATTTACTCTTGGTTATAGCCATAAAAAAACGTATGAGCTTCCTCAGGGTGTTGCTATAGCAATTACTGATAAAGCTGGGCAAAAATTCACTTTAAGTGGTTCAAATAATGAGCAGCTCGGTCAAGTGGCGAGTGAGATTCAAGCTTTTAGAAAGCCGGAACCCTATAAAGGAACGGGTATAATAATTAAGGGTAAAGGGCCGATTCGTCGCAAAGCTGGTAAAGCGAAATAAGTAAAGGGTTAAGATAATGTCATTGCAACGAAAAATGAAAGCTGCAATTCAGCGAAGAAAATTACGAGTACGCGCTCGTTTAAATAAGGATGTGCCTCGTCTATCGATTTTTCGAAGCGCGCAGCATATCTACGCGCAGGTGATTGATGATCGAGAGCATCGTACATTAGTCAGCTGTTCTTCTCAAGAACTTAAAAATCTTTCAGGATCAAAAAAAGACATAGCGCATGCGGTAGGACAAGAACTTGCGCGACGTGCTTTATCAGCAGGCGTTCAAACAGCTGTTTTTGATCGTGGTAGTTTTTTATTTCATGGAAGAGTGCAAGCGCTTGCAGAAGGATTGCGTCAAGCAGGTTTGCGTGTTTAATTGCGGGGCAAATTAACGAGATGTTAAGGTGATACAGATGGTAGATGAGCGAAAAAAAAATCAAGAAGAGACGCGATCTGAAGAGCGTAAAGAGTTTATTGATACTGTAATAAGTATTAATCGAGTGACAAAAGTTACCAGTGGTGGTAAAAGATTTACCTTTGCCGCGTTTGTTGTTTCAGGAAAACAAGCGGGGTCTGTTGGGATAGGTTTAGGAAAAGGACGTGAAGCTTCTGTTGCAATTGCTAAAGCAACTGCGCGAGCGCGTAAATCGCTTGTTCCGTATTCTATTAGAGAAAATACCCTCCATTTTAATGTAGAAGGGCAACACGGTGCTTCAGAAGTTGTTTTGCGTCCAGCATCTAAAGGGACTGGTGTTATAGCAGGTCGAGCAGTTCGTGCTGTTATGGTAGCGCTTGGTGTTACCGATGTATTGAGTAAGTCTGTCGGGTCACGGTCGGGTCAAAACTTAGTTAAAGCAACATTAAATGCACTTGCGCGATGTCGTTCGTTAGAGCGTATTGCGCGTTTGCGCGGTAAATCGATGAAACAGGTTATTAAGGGAGCGCATTATGTCGAAGCTCAGTAATATTGTTCCTATAAAAAAATCGCGCAAGCGTGTTGGTCGTGGCGGTGCGCGCGGTGGTACTTCTGGAAGAGGTCATAAGGGCCAGAAGGCCCGTTCTGGCCATAGAAAGTTAAGGCCATTGTTTGAGGGTGGCCAAATGCCACTTTTTAGACGATTGCCAAAACGAGGTTTCTCAAACACGCAATTTGCGCATGAATACGAAATTGTAAATGTTGGTCTCTTGGATAAAGCATTTAATCAAGGTGATGAAATCAATCGAGATACTTTGATTGCTCGTGGGCTTATTCGTGGTACCAGGGGAGCGTTGATAAAGATTCTTGGAAAAGGTATTCTGCAAAAGCAGTTTACCGTCCATGCCGATGCTTTTAGTTCATCAGCGGTTAAAATGATCGAGGGTCAGAAAGGAAAAGCGCTGGTTGTCGCCAAAGAGAGGTAATCCCATGGTTTTATTACAAAATTTTAGGAATATCTTTCGTATTCCTGAACTGCTCAGAAAATTAGTGTTTACATTAGGTGTACTTGTCATTTATCGGTTGGGAACATTTATTCCTGTTGCGGGGGTAAACATAGGTCGTCTCGCTGAAGCGATTAAATCATCAGAGGGTGTTGGCGGTCTCCTGAAATATCTTGATGTTTTTTCAGGAGGTGCTTTATCTCAGTGTACTATTTTTGCGCTGGGAATCAGTCCCTATATTATGGCGTCGATTATGTTGCAAATGTTAAGCATGACGATTCCGTGGCTTGAGGAACTTTCGAAAGAAGGTGAGTATGGCAGGAAAATGGTTAATCAGTATGCCCGTTATCTTGCTTTATTATTGAGTCTTTTATATAGTGGCGGTCTTCTTGCATTCTTAGAGACATATCAATTGATTCTGACGCCGGGATTAGGGTTCCGTGCATTTTTTATGCTCAGTGTTATTGCAGGATCGATGGTTGTTATGTGGTTTGGTGAGCAGATATCATTATTTGGCTTGGGTAGTGGCAGTTCGGTGCTTATTTTTGCAAGTATTGCAGCGCGATTGCCTCATCATATAGCAAGTACTATAGATTCTGTGCGATTGGGCAATATGTCAGGAGTGTTAGCGCTTCTCGTATTAGCATTGTTTCTTGGCGTGGGAGCAATTATTGTTTTTCTTGAAAAAGGAGAGCGGAAAATCCCTGTTCAATATGCGCGTCGGATGGTTGGAAATCGTATGTACGCTGGCCAAAGCTCATATATCCCCTTTAAGATAAATTCTGCTGGTGTCATGCCAGCTATTATGGCATCATCTGCGCTCAATATTCCCGGTTTTGTAGCACTTTCGCTTGCAGGATATTTTCCTCTTCTCAAATCGTTTGCGCAAGCACTTCAGGCGAATGGTATATTGCATAATGTTTTCACCTTTGTGTTGATTGTATTTTTTACCTTTGTGTATACGCAGGTTATATTTAATCCTACTGATCTGGCTGATAATTTAAAACGAGGTGGAGGCTTTATTCCGGGGATACGTCCTGGAAAACAGACCGCCGACTACTTAGACTACCTTCTTACCAGAATCGGTCTCGTAGGTGCAATTTATCTCGGATGTTTAGTGCTGCTACCCAACGTTCTTGAGGCGTTTTTGTCGCTTCCTTTTTCGCTCGGAGGGACTTCGCTCTTGATTCTTGTAGGGGTTGCTCTTGAATTAGCTGCGCAGGTAGAGGCTTACCTTATTGAACATCGTTATGGCAGTTTTTTGTCTACAGGTCGCGTTAAGTCAAGGGGTTAAAAAAGGAAGTATAGTGATGTTGGATTTATGCCATCCTGCATAGATTTTTTTAAAGAAATTGATATACTTATTTCTGATAGTCCTAATTGTCTGGCGTATTCAGAGAATGGTGAATAATAGTAGAGTACGGTTTTAACGCTTACAGTAACGAAGAAAGTAACACGTTGTGGTGATAATAAAAGATGACATTGCATGTACGCGTATGCGCGAAGCTGGTCGCCGATTGGCGGGCTTGTTTGTTGAGCTTGAACATGAAGTTCGATCGGGCCTTTCCACTGCTGCGCTTGATAAGTATGTCAATGATTATCTTCATAAATATGATCTTGTCTCCCAGACGCTTGGTTATCATGGATATCAGCATGTAAGCTGCATATCTATAGATGATGAGGTTGTTCATGGTGTGCCATCTGATGAGCGAATACTTCAAGAAGGTATGCTTGCTAAAATTGATGTATGTGCTGCTTGGAAAGGTTATTGTGCTGATATGGCGCGATGTTTTGTAGTGGGGAAATTGTCTGGATCTCAGACGACCTCTCACCTTGTTGATACCGCATATCAGGCGCTTGATGCAGGTATTAAGTGGGCGATTCCTGGTGCGCGGCTTGGTGATATTTCGTATGCTATTCAAGCGGTTGTTGAAAAGGCTGGATTTAATGTTGTACGAGATTTTGCTGGGCACGGGATTGGACAGCGAATGCACGAGGAGCCAGAAATTCTTAATTATGGGGTTCCTGGAAAAGGGATTCTGATTCGCGCTGGGATGGCATTTGCTATTGAGCCGATGATTACTGCCGGGAAGCATCATGTATGTATTGCGCAGGATGGATGGACAGTTTATACAAAAGATCGCAGTTTGGCCGCGCATGTTGAAGATACAGTATTGATAACCGATCATGGTCCAGAGATTGTTACGAGAGTGGTATGAAAAAAAAAGATGATGTGATTCGTATTGACGGAATTGTTAAAAAAGCATATCCAAATGCTATGTTTGATGTGGAAATTGAGGGTGGACATACAGTCCTGGGACATATTTCAGGTAAAATGAGAGTTAATTATATACGTATTTTACCCGGTGATCGCGTTGCGATTGAATTATCACCATATGATCTTACGCGAGGACGAATTGTTCTCCGCTATAAAAATGACCGCACCCCAAGTGGGGGCGGGACAGGTGCTGCTGGGGTGTAGATGAAATTGTTAAATGAATTATTGTAATAAAAAGGGGTTGCTATGAAGGTTCGTTCTTCAGTAAAAGCTATTTGTCGTGAGTGTCGAGCAATGCGCCGAGCGGGTGTGGTGCGTATTCTCTGTAAAGCGAATCCACGACATAAACAGCGACAAGGTTAAAAATTTATCAGTGCAGAAATTATTAGATTGAAAGTACTATATGGCAAGAATTTATGGCGTACAGTTGCCACCAGATAAGCGCGTAGCATATGGGCTTGCGTACCTTAAGGGTATTGGTATTAAACGTGCGCATGATATTATACGCGAAGCTCATATCGATGAGTCGCGAAGAATAAAAGACCTCACTAAAGAGGAAGAAGGTGCAATCTTAAAAGTAATTGCTGCCCATCGATATCTTATAGAAGGCGATCTTAATAAGCAAATTTCTCTCAATATTGCTCGCTTGCGTGAGATTAAATGTTACCGTGGCATGCGACATGCTAAAGGATTGCCGGTTCGTGGTCAACGTACAAAAACCAATGCGCGTACACGAAAAGGGCCACGAAAAGCAGGCAGTCAAATTGCGTTAAAACGTGCTGTATCGAAAAAATAAGTAATAGTTTGTTAGGAAGGTATAATGTCATATAAGAAAAAGACAAAAAAAACGCGCAAAGTTGGATCGGTTATCATACATGTGCAGTCAACTTTTAATAATACGTTAGTAACGGTGACAACGGTTGATGGTGATGTATTATTACGAGGAAGTTGCGGTAAGCTCGGTTTTAAAGGTGCTCGTAAAGGAACTCCTTTTGCGGCATCCCAAGTGGGTACCATTTTAGCAAAAGAGATGACATCATTAGGTGTTGATTCTATAGAAGCAATTAATATGACAGGACCTGGCGCAGGACGAGATGCTGTTGCTCGATCATTTCAAGCGGCTGGCTTTCCTATTAATACGCTGCGGGATGTAACTCCTCTTCCTCATAATGGAACTCGACAACCGAAAAAACGACGCGTTTAAAGCTTGAATATATTGAATAAGGAATATGATATATATGGAAAAAGTATCAAGGAAATCGAAGCAAGGTGCTGAGAAATCGAAGCATGGCGCTGAATCAAAAAATCAGCAACAAGGGGCCCGTCAGAAAAAGCTTTCTGAGTATGGTCGCCAGCTTGAAGAGAAGCAAAAAGTAAAGCGTATGTATGGTATGCGGGAGCGCCAGTTTCATCGTTTTTTTGAAGAGGCAGCGCGAAGTCAAGAAGCAACAGGAGATTATCTTTTATCGCTTCTTGAGCGTCGTTTAGATAATGTAGTGTATCGACTTAAATTTGCAAGCAGTCGTACGCAAGCGCGTCAGATTATTGTGCATGGTCATATTACGGTTAATAAAAAGCGTGTTTCATCGCCTTCTTTCATTGTTTCGTTGAATGATGTTATAGCACTTTCTGAGCCTATTTCTAGAAGAGAAAGCTTCATGGAAGCGGTAGTTGCTAAACGAATGAAAAAAGCTATAAAGCCGCCGGAATGGCTTGAACTTGATAAAGATGGAACTCATGGTACTGTACTTCGTTATCCCGTAAGATCTGACATTAAAGTACCTATTGAAGATCACTACATTATTGAGTTGTATTCGAAATAGTATTTGTGGAATGAGGAGACTATATGACGAGAAAAGAATGGCAATCACTTACCATTCCCCGTATTTCCTGGAATAATGAAACATTGACATCGAAATTTGGTGAATTGCACGCAGAGCCGCTAGCGCCTGGTTTTGGTATAACATTTGGCAATGCATTACGACGTGTTCTGTTGGGTAGCATTGAGGGTGCAGCAGTTACTTCTGTTATCATTCGCGGTGTGAACAATGAATTTTCTACACTTCCTGGCGTTGTAGAAGATGTTATGCAGGTTGTATTGAATATCAAAGAAATTGTTGTCCGTAGTCGTACGGGAAAATCGGGAATGATGCGTATGCTTGTTGAGGGTGAGCGCACGGCTAAGGTTGCTGACATTATTGCTGATGACCATCTTGAATTAGTTAATCGTGATCATGTTATTGCCCATGTTGCTGCCGGGGGGGTTCTAGAAATTACTTTTTTTGTAGAGCCTGGTCGTGGGTATCAATTGGCGCAATGGCCACTCGGACAGTCTTTGCAAAAAGATGATCGTATTTATTTGGATGCGATGTTTTCCCCTATTCAGCGCGTTACCTTTGATGTGCAAAAGACGCGTGTAGGAGAAGATATAGACTATGATGCATTAAAGATAGCGATTAATACGAATGGTGCTGCGCAGCCTGTGGAGGCTATGCATTATGCAGTATCAGTATTAAGAAATCAGTTGCAGCACTTTTTAGCAGAAGTTGAAATACCTTTTAACGATATTGCTGGCGCAGCGGTTCCTTCTCAAGAGGCGACCAATACTGCTACGGTAAGCCCTCGTATGGACCCTGCTTTGAATGCGGTTACACCTGAATTCTTATTGAAACCGATCGATGCGCTTGAGTTCTCTGTACGTGCAAACAATTGTTTAGTCAATGCGGGTGTTAAACGTATTATTGATTTAGTCAATTTAACAGAAGATGAAGTAAGAAAAATTAAGAATTTCGGGAGTAAGTCGCTTGCAGAAGTACAAGAAGGTATGAAAGCATTCGGTCTTAAATTTGGAATGAACATCCGTGAAGAGAGTTTGAAAAAATCTCGGAAGAAGGAATAATATGAATCATCAAAATGGACGAAAAAAATTAAATCTTCCGAGTGCTCATCGGAGGTCTCTTTTACGAAACCAAGCGATTATCCTGATTGAGCATGGATCTTTAACGTCAACGAAAGCACGTATAAAAGAAGTTCAGCGCATGGTAGAAAAATTGGTTACGCTTGCACGCAATGAAGGTAATACCATGAATGCGCGACGACGAGCAGGACAAATTATTCCTTATCGTGATGCTACATTGCGTAAGTTATTCGTTGAAATTGCACCACGATATGTGGGCAGATCGGGCGGTTATACCCGCGTTATTCCTATGGGACGACGTGTAAGTGATACAGCAACGATTGCCCGACTTGAGTGGGTACAAGAAGAATTGCAATAACGAAAAATATTGTAAAATAAAAAGGACCGGGTTTTCCCTGGTCCTTTTTATTTTATTCAGCGCTGCTCAAAGTACTTTCTGTTTCAGGGAATATGAGTTTATTGGGAGGTATACAAGGACACATAAAAATAACTTCATTGGTAAAATAATATCGAGAATCATACTTATGAAGATCACCTGGTTTAAATGATGGGTGAAAAGGCGCGGCGGTATATGGATCAAAAAGGACTGTTCTGTTGTCACTCTGCATTTTTTGAGCAATTTGTCGTTTTGCCATATAATCAGCGAGCAATACTCGAGAAGCGTTGTAATTAGTATAGTTATTACTACCGATTTTCTGTACATGACATCGAATTTCACGATTGTGGACATATGTTGAGTCAGGATCAACATCAATAGCAACATGATTGCTACCTGCTACTGGGTCAGTAAACCACGAAAAATAAATGGTATGATAACGATCCACGCGAAGAACATATTCTTTTGATGGATCAAAACTTGTGAGCCCCCGACGAAATAGTTCATGACAACTTAAAAGACCATGTTTTTTAACACTTGTAAGAGATCCGTTACGCCCAATATAATGATAAAGACGTACTTTTCCTGGGGGAATTGGTTGTGTGTACACTGCTCTAGGTGTAGCTTGTTGTGTAGTGCATGTGATTGAGTTATTTTTTGGTGGTATAACCAGTTCTTTAGCGGAGTTTCGTTTTACGCATGAATTGTATAATGCGGGGATAATCTTATAGGTAAGATGAGCTGCTTCGGTTAGATCTCTCTTTGAAATCGGTAAAAAATCTCCACTGTGAATATAACTTCCTATGAAAACGGTGGTTATAAAGATCAAGTCAATTGATTTGTTAATAGAACTTTTTTTTCATCATCGAATCCTTGAGATCGTTAAATTTTTAAAAACTGTCCTTAGCTTTAAGTATACAGTAATTTATATTGTTTTCTCTTGAAAATTAATATTTGATGAGATTGATGAGCTGCATTCAGAGACACTTTATGGCAGGAGAGCCGTTGTAGTTTTAGTTAAACATGTTTCCTATTAGAAATATATATCAATTGCGTTTGACTTTGAATGGTTATATGATTAAAATGATAAAAACAGTTGTGATGCGTAACTGAAATTAATTTCAACAAAGATTACCAAAAGAGAGTTTTATAATGAAAGAAAAAAGGAACAGTATGCTTGCACGTATACTGAATGCGTGGATGCTTGCATTGGTTCTGACGCTTCCGCTGCAGGCAAGTTTTTTCAGTCAACGTCAGTTTTTTGTATCGCCACATGCAAACCGTGTGCTCTGTGCTTCTGGAATTATAGCAACGGTCGCGGTTGTTAGTGGGGTATTTTGGATGCGCTTTATCATGAAAAAGAGTTATCCTATTGACCTTGAGAAAGAATATCAAGCTGAATTCCAAGAGCGTCAAAGATTTTTAGGAAATGCACAAAACACTTGCAAAGTGAGTCGCCATCAAGCATACAAAGAACAGCCATATTATAAATTATGGGAAGAGTATAAAATGCTTCATCAACAATATCCATTAGGCAACCCAACGTCTGACAATATACCACAGGTCCAAGATCATCTTGTTCAATGTCGTCCGTTATGGGAAAGATTCAAAAAGCACCATTCCCTATATCCAGCATTTCATGCATCAGTGGGGCCGTCTGACCAAGTAGCAGCGGTTGCGCACTGTTTTGAGAGGAATAACGAGGCTGAGGATCGATGTAAGTGGGGGCGAATACTGGTAAGAGGCGATTTAGTATCTTTATTGTATTTGCAACTAAGTCAAAATAAGCTTCGAGCGAATGTGACGGAAGATTTTATTGCAATGAGCTTACAAGGTGTAGAGAATATTGGTATGGTCAAAAAATACGTGAATTGGAAGGCATTGAAAGAGTCTATAGTTTCAGAGCCAGCAAAATTTGGAAAATTTAAATATTTAACTAATGCCATAGAATATACTCAAAAAGTTCTTGGCCCTGATAAGTGGAAAATTGAATATTAGCGAATTAATGTCGAGAAAGTGAGGGCTATTCTGTGAGTATGGAGAGTGTATGAGATATTTATTGATGCTGTTGTTTTTATCGCCTTCTCTGTATAGTGCAGCTGAGGCTATTAAAGAATGTGCGAACGTGATTCCTGAGCAGTTACGCAGTGATTTAGAGGTTCATCAGGGAAACGTTGTTGATATTGCCGTCATTGGGGGCGGTCCGGCAGGAATTGCGGCGACCTTTGGTATTGCACATCGACAACGAAGAGTAGCTCTTTTCATGGGAGACAGGCCGGGCGGACAAGTTGTTGGCTCGCATATGATCGATAATTTACCAGCTACACCACCGCAATCAGGCCCTCAATTTATTGAAATGCTGAAGCATCGTTTGGAAAATGAATATGTCATGTGCAATGAATATGACCCTGTTGTTTCGATTGAACGGCGAGAAACGCATGGTCTTTTTTATTTTATTATTACCACGCGCTCTGAAGTATCCTGGCTTGCATTTGGCGTTATTATTGCTACGGGTGGAGAAGATAAGAGGCTTCATGTGCCCGGAGAGGATTTATATTGGGATAAACAAGTATTTACGTGTGTATCGTGTGCAAGCATGCGCGCCCGAAGAAGTAAACAGGTGTACGTTGTTGGTGGCGGAGATGCCTCGATTGATATGTTAATTGATCTTCTCGATCTTGTTCCGCATTGTACATTATTGGTGAGAGCCAAAGAAATGCGTGCAACACCGTTGATGCAAAAAAGAATTGCAGGGGATGATCGCATTACTGTGCGATATCAGCGTACTATTAAGCATATGCGCGGTGATGATGAAAGCATGAAAGAATTAGTGCTCGTTGGTCCCGACGGTGTTGAAGAAATAGTTCCAGCTGATTGCGTGTTTCTTTCCATTGGGAAAGATCCCGCGACCGGATGGCTCGCGTCTCTCATTGAGCGTGATACTCATATTGCTTGCGACGCTGATGGATACATACAAGTAGATGGAATGGGAAGAACAAGCACGCCGTGTATATATGCGGTTGGAGATGTTACTTTATCCTGCCATTTAGACCATCAAATTGATCTTGGCATGGCACTCGCGCGCGTAAGAACGGTGCGTTCGATTTTATATGATCTTAGTTGTGAAGGCATTTTTGCCGTGGCATTTCAGCGGGAATTGATTCCATACTATTGTGCAGCATAGATTCTTGGTGTAATTATTGAGCATTGTCATTGTAGTGAGCTATTGTTCTTTTGAAGCAAAGACGCCTCTCAAAGCGAAAGAAAGATATATCAGTATCGCGTGATAAGCATTTTAGTTATGGCAGCTGGATTAAACTGTGGTTTCAGAGTTGGAGAATGTATTATTATTATCCTCGGCTACTGATTTTCCCTCTCATACAGAGTATTATTACCATTATTTCACTCGTGTTTGTCGTGGGAGTATTCGATCATCATATGAAGGCTTCCGTATGGAGCTATCTCGAATATCCTGACGTACAAAGTCTGTGGCAGTATGTAATAGCCGCTCATAACATTGACTATATAGTGCAGACAATTCTTTTGTTTTGTTCTCAATTATTTATGGTTTTATTTGCCGTCGCAATTTCACTGATTGCCGCATCATATTTTAAGGGCCATCCTGTAGGTGTTCTTACCTCATTTCGGGAGGCATGTACAAGATGGAAATTGGTGCTTGTTTACGCCCTAATAGAATCGCTTGTCGCTCTTGCATTATATTTTGCAATTGATAATTCAGGATATAATTTATTAAGTTTGTTCTCATTGGTACTTACACTGGGAGTAAGATCTTTCTTGTTCTTTGTCATTCCGCTGATTGCATTTGAGCGACTTTCCATTTGGAAAACGTTAGTGAAGTCAATTCATATGATAATGCATCACTTTGGTGTGTTTTTTGGAATTGTGATTGGGGTTGGAATTTTGGGGGTCGCTTTAGGATATTTGCCTATCATTGTTTTGTTTCTCTTTTTTCGAAAACGTGCATTTTACCCACTATGGGCGATATTTGTGACATTATTACTCTTGTTCATCGTCGTAGCGGGTATGTTTGCGGGAGAAGCATTTTTTGCTGCATTCTCTGCGATGCCTGCTGATGTAAGAGATGCTTTATACATAGTGCGTGGAGTATATTCATTATTAGTTTCTGCTTTTTTAGTTGTGTTAGTAGAAATTAATAAGACTGCTGTGTATTTGCAGCTTCACGGTCAATCAACCGGTGTCGTTGATCATGAGCAACTGGCTAAAATGCTCAGAATAAAAAGTAGCACATAACTAAAAGGAGTATTCTGGTGAGATTTCATCATATTTATCTGGATTATATGCGTGAATTGGCGCTTGCCATTATAGAAGATGATAAAGAAAAAGCGCAAAAAACGTTGGTTGCAATTGATAAACACAGAGCGCAGGAGAGATTGAGCTCCAAAATAACGCTTGGTGTTTTGATTAGCATTCCACTCTTATCTGCGGTGATGATCTTAATGGGGCTCATCTAGTGGAAAAAAATAGAGATTAACACTCTGCGCGACTATCCCTGTTGGATAACTTGCACGAAGCTCCCCTTGGTTCCTTTTTGTACATGAAAATGAACAGGAAACTGATCTTTCATGCTGGAAAGATGGGAAACAATAATAATTTTGGCAAATTCGTTTTGAATAGCATACAGTGCTTCCATGATTCTATTAAGGCCTTCTTCGTCTTGAGAGCCAAATCCTTCATCGATGATTAAAGTCTGAATCGAAGCGCCCGATCTTCGGGCAAGAAATTTTGAGATTGCAAGGCGTAGTGCAAAGTCAATACGAAACGCTTCACCCCCTGAAAAGAGCTCATACGGGCGTATACCTTGATTATCAGATATTTTAATATCTAATGTTTCTTTGAGATTACCATTTTTTAGTTCGCGTACCGATTCAAAATACAGTTGTGTTTGATTGTCAGTTAATTTTGAAAGAAGAAGGTTGGCTTCTCGCTCAATATCGGGAAGAATATATTCTATCAAGATTCCTTGAAGGCCATCTTTACTGAGCGCTTGTGCGAGCAGGTTATGATCATCAATTTCAGCAACGAGAGCATCCAGCTCTTTTTGTTCATGAGTAAGCTGTTCTTTCTGTTTTTCAACATGTAAGCATGCTTGCTCAAGTGAACCTTTACGGTGAATAAGCTCTTCTCGCTCTTGTCGTACTTTTTTGTAATTCTGTTGAAGATCGAGCTTCATCTGCTCGTATTCTTTAAAACGCGCTTCTACAGTGGCATAGGCCCCTAGTTCTTGTTCTTGTATTTTTTTTTGTTGTTTGATATTACGTAATGTTGTAAACAACATTTTAAGATGAGCAATAAGCTCTGGTTCTGTTTGGAGCGTAGCGTAGTGAATCTCTTCAGCTGCCAATTGATCAAGATGCTGTTGTATGTCAGTGAGTTGCGCGGGAAGCTGAGGGAGTGTTTTGAGGCGATATTCGTGGGATCCGATATGTTCATTGATTTCTTTGATCTGTTTATTATGAAGCAGCGTGCTTTTTTGTTCTTCTTCAATAATGCTCTGTTCAGTATGCAATGCTTTTTGTTGATCTGATAAGAGACTTATTTCGTTCGTGAGCTGTTGAATTTGTGCAGTTTTTTGTTGGATATCATGGTATGTCTTGTCTCGTGTTATAGAGAGAGCTTCAAGGGTGCTCGAATATTTTTGTATTTCATGATTTATGTGATTGGCAGTAAGTACCTGCTGATGGTGTTGATTGATGCACTCGGTAATATGATCAATGCAGCGTGTTAATTTTTTTTGATGTTTTTTAATACAACAAAAACGGTGTGCAATTTTTTGATGAATCAGTTGTGCGTTATCTTCAGATATGTGCTGAAAACACCAAGAGCATGATCTGTCTTGATTATTACGCATCATCTGTTCGTGATCGATAATCATTTTTTCATCGTGTAATAAGCGTGTCATATGTGCTTGAAATTGAACAAGTCGTTGTGTATTTTTTTCAAACAGGTGCTGTGCTATGACAGGAACATTTTTTTGAGCTAAGTCGATCTGTTCAGTGAGTTTCGTCATTTTATCATTTATACTATTCAATTCGTGTTGGAGTTCAGTAGATGATTTTTGTATAATTTCGTGCGCGTGTGTTTTTGCATACAACTGTGTTGTTACTGTTTGTAAGAGGTCTTTATGAAGCATGAGACGAGATTCATATTCACGGTGCAGTGTATATGTTCTCTCAATAAGGACAGCGTTATATTTTTGGAGCGCTGTTTTTAAGGTAGCTTCTTCTGTCAGTATCTCTTGTACTGTATGACGAAGCTGTATTAGATCTGCTCGTCGTTGATCAAATGAGGGAAGACTTTTGTATGTGCGTTTCATCTGACGGATTGTACGCCACTTGGCAAGAGCGGGGAGTAGCATATCATAATGCGTTTTTATGGTCTGGGCGATACGTTCACTCTCGCGACGCTTATTGTTGAGCGCGTGATATTCTGTAGCAATGAGCTGCTGTTGTTCTGATATAATCGCAATGTTTGTATCAAAATCTTTTTCGTGTTGTGTTAAGTCTTCGATCCGAGATGATAAGGTGGTCAACGCTTCACCGAGTTGTGTATGCTGTTGTACTTCTTCTTTGATATGTTCACATAAGCGTTCTTTGTGCTGTCGGTGAAATCCTAATTCTCGTCCTTTTTCAATAATACGTTTGCGCAGCTGTTCTATATGATCTAATCCAATAAGATTTGCTAAAATATCTTTTCGATCTTTGGGAGCTTTTTTTGAAAATTCGTCAGCATTACCTTGCCTAAAAAATGAAGAGTTTTGAAAAGCTTCTCCATTAAGGCCGATAATACGATTAATAAGTTCTTGCGTGTCACGAATTGTTTTTTCGGTAAGCGCTTTAAGCTGTTGTGTTGTTTGATCAATAATCCCTACATCAAGTTGCGATATTAGCTTGCCACGAGATTGTGCAACTTCACGACGAACACGATATAAGGTGTTATTGCACATAAAATCGAGCATGACGGTCATGTCGGTTTGACCGATTTTGATCAGATTCTCATCAGCTTTTCCGGGATGAGTCGTTTTGCGTGCTTGACCCCACAGAACCCATGTCAATGCATCAAGAAGCGCTGATTTGCCATGACCATTTTTTCCGGAAAGGCAAATAAGATGATGTGGCTCAAAATTGATTGTTTGACCCGGTGCGCCATAACTCAGAAAATTTTTAAGGTAAATTTTTAAGGGGATCATGTGATAAAAATATACAAAAATATCATAGTGATCAGATCGATTCTAGCATGATTACTGTGTATTGCAATCTCAAACTGCTTATCACTCTTTTTGAAAAGAGAGAAATAATTATTGTTGAAACGAACGAGAACGGGTTAAGCTGCGGAATAAAATAAAGTATTTACTGAGGAGTTGTATGATAAATATAGCATTAAATGGGTTTGGCAGAATTGGTAAAAGTTTATTGCGTGTTTTATTGAATGACGAGCGCAGTAAAGGGCATGTTGCGCTCAAAGCAATTAATGTTGGTCCTACTGACGGTAACATGGCAGCATATTTTTTAAAATATGATTCGGTTATGGGAATGTTGTCGAACGATCCTTATGTAAAAGAGGGAATGTTATATGGTATTGGCGAGCCGGTTAAGCTGCTTTCAGAAAAAGAGATAACGCGCGATATGTGGAAAAAAAATGATATCGAATGGGTGATCGATGTTTCAGGGCGTTATACTGATCGAGAGCAGGCTCAAGAACATATTACCATCGGTGGTGCTGAAGGCGTTGTTATTTCTGCTCCCGCGCATGGGGATGATGTAACGATTATTATGGGTATCAATGAGGATCAATTTGATCGTAAAAAACATCGCATTGTATCGTTAGGATCTTGTACGACAAATGCGGTGATTCCTTTAATTGATATCGTAGAGAAAAAAAGTACTATTGCCGCGATCATGATCTCTACAACGCATGCGTATACCAATTCTCAATCATTGTTGGATAGTATGAGAACGGGCCACGATGTGCGAAGATCGCGAGCGGCTGCTCTTAATATTATTCCTTCAGATACTGGAGCAGTTGCGGTGGTAAAACGTTTATATCCACATCTTGTTTCGTGCGTGGCGGGTTCTGCTTTGCGCGTTCCCGTTCCTGTTGGTTCTATCACCGACGTGATATTTGAACTTTCGACTGCAGTATCAGATCAAGAATGGCGTTCATGGTTTGAAGAGTCAGCGCAAGGAAGACTCAAATCGATTGTTGCTGCAACGACATTGCCACTTGTCTCTTCAGATTTTCAAGGAAATACCTATTCAACAACCGTTGATCTATCATTTACGTACGGTGCGGGTAAATTGGGTAGGGTAATGGCATGGTATGACAATGAGTACGGCTACAGTTCGCGGGTGTGCGATTTTATCATCCAGCATCTGGCACAAAAAATATGAGATTGTCTTTATGTCGTGTATGATGATGTTGAGCTTGAGCAAGAAGAAGATGAGCTCGAGCTCGACGATGTTGATGATGGGCTCGATGACGATGATGCTGTTTGCGCACAAGGCCATCCACAATGTGTACGCCGACGCCACCTCACTATAGTTTTATCATCAGATCCTGAAATAAATGTGCCATCAGAAAGAACAGCAAGAGATGTTACCGTATCCGTATGCCGAGCTAAAGTAGTGATGCACGTACCTGATTTTGTATCCCATAGTCGTATAGTCTTATCGGCTGATGCTGAAACGAGCGTTTCATCGGGAAGAATGATAAGTTTCCAAATGACACTAGTATGGCCTTTTAAGGTGTTGATGCATGTGCTTTGTAGTGGATCCCAGAGCTTAATGGTTGTATCGGTAGATCCTGAAATCAGTGTGCCATTAGAAGGAACAGCAAATGCCCATATGGAATCAGTATGGCTTCTTAAAATATTAATACATGTGCCTGATTGTGGGTCCCAGAGCCGTATAGTCATATCACCAGACCCTGAAGCAAGTATTCCGCCCGGAAGAACGGCAAGTGCCCATACGGCATCAGTATGGCCATCCAAGGTCTTGATGCACATTCCCGATTCTGGATTCCATAATTTTATTGTTTGATCATAAGATGCTGAAACGAGCGTTTCATCGGGAAGGATGGCAAATGCCCATACGGTACTCGTATGACCGATTAAGGTTTTAATGCATTGTTCTGATTGTGTATCCCATAGCTTTACATTATTATCAGTAGATCCTGAAATAAGCGTTCTATTCGGAAGCGTTGTCAGCGCTCGTGCGAAAGAGGTATGGCCGCGTAAGGTCTTAAGCAAGCCATTTTTATTCGTCTCATAAAGATAGATGTTCCCATTTGCGCATCCAGCGACGGCGAAAGACTCTGGATTATTGCATAATGTGAGATCTTTTATGCACTCTGATACGTGAATAGTACGCTGTACGAAACATTCTTGACCCACAAAGTCAAAAATGTTTTTCCATGCATCATTTCCTATTTTGAGAAAAGATGATCGCACTAATGATTTTTCGCTGAGTTTGCTGATGCACAAGTTATAGAAAGTGTCTCTCATGAAACCTCTTTTTTGATATGCAGCATGTTGATTGTGTTTGGTGTCGTATTCATTATGGGTGCTCAGTGCGGTTGATTGACGTTCTGCAGCGATCAGCCCAAGAGGCATCAAAAAGCATACGGTGATAATAAAAGAGCATTTTAATAAGTGCTTCATAGAAAACGTACTTTATCGAGGAATAAATAATATATATATACGATAAGTATACTGAGAAAGAACGAGAAAAAACAAAATATTATGCGCTCATTTCTGAAGCAGAATTTGATGTTGATGAGCTGGAGCACGATGATATTGATGATGAGCTGGAAGATGATATTGTTTGCGCATAATGCCATCCACACTGTGTACGCCGACGCCACAGTTTGATAGTTTGATCATAAGATGCTGAAGCGAGTATGCTATTATGAAGAGCAACAAGAGATGTTACCCTATTAGTATGCGCCGCTAAAGTAGTGATGCACGCGCCTGATTGTGTATCCCATATTTTTATAGTTCTATCGGATGATCCTGAAGCGAGTTTACGATTGGGAAGAATGCTGAGCGTCCATACGGTATCAGTATGGCCTGTCAATATTTTGATGCATATGTCTGATTTTGTATTCCAGAGATTGATAGTCTTATCATCAGATCCTGAGGCAAGTGTACCATTAGGAAGCACGGCAAATGTCGATACCGCCTGAGTATGGCCTTTTAAAATATTGATGCAAGAGCCCGATTGTGGATCCCAGAGCCGTATCGTTTTATCATCAGACCCCGATGCGAGTATTCCACCAGGGAGAACGGCAAGGGACCCTACGGCACCAGTATGTCCTTCCAAGGTCTTGATGCACGCTCCTGATTGTGGATCCCAGAGCCGTATCGTTTTATCATTAGATCCCGATGCGAGTATTCCACCAGGAAGGACGGCAAGGGTCCATACGAGACCAGCATGGCCGGTCAAGGTCTTGATGCATATTCCTGATTGTGGATTACAAATCTTAATGGTTTCATCAGCAGATCCTGAGGCGAGTGTTCCGTCGGGAAGAGGAGCAAGTGCACATATGGTATCATAATGGTGGCATACAGTGTGATGCGGCTTCTTCTGATATATTTTATAAAGACTGGTACATCCATCTTGACGTCCGATAGCAAGGGATTGTGGTGTATTGTATGAGATGAGAGAGCATACAATACTTGGTATTTGTATAGTATGCTGTACGGACCATTCTTGGACAAAGTCAAAAATGTCTTTCCATATGTCATTTCCTATATGGAGAAAAGAGGATCGCACCAATGATTTTTCGCTGAGTTTGCTGATGAGCAAGTTATAGAAAGTGTCTCTCAGGAATCCTCTTTTTTGATATGCAGCATGTTGATTGTGTTTGATGTCGTATTCATTATGGTTGCTCAGTGCGGTTGATTGACGTTCTGCAGCGATCAGTCCAAGAGGTATTAAAAAGCATGCTGTGATAATAAAAGAGTATTGTGATAAGTGCTTCATAGAAACCGTACTCTTAATTGAGGAATAAATAATAAGTATGCAATAAGTATACGTAAAGAGAAAGCCAAAGACAAAATATTATCGGCTCATCTCTAAAACAGAACGTAATGCCGATGCGCTTGAGCTCGACGATGTTGATGATGAGCTTGAAAGAACTGGTGTAGTGGAGATCGTTAACGGTGTAAAGTCTAAGAAAGGAGACGGGGCTTGATAATCATGAGATGTGGTTGAAGACGATGATGAGCAGCTTGAACTTGATGATGAAGAGCTTGAGGAACACGTGCTCTGCGAGTCGGTTAACGTTGATGATGAACGTGCACACCATAGAGTAGCGATGTCTTTTGTAAAAGTAGCAAAATTTTGACCATGAGATAAAGTATTTATGTTCCGAATCAAATTTTTCCCGTCAATCGTACCAATTATTTTTCCCTTTAAATCATATAATTTCATTCCCGCAGCAAGATAATGGATAATAAAACTTTCCTTATCAAACGCTGTAATGCTGTGTATCCCATCACTACTCTTTAAGATGCATGTTATTTTTTGTGAGGGAGATAGAACACTTGCCGTTCCATGGTGATCTCCCAAAATCATGAATCCCGATGGAAGAACTGCAAGACATTTTATCCATGGTAATCCTGTATTAATCGTTGAAGCACACTCCATTGATGAGATATCCCATATTTTTACCGTTCCACCCGAATCTACTGAGGCAAGTCTTTCTTTGGGGAGAGTTGCAATGCCCTGGACATAATTAGTATGTCCATTTAGTGTATGAGTACAAACCGTTTTGCCTTTATTGATAGTGTATATTTCTATATTTTGATTGGAATCATTTCTTACAGCAAATGTGCCTGGTCCTAACAGGGGGAGCGCAATGAGCTTTGCAAGGCTACAGCAGTTGCCCTTTTTATAGAGTTCCGTCATTATTTTTGTTTTTTTTAATCGAGGAGTTTTTATAAGAGTGCCTACTCGTATTAAGCCGCCCCTAAATCCTAGGAGATGCCTTCTTGACTGACGTCTAGCTTCGGGGAGAGCAACTATCGTTGTTACCTCATCATGTGTTTCAGAATTTACCACTAAACTTCCGAGGAAATTGGTGGTAAGTAAATTATAATACATAATCACCGTTTCGCCCCTCTTTTTTCTCGCATCACAAGCAATAGCAACTGTGTCTGTATCAATCATTGCTACGTGTGTTATAAAAGAAATATCAGAGGGAACGTTTATAGTCTGTCTATCAAATAGTATTGTACCCAATTTTGCAGTGTCTCTTGTACAAATAGTTTCTTTTGTTTCAGAATCACGAGGATCACTCTCGTTAAATAGTGAGTATGGATCACAAGCACGGGGCGTAATAGTTTTTAGGTTGTAGGGAAAATCGCTCTCACTCAAAGAAGACGTTTCAGTACGTTCATAAGGATGAGGCGCTTTAGCTACTTTATAAGGATTATGTTCTCCTGGTTTTTGAGCGCCAAGTAGCATGATGGTATTTGAGAAGAACAATGAAATTATGGCAATGAAATATGATAATCGTAGGGGATAAGTAATATTCATGAAGATGAAAGCCTATCGTGTGAAATAAAAAACGTAATTATCAATATTATAGCATGCTATGTGATAATTGCGAAGAAAAATAATGGCATCAGCGTTTTCTTTGGATTTTTGTGATTCTTATCGATAATAATGGACTGCATGATTAAAAATTTAATAAGCCATGTTTTAAAAAAGGGAGACTATAAAAAGACTCCCTTTTTCATATTTCATTTAAAAAATACTTATTGATCGTTCTTTGGACAGTTTGGACATCGTGCTTGGAGGTTGTCCTCTTTGCAGTTGCTGCACTGACGCTCGACTTTGCCATATGAAGAGCAGGCGCCTTCTTTGCAACCAAACCTGCTTGTGTTTTCCTGGTTTATTTCTTCTGAACCACAGCACCCACTCCATGCAAAAGCCGGTGACATTGATAGTAATAATGATAGCATAACTATTTTTTTCATATTTTTTCCTTGTGGTAAGGTTGTAATTTTATGTGAGGCAGTGATGGTGAAGCAAACCTTCCCCACAATATCACTGTAAGATGATATAAGGCAAGTTTTCCGAATGCACGTCATGTGCTGTTTTATGAAGCAAAATAAAATAAGTGCTTATGCTCACATGATAAAAGAATGCTAGACATACGATGTATTATATCTTAAACTTTGATTTCGTGAGGATCTCTCTTGAGATAAAATGCAGGGCCCATAGCTCAGTCGGTCAGAGCAATCGGCTCATAACCGAGAGGTCCCAGGTTCGAGCCCTGGTGGGCCCACCATGTTGAGTATTCTGACTATCGTATCATTGGATTTGCATGAATCAGTTGTCGCTTTTTAATCATGAATGTTTGCACGGGGTAAAATGGCGCCTTGAAATTGACGGTGCATCGCGCGGTAACCCAGGTCCTTCCGGTGCTGGTATACATATTCTCCGTGAAGAGCTTGAATATCTTAAAAGAGGATATTTTTTGGGAACGCGTACTAATAATCAGGCAGAATATGAGGCACTGATATTAGGACTCTGTATTTTGCGAACTTTAATACAGGAACATGATTTTATTGAAATTATATCCGATTCTGAGCTTCTCGTGCGACAAATATCCGGTCGATACGATGTTAAAAATAGTGTCTTACGACAGTTGCACCAGCGCGTACGAGAATTATTATATGGCATAAAAAATTCTGTGGCTCATGTTGCTCGCGCAGAAAATACTGTTGCCGATGCTCTGGCCAATGAGGGCATCGATAAGCGTATTATGATACCCGAAGATTTAAAAATTCAATGTGCATTGTCGTAGTGGGGATGGGATGAAATTGCAAAAGTGGTGGGTATTTCTTCTCAGCAGTATATTTTGTTGTATTTGTATGTCATCGCAGGATGATGCTGAATTATTAGATGATTTTTATGTCTACGTTCTGCTTGATAAGAAAATCTGTTCTGATGGCATACTGTGGTCAATTAAAAGTGAAAAAGGATTTGTCATTTGTGATGTAGCAACCGGAAAGCAGCTTGATTCGCTTGATGCTCCCGCGCTGAATTTTTCTGTCCAAAATAATCAACTGCGGCTTAACGGTCGTAGAGTCGTGGTAACTTCATTGCGTATTAAGCCGCGAGAAGGATATCTACGCTATGAAAATGATACATATCCCGATGATATTGTGCTTATTTTGCATGAAGGTGTCTGGTATTTGGTAAATGGCGTCGAGCTTGAAGAATATGTGTGTGGTGTGCTGCGTTGTGAAAGTTATTCGCATTGGAAGCTTGAAGCCAATAAAAGTCAGGCGATTGCGCAGCGATCATACGTTCTGGCTCGAATTACTAAGGCAAGAGGCCGCAAGAAACTGGGAAAAGGATTTATCTACGACATTGGCAAAACGAATAGTGACCAAACGTATAAGGGGCTTTGTACGTGTGAAAAAACACGACAGGCGGTTGAAGAAACGCGTGGCATGGTATTAGTTTTTCAAGGGCGCGTTGTCGAATCAATGTATGATATTTGTTGTGGTGGAGTCATTCCTGCGCATATGGAAGGTATTGATTTTAGTACGGCACCGCATCTTGCGCGTTCTTACGCATGTACATTTTGTAGCTCTTCGAAGTTGCATTCATGGAAAGCTTCATATACGCTGCGTGAAGTTGAACAGTTGGTGAAACAGCTTGATAATCATATAGGGCCTATTCGTCACATTCATGTGACAAAAACCGATAAAGCGGGCATGGTTGTGGAGCTGCTTATTCGTGCGGGAAGAAGAACAATAAAACTATCGGGCAAGCAAGCATATGCATTGTTTAAGGCGGTGCGTAGTTTTCATTATACCGTCGCGATTGAAGGAGATAAGGTTGTCTTCCACGGGAAAGGATATGGCCATCATCTTGGATTATGTCAGTATGGGGCGCTTGAAATGGCGCTTCAAGGGAAAGATAGTGAAGCAATTCTTCGCTTTTACTTTCCAAATATTGATATCCTAAAACTCAAGGTACTGAAAAATAGTTAAAAAAACAGTTAATTGGTTGTGAAAGGTGGCATCTATGTACAAGCGTTTAAAGGAGTTGGTAAATACCGCTCAAGGATTCCCATGCGTTTCAATCATTGTTCCAACGAAACGGTCTATGCCTGATAAAGCATACGTGCAAGCGCATGTGCTCAAACAGGTTAAGATGATGACTGAAAAACTATCGAACATATCCCATCCGCAGGCCGGTTTAGTTCAGAAAAAATTACAAGACGTTGTTCAGTATTATGATTTTACGAAAATTCAAGATGTGCTTGTTTTTTTAGCGCACGCGAACGATGCACAGGGATTTGCCAGTTTTGGCTCATGTGATGAAAGAGAAGTACTGGGATCAGTATTTGCTCTTAATGAGATTTATGCCTTGTTGCAAGAGCAAGTATCTTACTGGGTATTAATTTTAGGTAAAGAAGATGCTCGTTTATGCAGAGCAACGAATAATATGTGGCATGAAATAATAACCCCTGCGCGTGATGCGCAGGGAAATCCTGTGCAGGGATTTCCGTTACAGTTCTTAAGGCCTGAGGATAAAACCGTAGAATCTGTTGGTCGTGGCTATCTCGATGCAGCGTATCGCGATCACCATGAAGTAGTATTTTTTGAGTTGGTCGAGCGAGAGCTCCATAAGCTGATCGAGAAAGATCCATTACCTGTTGTATTGTGTGCAAGCGCTAAAACGGGTGAACTGATGAAGCGTGCTGCGAATCATCGTACTCATTTTGTGCAGCATGTTGTTTACGATGGAATATCTCAAAGAATTTCTGATATTGTTCCTTTAGTATGGCCCCAAATAGAGCAACACCATCGAAAAGAGCGTGATCAACTGATGGAAGAGCTCGAAAATGCGCGTAATACCAATCGATGTGCAGCGGGATTGCAACGTGTGTGGGAGGTAATGCTTGATGGTCGTGTGAAACGATTATTTGTTGAGCGGGGTGCGCGTGTCATCGGAAGAGTAGATCCTGCTCATGAGCATCATCTTCAGCCATTTGGAAAAGAAGAAATTGGTGTTACTGACAATTTAATCGATATTCTCATAGCGGCTGCGATTCGGCATAATGGACAGATTGTTGTTATGCCTCACGGGACATTAAAAGCATTTGATGGGGTTGCTGCGCTCTTGCGTTATTAGTTTTACGCTCGATAAGGGTTATTATGCCACGATATCAAACGCATCTGTGGTGTAACATGATTGTGTATGCCTTGGTGATAAGCATTTTGATGTATTATCGCTTCAAGCTTCCCTCAACATATGGTGAGCTCTTGGTATGCAGCTCGTTAGGCAGTTTATTTCCTGATATTGATGTAAAAAGTAAGGGGCAGCAGATCAGTTATTCGATACTATGTGCCCTTGTGGTTTGTTTGATCTGCGGCCGACGATTTATTGTTGCCGCAGGCCTTGGTGTTGTTGGAATGATTCCGCTTTTTGTTGATCATCGTGGTTTATTTCATCGCCTCTGGTTTATTGCAGCGTTTTCAGTGTTTGTTGCTTTAGTATTATTGCAATGCATGCCAAGCTGTGGTGAGCGTATTATCATGAACAGTGTTTTTTTCCTGATCGGAGCGATCACTCACGTAGCACTTGATGGCGGCTGGCGCATGGTAACGCGGTGGTAAACGCTGCTGAATCCTCATGCGATTGAAAAAAGTTGTGATATTATAGAATATTTGAAGCGGTCTTGCGTAAAACAAAGGGTCGGTTATCGTATGGGTAATGCAAAAATACTAAAACAAATCAGTTTCATAACCATCTTTTTTTTGTGGTTTAGTAGTATATGGGCAAGTGAACAACCAGCAGCAGATAGTGAAAAAAAATTACGTGTGGCAAAAGATAGCGATATTAAATTGTTGAAGAGTAATTTTGATTTTATTGCAGTGTCTCGAGATCAGTCTGCACTATTGCAATGCTGCACAAATATTCGTCTGAGATTGGAAGAGAACAAAAAATTACTTGAGCAGCCATGTGGGAATAAAGAAGAATCGTACCCGTTGATGCGCGCTTTTCAATTGTATGTTCAATGTCCAAAAATTTTGGCGAAGGTTGTTAAGATTGAAAGCGAGGTGGGTACCAAAAATTGCATTAGTGCTGGTAAGCAAAAACAGAGATTTTCATGCGTTATAAACAGAGCGGTAGCTGAAGAAAATACGCCCGCTGTTGAAGCCTTATTATCAGTGTCGTGTGGAAAAGAGGCTGTTGAATCGGATGAAAAGTTATTGAATAGTTTGGTACTGCGTTGTGCTCGTGATTTGAATCAAAAGACTCCATTAACGTTAGTTTTTGAAGAATTGGCCAAATTGCCGGCTCGAGCAAAAGCAACTCGTGTATTATGGGGTTTAGGGGTGCTCCCTGATTCTTGGGTTGCTTCGAAACGAAAATCACCACGGGCTGAAATAGCCTATATATTATTACATTCGGGGGCTCCCTGGCAGTTGGCTGCAGAAACTGCGCGCGCAACCTGTTGCAGTTGCTATTCATGCCATATAATTCGTCAAGGGAAAGAGGGCTTAGCGTCCGGTCCTTTATTGAGTGAGATGACAATGCCAGTTGATAGCAGAAGTAATGGGATGTTAACATGGAATGAAGAGTTTTCATCAAGTTCATCATCATCATCATCTTCTTCTTCTTCTTCTTCTTCGTGCTCGGCTCCTTCGAGTCCATCGTTGATTAATCTTAATTCGAACTATTTTGTGGATTCATCATCATCAACGTCGAGCTCATCATCCTCGAGTTCATCAAGCTCATCTTCTTCAAGCGCTTCTTCGTCATAAGGAAAGCGAGTGAATCGGTTCTTTTTAATAATAGTTTGTTTTCTCAGTGTTATTGATGTGTGTGCTGGTGAAAAAATGGGCGTCAATGATGGTGAGGCAAAGCACTGCTCTGCGAGTGATGTCAGCATTCTCAAAGGATGTTTTGATTATATTTCATCGAAAAGAAGAAAAGGTAAGAAATCACTGTTGTCCACCAATGATTGTCTTCAAACAATTGATTTACAGCTTCGAAGCAAGCGTAAATTATTGGAAACGCGCTGTGGAGATAGTGAAGACGATTATCCATTAGTTCGGGCGGTTGGTGTTCCCCATCATCGCTGTTCAGATATTCTGACAAGAATTATTGATATTGAGCAAGGGGCATATGTTGGGCGTAGGGTTGATCAAGCATTGCAATATGAGCGATTTATCAAAGCAGTGCAAGCAGCGATACGGCAGCAATCTGTTGCCAAAATTGATATGTTATTATCGGTTGATTGTGGCGCTATAGCAGTACAAGGGGATGAGACCATCTTGGGCAGTGTGCTTCAATATGATATTCCAAAAAAAACTCAGATTCGCATCATTAATCTGCTCTCCAACGCAGGGGCACCGTGTCGGGTATAGTGTACTCTGCCCAGGCAAAGTTATACAAAGAGGGTACATAAGTCGCATATTTAATGTGCAAAATGAGAAAAATTCTTAATATTCTTGCTTGATGTATTTGCCGATAGAATGGGGGCTTTTGACAAACACCTTACTCTGTATATTCTTATTAAGGATAATTTGAAAGCTTAATTAATAATTTTAATTATTTTAGAATATTTTTATGAGGTTCTATGGGGATTTTGTCGAGAGTAATTTATTGGATTTTTCTAACCGCATTTTTTGTAGTGTGCCAAGCAGCAGAACATGATGGTGTTGCGTGGTGTGGCAATAAGCATAAAAATTTGGTCATTTTACGAGATATTGTTCAGGGTATGCCGGGTGTGGCTGTCCCTGAATTTTTGGGAATTTCAACCGATCGTGTTGAGAAATTTTTGAAAGAGCATAATCCGTTGATTTTTGCTGATTATGAGACTGTGTGTGATCAATTGATGCGCGATGGTTCACCGGGAAGATTCAGCAAAATGGTAGCGCGAATACTTCCTGATGAACTGTCTCAAATTCCGGTGATCGGTAAATTTTTTCAGTCGGCACATGTCAAACAGCAAAATATGGCACGTGCTATCCAGAGGCTGGGTCGTATTCGAAAAAATATCATAGCATGCTTTAATGAACATACGTTTACTTTTACCGAATTGGAAAAACAGTTTTTTACGCGGAGCGCTCAAAACGGTACATATTTCATGGTAAGAAGTACGGGCATCGAAGATAGTCAAACCGTTGCCAATGCCGGTGGCAATGTGAGTGTTGCGTATGTGAAGCCCGATGTACAAGATATTTCTCGTGCAATGGGCGAGGTTGTGGCATCGTATATCGGTGAACAGTCAATGAGAAATCGACATGCTGGTGGAGAATCACTTGCATTGTGTCTGCCGGTGTTAATTCAAGAGCTCATTGGTGAACAACAGGGTGGTGCGGCGCAAGAAGTTAATGTGCCGATATCGGGTGTTGCATTTACAACACGCGCAAGTTTGAGCTCGCCGGATTTTTCTCTCGTGGAAATTAACGCGGCATATGGTCATGGCGAAGGTGTTGTTGCAAATCGTGTTTGTACCGATTGCTATTATCTGACTCCCTCAAAGACACGATCTGGTAATATTATGATATATCCTGCGATTCGCAAAAAAACAGAACGTCTTATTCCTGATGAGCAAAAACCGGGTCTTAAAATGCATAAGAACGGTGATAGTGCTATGATGCGCAGTGTGCTCAATGTACAGCAACTTAAGCATATGTACGAAGTATTTAAAAAAATTGAACAGAAATATGGCCAACCGATGGATATCGAATTTGTTGTTCAGGGTGGTATAGCGCAGCCCAATCAAATGCGCAGTACGTTTTCACTAACTTCTTTTCAAGAAAAACATGTACAAGAAAGTGGGCTTGGCTATACGCTGTTTATTGTGCAAGCACGTCCTGCAATGCATTATGATATGAGTCCTTCGTATTGCATGTATGACAATATTGCTCCCGATTGCTGCACAGTTGGAACGGGTCATACTATTGTTCCCGGTGCAGCACAAGCACTTGTGGTTGAACGTGCATTAGACATTATCATTGCAAATACGCTTGATGAAGCAGATCAACGAAGTAATAGTGCAACATGCAAGGCGGTGATTGTTAAGGAATGGGCATCGCCCCTTTCGCATGCTGCCGTAAATTTTACCGGTCGCGGTATTCCCTGTTTGTGTGTGCAAGATATACAAATGGTTGCTCGCATGCTGCAAAGAGCTTCATCATCACAGCAGGTTATTATTGATCCTCAGCGTGGTTGTATCATTGCTGCAAAAATGCCTCGTGATACGGTGCAGAAATATATTATGTCAGGGTGGTTTGAGCATCCTGCAGAAAAGATTCTATCTATTTTTTCTGACAATCCGGTGTGCGCTGCTCCTTACGTTACACCAATCCCGCAAGATGGCAAGCTTGTCACACTGTTAGAAGAATTTAAGCGTTCACAAGATAATCATGAACAGAGTCGATTACTTGATCAGATTGTTGAAAGAATTTCTGCGCGTTGCACATTGACCGAGCAGCGTATGAAGTTTATTAATATCGTGCATGACCCGCTCTGGAAAAATTTTGTCTCTTTTCAACACGTGTTACAGAATATTTTTAGCGAGTTGCGCTTTGCTCTTGATCGCGGCGCTGATCGTTTTGAGGTGTTGTTTTATTATAAGATGTTAGAAGCGCTTGTGTATCAACAGAATGATCGTGGTAATGTTGTGAATGGATTTACGTATACGTATTTTCTGAACGAGCTGTTTGTTCGTCAGCATATATACCGTATTATGGAGCAACGCAAAGGAGCTGTTCTCTTTGCAGATGAGTTGGGTTATGCGTCATGCTGTCCTGATCCTGAACTGGCGCAGCATTGGATAGCATGCGTGAAGGAATTGATGCGCTTAGGAGATAATAGTGAATATGATCTGAAAGCACTGAGGTCGTTGCTTGCCGATATTCATGAGATGGAAGGTCTTTCGCTATGGTTTGCAACTGAATTTTATCGTATGGTGAAATCCAGTTCAACCAAATCACCGGCAGACATTGCTCAGGCTATGATATCATATAACGAAGAAGAACAGCAGTATGGCGAGATAATGCAGCGGTTGAAGCGTATTAAATTGTTGGTGAGCACGCTCAAAGAATCATGTGCTCAGCCTTATGCAACGTACACAGCAGTACAAGCTATATGGCAACAGATTGATACTGAAATTATCTCGTTTGTTGCGGATGAGGAAATGTTGTGTTCTATCAAATGTGCATCGTCTACTATACAGTGGATAGCCTGTGATTTCTTTGCGCAGATCATTGATCTTATTGATACATCGATGAAGACATTAAAAATGAGTACAGCGATTGCACTGCATAATCGTATGGATCAGTTTAAAGTGATGTTGAAAGGGTTTAGCAGATGTTGTTGTACGCTCATGAATGCCCCTTATTATATTGCTAAGATGCGCAGCATTCTTGATGATATTCTTGAGCGTAGCGATGACGAGTCGATGTTTCAGCGATCGAATGCATTTTCAGTACAAGCCGCCCTTTATTCAAGTGAAACAACATTTAAGCGTCATTACCCAAAAACAGCAGAAGATATGTTTATGTTGGTGCATCAAAATTCGTTGAGTGCAATTGCACAATGGAATGCGCAGTTGTTGCATGATTCGTTGAGTGGCTCAATACTGCTTCCATCTGAGTTGTGTGAAATTCTTGCGTTTATTGAAGAAAAAGCTGGAGCAATATTAAGAGAATATGATATTGGACGGCCTGGACGCATTGGGTTGAATTATACAGAAAGTGGTATTACCGTTTTCTACAATATGCCATTACGAAATCATAGCTCTACCTTTCAGGTTGTGTATGATGCAGCGCAGCAGCAATGCCGCATTGAAGTACAATTTTTAGGAGAGTCGCGTAGTCGATGGAAGCAGGTTGAAATTCTTGCTGAATTAAGTGAACACCTTTCAGGGTTGCGTCGAGATTCTTCTATTGTGTTTGATGAACCAGCGGGCATTGTATCGTGGAGTTGGATTATTACACCAGCATTGCTTCCGATGGTATTTAAATATTTAGGTACGATGGGGCGACTTTCTTTGACGTATGGCGATGATGACATAACATTAAAAACCCTGCGATCATTATTTAAGGGGCCTCAAAAAGATGCGCTTCATGTAATACGGGCAGCGATTAGTGAATATGAACGTGTTCATGGAATAAATCGATACACGTTGAGTATAAGGTGCTGGGCTTTTTTGCTGCAACCGTTTCAATCCATCTGAAAAATCCGCTGAGCTGTTTCTGTTGTTGTTGAGGCAATAACATCAAATGATTCCTTGCGTTGTTCTGCAATATACTGTGCAATAGCACGAATATATTTGGGATGATTTTGCTGCCCACGCCACGGTTGTGGGGGAAGAAAGGGAGCGTCTGTTTCAAGCACGAACGATGATAGTGGTAGCGTGTTTACAATGTCGCGAAGCGCATTATTTTTGGGATACGTGACTGTTCCTCCGATGCCCAAGGCAAATTTGCGTGCGAGAGCTTCATATGCAATATCACGATCATATGAAAAACAATGCATTACACCGTGCAATGAAGTGTGCTGATACAGATTGAGGCAATCAAGCGTTTCTCGAGCAGCATCACGACTGTGAATAATCAACGGAAGTTGGTAGGAAAGTGCCAATTCAATCTGTGCATGAAAAACTTTTTGCTGAAGAAGAAGATCTGCTGGCTGATGATAGAGGTCAATGCCGCATTCTCCGATGGCAACAATACGTCCCGGTGATGTTGTATCCAAAAGATTTTTTAATGTTGCTATTGCTGTGTTCCAGTCAGCAGTAATATCGCACGGATGTATTCCAATTGCAGCATACACTGCAGCGTATACGCACGAATTCTGAACCGCGTATAAGCTTTCTTGAATGTTTGTTCCCACATCAATGAGTTTTTTGACATCTTCTTGTTCTGCTGTGCGAATAATATTTTCTACATCAGTTGAAAAATGGTTGGGTGATGAAGGATTTTTGTATGTTTGCATCATTGTAAGATGACAATGTGTGTCGATAAGCATGGTGCTCCTTTTTTAATTACTTCGATAAATAATATTGACAAACTACTAAATAGAATTAGTATAAAGTTCGAGTCGTTGAAAGCAAGCCAACGATTTAAAGCAGTGCAAAAAACCGAATTTCAATCATTCAAGCGGGAAAGGAGTCGCATGAATAAAACTGAGTTAATAAATGCTCTTAGCGAAGAAACATTGTTCAGCAAAAAGGATCTTACGAGAATTCTTCAAGCGATGGCACGCACGATTATTCGCGCGTTAAAAAAAGGTGGAAAATTCCAATGGTCTGGCCTTGGAACATTTAGTACCACATTCCGTCCTGAACGGGAAGGTATTAATCCAGCCTCAAAAGAAAAAATTAGGCTTAAAGCAATTTTTGTACCTAAATTCAAAGCAGGAAAACTGCTGAAGGAAGAGGTACGTGGGATGGTGGTAAAATAAATCATAATCTTGCTGCTCGTTGAGCTGATCACGTTTGCTGAGAGAGGGGCCGCTTAAGCGGCCCCTCTCTTTTCAGAATGTTTAACTTAAGGTACAGTAAAGGGAATAAGGGTAAAATGTGCCTAATTCCTATGAGGTGATATATGATTGATCGGGCATTACTCCGTGAGCGACCGGATTATTGTAAGCAGCTTGTTAACAAAAAAGATCCATTATTTCCTATTGATCGCTTATTAGTGCTTGAACATGATGTCTATGAGCGAGCGCGCGACATTGAACAGCTTCGTCACGAGAAAAATATTTTAGCACAGCGTGGTGCTCAGATGCGTACTGATGAAGCACTTCGCAAGCAAGCGCGCGCGCTCCATGATCAGCTTGCTGCAAAAGAGACTGAGCTGAAAGAGATTGAGGCAACATTCTACGATCTTTATTTGAGGTGTCCTAACTTACCGGATGAGGATGTTCCCGCAGGTGGAAAAGGGGCGAATGCTGTTGTTAAGATATGGAGTGAAAAACCGGTTTTTTCATTTGAGCCACTGCATCATGTAGCGTTGAATGAAAAACTTGGTTTTTTTGATTTTCAAGCTGGCGCACGCATGACCGGGTCGCAATTTGTTTTTTATAAAAATCAGGGTGCCAAGCTCATTTATGCATTGGGCCTCTATATGATGAGGCATAATCAGAAATATGGGTATGAGCTTGTTCTGCCACCGTATCTCGTCAATGAGGCAGCACTGGTTGGTGCTTCTAATTTTCCGCGATTTCGTGATGCAGTATATGAAATTAAAGATGACAATCTCTTTTTAACGCCGACTGCTGAAGTTAATTTGACCGGTTTATATCGAGATCATATTTTTTTGCATGCAGCATTACCGGTAAGGCATACGGCGTGGACAAGTTGCTTTCGCCGTGAGGCGGGCACATATGGTGCTCATGAACGAGGGCTTATTCGCGTTCATCAGTTTGAAAAGGTCGAGCTTTATACGATTTGTGCGCCAGAGCAGGCGCGCGAAGAACATGATCGTATGGTTTCTTGCGCCGAAGAGCTGCTGCAAGGATTGGGCTTACATTATCGGATAAGCCTGTTAGCGGCGCAAGATTCATCATTTGCGGCCTCAAAAACGTATGATATTGAGGTATGGATGCCGGGACAAAAAGCATACTACGAAGTTTCTTCTTCGAGCAATTGCTCGTCATTTCAAGCGCGAAGGTCTGCTATACGATATAGAAATGAAGTTGGTGAGCGAACTGAATATGTTGTTACATTGAACACATCATCGTTAGCAATGCCCCGTTTGTTGGTTGCGCTTATGGAAACATATCAGCAGCCCGATGGTTCAGTGATATTTCCTCCCGTATTAAAACACTTTATGCAGATAATAGAGGGCTAGTATATGCAAGCTGCGGAGCGGTTGCTTCAAAAAGCGCGCATGTTACGTATACGCGTGGCGCGTATTATTCGAGGGACAAAATGGGGTTTGCACGATAATATACGCATGACGCGTGCAGGAATAGAGTTTGATTCACTGCGTGAATATCAGCCCGGTGATGATATTCGGTCTATTGATTGGAAAAGTTCTGCTCGGTCGCGTAAGCTTATTGTTCGCTCATATAATGAGTCTCGTAATAGAACTATTTTTATTGTCGTTGATTTTACCGCATCGATGAGGATGGGATCACGTGGTTGCTTAAAAGAAGAGGTGGCGCGTGATATTGCGGTGATGATGGCGTATGCTGCCGAAATAACAGGTGATGCGCTGGGAATTGCCATTATACGAGACGGGGCTGCTTTCTCGATTCCGCCTCGTTCCGGAAAAGAGCATATACGGTTGATCATAGCTAGGCTCATGGAAACGTCATCTTCAGGCAGCGCGGGTAACTGGGCTGATATGAAGCAGTATATCGATCCGTATATTCGAAGAAATGCTCTTATGGTTGTATTGAGCGATTGTATTGATGAACATTTTACGCAATGGTTATGTGATTATGCGCGTCGCCATGTGGTTCTTTTTGGTCGAATTTTAGATCCGGTTGAGTATACAATTCCTACACAGGTAGGTTTGGTCATGCGTGATCCCGAAAGTGGGTCGTTACTCGATCTTTCAACATCTTCATGCCGTAAACGTGCTCAAGAATATGTAACAGCGCTCATTAAGAAACAGGATCAGAAAACTGCTCAAGTTCGTGTTAATATTATTGCTCTGACAACGGACACATCATATGAAGATGCGTTCATTACCTTATTGCGAAATGGGATAGTATGACAGAAAAACAGGTATTTGATTTATGGCCGCTTCCTTGGTGGAAGAACCCTTGGTGGCTGTTCAGCACTGGAATAGGCTTATTATGCGTGATATGTCTTATTGCTTATGGAATTGTGTGGTTTATTAAAAGAAAGCGAGTTCCTCGTCCGTTGCATGAGCAGTTGATTATGCGCTTGCAGGGTATCCAGGAGCTGCCCTTAGTGCATGATCATGAACGATGCTGTGTTTACATTGAGCTGATTCATATGATGAGAGAATATGCGCACCATGTTTTTGGTATTATGAGTGATGGCATGACCGATATAGAATTTTTGAGGGTATTGGATACTAAAGGTATTCGTGATCATTGTGAAGACTTTATGAATTTGGTTGAAACAATGAGCGATGAAGTAAGTTTAGCGAAGTTTGCTGCACGACCTATTTCTCGTGATATTGTTATTTACCATATTTCTTTACTAGACCAGTATTTTAAGCGTCAGCGGCATTCAGGACATCATATTTCTTCGAAGTGATCAGCGAAATAGTGTCATGTTGCAAAAGAGCCTCTTGACACGCTGATTATACTAAATATGAATCGTGCTGTGATATTGGGGTGTGATTTCTAGGGTTATAACCAATTAAGAGATATGTCTTGCGATAGTGAGAAGAGGGGGATCGTATTGTTGTTATAAATGTATAATTGTCGCTCGGGACCGATATTGGTTGGGTGATATTAATAAAAAATAAAGTAAATAATATATTCAGTATAGAAAGGTTTAATTTCATATGGCGAAGCATGTAGGTGTTAAATTACCAGAAGATCTTTTAAGTGTTCTCAAAAGCGAAAAGGCTATTGCAATTCTCTCAACGTATTCAGAAAAGGGGCTACCGCATACAACTCCTCTGCAGTGTCTCTATCCTAAGGGTGTGGGAAGCATTTTACTTTCGATTCATAAAGATCATACTGGTTATCATAATATGGTGTGGCAAAAAAAGATTATGCTCTGCGTGCTCGGTGAAGGGAATGTTGCCTATAGTATATTAGGCCGTGCTGGGGTTGTCCGCGCACCTTCTTTAGCGCACCCTCTCATGAATGTAGTGCGCGTTGACACTATTGATATAAAAAGTGATCGGTCATCCTTGACGCGGGTTGATGCTGGTGTACGATGGAGTTATATTTCACCTGAAGCAGAGGAGGTCATGACAGCATTAATGAACGAGTTAAAGGAGCTTGCTGTGGTTCTATAATAAGGACTGCCTGCGCGTAAAAGGAGAGTTATGCGATATATCAAATTCATATATATAACATCTCTTGTTTCAGTGGTTGGATCCTGTTTGGCAGGAGAGCATGAAACGCATCAATCATTTCCAGCACACGATCTGTCTTCTGAGGGGCAGTCTGCTCCTCAGAGTGGTGCATCTTCTGAACAGTCGCCTGCCGGAACGTCCATTGCATGGCAGGAGGGAGTTTCTCCTGCGGAGACAAACAATCTGTCGCGGGGTAATTGGCTTAAAAAACTCGAATATTTTCGAAGAGCCGGCGCTGTGTATCAAAAGAATGAAGACGATGTTCATCTCGTAGAATCGGCGTATAAAACATTTCATGATACGTATCGCGCAGAAAGACAACGCGTCGATGAGATGATCAATGCTTTAGGGATAAAAGAGGATGATATTGCGTATGTGTATGATCATCAATCTGAGATAGCTCAAGGAGAAGTGCTCAAAAAAATAACACTTTCTCAGCAAGAGATAGATCAACAGGTCAATGCCATTAAGGCTGCTTTTAAAGATATTGCATTATTGTTGAGAGCGTTTGATGAGGCATTGGCCGTGGGTGAGAAACAGATTGCAACGAGTCGATCGTATATTGATATTTCTTGGCAGAAATATGTTGAAATCGACAGTACTTATAATGATCAACATGCAAAAATGTTGCTTGAAGAGATGCAGGCGATGGATGAGCATTTACTGGCTATAGAGCACTATATTACTCAAGATCTTACTGAATATTCTCATGGCAGAATTAATCTCTTAAAAGAGCATATTCATACCATTGAGCAAGCACGGGATATTTTACGCAAAGGAGGATTTCCTCTTTCTATCAGTGAATTTTCTGAGATAAAAAAACAGTTATCTCAAAAAGTTGAAGCGGTGAAACCCCCTGAATCGACGGGGTCAACAATCTGGAGTTGGATTGTGGCTCCATTTTCATGGATGTGGGACAGTGTGCTTAATATATATCACAAGATTTGATCAGTCTTTGAATCTATGGTACATTAAATCACAGTGTGAAAATGCGGAAGTGGTGAAACTGGTATACACGCAGCCTTGAGGTGGCTGTGGGAGAAATCCCGTGGGGGTTCGAGTCCCTTCTTCCGCACCAATAAAGTAATGATAACAACATTGCGGACATGAGGATTTGTTATGGCATATGCTCTTCGTAGATTTTTTTTCTCAAGCCTCTCGTTGTGGGCTGCAGTAGCAGTTTTTGGCGTGTATTTTGTTACCCATCTTCATAACTATCTCAGCTTCGGAATAGATCTTGTCGGCGGAATGTATATTACGCTTGATGTGCATATGGAGAAGGTCCTTGATATGGAGCTTTCTGATCGCGTTATAGCGCTTTTAAAGACGCTTCCTTCGCAATCATGTTCTGGCACGCATCATGCAGAAGATTTTGTACCTCGTGAGCAAGGGCTTGCACAAAAAAATTATCGTGTTGTGTTTAATAATGAAGAAATTGCAACCATCGTAGCGAATTGTTCTGATATTCGCGACCATCGTTTGAATGTGGTAAAAGAAGGTGCAACATTACTGTTTTCATTGCCTGCAACAGAGGTTAATCGTTTAACGCGAGAGGCTGTTGTAAGCAATATACAGGTGCTTCGTTCACGTATTGATCAATTTGGCGTAGGAGAGGTAACGATCGCTGCGCATGGTGATCATCAAATTATTGTTGAATTGCCGCAGGTTCAAGATGTACAACGAGCAAAAAATATTATTGGTAAAGCAGCACTGCTCGAGATTAAGCCTGTTCTTGCCGAGGGCATGACGTCTGAAGCAATCACAGGTCGCTTTAAAGATGGGCTTCCTGACGGCATTGAAATTATTGCTTCGCGAGCGCGTCCGCATGCACCATATCTTCTTGTGCCACGTCGTGCAGATTTGACGGGAAAACTTTTAAAGACAGCACGTGCAAATCCTCGCGGAGGAGAGTTCCAAACTGAGCCGGTGGTTGAATTAGTATTTACGAGTGCTGGCGGAGATAAACTGTATCAAATGACCAGCCAGGGGCCGCGTCCTCGTTTAGCGATTATTGTTGATGGGGTTGCGGTAACCGATGCGGATGTTAAAAAACCGCCGCTTGAAGGCACTATGATTTATCTTACGGGAGCGTTTACCATTGAAAGCGCTCAAGAGCTTGCGCAACTTCTGAAATCGGGGGCGTTTGCAGCACCGGTTTCATTTGCTGAAGATAGAACAATAGGTCCAACATTGGGCGCAGAATCGGTTTATCGTGGATTAATGGCCTGTTTAGTGGGCGTCGCACTGCTCGGTGTGTTCAGTATATTTTTCTATCGTTTTGCTGGATTTTTAGCATTTATTGTTCTTCTTTTTAATCTCCTCTGTATCCTGTATGCAATGTGGCTTTTGGGTGCTACATTAACATTGCCCGGTATTGCTGGTATGGTTCTTACTTTGGGGATGGCAATCGATTCTTCAGTATTAATCTATGAGCGTATTCGTGAAGAGTTACGACATGGTATGCCATTATCAGCAGCGGTTCAAGCTGGATTTTCTGGCGCACTGACGGTAATTTTAGATGCGAATATTACTACTTTCTTAGCCGCCGTAGTGCTTTACTATATTGGTGTTGGCCCGATTCAAGGTTTTGCTGTTACGATGATGGTTGGCATTCTTTCAACATTATTAACAGGGTATGTGCTTCTTAAGTCCTTGTTCCTCTATTCTATAGAGGGTCTTGGAATGCGCACGATAAGTATTTAGAAATTTATAAGGCGATGTAGCTCAGCTGGTTAGAGCGGCGGAATCATAATCCGTAGGTCCGGGGTTCAAGTCCCTGCATCGCCACCAAGGTATTTTGTTCATGAAGCGTTTTACTATTACTTTTCCTACCATTTTAACGCTTATTCGACTTGGTGTTTCTCCCCTTGTTATGCCAATTTTATTGGTTATGCTGTTACCCGCGCATTCTTATATCGTTACGTGTTCTTTAGCTTTATTGTTTTCTCTTCTTGGTGTGACCGATTTTCTTGATGGTTATATTGCGCGGCATTTCAAGCAAGAGTCATTGTTGGGTGCTCTCCTTGACCCGCTCGCAGACAAGATGCTGATGTTTTCGACGCTCATTGCACTTGTTGCCGTAGGAAGGGTTTACTATTTATGGGCGATTATCTTTATTGGAAGAGAGTTTTTAATCATGGGATTGCGCGAAGTTGCGCTTGCTCATGGTGTTGTTGTTCCTGTCATGTGGTCAGGAAAAATAAAAATGTTTTTGCAGGTTTTATATATTATCGTGGTGATTGTAACGAGTATTGTGCAGCAATCGTCATGGGGAATTCTGCTGGAACAGATGAGTTTGCTTGCAGCCCTCATTAGTACAATTTATTCTGCAATTATCTATTTTCTTTACTTTTATCGTGCTGTGTAAGATCAATTTTCAGAGGATTAGCGCACTATGAGAACAGTTGCATGGATTACCATGATAGCATCGTTGACGGGAGTCTCAGTTCAAGGAACTATAGGAGGAGCAGCGGGTATATTTGGTCTGGTGAGTACAGCGATAGGATATATTGGTACTGCGCGTCAAGCATATACAATTGCTCGGCAGAGTTATGCTGCATATCAATACCTTACTCCGCTGTATAGAGCCAATCAAGATCGTATACCCAAGCCATTTCCACCAATTTCGCGGAAAGCATTAAGTCCGTTGGGATTGAACGAAGTGCCCATAATCGCCGGCGCATACTTTTTGAATAAAGATCCAGAAGATAAGGATTTCGATGCAAACAGGCGTAATTTTAATATGCATGCCATAGTCGCTCTTCCATTACATACATTTATTATGCCACCATTGTCTGCTCTGACCGCGGCATTTTTTTGCTATAAAAGCGCAACATCGTTTGATTGGCCTACTCGAGTACCATACGGTATGGCTTGTGCATATCAAATGTGGCAGACATGGATGCAAATAAAGCGAGTTCGCCACTATCAGAAAAACTATCATTTTAGTCCCCCCCATATTCCTTATGTGTTATCAGGAATATCCAAGAAAGGTATTTCCTGTATTGAGGACGATACGATGAGCAACACTAATGAAAAGGAACAAGGGCTACTACTACCAACATATGGTTCAATTGATCCAATAGACAATGGCATCAAGGCTTTAAAAAATTGTCGTCAATTTAATCTTGGTCTTTATCGTCGATTATGCAGTCAAAGTAAACGTACTTGTCGGGATGTTAGTTTTAAGTATGAGGCCGAGGATGAGCATACATATGATACATGGGATGGATCTGTAAAGATTTCGACTGATGCAAGTAATGCTGAGAAGTGTTATGTTGCAACATTGTGTTTTGATGAAGTATACCAGCAGGTGACTTCCAATCAGAAAGAGGTTGAGATTGTTAGTGAGGCTGATGAAGTGATAACTATACGCATTAAGAAATAATAATTCTTTCCACTCGTTCAATTCGTGGCTTTCTCGTGTTTGATGAGTTACAATCAAGTATCGGATTGCGCATGTTTGGTTGAAAGGTGAAAAATATGTTATTTCACGACTTAGCAGAATATTTTGTTCAGCTTCGTGAGATGAGTTCTCGTACAGAAATGATTAAATGCCTTGCAACGTTGCTTGATAAAGCATCTGCGCATGAGTCAGCGATTATAACTTATCTGGTATTAGGTGAACTCAGGCCGCCGTATGAATCGACTCGCTTTAATATCGCTGAAAAATCTCTGGTTAAAATTGTTGCGCGCACATTAGAGCTTTCTGACAGTGAAATCAGGCAGTTGATGACAATAAAAGGTGATATGGGTGATGTTGTTGCTCAGGGAAAATGGCATGGTTCTCAACAGCATGAATTAACAATATTACAGATGCATAAACTGTTGCAGCATATTGAATCAATTAGTGGTGTTGGCTCTCAAGAGACTCGCTTGGAGGAAGTCGCTCATATTTTGCGTAGTATTTCTCCGCTTGAAGCGGCGCTCGTGATTCGTATTATCCATGGTTCACTTCGTCTTGGTTTTTCGGATATGACCGTCATCGATGCCATTTCATGGATGTTGGTAGGAAATAAGTCAGCGCATGCTCTGATTGAAAGATCTTATAATATCTGCGCTGACATCGGAAGGATTATGTACTGTGCAAAAGAGGGTGGAGAAAAAGCGATTGAGGCTGTTCACATGCAAGTCGGCATTCCTATCAGACCAGCTGCTGCAGAGCGGCTGCCGACTGCTCAAGCAATTATCGAAAAGCTCGGATCGTGTATTGTGCAGCCTAAATTTGATGGATTTCGTTTACAACTTCATGTGAAACGAGTACAAGGAAGAGTACATGTTGAATTCTTTTCTCGCAATTTACATAGGCTTGAGGGCATGTTCCCTGAATTTGAACAAGCATTTCTTGGGTGGCATGGTGAGAATTGCATTTTAGAAGGAGAGGCAATTTCTTATCAAGAAAGTACCGGAGAGTTTTTGCCTTTTCAAGAAACGGTAAAACGTCGCCGTAAGCACAAAATTGCTGACACGGCGCAAGAGTTTCCGCTTAAGTTAGTATTGTTTGATATTTTGTATTACCATGGTGAATCGATCATTGAGCTTCCTCATCATGAGCGTTATAAGCTGCTTCATAAAGTTGCAGATTCTTTAGCCAATACTGCCATATCAGTAGTAAAAGAAACTACGGTGAGTACTGAGGAGGAGCTTGAAGCATGTTTTTATGAAGCAGTAGAGCATGGGCTTGAAGGCTTGGTCATAAAGCGTGATAATGCTTCATATCAAGCAGGTAAGCGAAATTTTAATTGGATAAAACTGAAGCGCCAAGAAGTTGGGTTCCTTGAAGATACTATTGATGCGGTAGTGTTAGGATATTATAGTGGTCGTGGTAAACGCGCTCAGTTTGGGATCGGCGCATTTTTGATTGGTGTTTACGATAAGAAACGCGATCAGTTTGAAACGCTCGCCAAGATTGGTACCGGTCTTTCTGATGAAGAGTGGAAGCAGCTCAAAAAATGGTGTGATCAACGGGCAATTAACCATAAGCCGGTTAATGTTGCATGTTCACCTCAGTTAGAGCCGCATGTCTGGGTAAATCCCGATCTTGTTGTTGAAGTTGAAGCGGATGAGATTACCAAATCTCCTGTTCACACGGCCGGTAAGACAGTGAAAACACCTTATGGTCTTGCCTTGCGATTTCCTCGATTAGTAAAAATTCGTGATGATAAATCTGCTTCAGATGCCACGACCGTCGATGAGGTTGTCTCCATGTATAAAAATCAACGGCTTGATAATTCTGAAAGGCCTGCTAAGCGACGCAAATAAATAATTTCTGAAACAGGATCGTTGCTTTCGGTTATGACTTTACCTAAAACAATCCCTTCGGGCCGCAGTTCAATAACGCTGCTAATCGTGTCACGCGTTACAGGAGCTGAAATAAAAATGGGCAGTGTGGTGTTACCGCGTACCATATCCCACTGTTCAAGTACTAAAAGTTTGGCATCTTTATCATCGGTTGGTTTATGAAAAAGGAGTGCATCAACGCCCAGTGATTTTGACTCAAGTGCGGACTCTCCCAGTGAGCTTGAGTCGATCAAGTCGAGCATAACTTTTTTGCCTAATTCATGAGCAGCGTTGCATGTTGTATGAATGACAGTTTTACTCGTTCCTGCGAGTACGGTAACCCAGTCAGCTCCAGCAAGAAGTCCAATTTTACTTGCTTCTCTGCCACGATCGACAATTTTCATGTCGGCAAGTATCGATTTAAGAGGAATACGAGATCGAAATTGGCGGATTGCTTCTGTCCCATATTGGTACAATAGTAAGGATCCAACTTCAATAACGTCTGCATATTGGTGAATTGATTCTGCAAGTGAAAGTGCTTCCTGTAAGTCAGGCATATCAAAAGCGACTTGTAGTTTCATAGTAAATAATCCTTATAAGTAAAAGAAGAGTGCATATATTGGGTACATGGTGTGTCTTCATATGATGAGACCATAGTATATAACCTACGTTACCAGAAGCGCTGTGCGCTCTGGTGTATAGACTGTCCATGATCGTAAAGGAGCAAAAAAGCGATTGTAGGGTACAATGCGTGCCGCTGGTTGGACAAGGTTAATATCGGGGGAAACATACATATCGGGAAGAATGAGGTGAGGACCATTTTCTGCAGGGTAGATACCTTCTCGTAATATAATTGCATGGGGACTATTAAAAATAATGACTGCATATTGAGGAACGCGATTTTTTGGTGTTATTTCTTCAACGTTCCAGAATGTTTTTTTAGCTTGTTCATCGGTAGTTCTTTTCAATAAAAACCAAGCAGCTTCTTTAGGGTCAAGAACATTCCATGATGTTGCGGTGACGCCATGTGGTACGGTAGGGATGGTTCGATTGGCAATAATGAGGGTAACCGTATCATCGTTATGGAGACGCGGCAGAATAATTTCGCCGTTAAAATCTGAGGCGGTAATAATTCCTGCGTACCCAACGTTAATACCGCTGGTTAGCTTTGCTGCCATTTTTTCTCGAATAACCGAACGATCAAGCTTTTCAGGAGATCCTAGATATGCGAGTAATGCTTCCTGCGGTATCTTAAAAATCGATTCCTGAAACAGCGGTTTAAAAAAAAAGCGAATTGTATAGGGAGATTCGATAGCCGAAGCGTCTTCTTGACTAAAAAGTATGCTGTTCACGAAAAGACAGCATAATGGTAAAATAGTCAGATAATGTGCCATGATGCGCAATCCTGACGTTATAAGGTGTATATAACATATAGTATGTTACCATGAATGGTACCCAAAGTGCCAGAGTTTAATAGTTTTTTCATAAAGGAACTCATGAAATCGACTTGGACTGGTCTTATTGAACGGTACGAACTTTCTTCAAGTGTCGTTATGTCTTTACAAAGGTATGTTCAGATATTACAGCAAGAGGCCCAGAAGTATAACTTAACGGCCATTTTGAATGAGCGTGATATCATCGAATATCACCTTGCCGATTCACTGGAAATAGCTGCGTTTATTGCTATGAATAAAATTTCCTGCTTGGTCGATGTGGGATCGGGAGCAGGATTTCCTGGTTTAGTGATTAAAATAGTGTATCCTCATATGTGCGTCATTTTACTCGAAGTAATCGGTAAGCGCCGTAATTTTTTGCAGAAAGTAGTCGATGAGTTACATCTTGAACAGGTGGTGATTGATGAACGTGATTGGCGAACATTTCTACGCACATCTCATGAGCCGCTCCAAGTAGTCTGCGCACGTGCATCACTTGCTCCGGCAGAATTATTACGGATGTTTCAACCGTCTTCTCCCTATCGCCACGCGCAGTTAGTGTATTGGGCCTCTGAACAGTGGAAACCGACGGAACGTGAAAGTGAATTTTTGCAGCGTACGCACATCTACACCGTGGGAAACCGTAAGCGCGTCTTAGCGCTGTTTAGTGAACAAGAGTAATACACGAAGGAGACTATATATGTTGAAATGTAGGTATTTATTATGGTCTTTAATGTTTGCTGCAAATGTTCAAGGAAGTAATATCAGGGATACGACACTCCTTTTGATAAATGGCCTGCGAACGATGTATGGGCAGGTAGGTTGTTTGTTTTTAGGCGGTGCAACTCTTGCGCATTATGCTAACCTTCCCAAAATATATTCACGGGGCAGTGCACTTCTTGGATGTGCGTGCTATTTGTATGGGCTAAAAAAATACATGGGCATGCGATACATGTGTGGTCCCGATGGCGTAATGATCTGTTCGTGCGCCAAAAAAAACGATTTTACTAGATCTTTTGGCGAGCCTCAAGTGTATTCGATACGGGGAAATTGTGCGACATACGCTTGGAAAATGTACTCATTAGGAGGTATTTCATTAGCTATGACATCGAGCTCTATAACAATTAATGGCACAAAATATCCCCTAAATTATTGTTCACATAAGTAACAACAGATACAGCCCTATTTTATAAAAGACGTGTGGTATTGTTGCAAATGATACTGACATTTTTTCTCTTTATGACACGAGCGCACTTTCGTGCAAAAAGATCGAAATCCAGTATAATAAAACTGATTTTATGATGTTTTTCAGGGGGTTCTACTATGGTAGTGCATGGTCGATATTGTATAGGGTTTATTTTTTTCTTATCTTCGTGTGTTTCGTACGGCTCGCAATCTGATGCAAAACAAGCGCATCACTGTCTTGGGCAGACACTCTTTCAACAATGTCGTGTTGCGAAGAATGTTTCTTTTAACAGTAAATGGGCTCAGTTACCCGATGACTTATGGCAGGACGTGTTTACCTTTGTAGGAGGGAATTGGAGAAGAAAAGGGGAAGCTATCTATACGGTGCATCAACCAGAAGCAATAGCATTTTGCTCCCCTGGCTGTATCGCCGTAGCATGTAACAATGGAAAAGATTGGAGTGAACGGACATCATTTGGTCGCGATATATATATTTATGATTTGAAAACGCGAACGACCGTGAAGCGAATGGAGAGGATTAAAACGTGGCGTGACTGGATGTTCAAAAGTGGAGTAACTTCACTTGCAGTGTTGCCTCATCAGAGCATTGCGGCGGGAACATGTGATAGTCCTTTCAATATCGAAATATGGAATGCTGAAACGGGAGAGTTGGTGAAAGAGTTGTCAGGCAATGAGGGTTGGGTTTCGGCGCTCACTTCGTACGGCGATACACTTATTTCGGGATCTGCGCACGGGACAATCAAAATGTGGGATGTTACTAAAGGTATCTGCATAAAAACATTTCGTGCTTTTGAGTATCCTGCCGAGGTAATAGCAAAAAGCATAGAAGATGCAGTTTTATATCCTGTTTTGTGTGATAAGCCTCTGATAAAATTCCCGCAGAAAATAAGATCACTTGCAGTTCTCAGGAATGGTAAACTTTTAGCGCAATCACCATTTTGTTTAAAGGTATGGGATATCAAGACTATGAGGCTTTGTTTAAATTTAATGAAGTCACAATATTCTATCGAACAATGTGTTGGATTGTGGAATAACATGGTTGCGACAGGTCACAAATCTCGGAGTATTGCGCTGCATCCTCAGTGTAACATTAATATTTTTGGCCTTCACACTGATCAAGATTTACCAGCGCATAAAAATGGTTATGTATGTAGCGCTGCTCGTGTAACATCACTTGCTGCCTCGCCTGATGGGATTTTTTTAGCGTCGGGTGGTACAGACAGGGTTGTAAGAATGTGGGAATATGTACCTCATTGTGGTTATATATTACCCAAATTGCAACCACCAGTTCAGAGCGTTTTGAGTGCCGAAGATTCTGATGATGAGATTGGTGATAATTTGGTTATCGTATTGGGTCGTAGCTTAATTGCTGAGATGCGCCAGAGAGATGGATTGCGGTTCAAGGAAGCTGTGTTGCGTGATAATAGCGTTCGTGAAAGAAAATCAAAAGGAGATGTTGGGCGATCGTGATTGTTTTTCTTGGGATATGAGCATTAATAGTACTAACGCTGCATGTTAAAGTGGTAACGAAAGAAGGAGTCTTCGATGTGTTAGATATACTATGCAAACGTTATCTATTCTGTGCAATATTCTGTTCAGCAATAATTGTGCCTGGTGTATTTTGTTCTCAGCAAGAGCAAAAGCGCGATCGATGTGATAGTATGAGCAATTTTACTGTCAGCCGGAATGCAGAGCTTTCAAAAATGTTTCATGAAGTATGTCGACTCCCTACCGTGTTGCACAGCATTGTTTTTGATTTTATCGGAGAAATAGAATTCAATCCCAAAAAAACCGTGAAAAAAGCGCATGATGGCTCCGTTGATTCTCTTGCTCTGCTCGATGATAAACGTTTTGCATCACTCAGCGGAAACACCATTAAAATATGGAATATAAATCCCCTAAAATGTATCAAGGCATCAACACGAAAGAAAGGTTTGGGTAATGTTTTGACGGCACTATCTCCTCATAGGTTGCTCATACATTCATACGGGAGTACAGGCGCTCTTATATTCCATGATGTTCGCAAGAAATATAACATTTTCAAGAATTCTTTCACAAAAATTTTACCACGACTTCATGTCAAGCGATTAGTAACATTATCCCACGATCGAATAGCGCTGTGTGAAGATCATCCAGAGTCTGCGAGACGGTGCATTAAGATATTTAAGATAGCTCAACGGGGCAGCTGGCCATCATCACGGCCGTATGCTGAACAAGTGGAAAGACTTTCAGCAGGCGCTTGGGCAGGGCGACCGTATTCGCTTGCTGTATTGCCCAATGATTTTCTTGCCTCTGGTTCATGCGATGGAAAAGTGAGGATATGGGATCCTATACATGATAAGTGTCTAACAACACTTAATGGGCATACTCGTCATATTATAGAGTTGGTTTTATTGCCACAGGGGGAACTTGCGGTCTGTGGCTTCGACGGATCAATCAATATAGTGTGTATTTCTGATGGGGCATGTTTGAGGACAATTCCTTCGGTAGGCAAACCTGACGCATGTTATGTCCAGGAGCTTCAGCTCATTGGGGACCAATACCTTGTTGCGTTATATAACGAACAAGTAAAAATATGGAATTCAAAAACAGGTGAATGCGTACAAAGTTTTAACGTCGATTGGCGTACAAATAGTGGTTACGCTGGCGCGCGCAATCGATTTATTGTCGGCCCCGATAATCAGTTGATTATGGGTACTGACTCGGGTGACCTATCTTTCTATAGCGCTTCATGAGTTGTTACTCAAATGCTCGAGGATGCACATTCGTGCACCGATAACGTCAGCTTGAGGGAATGTTTATTATTCTTATTTTTTCTGAGTGCGCGGGCGTAGCGATTTTGTTTTGAATGTTTCATAATACTACACCAAAATTTACCGTGACAAATATATTTAATGTGTTGTATTCTTTGATGGGCATAACCCTATTTTTTGATAGCAATCTGCGTGAGTAGAAAAAATGCTTAAAGGGAAGTCTTTTGTTTTTTTATAATTACTAAAGGAGATGCAATGTAGAAATTTAAAGAAAGTTATTTTGAATGTAAAAGAGTAATCCATTACACGACGCCTTGATTGGAGGTTAATGAGCTAATAATGTAAATTGCTCGCCGTATACATTCTCCAAGAGAATGATACGTAAGAGGTGAAGTATGATGGAAAACTTATCTTTGACATGAAAGAGATACAATGGCGATTCGTGAGTTAAGCAAGCGCTGTAATAGCCAGAAACATGTATGCACGAGTAAAACCTTTGAAGAAGACATACAAGAATGCACGACGCAGGATGATCATCGTTTGACGTTGCGAATTCCTCGATGGCTGCTTCATAAAATTGATGTTAAACGAAAAGAGCGAGTTGGTACTATATCGCGGAATTTGTGGATACTCGAGCGGCTGGAAGACGCGATGTAATTCTTAATGTTTTTATTACAGAGTGATAAGCCCCCGATTTAAAATCGAGGGCTTATGTTCATACCGCAATGGGTGACATTGATGTGAGTATTCGCCTCTTAATTACTCCCAATCAAGATAAACGTCGCGGCAATCTGTACCATTTTGGGGACAATCTTGGCAAGCTGCACATACGACCGGAGTTGGAGCGCAGGGAATTGATGGTGGGCATGCGGTTTGTGAGCAGGTTCCCGAGAGATAATGAATTGCAAAGCCTGTTCTATTGGTAATACCATCGGTGAGGGTAACAGTGCCTGGATATGTTGATTCCCCGGTTGATGGATCCAGAATATAGACATCGAGGGCAAAAGTAAGAATATCTCCCGCATTTAATTTTAGCAGGACAGAAAGATTAGTTGTTTGCCGAAAGCTGAATGATAGGAAAGCCTGTCTTGTTTGACGTGCTATTGCTCCATTAACAAGAATTGTTGGTGCTGCAGTTGGTACGCCGGTGATAACAGGGCCGGCGAGGGTGTTAAAGTTTACGACCAGATCAACCATATAATATCCTGAATCAGGAACCGCGTAGGAGGTGTAGGTTCCTTGCGTTACGTCGCCGTTAGGATCATCAACAACGGTTGTAAATAAAATTGGTGTTCCCAGAACGTACAGGAGCTGATCAATTTCGTCATCTGCGAGTGCTCTAAATGATGTACAAAATTGGAAATCGCCCCGTAAACATAAGGTATCGGCATAAATGGCGCCGGCGTTGAGTGTATTAATCTGCGCGTCTGAAGAACACAGATTCATTGTTTGTGTGTTATTAGCAGCAAGATTATTCGCCTGAACCAAATTTCCACACAATGTATCAGTTCCTATGGAATCTGAGCATATATATTTTAGTGCGGTATATTTTGCTCTGATGCACTCTGCTTGGATTTTATCAGCGCACAATTTATATACCTTGAGGAATGTGAGGCCACAACAATCCGGCTCGGGTGTTTTGGCGTCAGTGCGTTCCCATCCGCCATGGAGCACTGCAGCATTGTGCTGGGCATCGGTAGCGGATATCATGGAAATGCACAGCATCCCCATGCCTGTGAAAAATAGTTTTTTGCTGGCGTGTACCATATCTCTCCTTTCTTGTTGATTATGACACTATGCATAGTCTTTAATTTATTTTTTTCAAAAATCAACTTTTTTTCTAAAATATTTTTTAAAAAATCTTATGAGAATGAAAAATGGGGGCGGGTAGGCGCTTTTTGGGATCACAAATTTTTTAGCGTTAAAAAAGTTTATTAGAAACAATCCGTCTAAAATATGCCGCTTTTTGCCAAAAAATAGTGGTTCTAACGGATTATATTGGTAAAAAATAGGAAGAAATATTTATGAGAGCGCTGAAATTGATGTTTTATGGTGTGGTGCGTCGGGTTATAAGTTTCTTCTCTTTGAAAATTTTATCAAAAAGAGTGTGTGGTCTTGTTGCGCATGTTCTTGTTACTTTGTTGAGAACTCGTGTTCTACCCCCCGAGAGTACACCACCGTCAGTCGTGTTATGGGGCAGTTGCTTTTGCTTCATCCATTCGAAAGTATTGTTGAGGCATGCTTGCCAAGTAAAGAATACGTCATTTTTCTTGCGTATCAATACCGTTCAGAACATCTTCTGTGACTTCAAAATGCTGAGCAGATCGAGATGTTCCATAAATTTTTCTTGTTCGCAAGAAATGCATTATTTTTCAGTGTTTTTGATGCATAAATGACACAAAGAAAATTTTTATTTGTGTCATTATGATGTCGCCGTTCCATTGAAGACGGATTACTAATCACCTAATATGCGTAGTGTACTATAGTTACATACTTTGTCGAGAGCAATGTTTGCGAATCGCTTTGTTACAGGATGCTCAAATTTTCATGTTTTAATGGGTAAGGTTATTTTTGCAGGCGCGCTTGGTTGACATTATGGTACTATGCGTCCCATAATGATACCTGACCATAAACTCTTACCAAGAAGGTAGTATGTTACAACCACAATTAGGCTTAATCTTGTTATTCGTAGAAGATATCAAAAAAAGTGAATCTTTTTATGAGAATCTTTTGGGCATTAGTCCGGTACAAACATCACCCACATTTGTTACGTTTGCATTGAAAAATGGTGTCATGCTCGGACTCTTATCGCGATATACGGCTGAACCTGGGGTAGAAGCGAAACCGGGCGTCCAAGAAATTGGCTTTCCTGCCGATAATGTCGATGCTGTTTATGAATCATTATCAAAGAAACAGATACCTATTGCTCAAAAGCCAACCGATATGGATTTCGGTCGTACCTTTTTAATGCTTGATCCCGATGGGTATAGAATTCGAGTGTATCACTTACGCGAGCAGCTCGAAAGCGCAATGTATCGTAACGATTTAAAAGTATAAACAATAGCGCGCGGGCGTGACATATTGTTCCGGCGGGCAATGTCCTCAAAAAAATAGCACCTCAATGAGGATTGCGGGTATATTATCGCTTGATGTCTGTTGTGAGCTTTTCAACGATAAATGCGTTCAAATTCATATCGCGCTGCGCTGCTTCTCGAACTAAGCGCTCATGATCTTGTGATGAAATGCGAATATGGATGTTCCCTGAAAATGGTTTTTCAGGTTCTACTTCACGTTCCTTACACCACGCAAGGTACGTTTCAACGGAATCTTGAAATGCCTGTTCAAGCTCGTCGACCGATTTTCCTTGGAAAATGATCACCGCTCTGATACCAAGAACTTCTCCATGGAAAATGCGAGCATCATCATCATAGGTAATTTTTCCTAAATAACCTTTATATTTCATACGTATTCATCCCCGCGTTTTCCAAGAATCTTCTCACTGCCCTTACAGCTCCTCTATCGGTTTCCGGACCTGGGTGGGGTCGATGAAAAACTGCTTCTTCGCCATTGAGTTCAACAACGACGCGGGAGCCTTTGCCTTCTCTAATATCTGCTCCAAGATGGATAAAGAGGTTCAAGATGTCATTCCATCGAATATTTGGTGGAACAGGGACCTTGAAAATAGCATTAAGAGTGGATTTTTTCCATGTTACTTGTTTCATTTTTCTATCCTGTCGAGATACATATTAGGAGGGTGCCATAATTTGGTGCTAAATTCAAGATGCTCATGAGGGGATTTACAGCCTCTTGTTGTATAGAGTGCGTCATTAAGCGTGTTATTTCAAAATGATATATATTGTGCGTTGACTGTGTGCTGTGGTTAACTGATTCCTGACCAATTGTCCATCGTTTGGAAAAGGACGAATTTCATGGTATATATGTGTTTACTTTTTATTCTCAGCGTGCTGCCGTTGAGGGGAAATATAATGCTGCTGAACAGTCAATTATCGGCATTTTCAGAGCCTGAAACGGTTCTTATCCCCAAAGAATTATTTCGCGATCCTGTAATACGCTCATTAATAAATCCGAAGGCTAGTTGTTTTATGAATACAACCACACAATTACTTGCACGGCTTTATGGGGACCTCGAATTTCGTAAAGCGATTATTGAACCGGTGGTTAATGATTCCACTGATACCTTTGAAACATTGAGATATTATATAGTCAACATGTTGAATGAATATTATTCTCCCAGCATCAGCAATCATACGTTTCTAACGGATTATCTCAAATTTCTCGCGGATGTGGATGCTACGGGATTGTTTAAGGTTTGTGTCGGTGAACGTACTATTGATACATTGGTAAATTTTCTTGACGTGTTATTCAAGGTTAAGATTAATGTTAACATGGTAACGCCACCCCAATCACCCATTCAATTAATCGAAGTTCCGTTGCCTAAAATAAGTCGCTATAATAAGCGACATATTGTTTTGTCGGGACCTCTCTTCCAATATTTGCAATCATTTTCGTCGGGCAAAAATTATCAATGGCCACGCTTTCTTTTGATCTCGTTACCTATTGAAAGCGTTAAAGAACTTTTTGATCCTAAAACTCAAAAGCCTTATTCAGGCATTTTGTATCCTATTGCGCTTGAACTCAAAAGCAATAGATATAGTCTTATTGGAATGGTACTGCATAAGCCCAATCATGCTTTTGCCATCGTTCGCTATGGAAAAAAATGGTATTGCTGTAATGATGATACGATCTTCGAGTTAGGGGATGCGCGGTACAATGAACTATTGGTGAATGGTGTGTTTACCCATACTGGTAATACAAATTTCCTCGATTATGCACTTCCCGCGGTATTTTTGTACGAACGTTTATAATGGCATATCATTTTAATGGGCGTGAAGAATGAGTGAGTTATTATATGAGTGCTAGTGGTCACTGTAAAGCATCATCATTAGGCAGTGTGTATCGCGCATACCAAGCGTGTACGAACAGTTCAATGGGTGTCCATGATGTCATCTTACGATGTATCTGTGGCATGTTCTCAAGGTAATAATCGACTGACATTGGGAAAAGGTAGTCCGGGTAGTACCTCCACTATTCAAGATATAAGGGTTGGCGCAAAAACGTCTCTTTGCCGAGTTCGCAGGAAAGCGTATGCTACTCAGGGAGATTTAAGCGGTTTATTTTCTTGTGTTGTTTTATAAGCGGTTTTTTCTCACCTATTTTAGCACTCAAGACTTTTTGCCATAAAGAGAGCCCCTTCGCGTGACTCGCGATATGCAGGAATTTCGTAAAAGCCGTGCCTTTGATAAAAATTTAGAGCCAGCTGTTGCCGCTGGGGCATCCAGACTTCAAGGCGCATATGCTTGAATCCATGTGTTATTGCATCCGCAACTAATGAATCAAGGAGCTTGCCTCCCCAGCCCTTGCCGCGATATGGTTTTAATAACCACATTCGTTTGAGTTCACATATGCCATCGCCTAATGGCTTGATTCCTGCTGTACCGACGACAGCGCCTTCGTCAAGCAATACAAAGAATGAGATAAATTTGTGCTCAACATCATTCAGGTCATCGAAGTGACCATGTTTTTCCCAACCTTCAACAGTTCGATCTGTTCCAAAAACTTCATTCCATGCGGAGATGATCGTCTCTTTAGCAGCGGGAATTTGCTCTTGTGTGATCGGGCGTATGGTAATCTGTGCGCATACAGCGTCTGTTATCATTGCAGTCCAAAGGAGCATATATATTTTCATGTGGTTTACAACGCAATGTTTTGAGGAACGGCGCTTACGTATATCTGTTTATAGCATGAACATGTGTAGCGTCAAGAAATGGTACATCCATTGTTGCGGCAGCATGTTCGTCATGCCAGGTGTCGCCAATCATGAGTGAGTTCTATGGGGTTATCTTAAGCCCAAATTCTTCCAAGACCATGTCTTTGATAACGATCAGCATTCCTGCGCCGGGCTTTTTAAATGTCACAAAGATGATACGCAGAGCAAAGAGCTTTATACTTACCTGCAACAACATAATCTCTTCTACATTGACCCAATCCGGTCAAAACTTTAACATTCGGTATTTACTGCCAAATTTTTATCTCCAACGACTTGACATCAAAGATGCTACTGTTTTCCCGTATTTCCCACGAATCGGCGATGGTTGCCATATTTATTACTCAGCATAACAACATAAACCATGAGTTGCAGCAATGATGGTTTTTCGGTAGACTCTTCATAGATATGATTGACATGCTTATATGCCTAGCTGAATATTAATATTAAGATTGATCATTACTGTGTGGAGAAAGTTATTATGAAATTGGTGAGTAGATTACTACTAACGAGCGCTTTGGTATCATTAGGTCAAGTATATGGTTCTGGAGATGATGCGGTCGTATTGCACGAATCTCAAAAGGCTCCTGCTCGCAAGCGATTTGAGGAAGGAGCCTACTTTAAAGCCGCCGGGTCTAGGCCTTTTAGTGGTGGCAATCAATTGGTATTTGTGACGCCTCAGATAGTAGCACATTTGAATCGTCATGTGGTATTATTTCGTTCCGTTACCGATGGGGCAATAGCGGGGAAAATGATGTTTAAAGCTGCTGTAAACGATATTGCTGTGCATGTGGATGGTAATGATAATTTTACGTTGGCAGCGGACCAAGAAAATAAAGTGGGAATATACAGGGGGCAATTGCTTACCGATGGCAAGATTACTGTTGAGAAAATAAAAGAGGTCGAGGTTGATAAAACATCAAATAATCCGCTCTTTAACTATGGAATGGCAATGTTTTCTCCAAGCGGAATGCTTATAACGGCTGGCAATAATACCGTTACGATATGGGACAAAAACTATTGTATAGCTCGGCAAACAGCACATAAAAGGGCTATTTTGCCAGTGATGCAAGTGACATCGAAGAATGAGTTAATTGTTCATGGGTTTCCTATACAGAAATGTGATCTCACAGAGATTGAAAAAAATCCTCTTGAGGTTGGAGGAACACCTGATCACTGGGATAGGTACAAATTATATAACCCTCAGGGCACCCATTATGCATATATAAAACACAATTCAGCTGAAGTTGACCTGTATGAGACAGCGAGCGGCAACAGATCGAAGCTGATATGCCGTTTAGGGCATCCAAATCCGCAACCTGCATATTTATTCACATCAGGAACTGGGGTGAGAGCTGCTGCGTACGCACCGAATGGAAAATTATTAGCAGTTGCATATAGTGATGGATTAATACGAGTGTGGTCGGCAGGGAAACGTTATTCTTTAGTTGATAGCTTAGATGCTACTGGTAAAACGCATATTAATAATGGTGGTATCGCACAAATAGTTTGGTCTCCTGATGGAAAAAAGCTTGTGGCGTATAATCGAGGCGGACTTATTATGAGTTGGGATCTCCTAGCGGAAAAATCTCAACAAGCTGGTACTGATAGCATATTACCAAAATAACCAGTTCTATTATCAATTGATTGTGTCCAATTGCTGCTGGACACATTACTGTACAGATGTGGCTTTTGAAGATTGTCGAACGGTGTTTCAATCATTGGTAATATTATAATGAATCCAATAATATACAC